>ERZ1740067.5-NODE-5-length-340184-cov-10.455812_pt1 | contig 340184 bp, 312 predicted proteins | sample MGYA00581736_ERZ1740067 | MGnify/ENA primary metagenome ERZ1740067 (study PRJEB43018, sample SAMN04849236) | marine metagenome | isolation source: floating plastic debris | place: Pacific Ocean | collected 2008-08-27 | study: EMG produced TPA metagenomics assembly...
AAGATGTAAACATGGTCGAATCTGTTGTGTACTTTGCTATATACGTTATGTAGTTTTGAACGGTTCATTGTTGTTAATAACTCTTATGATTTAAACGAAGATTTAATCCATTTCTTGCGTGGAGAACTTATAATCATTAATTTTGCGCTCCTTTAAAAATAAGTATATATGAACCATTACGAAACTGTTTTCATTTTGAATCCCGTTCTATCTGAGACCCAGATAGAGGAAACAGTTAAGAAATTCGAGGATTTCTTAATTAAGAATGGTGCCAAAATGGTCTCTAAAGAAAACTGGGGACTTAAAAAATTGGCCTATCCCATTCAGCATAAAAAGAGTGGATTTTATCACTTGTTCGAGTTTATCGTGGACGGCAGTGTTATTACCCCTTACGAACTGGAATTTATCCGGGATGAGCGCATTATGCGTTTCTTGACCGTTAAATTGGACAAGCATGCAATTGCTTGGGCAGAAAAGAGAAGAACAAAACTTAAAGTAAACGCATAGCATGGCATCCATAGAACAACAGGCAAAAGCAAAAAAAGATGGGGAAATCCGTTATCTGACCCCACTCAACATTGAAACGAGCAAACAAAAGAAATACTGTAGATTCAAGAAGTCCGGTATCAAGTATATCGATTATAAAGACCCTGATTTCTTGATGAAGTTGGTAAACGAACAGGGAAAACTACTGCCGAGAAGGCTTACCGGAACTTCCTTAAAGTACCAAAGAAAGGTCGCACAGGCAGTCAAACGTGCACGTCACTTGGCCTTGATGCCCTACGTTGGCGATATGTTGAAATAAAAAGGTAGTAAGCATGGAAATTATTCTTAGAGAAGACGTACAAGATTTAGGTTTTAAAGACGATGTCGTAACAGTAAAGAACGGATACGGCAGAAACTATTTGATACCGCAGGGTTTGGCCATGTTGGCCACTCCTTCCGCTAAAAAGGTTCTGGCCGAAAACCTCAAACAACGCGCGCACAAGGAAAAGAAAATCATTGATGAAGCCGCTGCAAAGTCAGACGCGCTAAAGAAGTTGGAAATCCGTATTCCTGCCAAAGTAGGTGCTGGTGATAAATTGTTCGGGTCGGTAAGTAATATTGATTTAGCCGCTGCCTTGGAGAAAAATGGACATCAAATCGATAGAAAGTTTATCAATATTCAAGGAGGTACCATCAAACGTGTGGGACCTTACAAGGCCCAAATACGACTTCATCGTGAGGTTATTGTGGATTTTCCTTTTGAAGTGATAGCGGAAGCAAAATAAACATCAAGTTTTAGTTAATAACTTGTTAAGAGCTATGCATGCATAGCTCTTTTTTTTGTTCTATGTTTGTAGCTACTCAAAAAGCTTTAACTAACTCATTATGAAGAAATTTTTACCCCTGGGATTACTGTTTTTCCTGGTATCCTCACCCCTTTTTTCACAAGTCACTACCTCCAATATTAGAGGAGCTGTAGTTGATGACCAAGATGTTCCCCTTTTTGGGGCCAATGTGGTCGCGGTACACACACCGACGGGCACGCGTTATGGATCCATTACCAATGAAGATGGTAGGTATAACTTATTGAACCTTCGAGTTGGGGGTCCCTATGAGGTCACCATTTCCTATGTTGGTTTTAAAACTATTGCCAAAAACGATATCTTTTTGACTTTGGGTAAGACTTTTAACTACAATGTCGCCATGGTATCCGATAGCCAAGCTTTGGATGAGGTGGTCGTGGTCTCTGATGCATCCGGTACTTTTGGCAGTGATAGGACCGGTTCGGAAACCAGCGTAGGTCGTCGTGAATTGACCCAGTTGCCCACAATAACCAGGTCTGCACAAGATTTTACCCGCTTGGAACCTACCTCGGATGGCAACTCCTTTGGCGGACGTAATTCCCAATACAACAATTTCTCTTTGGACGGATCTATTTTTAACAACCCTTTCGGGCTGGATGCGGCAACGCCAGGAGGACAAACCAGTGCCCAACCCATTTCTTTGGACGCAATCGACCAAATTCAAGTGTCTTTGGCACCTTATGATGTTACCCAGGCCGGATTTACCGGAGCATCGGTCAATGCGGTCACCAAAAGTGGTACCAATTCGCTTAAAGGAACCGTTTATACCTTCTTCAGGAATCAGGATTTGACGGGCGGCAAAGTGGAAGGTGAAGATATTTTTGTACCAGACCTAACGCAAACCCAGTTCGGGATCAGTATTGGGGGTCCTATTGTAAAAAATAAATTGTTCTTCTTTGCCAATTTTGAGCGAGACCAAAGGGAAGATTTAGGTTCTAATTTTGTGGCCAATAGAGGGCAGTCCGGAAATAATGTCTCTCGAGTATCCGCTACTGATTTAGAGCTGGTCTCCAGTGCATTATCTGGTTTGGGCTACGAAACGGGTCCCTTTGAAGGTTTTTTATTGGACACTGAATCCACCAAAGGTATTTTTAAACTGGATTGGAATATAGACGACAACAATCGGTTGGCCTTGATCTACAACTTTCTTCGCGCATCTAGGGATTTGACCGCGAACGAATTTGCGATAGGACGCCGGGGCCCGGATGCAACCACACTACAGTTTGCCAATAGTGGTTACGAAATCAACAATAACATCGATTCCTTTCTCGCAGAATTGAACTCAACCTTCAATAATGGTACGGCGACCAATAAATTGCAGATTGGATATTCCTTTTTTGATGATTTTAGAAATCCGTTTTCAACTCCCGCACCTGCAATCAATATCCAGCAAGATGGGGTAAGGGCCATTGTTGCGGGTCATGAGCCATTCTCCATCAACAATCGCCTGGAGCAACGGGTTTTCCAAATTACGGACAATCTTAACTTTTTCAGTGGCAATCACACCTTTACCGTGGGCTTCTCCTATGAAAATTTTGAGTTTTTCAATTCCTTTAATTTGGGCACTTACTTCTTTGGTGATGATCGTGGTGGCGTTGGAGTGTTTGCTGATTTTCCCAGTGTCAGTGCCTTTTTGGATGCCGTGGACAGCGGGTTGATCGGTGATGCGATCACCAATGCAGAGAACATTTTCGCATCGAACAATGCGGTACCGATAGGAACCCCGGGCGGATGGAACCTGGCAGAGACCAAAGTAGGCCAATTGGCCTTTTATATTCAAGACGATTGGAACGTAACGGATAATTTTAAGTTGACCTATGGTATTCGAGCCGATAGACCCCTTTATTTTAATACGAGAGGACTGGTTCAGGAAAATATCGACAGAAAAGGAGGGCTCCTGTCCGAGGGTGGAACCTATGCCCCGGATATCCAATACTTTGATGAGAATGGCGATGCTGTTTTTCTGAATAGTTTGGATTTGCCCAGCAATGATATTTTATGGTCTCCACGCTTGGGCTTTAACTGGGATGTTAGAAGTGATCAAAGCTTTCAGGTGCGGGGGGGTACCGGTGTATTTTCAGGAAGATTCCCTTTCGTTTGGGTGGGGAACCAAGTACAGAGCACCGACTTTTTCTTTTATCAGACCACCAATCCCAATTTTCAATTTCCCCAGGTTTGGCGAAGTAATTTAGGTGCGGATTATCGTTTTGAAAATGGTATCATCGCCAGCACCGATATCATTTATACTGAAGACCTCAATGCGGCAACGGTCAACAATTTTGGCGCGGGCACCCCTTCCGGGACCTTAGCGGGAGTGGACAACAGACCCATCTATCTAGCCGAAGATCGCGCTACCATTTTTGGTGGGCCTACCAATGCCTATGTATTTTCTAATGTAGACGTGGGATACTCTTTCAACTGGACCTTTAAATTGCAAAAACAGTTCGACAATAACCTTTTTGCCAGTGTGGCCTATAATTTCTTGGAAAGTTTTGATGCCAATTCCTTGGGTGCAGAAATAAGCAGCGATATTTTCGACCTGAACCCGGCCTTAGGCAATGTCAACACGGCGGCGAGCGCCCCCAGTCTATTTGGTAATAAGCACCGCATCATTGGTCAATTGAACAAATCGTGGCTTTATGGTGGTGGCACTTGGGGTACCTCTATTGGCGCATTCTTTGAATATGCCCAAGGGGGGCGATTTTCTTATACGTATTCAGGGGACATCAATAATGATGGTTCTTTTACCAATGACTTGATATTTATCCCAACGGCGGATCAGCTCCAACAACAACAGTTCACCACGGCGGAACAACGGGATGCTTTTGAAGCGTTCATCCAGCAAGATGAATATTTAAATTCGAGAAGAGGGGGATATGCAGGGCGAAATGATATTCTTACACCGTGGACCGGCCGATGGGATGTTAAGATACTCCAGGATTTCAATTTTGATGTATCCGGTAAAAAGAACACGGTTCAGCTCAGCATTGATATTTTGAATTTAGGGAACTTGATCAACTCGGACTGGGGTGTTGTGCAAGATGCCCGGACCACACAACCTTTAGGGGTTTTTATCGATGATATCGGAAATCCAGTATACAGTTTTGATACGACCCAGACCACGACCTTTGTCAATAATCCGGATTTGATATCCAGATGGCAGATGCAATTTGGTCTGCGCTATATTTTTAATCGCTAAACCCAGTAAATTCCCATAAAAAGGTCGTGTGATAACACGGCCTTTTTTATTTTTGCGCCATCAAAAAAAGACGTGATGAAATACACTCGTTTGACCCAACAGCAACTGGAAGAACTACAGCCTGAGTTCATAAACTTTTTGGCTACGCAATCCATTACGGCCGAGGAGTGGAAAAGCTTGAAAAACGAGAAACCTGAAGTAGCGGAAGAGGAATTGGATGTGTTCAGTGATTTAATTTGGGAAGGGGTATTGGCCAAAGTGACCTATTTGGAAAACATATCGGAGCAGCACATGCACCTGTTTTATTTGACGGATAAGGAAATGAAGCTTTTCTCCGTAAAGGTCCTAAATCCTGCCATTGATTTGCGTACACAGGAGGGTTTTGGATGGTTCAAACGAAATTTTCAATCGGACTTTGTGGAATACCTGACCGCCTCCAAAGCCTATTCCCAAGATAAAAACCACGATAAGTTCAACCTGATTCAACAAGGCGCGGTCATCACCAAAGGGGAATTATATCAGTGGTTTGAGCGGATAATGGAGTAACCCCCCGTAATTGTTAACTCGTTTGGAACTGTAGGAGTATATAAACAAAAATCGTCAGTTCGAGTGCCTTGCGTGGCAAGGTATATCGAGAACTGTTTCTTTCGCTGCTCCTGTGCATGGGTCAAAGGTTTTTGTGTGAACCACTTCTCGATACATTTTTGGTAGGCCCAAAAACACTCGAAATGACAAAAGTGCCCTATATCGGAGGGCATTTCTCATCACGCTAGGCCGCTCGCTCAAAATGATAAAACGGGTTAACGCCTTCAAAAAGGGCCGGAACGAAAACAATAAAAGCAGGGCAGCACGATGGCCGCCCCGCTTTTGCCAAATACATAAAAATAACCTTGACTACTCCAACCCAAAATGGGCCATTACGGCATGGTAGTCACTGATGTCCACCCCGGCGGTCTTTAGTTGCGCCTTAAGTGCTTGTTCCCCATTTTTACCCGACATGGCCATATTGTTATGTTCTATCATGACCACGTGGAGTATGTCATAATTATCGTCCCATCCTGGCTCTATAACTGTGCCGCTGTAATTGGTATATTTTAAGATCAAAAGAAAATCACTTCCGTTAATTAAATTGTTCACATCTGGTACCATTTCCATATTATAATACCTATCGAAACTGGTATTACCCCCCGGGATAAAGAGATATAAAGAAAAGTTACCTAGTATATTTTCCAAATAGAAAAGGAAAGCATTGTTCTCAACATCGTCATTTGTGATTATGTACCCACCGTCGAAACCTATTTCACCGTCTCCTTGACTAAAAATGTCTACATCCAGTTCAAACTTTCGCACATTGGCATTGCCATCTTGGCCGGGATCGCCCTGTTGGCCATTGGCCCCTTGGCAGTCCAGGGCATCTACCTGCCCATCATTGTTTATGTCCTCATCCTTATCGCTGTCGGGGTCATCAACATCTATATCGGCCACGCCGTTTCCGTTCAGGTCCCAGCAATTGGTCCCATTGGCTCCGTTGGTTCCATCGACCCCTTGGCAGTCCAGGCCGTCAAAGTTCCCATCGTTGTTCACATCTTCACTTTCTTGGGCCACACCGTCCCCGTTGGTGTCCCAACAGCTGATACCGTTGGCCCCTGCCTCTCCTTGGCTTCCAATACCTCCTTGGCAGTCCAGACCGTTGAAGTTACCGTCACCGTTCACATCTTCATTTTCATCTGCCGAGCCATTGCCGTTGGTGTCCCAACAACTTGTTCCGTCGGTTCCGTCGATTCCGGGCGCGCCGTCCTCTCCGTCAGAACAAGAGGTAAAGTGTAGGCTCACCAGGAGGAATGCAAAAAAAACTTGTTTTAATTTCATACTATTGATTTTGGGTTCGTAATGCCTAAAACTAAGGTTGATTTTAGCAGATTCGGCATGGGAATTGACGGATCCCTATTTTGGATCTACGGATACACTGGTACGATCCATGTATATTTGCACGAGATTTTCAATTATGGCCCAAAAACACTCGAAATTACAAAAGTGCCCTATATCGGAGGGCATTTCTCATCACGCTAGGCCGCTCGCTCAAAATGATAAAACGGGTTAACGCCTTCAAAAAGGGCCGGAACGAAAACAATAAAAGCAGGGCAGCACGATGGCCGCCCCGCTTTTGCCAAATACATAAAAATAACCTTGACTACTCCAACCCAAAATGGGCCATTACGGCATGGTAGTCACTGATGTCCACCCCGGCGGTCTTTAGTTGCGCCTTTAGTGCTTGTCCCCCATTTTTACCGGACATACTCGACTCATTATTTTGTATCAAAGTAATATGGAGTATATCCCATTCATCCTCTGCCCAATCAACGGGATTACCATCAAAATCTCTCAAGTTAATCCTTACGGTGTAGTCGTCATTAGGTAGAGTATCCCCTAAATCTGGGGAAAGTCCAACTCCGTAAAATCTATTGGTCACGCTAGAGTAACCAGGTATAGCTTGGAAAATAGAAAAATCATCCGTTGCGACGGTTTCAAAGAAGAAAAGTAAAGTATGGTTTTCAACATCTTCTATCGTAAGCCCAGCTTTAACAAAAATAACTCCACCGCCGAAAAGAAAGTTATCATCGTTGGTCAAGTCAACTTCAATTTTCCGCACATTGGCATTGCCATCTTGGCCGGGATCGCCCTGTTGGCCATTGGCCCCTTGGCAGTCCAGGGCATCTACCTGCCCATCATTGTTTATGTCCTCATCCTTATCGCTGTCGGGGTCATCAACATCTATATCGGCCACGCCGTTTCCGTTCAGGTCCCAGCAATTGGTCCCATTGGCTCCGTTGGTTCCATCGACCCCTTGGCAGTCCAGGCCGTCAAAGTTCCCATCGTTGTTCACATCTTCACTTTCTTGGGCCACACCGTCCCCGTTGGTGTCCCAACAGCTGATACCGTTGGCCCCTGCCTCTCCTTGGCTTCCAATACCTCCTTGGCAGTCCAGACCGTTGAAGTTACCGTCACCGTTCACATCTTCATTTTCATCTGCCGAGCCATTGCCGTTGGTGTCCCAACAACTTGTTCCGTCGGTTCCGTCGATTCCGGGCGCGCCGTCCTCTCCGTCAGAACAAGAGGTAAAGTGTAGGCTCACCAGGAGGAATGCAAAAAAAACTTGTTTTAATTTCATACTATTGATTTTGGGTTCGTAATGCCTAAAACTAAGGTTGATTTTAGCAGATTCGGCATGGGAATTGACGGATCCCTATTTTGGATCTACGGATACACTGGTACGATCCATGTATATTTGCACGAGATTTTCAATTATGGCCCAAAAACCATCCATACCTAAAGGAACCCGGGATTTTTCGCCCGCAGCGCTCACCAAACGCAATTATCTTTTCAATACGATAAAAAAAAATTTTGAACGTTTTGGTTTTCAACCTATTGAAACCCCTTCGTTTGAAAATTCCGGGACCTTGTTGGGCAAGTACGGGGAAGAGGGAGATCGCTTGATCTTTAAAATCTTGAATTCTGGGGATTTCATCTCCAAAGTGGACGACTTGACCTATACGGCTAAAAATTCAAATAGCTTGGCCCCCAAAATTACCGAAAAAGCCTTGCGGTACGATCTCACTGTTCCTTTCGCGCGCTATGTGGTGATGCACCAAAACGAAATTGATTTTCCCTTTAAACGCTATCAAATACAGCCCGTGTGGCGGGCGGACAGACCCCAAAAAGGACGGTTTCGGGAGTTTTACCAATGTGATGCCGATGTGGTGGGTGCCAATTCCCCCTTGCAAGAAGCCGAGTTGGTATTGCTCTACGATGCGGTGTTCACGGATTTGGGGCTTACCGGTACCTGTATAAAAATCAACAATCGAAAAATATTATCCGGTATTTCAGAGGTTATTGGCGCTCAAGAGCATCTCATGGCTTTTACGGTGGCTCTGGATAAATTGGACAAAATTGGGGAGCAGGCCGTAAAACATGAAATGTTGGCCAAAGGAATCCCGGAAAGTGCTGTTGAAAAAGCGGCTCCCTTGTTCAATCTTAAGGGTTCCAACACAAAAAAATTGGAAATCCTTAAGGATTTTTTGTCGACCTCTGCCCTAGGGATTGAAGGGGTGCATGAGGTCGAGACCATTATCCATCTTACTGAAACCGTAGGACTGCAGACCACTGCGCTGCAGTTGGAGGTGACCTTGGCACGTGGGCTCAATTATTACACAGGGGCCATTTTTGAGGTAAGTGCCCCAGAGAAGGTCCAGATGGGGTCCATTGGTGGCGGTGGCCGTTATGATGATCTTACGGGTATTTTTGGATTGAACGATGTAAGTGGGGTTGGTATTTCCTTCGGTTTGGACCGTATTTATTTGGTTTTGGAGGAATTGAAGCTTTTTCCGGAGCATTTGGATACTTCTTTGCAAATCCTTTTCCTCAACTTTGGAGAAAAAGAGTCCCTTGCGGCTTTAAAGTTGGTCAATCGATACAGAGCAGCGGGTTTTCGTGCCGATCTGTACCCAACTGCGGCGAAAATGCAGAAGCAAATGAAATACGCCAATAAAAGAAATGTTCCCGTTGTGATACTGCTGGGGACCCAGGAACTGGAGGCGGAGCAATACATTATAAAAAACATGTTTTCGGGAGAACAGTCAGTGAAATCGATGGATGATCCCATCCAACTTCCAAAATGGGAGTTCTAAATCCTACGTAGTATTTCAGCGATTACCTTTTCATAGCGTTGGTCCAGGTTTGGCACCAACTCCACAGCGTTTTTCTGTACCCAGTCTTTCAGTTTTTCCAAAGGAAACCATTGCAAGGCTTCTACTTCTGATACTTGTTTTTTTAAAGCGGTATCAGTAGAAAGTTGGTATAGAAATGTATGGTTGAATTCCTTGTCCAGGAAATTTTCTGCGTGTTGATGTTCCGTTTTGAAAATCGCGATCTTTTCTAAAAGTTCTTTTGAAATGGTAACCCCAATTTCTTCGGTGACTTCGCGAAATGCCGCCTCTTCCAAAGATTCACCCGCGCCGACATGGCCCGCAACGGAAACATCCCATTTTAAGGGAAAGGTTTTCTTGTACCTCCCCCGTTGTTGCAGCAGAACCTGCCCCGATCTACTGTAACACCAAATATGGACCGTTGGATGAAAAAGTCCTAACCGATGTGCTTCAGATTTTAACAGAACCTGTCCCGTGGGTTTTCCTTGCCCATCCAGAATGTCGACCTGTTCATCCATGGTTAGATTTTAATTTGCCATCTCGAAGAAGCAAAGTGACCGAGAAATCCTTTTTGCCTCTGATTTTTCGCTCTGCTCGAAATGACATCAAGTTTGATCAAAATAGCTAAAAGTCTCCCCAGTTTGGATGGTCAGCAAGGTTTCATATATCAAGCGGATAACGTTTTCAACATCATCACGATGAACCGTCTCGACCGTGGTATGCATATAGCGCAACGGAAGGGAGATCAGTGCAGAGGCCACACCCCCGTTACTGTATGCAAAAGCGTCGGTATCCGTTCCGGTAAATCGTGAGGAAGCCTGCCGCTGAAAAGGGATTTCTTTGGCTTCAGCAGTTTCAATGATACGTTCCCGTAACTTTTGCTGGACTGCCGGGGCATACGAAATTACGGGACCTTTGCCCATAGCGCAGTCTCCTTGTACCTTTTTCTCGATCATTGGGGTTGTTGTGTCATGGGTTACATCAGTGACAATGGCTACATTGGGTTTGATGGTCTGGGTGATCATTTCAGCACCCCGTAACCCGATTTCCTCTTGTACGGAGTTCGTAATATAGAGACCAAAGGGTAGCTTTTTGCCATTTTCATGCAGTAAGCGGGCCACTTCCGCAATCATAAAACCACCGGCTCGGTTGTCCAAAGCTCTACAGACAAATTTATCGCCATTCAAAATATGAAACTCATCGGGATAGGTAATTACACAACCCACATGGACTCCCATTTTGGCCACCTCTTCTTTGTCCTTGGCACCGATATCGATAAAAATATTGTCCAATTTAGGAGCTTCCTCTTTGCCTGCTTTTCGCGTGTGAATGGCAGGCCATCCAAATACCCCTTTGACCATTCCGTTTTTGGTATGGATGTTCACCCACTTTGAAGGGGCGATTTGATGGTCACTGCCCCCGTTTCTTATAACATACAACAAGCCATTTTCCGTGATATAGTTCACATACCATGAAATCTCATCGGAATGGCCTTCAATTACAACTTTATAGTCGGCATCTGGATTGATAACGGCGACTGCCGTACCGTAGGTGTCCGTAATAAAGTCATCCACATAGGGCTTTAAATACTCCATCCAAATTTTCTGTCCCTCCCATTCATACCCCGTAGGCGAAGCGTTGTTTAGGTATTTTTCAAAGAATTTCAAGGATTTGTCGGTAATGATTTTCGATATTGCCATGTAACAAGATTAGGGAGCAAACATAGCAATATTCACTTTTATTTAATAGCCCGGTTAGGGCATTATCCTTAATTTTATCCCAAGAATTGTTAAAAATTTTAATGTTTCGTTTCCAAATCATACTGTTTTTGCTCTGCATGGCCGTGGAAGGTATCTCACAGGAAACCCCAAAAGATTCGGTGGTGGACTACTACGTTCGGTTTGAAGGAGACTCTATTCTAAGAAGTTCCATTGAGCTGGATGAGGTATTTATCTTTAGCCAGCTTGAGTTTGATAACCGCAAAGAAAAGCTTAGATACTATATTTTGAGACGTAAAACGCTTAAGGTGTATCCCTATGCAAAACTAGCGGCGGAACGACTGGTGCAGTTGAACGATAGCTTGGACCAGATAAAAAAAAGGCGACATAGAAAACGGTATACCAAAAAGGTACAGAAATACATTGAGGGGGAGTTTTCCGAGGAACTTAAAAAACTAACTCGGACGGAAGGTCAGATTCTGGTCAAACTGATTCATAGACAAACTGGTAAAACGGCCTTTTCCTTAGTGAAGGAACTTCGCAGCGGATGGAGGGCTTTTTGGTACAACACCACCGCAAAAGCGTTTAAAATTAGTATCAAAAAAGAGTTCCACCCGGAATACGTTCATGAAGATTATCTGATTGAAGATATTTTGCAACGTGCTTTTGCTTCCGATAAATTGGAACGCCAAAACGCCGTTTTGGATTATGATTATGCCCTTCTCAGCAATAAGTGGAAGACAGGTCCCATATCTCCCGATAAAGATTAGCCCCTGTTTTTTTGTTTTTTTCCAAAGAGCGCATCCATAAAAACTTTCATCGTATAAAAACCCATGGCGATTGCGGTAACGGCCAACAGCAAACCTATTACAAGTACGGGTACATAGGCAGGATGGTCCTCATTTTTAAACGCTTGATAAATGGTAAATGGTGCCAAAAACATGAAACCGGCAGTATAGCCCATACATTTGATGCCTTTTACCAAGAGCTTTTTGTCCGTGCGCATGAGGTCTAAAGTTATTATATTCAATTATTTTCACAGCAAGATATTCAAACAAGATGGTTCTAGTAGCACTTTTGGGGGCGATTCTTTTTATCATTTTTTCCACAGTTCGTTTTAAGATCCACCCGGTTTTTTCATTGACTTTGGCAGCTATTGGTGCAGGTTTTTTGCTCGGTATGTCCGCTACGGATATTTTGAAAACGATGGGCGAAGGTTTGGGCAAGACCCTTTCCAATATTGCTTTGGTGATTGCGTTTGGTAGTGTTATTGGTATATATCTTGAAAAAACTGGGGCCACACAACTTTTGGCGAATACAATTTTGAAGCTTGTCGGGAATAAGAAATCCCCCTTGGCCTTAAATTTGGCAGGTTTTGTGATCTCTATACCCGTTTTTTGCGATTCGGGCTTTATAATCCTTTCTCCATTGAACAAGGCGTTGAGCAAAAAAAGTGGTATTTCCATCTTGGTCTTTGCCATCGCCCTGTCCACTGGATTATACGCTGCCCACGTTTTCGTACCCCCTACACCGGGCCCATTAGCGGCAGCTGCTATAATGGAAGCCGATTTGGGACTGGTCTTGATTTTAGGTGTTTTAGTGGCATTACCTGTTTCATTGATAGGTTTTTTATGGGCCAACTTCATTGGTAAGTCCTTAAAAGAGGACCAGACCACGGCTTGGGTGAACCATGAGGTCTCAGGGGATCATACTAAGATTCGTCCTCTTTTTGCTTTTTTGCCGCTTGTGGTCCCAATCGCTTTAATTGCGCTTAAATCCATTGTAAACCATCCTAATGAACCTTTTGGTGACGGTATCTTTTTTGGGATTTTGGACTTTTTGGGAAATCCTGTTGTGGCGTTACTTTTAGGCGTTTTCTGTGCTTTTGGACTAGGTCGTAAAATACCATCGAACGCAAAAAAAAACTGGGTTCCCGAAGCATTGAAACAAGCAGGTTCAATTGTTTTGATAACGGGGGCTGGAGGTGCTTTTGGAGCGGTTTTACGTACGGTGGATATTACCGAAGCGTTTCATATCAGCTCCACATCCGTATATGGAGGTCTTATTATTGTTTTCGCCATAGCAGCTACTTTAAAAACCGCCCAGGGCTCTTCAACGGTTGCCATAATAACAACATCAGCCATCGCGGCGCCACTTTTGTCGAGTTTTGATTTGGTCTCTAGTATGGACAAAGCACTTTCTGTATTAGCGATAGGAGCTGGGGCCATGACTGTTTCCCATATCAACGACAGTTATTTTTGGGTAGTATCCCAGTTTTCCGGAATGCCTGTTAAGGAAGCACTCAAGGGACATACCTTGGCGACCCTGTTTCAGGGCGTGGTCGCTATGCTTCTGATACTTTTGCTTTCTGTTTTATTGTGATTTGTGACAGAGTTTGCAGGTTTTGGTCAAAACTTAAAGTTATAGGTCACCGAGGGAATAATTCCAAAAATTGAGGTACGCAGTGCCTCGTTTCTCCCCGTATCTTCATTTTCCCGAAAATTGATAGATGCCGCGTTCATCCGATTATACAAATTATAAATGCTGAATACCCATTCCGACTGTATCTTTTTTCTTTTGTTCCTTTTTGGTGTAAGGGTAGCAGATACGTCGAGTCTATGGAAATCAGGAAGACGTTCTTGGTTTCGAAGTCCAAAAAATGGAATGGCGAGGCCTTGAAATTCAAATTGACCTAAAGGGAAATTGGTGGGTTGACCGGTCTGATAGATAAAATTGGCATTGATGTTCCAGCGCTCATTGAGGTCGTAACTGGCAAAAAGTGCCACGTCATGGGTTTTATCGAAAGGAGTGTTGTACCATTCCCCAAAATTGATTCCTGTTTCAACGGCAGGTTGACCGTTGCTCCCCAATACATTCGTTCTACCCTGCGTTCTCTGTTCAGATTTGGAGAGGGTATATGCCACCCATCCTTTAAGGGCTCCCTTATTTTTTCGGAAAAGCAGTTCCAGACCATACGCTCTGGCTTTTCCGTTCAGGATGACCTGTTCAATGGCATCATTCGCAATTAAATCTGCTCCATCTATATAATCGATACGGTTTTGTATGTCTTTATAAAACCCTTCGACCTCCAATGAAAACTCACCTTCTTTGATATCTCGAAAATACCCTAGGGCATATTGGTCCAACAATTGGGGTTCCACGAATGGTCCACTTGGTGTCCAAACGTCCAGTGGAGTGGGGGAGTTGGTATTGGAAAGCAAATGTAGGTATTGGGCGAGACGTGTATAACTCGCTTTTATGGAACTCTTTCCCCTAAAATTGTATGCCATGGATATACGGGGTTCCAGATTGGTAAAACGCTCCAAACTCCCTCCTCTTCCGGGATTTATGGTATCTATAGGTGTCGCTTCCCGATATACTTGTAGGGCAGAATCGAACACTACGGGATTATCGTTTTCGTAGACGAAAAGTTCATCTTGCCCCAAACGATTAAAATGACTGACGCGAAGTCCATAATTCAGACTTAATTGTCCACCGATACGATGCTCAACACTGACATACGCGGCCGCCTCATTGGCATATTTTTTGGTCAGCTGTTGCGCCACAATTCCAGAATCCTCCCGATTGGGCCTGATTTTTCCGGGGTTAAACACATAATAGATGTTGTTCAGGCCATAGTCTAAGGTAATCTTGTCATTTAGATAGTGTTTTAAATCGTATTTTAAATTGAAATTCTGTATCCCAGAGTCCCAATCGAAACCAACAAAGTCGAGTTCCAGTCCGTAAAAGTAATCGGAGTAAATTACGGAAAGATTGGAAAAGAGTTTATCGGAAAATAGATGGTTCCACCTGAAATTGCCCACTGCGTTTCCATAGACGTTCTCAAAACTATCATTGATGTTGAACAAGTCCCTTCCGAAGTAACCGGACAGAAAAATATTGTTGCGCTCGTTTATCCGGTGATTGATCTTGGTGTTCAAATCATAAAAATAAGCGCTGTTGTTGATGTCAAAGAGTGGTAGAAAAAGATGGGCATAAGATGCCCTTCCACCTACAAGAAATGCGGTTCGGTCCTTAGCTATGGGCCCCTCCACCAAAACTCTACTGGCCACCGCGCCTATACCCCCATTCACCTTGAGTTCCTTGCTATTCCCTTCTTTTTGGAAGATATCCAAGACCGAAGATACACGACCGCCGTACCGTGCAGGGATACCTCCTTTAAAAAGCTTCACATCTTTTATTGCATCGGGGTTAAAAACGGAGAAAAAACCGAAGAGGTGGGAAGAATTGAAGACGATGGCCTCATCTAAAAGAATCAAGTTTTGATCTGCGGCCCCGCCCCGTACATTAAAACCGGAAGAAGCTTCGCCAGCATTGGTGACACCGGGCAACAGTATAAGTGACTTTATCACATCTGCTTCCCCCAACACCACGGGAATTTGTTTTATCGTTTGGGCGGAAAGGCTGTTCACACTTATTTGTGGTTTCTTGATATCCAACTTTTCCACGTCCTCTGTAACCACGACCTCTTCCAGTTGGGCCATTTCTTCAACTAGATTGTAGTCCTTTTTCATGTCCGAGTTGAGGCGGATTTGTTCCCGTATATCCTCAAATCCCAAATAGCTTATCACGACTTCATATTCTCCTTCTGGAAGCGTGATGGAATAGAAACCATATTCATTGGTGGTAACCCCTGTCCTTAAGCTGGGAAAGACAATTGTAACGCCAATTAAGGTCTCATTGCTCGACGCTTCGGATATGGTACCACTCAAGGTATATTTTTCCTGGGCGGATAACAAGCCAAAGCCCAAAGAGAAAAGGATAGCTAAAAGTATTTTTGATGTTTGTGTGATTTTCATTGAAAGAAGCATGTATACCATGATGGCCTCGGCTATTCCACTGTGATCAACTGAGCGTCAAACTCACTGATGGCGAAGTATCCAAATGGAAAATTAGCTGTGTTTGTGGTATTTATTATGTTTCCTCGTATGGTTGCCGGTGGAACTGCAAAGGGACCTCCCCCACCATCTTCTCCAGCCTGTGTCAGGGCCAATTCTGCATAGGAGGCAAATTCAGTATCGATTCCAAACAAAGTTATGGGCAGGAGATCTCCAGGCTCTACATTCTCGTAGAAATAGGAAAAGGTAATTTCACTGTCCTGAAAGAACTCATCGTCAATGACCAAGAAGTTGTCAAAACCGAATGAAAATAGATAATTGTTGCGTTGTCCGGCAAGGTCGGTAAAGGTAATGATGACTTCTGTCTCCTCCTCCTCGTCAAACAGAAAACCATCTCCTTGGACCACATTATCAATCGTTGGGGAAGGATTTAATTGCTCAGTTGCCCTATAAATTTCTCCCCCGTATTGAACGGTCAAAGTATAATCCCGGTTAAATTGGAGTTCAGGAAATCCGCTGGTAAAGGTACCCGGTTCAGTCTCAATCAGAGCGAATGTTTCTCCAGATTGCTCGTCGGTAATCTCCACAACGGCATTTTCTGCAGCTGGGACCTCTTCTTCGAAAAAAGGAGCGGTCAACGTGAGTTTTACCTGTCCAACCGTAATGGGGTCACCATCCCGGGTATTGAATCCTATCAATGCATCAATGACCAATCTAGGTTCAGAGGTAGGAAGGTCTACCTCAATAACGTCTTCACAAGCAAAAAAGAATGAAATGAAGAACGGAAGGAAAAGAACTTTTCGCATGAAACCGGCAATTTAACGAGCGTCTAAAATAGACAATCATCGGCTTCGACGACCTGCTTTAACAGTTTCTTAATCCTTGGAACCGCTCTATTATTTCAAAGAGGCCAAAATGGCATTGAAGGTTGGACTGGACCTCATGGCCAGGGCGGACAGGTCAGCATCCGGTAGATAATATCCACCAATATCCACGGATTTGCCTTGGGCCTGTATTAATTCCTCTATAATTGTTGACTCTCTTTCAAAAAGTTTCTGGTAAATCTGGTCAAAAATGGTTTTCAGTTCCACATCCTGATTTTGGTTTGCCAACTCTTCGGCCCAATAAAGACATAGATAAAAATGGCTTCCTCGGGTATCCAGCTCGTTGACTTTACGGGATGGCGATTTATCGTTTTCCAAAAACTTTTCGGTAGCTCGGTCCAGTGTTTCGGAAAGTACCAAGGCCTTTTTATTCGTATTCTTTTCTGCGAAATGCTCCAAGGAAACCCCCAAAGCTAAGAATTCACCAAGGGAGTCCCAGCGCAGGTGCCCCTCTTCCAAAAACTGCTCCACATGCTTCGGGGCGGAACCTCCTGCACCGGTTTCAAAAAGACCGCCGCCATTCATAAGTGGAACTATGGATAGCATTTTGGCACTGGTACCCACTTCAAGTATTGGAAACAGATCAGTGAGATAATCGCGCAGCACGTTCCCCGAAACGGATATGGTATCCTTTCCCTCTTTCATCCGCTCCAGAGTAAATTTGGTCGCCTTAACAGGGGAGAGGATTCGGATATCCAGTCCAGTGGTATCATGGAGGTTTAGGTATTTCTCTACTTTTTGAATAAGCTCTACATCGTGGGCCCTCTTTTCATCCAACCAAAAAACTGCTGGTGTTTGCGTGGCCCTGGCGCGATTTACGGCAAGTTTGACCCAATCTCGTATGGGAGCATCTTTTACTTGACACATTCGCCAAATATCCCCTTTCTCAACTTCATGTTCCAATAAAATGTCCTGGGAATGGAGACTGACCACTCTTACGCTTCCTGTTTTCTCAATTTCAAACGTTTTATCGTGAGAACCATATTCCTCCGCTTTTTGTGCCATAAGGCCAATATTTGGGACCGTACCCATAGTTACTGGGTCGAAGGCCCCATGCTCTTTACAAAAATCAATGGTAGCTTGATAGACCCCGGAGTAGCTACTATCTGGTATAATGGCCTTTGTGTCTTGTAGTTTACCTGTCTTATCCCACATTTTTCCAGAGTTTCGAATCATGGCAGGCATAGAGGCATCAATGATTATGTCGCTGGGCACGTGCAGGTTGGTAATCCCTTTGTCCGAATTGACCATGGCTAAATCCGGACCGCTCTGAATGGTTTCTTCAATCGATTTTTCGATGGCTTCCCACTCATTTTTTGGTAACTCTTTTAGTTTTTCAAGAAGGATTTCCAATCCATTGTTCGGATTTACACCAAGGCTTTTTAGAGTATCCCCAAACTGGTCAAATACATCTGCAAAATAGACTTTTAAAGCATGGCCAAAAATGATGGGATCGGAAACCTTCATCATGGTGGCTTTGAAGTGCAGCGACAACAGTACCTGGTTTGCCTTGGCATCTTTAATTTCTTTTTGTAGGAAACCTACAAGCGCTTTTTTGCTCAATACGGTAGCATCTATGATCTCGCCCTGTTGAAGTGGGATGCTTTCTCTTAATACCAGCTTTTCCCCCTTGGAATCGACCCACTCAATTTTGACCTTTTGTGCTTCATTTAGGGTCAAAGATTTCTCGTTATTGCGAAAATCCCCATGGCTCATGGTGGCAACGTGCGTTTTTGAATCTGCCGACCAGGCCCCCATGGAGTGCGGATTTTTTTTTGCGTAATTCTTAACTGCTTTGGGTGCTCTTCTATCTGAATTTCCTTCCCGTAAAACCGGATTTACAGCACTACCTTTGATTTTATCATATCTTGATTTTATATCCAATTCCTCCGCTGTTGATGGATTTTCTGGATATTCGGGTAGGGCATAGCCTTTTTTCTGTAGCTCTTCAATGGCTTCTTTTAACTGTGGAATGGAGGCGCTGATATTTGGTAATTTAATGATATTGGCTTCTGGGGTTTTGGCCAATTCGCCTAAAACAGCCAAGTCATCAGAGATTTTTTGATTTTCTTTTAGGAAATCTGGGAAGACTGCCAGAATTCTGCTTGCTAATGAAATGTCTTTGGTTTCTATGGTAATCCCTGCGGTTTGGGTGAACGCTTTGATGATGGGTAAAAAGGAAAGCGTGGCCAAAGCCGGAGCCTCGTCCGTTTTCGTGTAAAAAATATCTGCCATTAGTTAGGTGCAAAATTATTTGAGCGGTGCAAATATACAACTTATGCCTGTTGTGGGCTTATAGGGAAGTTAAAATTAGAAGGTGGAATGGCGTAAAAAACAAAAGCCATATTGATGCAAAACACCAATATGGCTTTCTGGAAAGGACTTTCGGAGTTAGATTCCCGTTTCCCGGAATCGATAGTTAGAAACTACCTCCTTTTCCTTTCGATGTTTCCTCATACCTATCTCTATCGAATCTTTCAATTCGTTATCAATAGCGAGTATTTTCGTTGCCATGAAGAACCATGTAGAGGCAGAAATTGCTTTCAACCGTTAAACATTATTCATCCTGTTTCACTTTACAATCAACCGAGGCATCCTGTAAATTGAACTTTCTTTTGCGATTAGTAGTGTTACTAAAAAAAGAATCAACGATTTTAAAGAACATCAACTTTAAAAAGAAATAAAAATTTGATTAACTCTCCTTTATATTTCTTTTGCTAATGTATTGTAAGTATTCAAATTTGCAAATTTTACAACCATTTATAAATCAACAAAATATGAACTACACTTATTAACAATTGTTCATAAAAAAAGGACATCAAAGATGTCCTTTTTCTTAATGCTAGGAAGATTTGGCTATCCCCTAATTTCCTTTATTCGCGCTTTCTTTCCGGTCAATCCTCTGAAATAGAAGATTCTAGAACGCCTTACTTTTCCTCGTTTGTTTACCTCAATCCGCTGTAATGCTGGCATGTTTACAGGAAAAATCCTTTCAACTCCTGTGGTTCCCGACATTTTTCTGATGGTGAAAGTTTCCGTAGCACCTTTGCCCCTGCGTTGTATTACGACCCCCTTGAAGAATTGGGTACGGGTTTTTTCCCCTTCTTTGATTTCGTAATATACCGTAATCGTATCCCCGGAGGAGAATTTTGGAAAATCCTTCTTTTGGACAAACTCGTCCTCAACAAATTTTATTAAAGATTCCATTGGTCTTTATTTAATTGAACGAAACCAACATTCACGTACTTCGTCAGCGGTTGATTTTGCGTGGGCAAAAGTACTACTTTATTGTCAAAACCCAAGATTTAACCGGAATTTTTCTGAACGCTCTCCTTTTTTCTATATTTTACAATAAAAAGCAAGAGTCCCAGTACGAAAAGAAAATGAGGTATTTGCCCCAAAAGATTGAAGAGTCCGCCGGTTTTGGCCACTTGCTCCGCACCTTTTTGTGCCATAAGCTGTGTGCCAAAAATGGAGAGGCCATAAAAGATGACGGTCAGAAAACTGCCCAGGAGCATGAGTATCATACCCAGTGTTCTATTTTTAGAGAACAAGAGGGCACAGGCAACAATGGTCAAAAACTGTAAAACAAGACTTATAATGCCACCCATGAGATATAAGAATTCAAAATTTTTCATGTTATTCCAATAAGTCAGGTCTTCGTTGTTTGGTTTTCACCCATGCCTGTTCCTCGCGCCATTCCTCTATTTTCGGCATGTTTCCGCTCAATAGAATTTTTGGAACTTCCATTCCTTTATAATTTGAAGGTCGCGTGTAGAACTCAGTAGACACAATATAATAATAAAAAAAATAAGTAAATGATGAGATATCTATGTTCAAGAAACCTAGAATAAGAAGAATTAGGAAATCGCATAACGCGGCAGCACCAAGTTCTCCACCGGAAAGTACATAATCCCCGATGGATATTTCTCTGGTAACCATTAACTCCCGTACCCTTTGGTCCACCCCCTTGTAATGTCCACAAAGTATGATAATATTATTTTTTAGCGACAATTCGTTGGCCATGCCCTGCTTCAAAGTATCGCCGTCCGGTGTCATATAAATTACCTCATCGTACGTTCTCTGCTGCTTGAGCCCTGTTATACACTTATCTATGGGTTCTATCATCAAAACCATTCCAGCGCCACCGCCAAATTGATAGTCATCCGCCTGTTTATAGTTCCCAGAGGTATACTCTCTCAAATTGTGAAAATGCACTTCAACCAGACCTTTTTGGAGGGCTCTTTTCAAAATGGAGGCCTCAAAAGGACTTTTCAAAAGTTCGGGAAGTACGGTTATTATGTCAATACGCATCGCAGCACTATAAGTTTCCCAAAAGTAACGTTTGGATAGGGAAGTAAGAAAAAAAGCTTCCGAAAGGGAAGCTTTTAGGTTTATTTCTTTTGCTTGTTCAGCTCGTCCTGTAATCTCCTACTTATCTTTTGTTCCCTTTCCAAGGCCCTTCGTCTGTGGTCTTCGTACTCTTTCTCCAAATCAGCCAAAGCTGTTTTGGCCTGTTGTGTCAAGAAGTTACTGTTTCTAAACTTATAAATGAATAGAAATAAAAGTAAGGTCAAAATGGCAATGATGCCCCAAATTATGGCCTTATAGGTTCCTTTGCTCAGCAGCGCGCCAAAAAAGGAAACGCTGTCCTTTTCGTTGGTGACTTTTTTCAAATTACTGGTAGTCTCCTGCAGTTTGGTGTTCAGCCCGGTTATTTCGGAATTATTACCTTCAATTGTTGCGGACAGTTGTTTGATTGAACTGTTGGCCGTATTGATTGAATCAAAAATGTTTTTCTTGATTTTGTTCAAATCTACCAGTCGAATTACCTCATAGCGTATCCCATTTGCACTGTAGTTTCCCGATTTTTTTTCCAATACTTGAAATTGGGAAACCAAACTTTGGTCTTCTTTTGAAGCATCGGCATCTTGAGCGGAAACAACTAGTATTCCAAGAAGTAATATGAGTGTGGTGAGTGTCCTTGAACGTTTCATGGTCTGATTAAAGAATTTTTAGATTGAGGGTTCGGCGAATTTACGGCATTAAACCAAAAATCAAAAGAAATCGTTTTGTGGTTTTCGTTCAAACCTTTGGTCTGCGATTTTAGTAGTAGGTATATCGCCTCACTTTTGCTATGTATTTTGCCAAACGGATGACCTGATGTGAGTATCCGTACTCGTTGTCGTACCAAATGTAGAGCACTAGACTTTTTCCATCAGCGGACACCAAGGTGGCCTTGCTGTCGTAAATAGAAGGTGCGGAAGCACCAACAATATCTGTAGAAACCAATTCATTGCTCAAGGAGTATTTTATTTGTTCCACCAGATCACCCTCAAGGGCATACTTTTTAAGAATGGTATTCACACTGTCCTTGGATGTTTTGGTCTTTACTTCCAGATTGAGAATGGCCAGAGAGCCGTTTGGCACAGGAACACGAATGGCATTTGAGGTAAGCTTTCCTTTTAAACCGGGAATTGCTTTGGCAACTGCATTGCCCGCACCTGTCTCCGTGATAACCATGTTTAGCGCTGCTGCACGTCCTCTCCTGTATTTTTTGTGCATGTTATCCACTAGATTTTGGTCATTGGTATAGGCATGGATGGTTTCTATATGTCCTTTTTTAATGCCCAAGGAATCGTCTATAACCTTTAGGATGGGGGTGATGGCATTGGTGGTGCAAGAGGCAGCGGAATAAATCTTGGTATTTTCTGGATCAAATTCGCTATGGTTCACACCATGTACAATATTGGGAACTTCCTTTCCGGGAGCTGTGAGCAAAACACGACCTGTACCCTTAGATTCCAAATGTTTCGATAAAGAGTCTTTATCCCGAAAGGCACCGGTGTTATCAATGATAAGTGCATTGTAAATTCCAAATTTTGTATAATCAATGGTATCCGGCCGGTCTGCACTTATAAATTTTACGGTCGTACCATTGATGATCAAGGATTGGTTTTCCATGTCCACATCCACAGTACCCATGAACTGTCCATGTACCGAGTCTGTTTTGAGCAGGGCGGCCCTTTTTTCAAGGATTTCTTCTGTTAAAGGACCCCGAACTACCACGGCCCGTAAGCGGAGCTGGCTTCCCCGGCCTGTTTTTGCCATCAATTCTCGGGCGACCAGTCTTCCAATACGTCCAAATCCGTACAACACTACATCCTTTGGCTTTATTTCTTGGGTGGAATGGGCGTCCATTAATTTATCCAGCACGAAGGCCTTCACATTAAGATGGGTATTATCTTCGGAATGATATTCATAGGTCAACTTTCCAATATCCAACTTGGCGGGGGGAAGATTGATATCGTTGATGGCCCTCAGAATTTCCACTGAATCAAATATGGAAATAGGTTTTTGGACAAATTCACCGGCATATTCATGTAAGTTTATGATATCGCTTACATTCTTGTCGATTATCTGGTTTTTGAATAAAACCACTTCTATGGCCTTATCGTACCAAAGGTCGCTGATGATTTTTATAAACTCGGTGGTGGCTTTTCGTCTATCTGCCTGAAAGGCAAGCTCCTTTTCGTAGGACCTGATGTCGCTCATTTTTGGTGGTGTTGTAGTTTTTTAAATTCCCGGCAAAATTAGATATTTCAAACGTTTTCGTAAAACATTGTACAAAAAAAAGCACCCAAATCGGGTGCCCTTCCTTTGTATTTTTTTTAAAATCTATTGAAGAATAAGACGTTCTTTTTCTCCCTTTTTGTTTATCATGGTGAAACTGGTTCTGCCATAGCGGGATATTTCACTGAAAACGGATTTCGCTTCTTCTATGTCGCCGATTTCCTTCCCGTCCACTTCGGTAATCACTTTGTCTTTGAGGTCATAACGGTCATACCCCTCGGGAACATCGATGATTTTAACACCTTTTTTCACACCAAAGGTTTCTTTGTCCTCTTTGGACAGATTTTTTACCATAAAACCCGTTGCTGGAAGAATAATGCTCTGTTGTTTCTTTAAGCGTACCTTCTTGGTGAGTTGCTTCCCATCTCTATCCACAATTACCTCAACGACATCTCCAGGCCTTTTGGAAGAAAGATATCCAGTAAGTTCAGAAAATTTGCGGACCCAGATATTGTCCACTTTTTTGATGATATCCCCCTCCTGTAAACCGGCATCTTCCGCTCCCGAATCTTGGGATACTTGCGAAACGTAGACACCCTCGATCTCATCCAGACCCATCTCTACGGCTTGTGGTGAATTCACATTAATTGCCGAAATACCCAATAGTCCGCGCTGTACGTTCCCAAATTCCATTAAATCTTCAATGACTTTTTTGGCGATATTGCTGGGAACGGCAAAGGCGTAGCCTACGTACGAACCAGTTTGGGAGGTAATCGCCGTGTTTATTCCGATTAAATCACCATTGGTATTTACAAGTGCGCCGCCACTATTACCAGGATTGACGGCTGCATCGGTTTGGATAAAAGACTGGTTTCTACCCAAAGACCTCGCTTTCGCGCTCACAATGCCCGCAGTTACGGTGGAAGTAAGGTTGAACGGATTACCAACGGCCAATACCCATTCCCCGACCTTGGCATTATCGGAATCGCCAAAGGCCAAATACGGCAGGGATTCTTCTGAATTTATTTTCAAAAGCGCTATATCCGAATCCTTATCGGCGCCAACAACCTCTGCCTCGTAGGTCTTTTTGTTGTTCAAGGTGACCTCAAGTTGGCTAGCATTGGCAATCACGTGGTTGTTTGTGACAATAAATCCATCAGGAGAAATGATAACCCCCGATCCTGTTCCTATCTGGGGTCTTTGTTGTCTTTCAAACCCATAGAAAAAGTCCGCCAAATTGTTGGACCCTTTATTGACTGACAAATTTTTGACGTGCACCACAGAATTTACCGTTTTCTCCGCGGCTATGGTAAAGTCAACCTCATTGATTCCAGCTCCTTTTGCGGAAGTGGCCAAAGCGCTTGTGCTCAAAACAGGCATCTCTTGGGAAGTTCCGACAAATTTATAGGTGTCTTTTTCAAAAAATAATTTATATGCTCCTAAAGTAATTGCACCTGCAAATAGAGATACAAAAAACAATCCCGCAATTCTCTTCATAATTCAATACTTTTTTAACATTTGGCTTTAACAAAATTAAATGAATTCGTTGTTGACTTAGTCGGTTTAACTCCCTTTTAACTACAAAAAAATCCCTAAAGAATACGCTATATTTGTTGACTTTAATTTCAACATGAGGATTGAATTTTATAAATATCAGGGCACTGGGAACGACTTTATCCTTGTCGATAACCGACGCAATACCTTCCCCAAAAAAGATGCCGATCTCATAGCGAAGTTGTGTGATAGGAGATTTGGCATTGGTGCCGATGGACTTATTTTATTGGAAAACGACAAAATGTCCGATTTTAAGATGATTTATTTCAATGCTGATGGAGGGGAAAGCACGATGTGTGGAAATGGAGGAAGATGTTTAGTGGCATTTGCGAAACATCTGGGTATAATTGGTACGGCTACCTCATTTAGGGCCATTGATGGATTGCACACCGCATACATTGAAGGGAATACTGTACGTCTGAAAATGTTGGACGTGCCCGAAATAAAGGAGAAGGTTTCCTACAGTTTTTTGAACACAGGTTCGCCACATCACGTGCAGTTGGTAAAGAATCTGGATACAATGGATGTAAAGGTCGAAGGAGCGAAACTTCGGTATGGTCTTTACGGCAAATTGGGGAGCAATATCAATTTTGTCTCGCAATCCAATGGTACAACATTCGAAGTACGTACCTACGAAAGGGGCGTGGAAAATGAAACGCTCTCATGCGGCACAGGAGTCACCGCGGTCGCTTTGGCCATGCATAGTCTGGGCAAGACGCAAAGTGATGACATTAAGATAAAAACTAGGGGAGGAGCGTTGTACGTGACATTTGAAATAGAAAATGGGAAGTACCATCACATTTTTTTGACGGGTTCCGCAGCGCAGGTGTTTAAGGGTATATGGGAACAGTGAATTTACAAGGAGAAGCTATTTGTCTTAGGGCTTTAGAGCCCGCAGATTTGGATTTTCTGTACCAATTGGAAAACGATACCTCGATTTGGGAGATAAGTGGTACCACAAAACCATATTCCAAAAAAGTACTGAATTTTTATCTAGAAAATTCCCATCGCGATATTTATGAAGTAAAGCAACTAAGACTCTGCATTTGCGATAAGACCTCAAAATGTATGGGCCTTATCGACTTGTTTGATTTTGACCCCAAAAATGCAAGAGCGGGATTGGGCATTGTGATTGCGAAACAGGAAAATCGAAATCAAGGAATAGGGGCGGAGGCCATTGCACTGTTATGTGATTATGCTTTTTCCACACTCCATTTACATCAGATTTACGCCAATATCCTGGAGGATAATGTGCCCAGTATAAACTTGTTTACGAAATTGGGCTTCGAGACCGTCGGTATCAAAAGAGAATGGATTCGAACCCGTGAAGGATTTAAAAATGAAATCATGTTTCAAAAAATAGCTCCCCATGTACATTAAAAAGATTGTTTGGGCCGTTGCGGTTTTGGGATTGCTCATTTGCGGTTTTGTGGTCTATCAAATATATTCGGCAATTTTTGAACCGAACACGAAGTTCAACAATGAAACAGCGTATCTTTTTATTCCTACCGGAGCCTCGTTCAATGAAGTTTTGGTTCAACTGGAACCCCTGTTAGAGGACCTAAGTACATTTCGGGCGGTAGCAGAGCGAAAAGCTTACCTCAATAATATCAAGGGAGGAAAATATGCCATCAAACAGGGCATGAACAATAATGAAATCATCAATTCGCTTCGGAGTGGGAACATACCCATACGTGTTTCATTCAACAATCAGGAATCTTTGCCCGCTCTTGCCGGTAGAATTGCGGGCCAGTTGGAGGCGGATAGCGTAGAGTTATTGAATTCCTTTAACGCAACAGAGTTTTTAAAGGAAAACAACTTTAACAAAGACACCCAATTGGGGATGTACCTTCCCAACACCTACGAGTTTTTTTGGAATACCTCCGCGGAAGGTTTTCGAGACCGGATGTTGAAAGAATACCATAAATTCTGGAATGCAGAGCGCTTGGAAAAGGCAAATCGCTTGAATCTGTCCCCAGACCAGGTCATTGCTTTGGCTTCCATTGTACAAAAAGAAACGGTCAAGGTGGATGAACGTCCCCGTGTAGCCGGTGTATACTTAAATCGGTTGGAAAAAGGTATTTTGTTACAGGCAGATCCCACGGTAATTTACGCTATAAAAAAAGAAACGGGCAATTATGATACAATTATCAAACGTGTGCTCTACAGAGATTTGGAAATTGACTCCCCCTACAATACCTATAAATACAATGGCATACCACCAGGACCGATAAGTATGCCGGATATCTCCGCAATAACCGCGGTACTCAACCCGGAAAAACACGATTATCTTTTCTTTGTCGCCGATGTCTCCAACTTTGGATACCATAAGTTCGCCGAAACTTTAGCGCAACACAACCGAAATAAGGTGCAATATATCCGTTGGCTAAACGACCAAAAAACCATGCGATAATACCTTTTGGCGTTAATTTTCAACGATTTAACGTTATTTAGGGTGCATTTAAGAAAATCTTAGCAGCTTTACATCCGTTAACAAAAAGTCTCCCCCTATATTTGCCGGCCAAAATAAAATTTTAATGCATGGTGCATTAAAATCATAAATATGTGAATTATGAAAAGATGGATTAGTTTTATTTTGCATCTTGCCATGATTGTCATTTTAACGAGTTTCGGCTCGTACTCGGTAACCAAAAAGGAATACCCCAAAGTTCCGAATGACCTCCGAGTGACTTTAGAAACAGAACCTATTGTTCCTCAAGAATTGGACATAACTGAGGAAATTGCTATTCATCCGCCCTTTTTGGGCAGATCGTACAACGGCTTCAAAGAGGCTTTGGCCTTCAAAGAGTCCCAAGGTAGATACCATGTCACAAACACATTGGGATACCTTGGAAAGTATCAGTTTGGACAAAGTACCTTAAAACTCATGGGTGTGCACAACACCAAAGCATTCTTGAACGATGCTTCGCTTCAGGAAAAGGTCTTTGAAACGAATGTGGCCCGAAACAAATGGATTTTACGACGTGATATCAAACGCTTTAATGGAAAACGTATCCAAGGCGTAGAAATCACAGAGTCGGGCATTGTGGCCGCAGCACATCTTGCAGGTGCCGGAAACGTAAAAAAATACTTGCGCTCTTATGGCAAAAAAGATGTTGCCGATGCGTATGGAACCACAATTTCGCAGTACATCCGAAAATTTGGTGGCTACGATATTTCCAGTATTCCGCAAAAAAGAAACGCTAAGGTATAATTATCAAGAAGACTACAATAAGTGCCCGGGATGGTTTTGCGATTCCGGGTTTTTTATGCTTGAATGATAAAAATAGTGGGTCTCTTGTTCAAATCCAGCTCCATTTCATCCCACTCATGCACAATCTTCGTCTGAATGGACTCAGTAGGTAAGGTAATATCTGTCGCTATGCAGAGACGGGTCTCCTTTTGGAGCGTTTTGGTCAGTTCTTTTAATAATTTATCGTTTCGGTAGGGAGTTTCCATAAAAATCTGGGATTGTCCGGTCTCTCTTGAAATTCGCTCTAGCCGCTTCATCATGGCCTTTCGTTCGGATAATTCAATAGGGAGATAACCGTTAAAAGCAAAATTCTGGCCGTTCATACCACTGGACATCATGGCCATTAAAATGGAGGAAGGTCCTACCAATGGAACCACCTGGATTCTTTTTTCATGGGCTACGCGGACCACTTCGGCACCAGGGTCGGCAATACCAGGACACCCTGCTTCGGAAAGCAACCCAATATCGTCCCCATGGATGCAGGGGTCTAGATATGAAGGTATAATGGAGGGGTCTGTATATTTGTTCAAAGTCTCGATATGAATTTCAGGTTGTGGCTTGCTGGGACTCACTTTTTTTATGAACCGACGTGCCGTCTTTTCATTTTCAACAATGTAATGGTCAATGTTCTCAATGGTCCTCTTGATGGAAATGGGCATTACTTCCAAAGGAGCGTTATCGCCCAAGGTAGTGGGAATAAGATATACTTTTCCTGCGACCAAGCTGGGTCTTGGTTTAGCGCCTTCCATTATCACCCATGTTTTTTGCAATGGCCTCACAAGCAGCATCAATACGCTGGAACACTTTTTCAAAACTATCTGTACCCCCGTAATAAGGGTCAGGTACCTCTTCGCTATTCGTTCCCAATACATCTAATAATAACTGCACTTTTTGGGCGTCTTCTGGCGAAGTGGCCAAATCGAGCAAATCTGAAAGATTCTTTTGGTCCATCACATAGATATAGTCAAACCTCTCAAAATCCAAGGGTGAAAACCTTCTACATCTTTGGTTGCTAATATCCAGTCCATGGGACCGGGCCACGGCAATGGACCTAGGGTCCGGGGGTCGGCCTACATGATATCCTGCGGTCCCGGCAGAGTCGACCCAAACCTTTTCTGGGTCTACTTTTGAGGCTAGAATACCTTCTGCTAATGGCGACCGGCAGATGTTTCCGAGGCAGACCATTAAAACATTGGTTTTCATGCTGAACAAGAAAGATTAAGAAAACTTTTTGTTCAGGTCCTCAATATATTTCCTGAACTGCTTGTCGGTTTCAGCCAAATTGTCCACGGTTTTACAAGCGTGCAATACCGTGGCATGGTCCCTTTTTCCAATTTGGGAACCGATACTGGCCAAAGAGGCTTTGGTAAATTTTTTGGCAAAGAACATGGCCAATTGCCTAGCCTGTACAATATGGCGTTTACGGGTCTTGGACTGCAGTGTGGCCACATCCATTTCGAAATAGTCTGAAACCACTTTTTGGATGTAATCAATAGAAACTTCGCGTTTGGTGTTCTTCACAAACTTCTCCACTACCTGCTGGGCCAATTCCAGGGTAACTTCGCGCTTATTGAAGGAAGATTGGGCAATCAACGATATGACGGCTCCTTCAAGTTCACGGATGTTGGTTTTGATGTTTTTGGCCACATGATCAATGATATCTTCTGGCATCTCAACCCCATCGCGGTAGAGTTTGTTCCTGAGTATGGAAACCCGGGTCTCATAATCTGGACTCTGCAATTCAGCGGAAAGCCCCCACTTGAATCGAGACAACAAGCGCTGTTCAATGTCCTGCATGTCCACCGGAGCTTTGTCCGAAGTTAAAATAACCTGCTTCCCGTTTTGGTGTAAATGGTTGAAAATATGAAAAAAGACATCCTGGGTGCCCGATTTTCCGGAAAGGAATTGGACGTCATCAATGATCAACACATCTATCAGTTGGTAGAAATGGATGAAATCGTTTCGGGTATTCTTTTTTACCGACTCAATATACTGCTGGGTAAATTTTTCCGCAGAAATATAGAGCACGGTCTTTTCCGGATATTTGTCTTTTATTTCCACCCCTATGGCATGGGCCAAATGGGTCTTTCCCAGACCGACCCCACCAAAAACCAACAAGGGATTGAACGAAGTGCCTCCGGGTTTGTTGGCCACTGCCATGCCTGCGGACCGGGCCAAACGATTGGAATCCCCTTCCAAGAAATTATCAAAGTTATACCCGGGATTCAACTGGGATTCTATCTTGATGTTCCGTATGCCTGGAATAACGAACGGGTTTTTCAACTCCGGACTTTTGGAGGTAATGGGAACATCCAATTCCTGTGGCGCCATGGCCGTTCTGTTGGAACTTGGTATTTGTTCTGTAAAAGGTTCTTTATTGCCATACTTGTTCTCCATCTTGATGATGTAAATAAGTTTGGCATTTTTTCCCAGCTCTTTGGTGAGCGCTACCTTTAAGAGTTTCACATAGTGTTCCTCAAGCCACTCATAAAAAAATTTACTGGGCACTTGAATGCTCAGCGCTTTGTCTGTTAACTTGATAGGCTTAATGGGTTCAAACCACGTTTTGAATGCCTGCGGTTGGATATTATCCTGGATAAAAGCCAAACAATTGTTCCATACGGAATTTGCAGTAACACTCATAAAAGTTTTTCCTTGTTGTTGGTTAGCTATAATTTCTTTTGCTAAGAACTCCTAGGGTTTGGTAGAGCTCGTTGGATGCGACAAATATGTGAACAAACTTTTTAAAAAAAAAATCAAATTCCAGTTGAATGTGTTGTTTTTTTTTCGCATGTTTCCTCAATGTTAACCAAGTCTCTAAATATAAAATTTTTCGCTTAATATATGCGATTAAATTCATTTTCTTTTCGGGTACGCTATGGCGAAACAGACCAGATGGGTGTGGTCTACCACGGCAATTATGCACAATACTTTGAGATGGGACGGACCGAATGGCTGAGAGCCTTGGGCCTCACTTATAAGGGTATGGAAGAAAATGGAATCATATTGCCTGTAATTTCCTTACAAGCCCAATATAAAAAATCCGCTTACTACGATGAGCTTCTCACCATCAAGACCCGTTTAGTAAAAACACCAACGGTAAAAATTTCCTTTGATTACGAAATCTACAATGAGAAAAAGGAACTTTTGGTGACCGCCAATACCGTATTGGCCTTTATGGACGCCCATCATCAAAAACCCATAAAATGTCCAGATTATATTCTCGAAAAAATTCAGTCTGAGCATTGACGCTATATACCCCATTTGTTTCCCGATTTACCCTATTTAATACCATCCGTCAAAACGAAAGACCCAAGAACATAAAGTAGAATTCTCTTCTTCCAGGGCTTTTTCCCTCTCACCTTCCATATCCCCATGGTCCATAACCTAAGTGAAGTACCAAAAATCAGAAACCAGAACCCCTTTCCCCTTTTTACCTTAAACTACGGTCCGTAGCCTTGGCGATGGACCGTAAACCCAAAACCCCCATCCGTCAAATGAAAGCCCTTATTGGTCAAACGCCTAATCAAGGAATCACATACTATTCCTTTCTTCGAGGAATCAATTTGAAAAATTATTGCATTATGACAAATAAAGGAATTTTAAAACTACCTATACTTTTTATCCTCTTGTTAGCGCTGATCGCTTCGTGTGGGAAAGATGACACTCCAACCGATGATACACCAGTTTCCGAAACCCCTACGGATGATGACCCTGGAGATGATGATTCTGACGACGACGATACCGGTGCAAATACCCCGCCGATTGTAGATGATGCAGAATTTTCCGTAGACGAAAACCTTGCCCCTGGTGGCCTTATCGGAGAAATAGTTGCCGAAGATGCCGAACAAACGGTACTGACCTATGCTATAGAGGCGGGTGACGATGCTTCTTTATTTGATGTGGACGATGAGGGAAACCTTACTTTGGCCGCTGACCAAAATTTGGATTACGAATCCGCTACAAGTCATCAGATTACAGTGGTTGTGGGAGATGGAAGCGTTTCGGTCAAGGGGGACGTGACCATCAATGTCAATGATATAAACGAAGCCCCTCAGCTCTTGACCGATGTCTCCACGATTCAAGTGGTTGAAAGTATTGACGACACAGCGGTCATTGTAGATTTGGATGCCACGGACCCAGAAGATGATAAGTTCTTCTTTGCGCTGCAAGAAGACCTTTCTGGCTTGTTTCAGCTAAATGAAGAAGGTGTCTTGGGCCTTTCCAAAGGACAAACGCTGAATTTTGATGACCAACCCAGCCATACGCTTACCATCAGCATTACCGATACGGCCGAAAACCAGACCACCGTACAATTTACCATTACCGTGCTCGAGGTAGTTCCCCTGAAAGATGACCCTGCCTCCTTTGTCACTACCTGGGTGGTGGGTGGTAACCAGACTTTGACCATAGGCACCAACGAAGCTTATACTTATAATTACCAAATTGATTGGGGCGATGATACGGTAGAGGTCATTAATACCAATGACCCTCCCTTTCATCAATATGAAAATTCTGGAGAATATACTGTTATTATAAAAGGAGACTTTCCGGCAATCCAGATGTCAAATGCTCCTTATGAAAGTAGAAAAGCACTAACTGGAATAAGACAATGGGGTAATATTATTTGGCTTTCTATGTCTAATGCTTTTTTTGATTGCGAGAATATGGAATATTTCGCAACTGATAAGCCTAATTTATCTGTGGTGACGGATACGAGCAATATGTTTTTGGATTGTCTAAAATTTAATGGTGATTTAAATAATTGGGATGTGGAGAATGTTGTTGATATGAGTCAAATGTTCAGAGGAGCTCTAGTTTTTAACGGTGATTTGGGAAATTGGAATGTGAGTAATGTTTTTCGTATGCCACTGATGTTTGCTGATACGTTTTCTTTTGAAGGTATTGGTTTGGAAAATTGGAAAGTGAATGAAGTGTTAAGCATGTTCAGAATGTTTTATAATGCAGGAGGTTTTAAAACAGATATTAGTGGCTGGAACGTTTCTAAGGTATTTGAGATGAGAGAAATTTTCTCAGGAGCAACGATGTTTAATCACAATCTGGGCTTATGGAATCTTTCTTCCGCCTCAACAGGAATTGTAGATAATGAATTGGTAAGTAGCTTAATGAATATGTTTGATAACTCCGGTCTTTCCCAAGAAAACTATGAAGCGACCCTAATAGGATGGGCAGAGGCGGATACCACGCCGGATAATATTACATTGGGTGCCGTTGGCCTTACCTATTGCAGTGATGCCGCCAAAGCGGCCCGCAATGAGGTCTTGATAGCCCAAAAAGGGTGGACCATTAATGGGGATACCGAAGATTGTAATTGATACCTAACCCTAGAACCACGTCTTAAAAAGAACTCCTGGGATAGATAGCATCTTATCTTGGGAGTTTTGTTTTTTGAATTTGGTAAACGTTAAAAAAGGGCCACCAAAACAATACTGATGACGGCCAAACCAATGCCAAACCAGTTTTTTGCGGACATACGTTCTCTAAAAAGTAGAACACCCACTAAGGTGGATAACATCACGATGGCGACATTGTTAAGGGTAAAAATAGAAGCGCTGGCCCAACGTTCATTTTGGAGGGCACGCAATAGAAAAAAGATGGAAAAGTAATTGGGAACGCCCAGGGCAATGCCGCCCAACACATTTCTTAAGTTGAGTTTTAGCGGTTTTTTTAGGCTATTGCCCAAAATAAAAAACAGACCCGTCGCCGCTGCCGCTGCAAATACAATTGCGGAAAATAAGGGCAGTTCATCATCCGTCAGATGTACTTCCTCAAAATACTTGATGAATGCATCTATCAATCCAGAACCCAAGAATGCCAAAAGCGGGAGCAACAGGGTTCTCCAACCTAAGGTACGTGGTCCAGCTTTCACTGCAGTAAAATATACCGCTCCCAGTGCCAAAAAAATCCCCAGTACCTGAATCGCGGACAATCGTTCTTGGTAAAGGAAAACGCCAAAAATTACTGGAATCACCAAGGACATTTTCGTCGCAACAGAGGCGACGGAAACCCCAGCGATTTGGGATGTTTTGGCAATAACGTTAAATATGGAGATAAAAAGGACGCCCAGTGCCAGAGTCCCCCATATCCAATCTTTTCCGAAAAGGGCACTTAAAGCGGTAGGCCCTTTGTAAAAGAACAGACCGGTACAACAGGCCACCAAATAGTTCACTATGATGGCGTACAGTGTTTGAATACCATAGGTATCGTACAGTTTAAAAATTACTAGGATAAGCGTAGAACAGAGTACACTTACAATAAGGTCCAGCATTTACAGATGGAATTTAAGTTGGATAATATACTCTTGTCCTACCGCTAAGTTCCACGTTTTAATCCCCAACTTGGCGGCAGCATGCGTATTCTCGGAGGTATCGTCTACAAAAAGGGTCTCTGTGGCAACGAGATCGTTTTGCTGCAGGATAAATTCAAAAATGGCCCTATCTGGTTTCCGCATTCCTATTTCATGGGATAAGTAAAACGCCTCAAAGACCCTTTTGAACCGAAGGTAGTTTTCGGCACCCATTTTTTTTCGTACCTCGTTGATGTGCAAAGCATTGGTATTGCTCAACATAAACAAGCGATGGGTCTTTTCCTGCGCCAGGGCTTCGATAAACTCGAGGCGATATAAAGGAAAATCCAATAAAATTGAGTTCCAGGCGTGAATCAGGTCGGGGTGGGTAGCCTTGGGAAAATAGGTGGAAACCTCGGCCAAGAATGTTGTAGTAGCGACTTGGCCTTTTTCATAAGTCTTAAAAATCAGGTCCAGTTCCGGGGTGAGCTGGGTAAGACCAAAAGACTGCATGGCACGGGCCGTGGCGGTTTTGTCCAAATCGAAAAAAATATCCCCAAAATCCAAAACAATGTTCTTTATCATGGCTTAAGAACGGTTAAACGGTCCAAAAGCAGGCGCTTTTTCACGGTGGGCGTCCCCTGTATTTTCGGCGCAGCCAGTCCAGCGCCAAAACTTGAGCTTCCCGTAAAAATGCGCGCTTCATCCCATACACCGGAATCAATAAAGGATTGTAAGGTTTTAGTACCCCCTTCGATGAGCACGCTGCTAATGGAATTCCGATACAAAGCATCGCAAATTTGGGGAACGAGCGTCTCTGAGAAATCTAGAGTTTCATAATGCACTCCTTCCAAATAGCAATTGGTATCGGATATTTCGGTAAGGATTATGGTCTTCACGCTCTGGTCAAAAACATGAAAATGATACGGAATCCTCAGATTTCTGTCCAAAACAATCCGAAAGGGGTCTGTTCCCGTCCAATTGCGCACATTTAGCTTGGGATTGTCCTTCAGGACCGTTCGGGTGCCCACAAGAACGGCCTGTTCCTCACTACGCCATTGATGCACCAGTTGCCGTGACTTCGTATTGGTTATCCAAAAGGGTTGGGGCTTCTCATTTCGTTGGTTATCCAAAGGCGCAATGAATCCATCCTGAGTTTCAGCCCATTTCAAAATGATATACGGCCGTTTCTTTTCTTGAAAACTTAAAAAACGTCTGTGGTGCTCCCGGCATACAGCTTCCAAAACCCCGACAGTAACCCGACGACCGTGGGCCTTTAACTTTTGGATACCTTTCCCGGCCACTTTATCATGGGGGTCCTGGATCCCAATGACTACCTCGGGAATGTCGTGGGCAAGGATCAAATCCACGCAAGGCGGTGTTTTGCCGAAATGGGAACAAGGTTCCAAAGTGACATACAACGTGGCTTTTCGCAACATTGATTTGTCTTTTACGGATGCAATGGCGTTGACCTCCGCATGCGGTCCCCCGTACGGACTGGTGAAGCCTTCACCGATAATTTCTTCGTTGTGCACAACAACGCAGCCAACCATAGGGTTTGGAGCTGTCGTGCCCATTCCGTTTTCTCCTATCTGGATACATCTGAGGATGTATTTTTCATGTATCTTCACCCCGCAAAAATAGGATAATAAAACGCAAGATGGATGCACTTGTAGTTCGTGAAATTCAGCCAGGGGACAACCCCAAAATTGCAGAGCTCATTCGGAACATTTTAGAAGGGATGGGGGTGCCCAAAACAGGAACGGCCTATGAAGATTCTGCCTTGGACGATATGTATTCCACGTACAAAGAACCAAGGTCCGGCTACTTTATTGCCGAGAAAAATGGACGCATTCTGGGTTGTGTGGGCATTGCCCCATTACCAAATTATAAGGACAATACCTGCGAACTTCAAAAAATGTATGTTGCAGAAGAAGGCCGTGGACAGGGCATCGCCCAAAAATTGATGGAGACCTGCTTGTCAAAAGCCAAAGCAAATGGCTTTGATACCTGTTATTTGGAGACCTTGCCCTTTATGAAAGCCGCCCAGGGACTGTACCAAAAAAGTGGTTTTCACTTGACGGAAGAACGTTTGGGGGATACAGGACACTATTCCTGTACCGTCTTCATGATAAAAAAGCTGTAATGCAGTTAACGGACCTAAAGGCTATTTTTCGTAAAGAATTGTGCAATCTGTACCCGAAGGAAGAGATAGATACGTTCTTTAATCAGCTGTTGGAACATTACCTGAATTTGGAGCGTTTTGTTTTTGTATTACAGCCCCAACTTACCTTGACCAAGGATGAAACCCAACCCCTATTTGAAGCGCTGGCCCAGTTGAAATTGGAAAAACCCTTGCAATATATCACGGGTGTCGCCTATTTCATGGATTTGGAATTTAGGGTAAATCCGAATGTACTTATTCCAAGACCGGAAACTGAGGAACTGGTCCGATGGGCAATGGATACGCCGCACTTCTTATTCAACAATACTTCGGAAGAAAAGAAAGGTGCCATACTCGATATAGGGACCGGAAGTGGTTGTATCGCCATAGCGCTGGCCAGGAAATTTCCAAACGTCAAGGTATATGCGCTCGATAGTTCAAAAAAAGCTTTGGAAGTGGCCCGTGAAAATGCTCTTGCCCATCAGGTCAATGTTACTTTTTATGAGCGGGACATACTTCAACATGATCCCTCCCCCGAACTTGACCTTGTACTTAACTCTGACCTTAAACTTAACTCTGAACTTGACCTTGCACTTAACTCTGAACTGGAACCTGAACTTGAACTTGAACCTGCCCTTAGCTCCAAACTTAAATTCGACATCATCATCGCCAATCCCCCGTACGTCCGGGAATCGGAAAAAAAAGAAATTCAAAATAACGTCAAGCAGTACGAACCAGAAAAGGCCCTGTTCGTCCCCGACGACAGACCACTTGTTTTTTACGAGGCCATAGCGGCTTTCGCGAAAAAACACTTAAACCAAAACGGGTACCTCTACTTAGAAATCAATCAATACTTAGCGTCACAGACCCAAGAGGTTTTGGAAGACCTTAATTTTGACGAAATCGAATTGCGGAAGGATATTTTTGGTAATTTCCGAATGTTAAAAGGCCGGGTGTCCCGTTAGCCACGATTTGAAAATAAAGCAATGGAAGCCGAACAACAGATAAATGCCCTTCGCGAAGAACTTCGGGAGCATAATTATAGCTATTATGTCCTGGACCGACCCACTATTTCGGACTATGAATTTGATATGAAGCTCAAAAACTTGCAAGCGCTTGAGTCCGCCCATCCGGAGTTCTATGATGCCACATCGCCCACGTTGCGGGTTGGCGGGGCGGTGACCAAAAATTTTGAGACCGTGGTCCATGAGCACCGGATGTATTCGCTGGACAATTCGTACTCGAAAGAAGACTTGGAGGACTGGGAAAAGCGCATACAGCGAATTCTGGGCAATGTCGCCGTGGAGTATACCTGTGAATTGAAATACGATGGCGCGTCCATCAGTCTGACCTATGAGGACGGAAAACTAATACGGGCAGTGACCCGGGGTGATGGATTTCAAGGAGATGATGTCACCACCAACATCAAGACCATACCATCGGTTCCCTTAAAGCTAAAGGGGGACTATCCGAAGAAATTTGATATCCGTGGCGAGATAATCCTGACCCTGGAAGGCTTTGCCCAAATGAATCGTGAACGTATCGCCAAGGGCGAAGAACCGTATATGAATCCCAGAAATACCGCGTCAGGTAGCTTAAAATTACAGGATAGTGCCTTAGTAGCGCAACGCCCCCTAGAATGTTTGTTGTACAGCATCGTTGGCGAAAACCTGAACCTTACCACCCAATTCGAAGTACTGGAAAAAGCCAGGTCCTGGGGATTTAAAGTGCCCACCGTGGCCCAATTGTGCAAATCCACGGACGAAGTGCTCCAGTTTGTGGAACATTGGGATGGGCATCGCCACGATCTTCCCTATGAAACGGATGGCGTGGTCGTCAAAGTGAACACCTTGCGGTACCAGGAGGAACTGGGCTACACGGCCAAAGCGCCGCGTTGGGCCATGGCGTATAAATTTAAGGCGGAACAAGTTTCCACGGTATTGCACAAAATAACGTACCAAGTGGGGCGCACCGGAGCCATTACGCCCGTGGCCAATCTAGAACCGGTTTTGTTGGCGGGGACTACGGTGAAAAGGGCTTCCTTGCACAACGCCGACCAAATCGAAAAACTGGACATTCGGGAAAGGGACACCGTTTTTGTGGAAAAAGGCGGGGAGATCATTCCCAAGATCATTGCCGTGGATTTTACAAAACGTCCTTCAGATTCTAAAAGGACCATCTACGCGGCGCAATGTCCGGAATGTCGCAGCCCGTTGATCCGTAACTTGGGTGAGGCCCAACACTTTTGCCCCAATGATGTGGGCTGCCCTACACAGATTACAGGACGTATCCAGCATTTTATCTCCCGTAAGGCCATGGATATCGAGGGCATGGGGAGTGAAACGGTGGAACTGCTCTTCAAAGAAGGCCTGGTTCAGAACTATGCCGATCTCTATACCTTGACCAAAGAGGCAGTGATGCCTTTGGAGCGTATGGCAGAGAAATCCGCGGAAAATCTGGTCAATGGTGTGGCCGCCTCCAAGGCCATTCCCTTTGAGCGGGTCCTGTTCGCACTGGGTATCCGTTATGTGGGGGAGACCGTGGCCAAAAAATTGGCCAAGGCCTATAAAAATATCGATGCGCTCCGCCTCGCTACGGAAGAAGAGTTGGTGGCGGTGGACGAGATTGGGGGACGCATCGCAGAAAGTGTGGTACAGTTTTTTGCGGTACCTGAAAATAGGGAAATCATAGAACGTTTAAAAACCTATGGCCTTCAGTTTTCCCTTTCGGACGCCCAGATGGAAGGGCAGACCGAAAAGCTCAAGGGCCGGACTTTTGTGGTGTCCGGGGTGTTCGAGGCCATCAGCAGAAACGACCTGAAAAAGAAGATTGAAGACAACGGGGGCAAAGTGGCCTCTTCCATATCCTCCAAGACCAGTTTTTTGGTGGCCGGCGCCAATATGGGGCCCAGCAAAAAGACCAAAGCGGAAAATCTGGGTATTCCCATCATTTCGGAACAAGAGTTTTTGGATAAGCTAAACGCGTAAAAAGTAGAGGTCAGCGATATGTGGTGAACCATTGATGCTAAGTGGTGGGTTTTTAGTTGCCATTTCTCATTTTCTATTCTCAGTCTTAAACCTTGGACCTCTCTTATTCGTTACAAATCTCTCAAAACTCTAGCTAAAAAGAGTTTAATTTAAATTTCCGACCTTCCTTCCTTTTAAACCTGAAACTTTTTACTCCATACCAGAAACCAGAAAAAAACAGTCATCAAAAATCCGTCAATTCAAACCGGGCATTCGTCAATCCAAACCGGGCATCTGTAAATATACCACCAGAAAACCTGGGTAATCCCAATACTTTCGCCCCAACCTTTTAAATACACCAAGATGAAATTACAACACTTTTTTTCAAGTTTATGTATTCTTTTTTTATTGGGCGCTTGTAGCAGTGACGATAATGGAGCTGCTCCCGTAACGCCAGAGGAAAGTAATGCTCCCCCTGTAGCCGCCGACCAGACTTTTTCTGTTTTTGAGGATATCACCGATGCGGACAACATAGCACAACTGGTGGCCACGGATGCGGACGGTACGGCTTTGGTCTTTGATATTATCAACGACCCTTCGGAATTGTTTACCGTGACCCCTGGGGGTATTTTGCGCCTGGTAAATGGTGCCTCCCTGGATTTTGAACAGGCACAGGCCCATACCTTGACCATTAATGTAAGCGATGGGGTGGAAAATATCAATTTTACCGTGACCCTCGAGGTGCAGAACATTATCGAAATTCTGTTTGAAGACCCGGGGTCCTTTATTATTACCCTAAATGTGGAAGACGCCGCAAGCAAAGTAACGATTCCCACGGTAGAAGGACTGGATTATAAATACAGCTTGGACTGGGGCGACGGTTCCCCTGAAGTGGATTTTGGGGATGGGACATCGCCCACACATGAATATGCCTCCGCTGCACAGTACCAAGTGGCCATTAAAGGGGACTTCCCGGCCATTCGCATGGGCGACTTGGGCGAAAAGGATGCGGGCCGCTTGGTTTCTTTAGATCAATGGGGCACCACCGTTTGGGAAACCTTGGAGGAAGCCTTCGCCGGGGCCGAAAACATGGTCTATACCGCGGAAGATATCCCAAATTTGGAGGAGGTCAGTAGCATGCAGAAAACCTTTTATAATGCCAGAGCTTTTAACGGGGACCTGAATGCTTGGGATGTTTCCCAGGTAAAGGATATGACCGCCACGTTTCAAAATGCAGAAGTCTTTAATGGCAATCTTAGCGAATGGAACGTCGGCAATGTGGTCTCCATGAAAGACATGTTCAACGGTGCCACCGCTTTTGAAGGGGGCGACTTAAGCCAATGGATGGTTGACAATGTCACCGATATGAGCGCCATGTTCAAGGATGCCGTACTTTTTAACAGTGACATAAGCGGTTGGGAAGTGGGCAAGGTCATCGATTTTGAGGGCACCTTCCTAAATGCTGAAGCCTTTGACCAAATTCTGGCGGAGTGGAACGTTTTTGCTGCGGCCAGTTTTAATCAAATGCTGACCATGCTCAGCGATTCGGGATTATCGACCGAAAGTTATAGCGCTACCCTGGTGGGCTGGTCCCAGTTGGATGCCATTGATTTAGGTGTGGATTTTGCTCCTACCGGTCTGGTCTATTGTGGGGATGAGGCCAAAACAGCCCTGACAGTTCTTGAGGGCAAAGGATGGACCATAATCGGACATAGCGAGTGTAGCAACTGATATTTGCCGTAATCCTAATTTTTTGAGGATTTTGATTATTTTGTTTGGTTGACCACCTGGGGACATCGGTTTTCAGGTGGTTTTTTTGATTTTGTTTGGGGTCCATTCACGGCTGGAAAAACCGCTGTATTCAGAATTTTACAATGGAAAAGCTTACACCGTGATGCTCCAGCCCTTGGAGGCCATTTCCCCGGACTCAAAGTAAAAATCAATGCGCCCCAAATTGATTCCGTAACAGCCCACCTGATTGATCAATACTTGGTTCCCCAAAGCATTGGTCCTGATTTCCGGTTTTTCTAAAAAGGTATGGGTATGTCCCCCAATGATGAGGTGGGTGTATTTGGTACGTTGCGCCAAACGTGTGTCCGATGGCATTTCAGGGCTTCGATAATCATATCCCAAATGGGACAGGCAAACAATGAGATCACATTGCTCTTCTTCGTACAGCGATCGTTCCGTGTCCAAGGCAATCTCGTAGGGGTCTTTGTACACGGTTTCCTTATATAGCTTTTTTAGGACCAAGCCGTCCAATCGGATCCCAATGCCATATACTCCAACCTTGATGCCATCCACCATATAAAGCTTGTACGGTTTTACGTGGGGCTCCATTACGGTGTTCGAAAAGTCGTAATTGGCGGATATCAGGTCGAATTGGGCATGGGGTACTTGGGCCAACAGCCCGTCTATACCATTATCAAAATCGTGGTTTCCAATGGTGGCCGCGTCGTATTGGAGCATGCTCATTAACTTGAACTCCAATTCTCCCCCATAAAAATTAAAGAAAGGGGTACCTTGAAAAATATCGCCGGCATCAAAAAGTAGTGTATTTGGATTTTCTGCCCGGATATTGGCCACTAAATCTGCCCGTCGGGCCACGCCCCCCAAATTGGCCCAAGACGAATGGCTTATCGGAAAGGGTTCAATATGACTGTGCACGTCGTTGGTATGCAAAATGGTAATCTGCTTTTTGCCCACACCATTACAGGAATGCATCCCCAGTCCCCCCAAAGTCAAAAAGGAAGAAGTTGCTGCTGTATTTTTAATAAAATCCCTTCGTTTCATAGGTCACTGCAATTGGATGAAACGTTTATCGACCTGGGCCGTCAACGTATCTTTTCGTTTAAAATGGTCAATAATCGCGTTTCGCAACAAATATTCGGTATCGGTGAGGGATTCAAATTCTGGAAAGAACCCAATATCCGAACCACCCGAGACCAGATAATCTGAGGTGGCGACATGATAGTTCTGATTCTCATCAAAAGGTTTGCCTTGAATGTTCACGGATTCCAGCCCGCCCGAGGTATCCAAAACAATTTCAAGACCCGATATGGCATGGGCCCTTTTGGAATTGGCCAGAAAAAGGACCAATTTTCGAACTTGGGTACCGTTCAGTTCAACTACGGAGATGTAGTTTTCAAAGGGCATAATTTCATACGCATTTCGCGCGGTGACCTCCCCTTTGGAAAGTACCGAACGAATGCCCCCTTTGTTCATCACAACAAAGTCCAGGGATTTGCCAATTTTTTTCTCCACCAACGGATTGGTTTCTTCGTAGATCAGGTCGGCCAGGAAATTGCCCATGGAGGTGTTTCGTTGTCCATCGTTCAACAAAAGGGATTTTGGGGCGTAGCACAAGGTACTGTCCAAGATGACATCCACTCGATTTTTGAAAGGGGCCACAAATACCTTGATAGAATCCACTTCAACAAGGGTCGAATCTACCCCCAACTGGGCGCCTTGAATGCTTGTGAGGTGTTTTACTTCTTGCTTACAAGATAACATAAGCCCGATTGTTATAAATACAACAAAATGTTTTATTTTTGGATTTGTCACTTCAATTATCTTTACAAAGTTATCTTGGCAGAATCTATACCTTTACAAAAATGAAAGAAAAAAATGTTTTTCAAAGGGCTCCAAGATAAATTTAAGGTTAAATCCGGAATTAAATATTTAGAAGAGGAGCTGGAAAAACCCCCGGTTCCCGTAAAAAGGGAAAAGGGAATTACCAGTGTGGCATGTATCGTGGACTTGAACCACTTCGCCAACGCGGAGCAGTTCTATGAGCTTATTGACGAATTTTCGTTGCGGCCCAACGCCATAAAAATCATTGGATACAAAAGGGATTTTGACAACACATCCCCTTACGCGATACAGGTATTTACCGACAAGGATTTAGGCTGGAAAGGAGATATTGAAAACGGCTATGTTCTGGAATTTTTAGGAAGGGAGTACGACTTGCTCATCAATTATTACGATCAGGATAATCTGATGATGAAGTTATTGTCCATACGAACACCGGCCCGATTAAAAGTGGGTTTTGGTGCCTTGGACCCTAAATTCAATGATTTGATATTGAATGTACCCTTGGGAGATTTCAAACTGTTTAAGCGCGAATTGAAAAAGTATTTAACAGTTTTAAACGAATTATAGTGAATCAATTTAAAGGAACAGGGGTGGCTTTGGTTACGCCCTTTAATGCGGATAAGTCTATTGATTTTTTAGCCTTGGAGCGGATTGTGGAGCATTCCATTCAAGGAGGTGTGGATTATTTAGTGGTTTTGGGAACTACTGCGGAGGCGGCAACCTTATCCAAAGCGGAAAAACAACAGGTCGCCCAAAAAGTAGCCCTTACCAACGCTGGCAGAGTACCTCTTGTATTGGGCATAGGGGGTAACAACACCAGCACCGTAGTGGAAGAACTGCAGCATACTGATTTGTCCGAATATGATGCCGTACTTTCCGTATCCCCCTGTTACAACAAGCCTACCCAAGAAGGGATTTATCATCATTTTAAGGCTTTGTCAGAAGCCAGTCCCAAACCCATAATAATGTATAACGTCCCTTCCCGAACAGGGAGTAATATGGCCCCAATGACCACGGTACGGTTGGCCCGGGATTTTAAAAACATCATTGCGATTAAGGAAGCGTGTGGAAATTCCATTCAAATCGATACCATTCTAAGTACCAAACCTGATGGTTTTCAGGTGATTTCCGGAGATGATTTTACAGCTTTGTCCACTGTTTTGGCCGGTGGGTCTGGGGTAATTTCTGTATTGGGGCAAGGGCTGCCCCACGAGTTTTCGGAGATGATTCGGCTGGGTCTGGAGAACGATGCAAGACAGGCCTATCAAATCCACCATCAGTTGCTACCATTAATGCATTTGGGTTTTGAAGAGGGCAACCCTGCCGGCATCAAGAGCATATTTGAATCTCTTGGTCTGAGTACGGCCTCAGTGCGCTTACCTCTTGTGGAAGCTTCCAATCCTCTCAAGAAAAAAATCGGTGATTTTCTGGGCACTTTGAGCAGGGTAGGTGCTTAAACCACGTTAAAATGTCGCCAAAATAAGGGAATTTCTCCCCAACTACCCCTATTTTTCGGAAGTCAATCTATTTTTTAAATCCGTGGAGAATAGCTACTTTTGCCCAATGTTTTTGAAAATGAGTTTACGTTTTTTACCCTTATCTCTCTTGGCTATTGCCCTCCTTACGGGATGTAGCGAGTACCAAAAAGTTTTGAAGGAGGACAATGTAAAGGCGAAATACGAACTTGCCGAGAAGTTTTACAATGAAGGGGATTTTAAACGGGCCCAGCGCTTGTTTGAACAAATAGCGCCCAAATATGTGGGAAAACCCCAAGGGGAACGGGTGATGTTCTTTTTTGCGAGCACCTATTACAACAACAAAGAATTCTACTTAGCAGGATACCAATTTGAACGTTTTGTAAAATCATACCCTAAAAGTGATAAAATCCAAGAAGCCTCCTTTTTAGGGGCAAAAAGCTATTACATGCTTTCGCCAAAATACTCTTTGGACCAAACAGATACGGATAAGGCACTTTCCAAATTGCAGACATTCATCAATACCTATCCAGAGTCGGAATATTTCGATGAAGCCAATACCATTGCCAGGGAGTTGACTTCCAAAAAGGAAAGAAAACAGATTGAAATCGCCAAGCAATTCAATAAGTTGGGGGAATTTAACCTCGTCATCTTGGTGTCCGCCATAAAGGCACTGGACAACTTTGTAGCGGATAATCCCGGCTCTATTTACCGTGAGGAAGCACTGTATTATCGAATTGAGGCCACGACCAATCTGGCAATCAACAGCACGGACGATAAGAAAAAGGAACGTTTGGAGGAAGCCCAGGCTTCGTACAACAACTTGTTAAAGTATTATCCAGAATCACGGTTCAAGAAAAAGGCGGACGATCTCGCCGAGAAAATACAGAAGGGGCTTGGCCAGTTTCAAGAATCCAAATAGAAAGTAAATACAAGAAGCACAATGCAAGATTTAAAAAATACCAAAGCACCGGTATCGACAAAAACGTTGAACCGGAATGAATTTGATGATAAAACCGACAATATCTACGAAGCTATTTCCATAACCGCAAAAAGGGCCATCCAAATCAATTCAGAGATAAAAAAGGAACTCTTGGAAAAATTGGAGGAGTTCGCGACCTACAGTGACAGTTTGGAAGAGGTTTTTGAGAACAAGGAACAAATAGAGGTGTCCAAATTCTATGAAAAATTGCCCAAGCCCCATGCTTTGGCGATAATGGAATGGTTGGAAGACAAAATTTACTATAGAAATACGGAGAAGGACGCCTAAATGTTGAGCGGTAAAAATATTCTTTTGGGCATTACCGGGGGAATTGCCGCATACAAAACCACTTTTCTAACAAGATTATTGATAAAAGCTGGTGCCTCGGTCAAAATTGTATTGACCGAAAGTGCCAGCTCTTTTGTTTCCCTGTTGACGCTGTCCACCTTATCCAAAAACCCGGTTTTGATGGATTTCACGAACGAGGAGGACGGAAGTCTTTCCTGGAACAACCATGTGGAATTGGGTCTTTGGGCGGACCTTATGGTAGTGGCGCCCGCTACGGCGAATACCCTTTCAAAAATGGCCCACGGCACCTGTGATAACTTGCTTTTAGCTACCTATCTTTCTGCAAAATGCCCAGTTTATTTCGCTCCTGCCATGGATTTGGACATGTATAAGCATCCCTCAACGAAAGCAACTTTGGATACCTTGGTTTCCTTTGGAAATAAAATGATTCCAGCTGAGTGTGGTGAACTGGCCAGTGGCCTTTACGGAGAAGGGCGTATGGCAGAACCGGAGACTATTTGCACTTTTATTAGCGAAGATTTAAAAAAGGGACGACCCCTTTATAGCAAAAAAGTATTGATTACGGCAGGTCCTACCCACGAACCCATAGACCCGGTCCGTTTTTTGGGGAATCGCTCTTCGGGCACAATGGGCTTTGAATTGGCGAAAACTGCGGCAAATCTTGGTGCCGACGTGGTCCTGATTACCGGACCAACAGCTCTCTCGTTAAGCGATTCCAACATTGACCTGGTCCGTGTCGAGACGGCCCAAGAAATGTATGAAGCTTGCCTTGCGCACTTTCCTTCCGCTATTGTGGTGATCGCTGCAGCCGCCGTTGCGGATTATCGACCTAAACAAATCCATAAAGAAAAAATGAAGAAAAAAGAGGGAGATCTACTGTTGGAACTGGAGCGAAATCCTGATATACTTCTTTCAATGGGTCAAAAAAAGAAACATCAGTTTTTAGTAGGTTTTGCTCTTGAGACCGAGAATGAGCTCGAGAACGCCAAGGGAAAGCTAAAGCGAAAGAATCTGGATGCCATTGTTTTGAATTCTTTAAATGAAACTGGTGCAGGTTTTGGACCAGGAACGAACAAAGTGTCGTTCATAGACAAGAATTTGGACATAAAAACGTTTGACTTGAAAACGAAACCCGAAGTTGCCGGGGATATTTGGGAAGAAATCATAGGCAGAATCCATGTATAGACTTTTTTTCTTTTTGCTCTTCACTGGGTTTTCTTGGGCGCAGGAATTGAACTGTGAAGTTGTTGTCAATTCGGACCAGGTCAATCAAACCAATCAGCAGATTTTTAGAACCTTGGAGCGTTCTTTGAATGACTTCGTGAATAAAAATAAGTGGACCAACCGGGTTTTTAAGGAAAATGAGCGTATCAACGCCCGAATGTTCATCACCGTTACCCAATACGAGTCCGACCGTTTTGAAGCCAATATTCAGCTTCAATCTTCCCGTCCTGTGTACAATACCTCTTATGACAGTCCTGTGTTTAATTATAAGGACAATGCGTTTAATTTCATTTACCAGGAGTTTCAGCCCTTGGTCTACAATGAAAATGTATTTGAATCGAATCTCATCGCGGTAATGGCTTACTATATATACGTTATCATTGGGTTGGATGCAGATACATTTTCCTTACAGGGAGGGGATGATTATTACCGAAAGGCCCAAAATATAGTCACCCAGGCCCAAGGAACGGGAGCAGCGGGCTGGAGCCAGGAGACGGGTACCCGTTCTAGATTTGAATTGGTGGACAATCTCTTGAACAATTCGTTTCGTGAGTATCGCATAGCCATGTACAACTACCATCGTAAAGGCTTGGATATTTTGGGAGATAACAACAGCACGGGCAAACAGGTGATCGCCGGAAGTCTGCGTCTTTTTGAGACCCTCATCAAACGTAGGCCCAATGCTTTTTTGATACAGACTTTTTTTGATGCTAAATCTGAGGAAATCCAAAAAATCTTCTCCGATGGTCCTAAGGTGGACATTGTTCGACTAAAAGAAACCTTGAATTCCGTAGCACCGTTTTATTCTAATGTTTGGAATGATATAAATTACTAGCCCATTTCTTCAAAGACATTTATCTTTATCCGATAAATCTTGAAAAGTGCTGACCCATCTTTCCATTAAAAATTACGCATTGATCAACGACATCAATGTTACGTTTTCTGAAGGTTTTACTACAATTACCGGGGAAACAGGGGCGGGCAAATCCATTCTGTTGGGAGGGCTGGCCCTAGCTTTGGGAAAACGGGCCGATTTGTCCAGCTTGAGAAATACCGAACAAAAATGCATCATAGAAGCTGAATTTGATATTGAAAAATACCATTTGGACCGGTTTTTTGCCGAAAATGACCTGGATTATGAAAAAGAAACCATTTTACGGCGGGAAATTCTGCCCAGTGGCAAGTCAAGAGCTTTCATAAATGACTCACCGGTTACCTTGGACGTGTTAAAAAGTTTGGGAGAATCCTTGGTTGACGTACATTCCCAGCATCAAACCTTACAGCTTACTGAAAATGACTTCCAAATTAAGGTTGTGGATGCCTTAGCGGGGAATGCGTCAAAGCTAAAGACCTATTCGGAAAACCTGAAGACGTTTAAAAGTCTGAGCTCCCAGTTAGAGAAACTTCGCGACTTTCAGGCGAATTCAAACAAGGAACAGGATTACAATACGTTTTTATTGAAAGAGCTTGAAAATGCAGCCTTAAAAACAGGAATTCAGGAAGAACTGGAAAGCGAGCATGAAGCGTTGAGCAATGTGGAGCAGATTATGGCCCTGCTTTCCCAAGGCAATCAATTGCTATCGGATGAACAGATGGGCATAATGACCCATCTGACCGATTTAAAACGAATCTTTCAAAATCTAGCAACTTATGGGAGTAGCTATGAAGTGCTGAATCAGCGTATTCAATCTGTTTTTTTAGAGATGGACGATATTTCCGCAGAAATCGAAAATGTACAGCGTGGGGTGGAAGCGAGTCCAGAAAGGTTGGAAGTTGTCAACGGACAGCTTCAACAATTGTACGATCTCCTAAAGAAACATCAAGTGGGTTCCGTTGAAGCGCTTTTGGGAGTAAAGACTGAGTTGGCCATCAAAGTTGATGCTGTCGAGAATATAGAAAGCAAAATACAAGAAAAGGAGCAGGAGCTGGCTCAGCTTGTCGAAGAATTGGAACAACAGGCGCTGATGATTCGGGATGCAAGAAATGCCGTAATCCCAAAATTAAAAAGTAGGTTGCAGGAAAGTCTATATCCCTTGGGTATGCCATCAGCAACTTTTAAGATAGAAATAAACCCTAGCAACACGTTCAAATCCAACGGTAAAGACGACCTTATCTTTCTTTTTTCTGCCAATAAAGGCTCGAACTATGGCGAGCTGAAAAAAGTGGCATCCGGCGGTGAATTGTCCCGGATAATGCTGACCATCAAATCTATTTTGGCCCAATATGAACATCTGCCCACATTGATGTTCGACGAAATTGATACCGGTGTATCCGGTGAAGTTTCCAATCGTATGGGAGAGATCATGCAAACTATGAGCCATAGCATGCAGGTCTTTTCCATTACCCATTTACCACAGGTGGCTTCAAAAGGGAAGAACCAATTTAAAGTGTACAAAGAAGAAAGAGAAGGAAATACCAGCACCCAGATGCGCTTGTTGTCCGAGGAAGAACGGATAGCTGAATTGGCGGAAATGCTCGGTGGAAAATCCTTGTCCGATTCGGCACTGGCCCATGCCAAGGAGTTGCTGAAACAACCTTAAAGGACTTCCGTACTTTTGAATCGTCAAATCGGAAAGAATAAATATCTTTGCCGCTAAACCAACGAAGTATAAAGTACTATGGCATATAATCTTTTGAAGGGAAAAAAGGGTATTATTTTTGGGGCTTTGGATGAGAATTCCATCGCCTGGAAGACTGCGGAACGCGTCCATGAGGAGGGCGGTACATTTGTGTTGACCAACGCACCCATCGCGATGCGAATGGGACAGATAAAACAATTGGCGGAAAAAACAAGTTCAGAAATCATACCCGCCGATGCCACAAATGAAGAGGACCTTCAAAATTTAGTCGAGAAATCCTTGGAAATTCTAGGGGGTAAATTGGATTTTGTCCTACATTCCATAGGAATGTCCGTCAACGTAAGAAAAGGAAGGGCCTATACGGATGAGAAATATGATTTTACCACAAAGGGATGGGATGTTTCCGCACTTTCTTTCCACAAAGTGATGCAGGCACTATATAAGGCCCATGCCATGAATGAATGGGGCAGTATTGTGGCCCTCACCTATATGGCGGCCCAGCGAACTTTTCCCGATTACAATGATATGGCCGATAACAAAGCTTACTTGGAATCGGTGGCCCGAAGTTTTGGATACTTTTTTGGAAAAGAACATAAAGTTAGGGTGAACACCATTTCACAATCCCCTACACCGACCACTGCCGGGCAAGGTGTCAAAGGTTTTGATGGGTTCATTAGCTACGCTGAAAAAATGTCCCCATTGGGCAACGCAACAGCCGCCGATTGTGCGGACTATACGGTTTCCTTGTTTTCTGACCTGACCCGAAAAGTGACCATGCAAAATCTTTTTCATGATGGAGGATTTTCCAATACCGGTGTAAGTCAAGAAGTGGTGGACGCATTTTCAAAGTGAATTAATAAAGATATTGAATAAGCCATCCAGGATAGGATGGCTTTTTTGTTTTTTTGATGGAGATACGACTGTCTTTGATAATACCGGTTTTCAATAGGCCCGATGAAATTCGGGAATTGTTGGAAAGTCTTTTGGAACAGCGTTTTCAAGGGATGTATGAGGTGGTGATTATTGAAGATGGGTCCACTCAAGATTCTGCGGAGGTTGTAAATCAATTTAGTGATGCGCTTCAAATTACTTATTTTTCTAAGCCGAACACGGGGCCTGGTGATTCTAGGAATTATGGGATGCATCGGGCGGAAGGTAATTATTACATCGTTCTTGACTCCGATTGCATTTTGCCTCCAAATTATTTAGAAGAAGTAGTGCACGAACTAAATCGGGATTTTGTACACTGTTTTGGTGGTCCTGACGCGGCCGATGTCTCGTTTTCGAAGGTGCAGAAGGCCATAAATTACACAATGACCTCGTTTTGGACCACTGGGGGAATCCGAGGCGGAAAGCATAGTGTCGATAAATTTCAACCAAGGAGTTTTAACATGGGAATTTCTCAGGAGGCCTTTGAGAAAACAGGAGGATTTGGACAGATTCATCCTGGGGAAGATCCTGATTTGACCTTCAGAATTTGGCAAGCAGGCTTTAAAACACGATTATTCCAGAACGCCTTCGTATACCACAAAAGGCGTATCAATTGGAACACGTTCTACAATCAAGTGCACAAATTTGGTTTGGTAAGACCAATATTGAACAAATGGCATCCAAAAACAGCAAGGCTTACCTATTGGTTTCCTTCTTTGTTTTTAGCAGGTCTTTTGGTGTCCATAGTTCTTTTTTTTAATGGTGTGGCCGTACCGATTGTAGGTTACTTGATCTATTTTTTACTTTTGTTCGTAAACTCCCTAGTTAGGAACAAAGATTTTATTGTTGCCCTTCTTTCTGTTTTTGCCGCACTGGTCCAGTTCTTCGGATATGGTTCCGGTTTTTTAAAATCGACCTTGTTGATTAATTTTAGTGATAAGGAACCCGATAAGTTGTTTCCCAAGTTATTTTTTAAACAGGGGTAGATTATGGAAAGCACTCTTTTTTCGGGACTGAATAAGAGAAAGGCGAGGAACTTTTCCATTTTCTTGGCCTGTTCTCTCTTCGCTTGGTTTTTGAGTAACCTCTCTGATTCTTATGAGTCTAGGACCATCTTTATCCTAAACTACAAGAACTTGCCGGATTCCTTGCTTCTGGGAAACAAGGCGAACAAGACTTTAGAGGGAAAGGTACGGACCAGTGGTTTTCAACTTTTGTATTTCAATGTATTCAGCAAGAGAATGGATATTGATATTTCCAAAGTGATTTATCAAGATGGGCAGTATCTGCTAACGGAGGACGTCCTTAAAAAGCAAATGGAAAGGCAACTATCACAAAACGTATCACTTTTGGACCTAGATGGAAATCAATGGCCCGTTGATCTATATCAGGTGGCCCAGAAAGTTTTACCGGTTAAGCCACAAACAGAATTTAAGTTTGAACCGAACTACATTTTGGATGGAGCCCTTGAAGTTTCTCCTGACTCCATCCTCGTAAAAGGTCCTGCCCGGGAAATAGATTCTATAAACGAAGTGAAGACCAATCCTATCGTGTTGAAGGATATTTCAGAAGATTTCAGTTCGGAAACCTTACTGGCTTTCCCCAAAGGTCTGAACAATAGCATTTTTTCCACCAACAGAGTCCAAATAAAGGGTAAAGTGGCCAAGTTTTCCGAGAAGGTTTTTGAGGTAGAAGTGAAAACTATGAATTTTCCGGAAGGATATACGGTAAAAATGTTCCCAAATAAAGTGTCTTTATTGTGCAAGGCCACAGTGGAGCGATTGAAAACGTTAAATGCCCAAAGTTTTGAAGTTGTCGCGGACTATGAGCAACTTGGAGGCGCCACAAATAACAGCCTCTTGCTACAATTGACGAAAAGACCAGAATCTATTTATGGAGCAAGGCTAAACCAGCGTACCGTAAACTTTGTTTTGGAAAGAAAATGATGATAGTAGGTCTGACAGGTGGGATAGGAAGTGGAAAAAGTACGGTGGCGAAAATGTTCCGTGATTTAAGTATTCCAGTCTATGATTCGGATAAAGAAGCGAAGGCCTTGATGAACAGTTCGGAAAGGCTCAAAAAAGCCTTAATTGGTCTGCTGGGAGTTTCCGCCTATCGTGAAGGAGCTTTGGATCGTTCTTTTGTTGCCCAGCAGGTTTTCGGAAATGACCAACTTTTACAAAAGTTAAACAAAATAGTGCACCCCGCCGTACGTGAACACTTTTTGCGTTGGGCCAAGGAACAGCAGTCCCGATATGTTATACAGGAAAGCGCTCTTATTTTTGAAAATGGAATGGAAGACTTTTATGATAACATCATTTTGGTCACCGCGCCCATTGAACTTCGTGTAGACCGTGTTATAAAAAGGGATAACAGCGAAAAATCCGCTATTCTAAAACGAATAAAACATCAAATGGATGACCAGGTCAAAAAAGATAAGGCCCATTTCTTAATAGAAAATATCCATCTGGAAACTACACGGAATCAGGTGAGTCGAATCCATACACAGTTATTGAAATTGGTGGGGTGAAGTCAAATTTTAACATTTTTGTTAAGGTTTGGTTAAACGATAAAAGGCCTAAATGTTAAATTTCTAATTTTACAACAATGAACAAGAAGCTTTTTGTTCTTCTCGTGATTCTCATGAGTTTGTCCTTAACGGGCATCATTTTTGTTCAGGTGTATTGGATCAGAACATCAGTAGAAGATAAAGAAGAACAGTTCTCAAGAACAGTTACCGGAATACTGGATAGGGTGGCGAACAGGGTGGAGAAGCGAGAGATGAAAGATTATTCAGACCGTCTGGCTTCTTTGGTAGATAGTATTGGACAACCTAAAACCACACAGTTCAGAAATTTTTTATTTGTTGACAGGGATTTAAATTCTGATGAAATCCTCTTCTATTCCCATGGAATTCTGGAGGAGGATTATAACATCACATCGACGTTCTTTGATAATCAAAACGGGGGGGAGGATACTACCACCTTTAAAAACTACACTAGTAAACGGACCAAGGCGGTTTTTAAAGAAGAGTTTGGACTAGATGGGAAGAGCTATAGTCTTACACCCATTCAAAAAGCTGAAAAAATTGGTGGATTGTCCAGTATTGATAAAGCCGTTTGGGAAGACGTCTTTATGGAGTATGCTAAAAGCAGACCGATACACAAGCGGGTTTCCAAGCAGGAAATAGAACTGCTTTTGGGCCAGGAACTAAAAAATAGGGAAATTGATATTGATTTTGAATATGGGGTTTACAGCCAAGGATTTCCAACCAAGTTGCAGTCTAAAAAGTTCAAGTTTTCAGAGTCGAAGATGTATAGGGCACCCATATTCAAGGATACTGAGGGGCATACCAATTTTTCCTTGCTTCTCACGTTCCCGAAAATGAAAAGGTTCCTTTTTCGGTCCATTATGGGAATGGCGCTTTTGTCTTTAGTGTTCACACTGGTCATTGTAGTTGCATATTCCAGTGCGATCTATCAGTTGATAAAGCAAAAACAGATTTCTGAAATCAAGTCGGATTTTATCAACAATATGACCCACGAATTCAAAACGCCTATCGCGACCATAAACTTGGCAGTTGAGGCCATTCGTAACCCGAAGTCCATTGCAGATACGGATAAGGTGTTACGTTATCTTGGGATGATTCGGGACGAAAACAAACGAATGCACGCCCAAGTTGAGAACGTATTGCGTATCTCCAAGTTGGAAAAAAACCAATTGGACATTAGCAAGGATAGGGTAGATGCCCATGATATCATCAACGACGCAATGGCCCACGTAGAATTGATCGTGGCCGACCGTGGGGGGTATGTCAATGCACATTTAGATGCGGACAGGTCGGAGGTTTTGGCCAACGATGTGCATTTTACCAATGTTGTGGTCAACATTTTGGACAATGCAGTGAAATATTCCCCTGAAGCCCCAAAAATTGATGTGTATACCGAATTGGTAAAAAATCACATCATTATCAAAGTAAAGGACCAAGGTGCGGGAATGAGCAAGGCAGTACTAAAAAAAGTATTTGAAAAATTTTACCGGGAACACACCGGAGACATACATAATGTAAAGGGCCATGGATTAGGTTTGGCTTACGTGAAACGAATAATTGAAGATCATCAGGGAGAGGTCTATGCGGAAAGTGAAAAAGGAAAAGGCAGCACTTTCTTTATCAAACTTCCTTTAATTTAGAAAACTATGGAGATAGAAAAAAAGAAAATATTATTGGTGGAGGACGATCCAAACTTTGGAATTGTGCTTAAGGATTATCTTTCCATGAACGATTTTGATGTGGTTTTGGCAAAAAACGGGATGGAAGGTTTTGAGAAATTCAAAAAAGACAATTATGATGTCTGTATCCTCGACGTTATGATGCCTTACAAAGATGGGTTTACTTTGGCCCGCGAAATTCGGGAAAAAAACGAAAATGTCCCTATCATATTTTTGACTGCCAAAACGATGAAGGAAGATGTCCTAAAGGGATATAAAGCGGGTGCTGATGACTATCTGAACAAACCCTTTGATTCCGAAGTTTTGTTGATGAAGTTGAAAGCAATACTTCAGCGAAAAGCATCCAGCACATTGGCGGACAGCAAGCAGTTCGAATTTCAAATCGGAAACTTCCATTTGAACTCAAAATTGAGATTTCTGAAGTATCTGGAAGAGGAACCTATAAAACTCTCTCCAAAGGAAAATGAATTATTGCGTTTATTGGCGCTCCACGAAAACGACCTGATGCCCAGAGAACTGGCATTGACCAAAATTTGGAGGGATGACAATTATTTTACCTCACGGAGTATGGACGTATATATCGCCAAGCTGAGAAAATACCTAAAACGGGACGATGTTGTGGAAATATTGAATATTCACGGGGAAGGTTTCCGATTGGTTATCAAAGCAGAGAATCAATAGTCTCGATTCAAACCAACACATAAATAATACTGACTGAGGTAATACCCACCAGGGCCAATATTGTGGTCATCATGGTCCATGATTTGAAGGTTTGTTTTTCTGAAATGCCCAAGTATTGACCCACCAGCCAGAATCCACTGTCATTGACATGCGAAAAGATACTTGCTCCAGATGCGATGGCGATGACCATACAGGCCAATTCAATAGGTTTTAGTGAGACTCCTGTCAATAAGGGTGAGATAAGCCCCGCAGCGGTTATCATAGCAACGGTTGATGAACCCTGAACAATGCGTACTACTGCTGCACTGATGAAGGCAAATGCCAGAACTGGGATTCCGGCGTCCCCTAAAGAAGTGGCCAATAGTTTTCCTGCCCCGGTATCTGTCAACACCTGTTTGAATACACCCCCTGCACCAGTGAGCAAAATAATGGTTCCCGCTGGGGCCAGCGACTTTGTTGTGATACCGAAAAGTTGTTTTTTGGAGAATCCCCGACGGACTCCAAATACATACCAAGCCAATATATTGGCGATGATGAGGGCAATGAAGGGATGACCTATAAGGGCAATACCTTGAATGATCCAATTTACTTTTATCCCCAAAACTCCTGTGGAAGCCACTGTATTCAGTACGATTAAAAATATGGGTAAGGCAATAATCAATAGGGTCTGACCAATGGGAGGAATAGTATCCAGTTTTTGAGGGTTGTTCGCCGGAGGAGCATCGACCTGCATCTTGCCCGCGATGTATTTCCCGAACCATAAGCCTGCCAACAAAGCTGTGGGTATACCAGCAAGAAAACCCACCAAAATCACCCAACCTAAATCTGCACCCACAATATCAGCTACCGCAATAGGACCTGGGGTTGGAGGAATAAAGGCGTGGGTGATGGCCAGACCTGCTAAAAGGGGGATAGCGTAAAGTAGCAGTGATTTTCCTGTTTTACGTTGCAAGGCGTAAATCATCGGAACAAGAATAATAAATGCGACATCAAAAAAAACAGGTATGGCAATCAGGAATCCCGAGACGACCATGGCGGCAGGGGCACGTTTTAGTCCGAATTTTGATATCATGAAGTCCGCTATGGTCTTGGCCCCACCTGATGCTTCCAATATGGCCCCAAACATGGCGCCCAGCCCCACAACAGTCGCCACAAAACCCAAGGTATTTCCCATTCCTTTTTGAATGGTATCGATTATCGCTTTAGCATCCAATCCTGCAACCAATCCTACGATAATACTTCCAATGAGCAAGGCTATGAACGCATTGATTTTTAATTTGAGAATCAGAAAGAGCAATACAGAAATTCCTGCGACAACGGCAATGACTAAAGTAGTGGTCATGAGAATTGGTTTGAAAGGTTGCAGCGATGCAATTCTTCCAAATATAGGGTAAAAACAAAAGGTCCCAGGTATTCTGTAAAAATTAAGGGCGGACCCAGCTGGGTCCGCCCTTATCCAATTCCATTAGTAAACGAATTACCAAATTTGTACACGATCTTCAGGAGACAGATACATAGAGTCCCCTTCTTGAATACCGAAGGCATCGTAGAATTCCTCGACATTGAGTAATGGCTGAATCGCCCTAACTTGGCCGGGGGAGTGTGGGTCCGTCTTGATTTGCGTCCGCAGCGCCTCATCCCGAATCTTGGTTCTCCAAATCGTTGCCCACGACATGAAGAACCGTTGTTCCGGTGTAAATCCGTCAATCGTCTCAGGACGTCCATTTTCTTCAAAATGTCTTTGCAGGCCATCGTAAGCGCTCAAGACACCCCCTAGATCTCCAATGTTTTCTCCCAAGGTAAATTTGCCATTTACAAAGAGTTCAGGAAGTACTTCAACTTTATCATATTGTGCGGCAAGGGAGTCGCCTCTTTCGGTGAATGCAACCAAATCTTCTTCGCTCCACCAATTTTTCACATTGCCATCTGCGTCAAAACGAGCGCCACTATCGTCAAAGGCATGCGAAATTTCGTGGCCGATTACCGCTCCAATCCCACCATAATTTACAGCCTCGTCTGCGGTATAATTATAAAACGGAGGCTGTAATATGGCCGCGGGAAATACTATTTCATTGTTTAAGGGATTGAAATAAGCGTTGACCGTTTGGGGCGACATGCTCCATTTACTTTTATCGACAGGTTCCCCAATATTGGAAAAAGTATCCTCCAGTCGCCATTGGTCCACAGCGACCATATTGTCAAAGTAGGTCTTATCTCCGGAGACGGCCATCGAAGAATAATCCTCCCACTGGTCTGGATAAGCTATTTTAACTGTGAACTTGTTTAATTTTTCTATGGCTTTTATTTTAGTGGAGTCTCCCATCCAATCTAACTTTTGAATACGCACTTTATAAGCCTCTATAACATTATCAATCATTTTTTCTGCTTTGGCCTTGGCCTCGGGTGGAAATTTGGCATCAACGTAGAGTTGGCCCAGTGCCTCTCCCACAGAACGATTGACCGTGGCCAGCGCCCTTTCGTCAGCGGGCCTTTGTTTTTCGGCACCTCTCAGATAATTACTATAAAATTCCCAATCGGCCGTTTCAATGGCTGTGGTGAGTCTTCCTGCGGCACTGTTGAAAGTGTCCCAACGCACCAATGTTTTTAGGTCTTCAATAGGGGTGGTCTTCAGAAAATCGTTCAAAACCCTAGTATAATCCAATTGTGTCACAAAGAGCGTATCAAAGGGTTTGGTGGCTCCAATGTCCTGTATCATTTTTTTCAGATCAACGTTGCTCAACATCTCATCTGCTTCAGCGATTGTTTTTGGATTGTTCAGATTCCTAACATCCCTTCGTTGTACTTTATTGAGTCGCGGTTCTGCTAAAACGGTTTCCAACGCCAATATTTTTTCGGAAGCAGCTATGGCCTCTTCTTCGCTATCCCCTAACATTTGCAGCATTTTCACAATATGCTTCTTGTATTCCCCACGGATTTCCTTGGATTTGTCGTCAGCTTCCAAATAATAGTCGCGCTCGGGCAGTCCCAAGCCGGCCGGTCCCATATAAACGGCATTCATTTTACTGTTGTTCAGGTCCGGGAAAACACTGAGACCGAAGAAGGGTGAATTTACCGACGGATTGGTGGCTAGAACGGTCTGTAGGTCATTTAGATCTTTAATCCCTGCAATCGCTTCCAGTGCGGGTTGCAAGGGGGTAATTCCCGCTTTGTCACGGGCAACGGTGTCCAATTTTGAGTCAAAGATGGCCAGGGCTTTGGCCTGATCCGTCGTGGCATCATATTGGCCACTTGCTTTGGCATCAGCTAAAATCTGTAGTACGTCGGCGTCCGTCGATTTACGAAGCACCGAGAATCCGCCCCAGCGCGTGCGGTCTTCTGGAATTTGCGTGGTTTTCATCCAGTTTCCATTCACATAATTATAGAAATCTTCCTTAGGACTTACCGTGGTATCCATATTTTCGAGAACGATTCCTGGGATTTTTTCGACCTGGGCGGTCTCTTTGGGCTCATGCTTACAACCTGCAAAGGCAACTAAGGAGGCCGTGATAAAAAAAAGTTTTTTCATTTTAGGTATTCCAATTTTTAATTAGTCGTGAAGTTAGACGGTAACATTCTGTTTTTGTTACGATAAACGTTTTAAAATTTTGCAAGCTGCATCAAAATTGAGTGAAACGAAACGGCTTGCCCGGAAACGCAATACATCATCAATTTTTGATTTTGTCCAGAATGAAGGCCATGATACGTTCGGGATTGTCTTTGATGGAAACGGTAATGGCATCCTTTGGAGGTTCCAAGGTTTGAAACTGGGATTTTAGCAAATGAATCGGCATAAAGTGTCCGCTCCGTTTTTCCATCCGTGATCGTACCAGCTCAAACGTACCTTGTAGATAGATAAATTTCAGATTTTCGCCCATACCCTCTTTTAAAATATCGCGGTACGAAGCCTTAAGTGCCGAACATGCAATGACTGCGCCCTTGGTATTGTGTTCCTTGGCCAGTTGGTTCAGGGCAAGAAGCCATTCAAGTCGATCGGTATCGGTTAGTGGTGTTCCCGAACGCATCTTCTGAATATTGACTTCGGGATGAAAGTCATCCCCATCAAAAAAAGGGATATCCAGCTTTTTTGAAAGTAATTCTCCAATGGTATTTTTCCCGGTGCCCGAAACCCCCATGATGATAAAAACAGATGTAGAACGGCTCATTTTTCTGATGTAATTTTCATGTTCAGACGGGACAGGATTTCAGCTAAAGTATCTCGGTGATCTACCCAAAGGATATCAGGATTCCGTCGTAACCAGGTCAATTGGCGTTTGGCAAATCGCCTAGTATTCTTTTTGATTTCTGAAATGGCAAAATCCAGTGTGGTCTCACCCTCGAAATAACGGAACAGCTCCTTATATCCAACAGTTTGAAGCGCATTCAAATGCCTATGTTCAAAAAGAGGTCTTGCTTCTTCCACAAGTCCCTTTTGTATCATTTGGTCCACCCGTTTGTTGATTCGTTCATATAGAATGTTCCGGTCTGCTGTAATTCCGATAAAAATGGTTTTAAAAGGTCTCTCCGAAATGTTCTTTTTTAAAAAAGAGGAGAAAGGACGGCCTGTGGCGATACATACTTCCAAAGCGCGTATCACGCGATGTGGGTTGCGAAGGTCCACGGATTCGTAATAGTCAGGATCCCTCTCCTTCAATTCAATTTGTAAATGTGCTATGCCCTCTTTGTTAAGTCTTTCGGAGAGCTTTTGCCGAATGTTAGCGGGAATATCGGGAAATTGGTTCAAACCATGGACCACGGCATCTACGTAAAGTCCGCTTCCCCCTACAAGGACCACAAAATTGTTGTGGACATGTAATTTCTTGATATCGGAGAGCGCCGCTTTTTCAAAGTCTCCCACGGAATAGGGCGTGCGCATGCTCAAATGTTGAATGAAATGATGGGGCACTGCCTGCAATTCTACCGTAGAAGGTACCGCAGTCCCTATGGACATCTCTTTAAAAAACTGTCTTGAGTCCGCAGATAGTATTTCGGTCTTAAAATGTTGGGCCAGGGCAATGGCCAACTTTGTTTTTCCTATTGCAGTGGGACCTACTACCGCTATTAGTGTTTTTTTGTTCATAACAAGTCTCCACAATCGTAGCAGTACTTGGCACCATCTCTGTGGTCCTCAGCTGAACAGCTTGGGCATACCTGCGTATTGGTATGGATTTTTGGCGCTCCTTTTTGCCTGGAAAATTCCACGGTTACAATACCTGTGGGCACCGCAATGATACCATACCCCAAAATCATGATAAGGGTGGCCAAGAACTGTCCTAAATTGGTTTGGGGGGCAATATCCCCGTAACCCACGGTGGTCAGGGTAACAATGGTCCAATAGATACTTCGGGGTATGCTCGTAAAGCCGGCCTCATCTCCTTCTACCAAATACATGATGGTTCCCATAATAATGGATAGGACGATCACCACATAAATGAAAACTGTAATTTTTGTTCGACTGGCCTTCAGTGCCGAGCGTAACTGGGAAGCTTCGCCTAAAAACTTGGCCAATTTCAGAATTCGAAATACCCGTAAAAGCCGAAAAGCCCGTAAAGCCAATAAAACCTGCGAACCTGCAAAAAGGTAGGAAAGATATAATGGGATGGTCGATATGAAATCGATGATGCCATAAAAACTAAAAATGTACTTCCACGGTTTTTTTATGCTTATGATTCTGGCCACATATTCAAAACTAAAAAAGATAGTTACGATCCACTCCAGATTGAAAAGAACTTGGTGATATACTTCATCTACCTCTTTTACACTTTCAAGCATCACCAAAATAACACTAACCACAATGAGTGCCACCAAAACGACATCAAAGAGTTTGCCCAAAGGAGTATCCGCTTCATAGATCACTTCATGAAGGGCGTTTCGCCAGCCGGAGTGTTTTTTTGGCTCTTTCAAGAGGAAAATTTTGAGTTTTCGTTTCCCAAATTTATAATCCTTTGGAAATATAGGCATATTATTTTTCTGGTATGGGCTTTAAGAGACCATCGGTCAATTGAAATGCTGCATTCGTGAATTGGCGCTTTATGCATTTTTAAAATAGAATTACTTTCCATACCGTTTGCAGTTGCCCCAATTAATCAAACTAAATTTTTTTAAAATGATAAATCTACCTACAGAAATCCGCATGTTTCTGCTGAAACTTAAAATGCAAGATATTGACGCGTTTTTTGAAACCGTCCCATCTCTGGCTAATTTGGAAGAACCTCTAGAACTGGAAAATGTGGACGCTCTTGCACTAAATATGCTATCAGTGAAGGCATATCACGAACGCAAAACCGAAGAATTTGCCAAAACCCTACCTTATCTCGCAAAGCTTAGCGGACATAATGAGGACTTTTTGGGGAATATGATTGCTTTCGCTCTTCCTTTACATGACGATACATTAGTAGATGCTTTGAAGAAAATGTTACCCGATCCTGTAGAGCAAAGTGGAGTTTTGGCCTTTAATATCGCTTGTTTGCATGCCAAGGAAAAAAATAAAAAGTCCATGCTAGCTGCTGTGGAAAATGCCTTGCAGCTCAAAAAAACTTCAGATGAGTTTTTTGAGGACGAAACGTTCAATGACTACCACGAAGACGAAGACTTCCTTAAAGCATTGGGGGTCAGCTAGCCCCTGGTTCTGGCACATCGTGTCTCCGTCCATAGGGGCGGAGCTTTCGCTTTACCACATAAACAGAACGATATGGATTTCGAAGATTTTTCCGATACGAATTTGAAGCGGTTTACCTATGCGTATTCCGATGATTTAGAGGTTCACCCACAAAAGGTGGAATGCCTTTCAGTCGATTTTTCCAAAACCGGGGGGCAGTTGCCCGAAGTACTCCTTTCCATGCTGAATTTGGAACATTTGGAGCTAAAAAACTATCCCCACAAATATGAGTTACCGGAGGGCTTCACTAAACTGGATAAAATTACTTCCATATCCTTTTGGCCCAAAATACCTGTGACCCAACTGCCCAAACCCATTTTAGGACTTCCCTTGAAGACTTTGGAAGTCAGTGGGCTCAATGTGAAACTGGCTGCGGAATTCCCTGATTTAGAGACGCTACATATGCACACGAGCAATCCCATGGAGGCCCTACAGAAACTGGCAGGGCAGCTGCAAAAGCTAAAAACACTTGAAATCACCCCAACAAATCAAAATGCCATCGGATTTCCACAAGAAATCAAGGCGTTTGGTCAATTGGAACGTTTGGTGTTGAATGGTTTGTTTGCTGATTTTCCTGTAGAATTCTGTGACATGCCCCATTTAAAGCACCTTACTTGGAACGCTGATGCTACATTTGAAATAGCGGATGAGTTGGTTTCCGCTTTACGTACGTTTGAAAGCTTGGAACTAAAAAATGCTGCTATCACTGGCTTTCCAGAGCGTTTTACGCAATTAAAACCGCTAAAACGCTTTTTACTGCCCCATTGTTTTAACGATTACATAAGAGGTCGTTGGGCAGGAGGGAAGGTCAACCATAAAACACCGCTACCGGTTCCCACGTGTTTTTCCGATTTGGAAAGTTTGGAAGAACTGAATCTCTCACATTGTGCTTTAAGTGATATTAGCGCATTGGGTCATTTAAAAAAGTTACGGAAACTGAATTTAGGTTGGATTGAAAGTTCCATGTTTGGTGGCAAGCCTTATGAGGTGAATTTCAGTGCCCTAAAGGATTTGACCAACTTGGAAGAATTAAATCTAGAAATGACCCAGTTCAACAAGCCCGCATTGTTGAACTCACCCCATATGAAAAAACTCAACCTCAATAAATGTTATGCTATACAGGACTTCTCTTTTTTATCCCAAATGCCCAAACTTCAAGTGCTTAGCATGCAAGGAATGGATTTTTATGAAGAGGAAGGGGTGGCGGACGAATTGAAAAACACGGAATCTCTTGGCCAACTGACCGAATTGCGAACTCTCAATATTGCGGGTAGAAATTTTAAAGATATGGCGGTCGTCTCCCGAATGCCCCAATTGGAACATTTGGATATTACCAGCTGTGAAAACATCGAGGACATCGCTCCTATACTGCAACATCCTAACCTAAAAGAACTCCGTGCGGATAAGGCGATTATGGCGCAGTGGAAAAATAACAAATAACAAATTGAATACTTTTCAAATTATGAATGATTTAAAAGACATACAGCAAAAGAATCTGGAAAAGGCCATGGCCGAACTAGAGGAGTACGAGATTTCAGAGAAGCTACAACAAGTAGTGGACAAAGCGCTCAAAATAGAACCTAAAATTGTGGATAAAATAGCGGAACACATTCAAAAGGATGTATTGTATTTGACCCGTTATGCGGATGAAGAAAAGTCGGAGCGCGCCCATTTAATGGAATACTCTTTCTTTTTCGATGGAGGCGAAATCCCAGAGGGTCTTGACTGTACTTTGGGGTATAACTCCAAGCAGGTACCACAAATGGACTACAAATCCTTTTCTCCAGCGTTGTTCAAAGCGGTTTTTCCCGGAGCAGAGCTGATGGTCAACGACGATTATGACGAGGACTCGGATGATTTTGACGTATTGGCCGACCTTACTCCGGTCGGTTGCGCACAGTTGGCCATTTATATAAGAAAGGCGTGTGGGCAACTACAAGAACAAGGGTTTTTTCAGCACCCGCAGTTGGTTGATACCTTGGCTACATCCTTTAAAATTGCTGTTGACACTGAAGGCGGTGTTATTCATCATACCGCTTTTCAGCTTAATTCTCAAAAAAATGAGGGGAATCGTTAAAGTATATGACACAAACGAAGCATTCGTTTTCCATGGCGTGGGGAATACCAGAACATTTTGGAATATGACCAAATCCAAGAAATCACTCCTATACTACAACACCCTAGTCTAAAAGAACTCCGTGCGGATAAGGACGTAATGGCGCAGTGGGAAAACAAACCTAAAACATGAATCAAATGGAAATAACCAACAAAAATTTAGCTCAAATTATAGAAAAACGTTTGGAAGAAGAATGCCAACCGTTGAAGGATTTGAAAATGCCGGAGGTAATCAAGGAATTGTATGATGGTATCTTGACCGTAAAACCTGAAGTGGTCGAAGAATTGGCAAAAACGATACGGCAAGACCTGATATATATGATTGGGATGGTAGCGGAAAATCGGATAAAACCCATATGTTTTATAGATTATCTGCTTCGAGAAGAGTATCAAAGTGGATATTCCTATGCAGTAGGTCCAGCGTGCACTTGTGAGTACAGAGAAAATGATTATCTCCCAGACTTTCATCAATACATTTTATGGTATGAGGATTGGTTTCATGATGAAGACGATGACAACATGTATTCTATATCTGAATCGTTACATTATCAGGTCTTTAGAGAAGAGGAAGTACGTGGCAGTGAAGATGAAGCGTTCTTCAATAAATATGACCCTTATCTCGATGATTACGATGATTACGATTTAAGTTGGGCCCAAATGACCAAATATACCCATTTAGCCTGCCTGCAACTGGAAAAGGAAGGGTTTTTCCAAAGCCCTTCGGTAAAAAAGGCCCTTCAACGCCCATTTTATGTAGCCATAAGACCGACTGATACAAATCCTGTGGCCTACGTGTTGCATCCAAAATAAGGAGTGCCGTGCCGATGGAGATACAGGAAACAAACAAAAGTGAATAACAAACAAAAGCAATGCATATGGATGGTATAGACCCCTTTCTGCAAGCCTTGAAAAATCGGAATGAGAAAGAATTCTTAAAGACCATATCGTTGGTGGAAACCCTTGAAGAGCCCTACCCACTTTCTTGGGCCGAACAACTGGCCCTAAGAAAGATCGCTGAAAAAATAGGATACGAAGAGATGATTCCCCTCATTCCCCATTTATCCAAGCTGTCCAATCATAACCAGCGTTTTGTAGAGCGATTGCTGGAAAAGCTAGTTCGGGAAAATAAAGCAAAATACATCGGATCGGTTGTGGAACTCTTACCTAAAAAAGTGGTCGACCCCATTTTGGCTTTCAACATAGCGTGTCTTTTTGCCCAGGATAAGAAAAAGGAAAAGATGCTGGAGGCCATGAAGTATGCGATGGATTTAGGTAAAAAATCCGAAGAATTTCGAAGGGATTATGATTTTGAACCCTATTTTGAAGACCCGGACTGGTGCGATATTTTGGAAAATTATGAGCCCAGTAAAAAATCCTTACGCCATTTGTATTATTTGAAAAGTTTTGGTTGGCTGCCGGAAATCAGGTCTATGGAAATAGACTTTGAGAAAACAGAGGTATTAGGAGAAAATTTTGTCGGTCTAAACGACTTAGATCACATTACATTTAAAAATTATCCTTCGGATTATCAACTTCCTGAGGAGTTTGCTTCACTTCCCAGCGTCAACTCTGTAACCTTTCACCATGAAAATACCCAAACCCTGATTCCCCAACCCATCCTCAGGCTGCCTTTGAAAAGGTTAGAGATTGTAGCGGCCAACGTCCCATGTGCCGCACATTTTAAAGACTTAGAGACCTTGCACGTCCATACGGAAGATACGATAAGCACTATTCAACATATGGCGGGTAAATTCCCAAAACTAAAACGCTTGATTATCGATACGGTACGTGAAGCAACCATACGCTTTCCATCCGAAATTGAGCAGTTGACTACCTTAGAAGAACTGGAGCTGCATGGCCCCATAGCAGACTTTGTCGTAGAATTCGAAAAACTTCCCCTTCTAAAATCCCTTCTCATAGAAATTCAGGTAAAAGAATCCAGGATACCAACAAAAGGATTCGCCCACCTTCAAAACTTGGAAGTTTTGACCATAGAAGGCCATGGTTATTTTGCCGAAGTACCCCGGTCACTTGCGAAGCTTCAAAAACTCAAAAGACTGTCCTTGGGATACATATTCACTAATAAAAAACCATCCCTTTACGAAGAAGAACTATATGAACTATGGGTAGATCCTTTTCCATTGCCAGATTACTTCGCATCCTTGAAAAACCTGGAAGAGCTTTTTCTTTCCCTTTGGCCCATTACAGATCTCAAACCGCTTTCGAAGTTGAAAAAGCTAAGGAAGCTCGATTTAGAATACGGGAATTTTAATGACATTTCACCGCTTTCCTCCTGCTCATCTCTACGTGAATTGAATATAGGTGGTACCGAAGTGCAAATGCTGGAACCACTACAACTCCTTACCAAGTTGGAGCGCTTAAACATCAACCGATGCGAGCGCCTAAGAAATATAGAAGGGCTGAGACGGATACCTCAGCTTAAACTATTGGACATGTTCGGTGTGGTGCCCGATAGCATTGCGCCTGTCATTCAACATCCTACTTTACAAGAGCTTAAAGCCAATGAATCTATTTTGCAGGCTTGGGAAAATCGGGACGATTGGAAGGAAGGCCAACCTGTTGTCACTCAAGAAGAACTCCACAAAAGGTTAGAATTGGTCTGGGAAGAAAAAAGCCAAAAGCTGCTCACGCAAAAAAGTCTATCCGCTGACATAAAAGAAGCATTTGAAAAAGTACGGTCCATACGCCCCGAAGCAGTGCAGCAACTGGCAGAAACCATACAACGGGACCTTATGTATTTGACCAGTTATGTGGAGGAAGAGCATACAGAACCCGTCCGATTTCTGGATTATTTATATCACGAGTCCGAGGGAGGAGATTTTTCGTATGCTGTGGGAAGAGAGTATTGCTACAACGAAGGGATTTTAGAATACAACGAAGTGATCACAGAAGAAGATGAGTGGACGATTGGAGAGGAACTCTTCCGTACCATGTATGGAAAAGACGTTGAATACTTAGAAAAGAACCGTGAAAATCGGGATTTACTATGGGAAGTACGCTGGGCCCAATTGCACCGTTACACTTATAACGCTTGTAAACAATTGGAAGAAGCTGGTTTTTTTGACATTCCCGAAATACAGGACACCATACAGTTGCCTTTCTATGTATCCATCGGACACAAAAACTGTAAAAACCCTGTAGCTTATGTGCTCAACCCTTCTAAAGAGCGACCTGGAAAAGGAGCGCACTACCCCATCTATGCCTACCATGAAGCAGTGCATTGGGAATTCGAGGATGAACAGGATATGGTTGAGGAAATACAGGACATGTCTCCATTGGAAAAAGAGAACATCAAGAAACTGACATTAGAATCGGAGATAGAAATTACGGATACTGTCCTTGTGCTACTAAGGGCGTTTAAAAACCTGGAATTTTTAGACATAAGCACTGTAGAACAAGAAGAGGATTTCTTTGATGAGGATGAAGAAGAGGATTTTGTTGAAACCGAATCACCGCTTTTGGACATTGACACTCTAAAGCCTCTCGTCAAACTCAAAAAACTCATACTCAAAAACCATCAGGTCGAAGACATTGCTGCCATCACCCACATGCCCCAATTGGAATACCTAAACATTCTGAAGTGTAATCAAATCCAAGACATTACCCCCATACTGAAACACCCTAACCTTAAAAAACTCCGTGCGGATAAGGAAGTGATGGCACAGTGGATAAAAACAAAAAGGGAATAGCTTAGAAACTGAATGAAAAACATCACGCCATTTTTGGAAGCCTTGGAGCACAATAATTTTACACAATTTCTGGCCACCGTACCTTTGCTGGGAAAATTGGAAACGCCCTATGTACTGAACAAAGCGCAGCGAATGGCTTTGGTAAAGATGAGTGTCCAAGTGGATGCCTCTAGGCGCCATCAGGCTTTTTTTGAAACGCTTCCGTTTCTTAAGCAGTTGTTTCCCCATCATCAAGGTTTTTTGGCCAATGTTCTTTCAATGCTTTTAGAAGAAGAAGGCGAAACGCATTGGAATGCCTTTTCCCAACTGCTTCCCGAACGCCCTATGGTAAAGGAACTAGCGTTCCATTTAGCGCGATGGTATGCACGGCAACGGAACAAGGATGCGATGCTGTTAGCCCTGCGCGATGCTTTGGACTTGGGCATGGAAGTGGAAACGTTCTATACCACTACGGATTTTGAACCTTTTTGGGAGGACGAAGATTTCAAGAACGAACTGGACGCCGTACCCGTTTCAGAATATTGTCAACCCCTTTATCTTCTAATTTCGTTCAATCTCGCCCCAGCCTACTATCAAAAGGGAATGCGCTACACCCATCTCACAGGACTTACACTTGATTTTAACGCGACGCAGGGGGTTTTTCCCAAAAACGTGGGAAAAATGAAAAAATTGGAGCATTTGTCCCTTATGAACTACAGTGTGGGACTTGAACTGCCCAAGGATTTGTTGCGTTCGCTCCCGCTTCTGTCGTCCCTGTCCTTTCAACCCCTGGAATGGGGCGTTCCATTTCCAAAAGAATTGTACGAACTACCCCTAAAAAAACTGGAGATTCCCGAATATGCCATTTCAAGTGCGGCCCAATTCGATACGCTGGAACAGCTTTACCTACAGTGTCAAAATTCGAAAGCGGCCATTCTGGATGTCGTGAAGCATTTTGGGACCATAAAACATCTGGGCCTTATTGCTTTGAAAGGACAAGAAATTACGCTTCCCGAAGAAATTACCGAGCTGAAACATCTCGAAAGTTTACATATTTATGGGCCTTTGAACAGCCTTCCCCATTCATTTGCCCATTTGCAAAAATTGAATGATTTGCGCATTCAGGCGGACGGTCCTTTTGTTTTTTACGATACCCTAACAGAGCTTAAAAACTTGGAAACCCTTGAAATCATCAGCTCCTATTTTGTCAACTTCCCCGATACTTTGGGTAAGCTCAAAAAGTTAAGAAGACTCAGTCTGGCCCATAGTTTTAATCCCTATTTGTTAAAGGAATCCATAAGTCGGGGAGAGATACCCGTGAAGCGTATACCCCTTCCCGAAAATTTTGCCGCTTTGGAAAATCTGGAAGAACTGGATATTTCCTTTTGTGGCGTCAACGAGGTAAAGTCCCTGTCGAAGCTGAAACACTTACAACGGGTCGATTTAACAGGAACCGACGTAACGGACACCTCATTTCTTGGCAAATCCATAGTAAGAAAGAAATTCAAATAAACTTTTAGGACTGAGCGGTCTGTGAGATTTCCCGTATTTTAAAACGATTGTTCTTGCGGAGATACGATTCAAGGATGTAACGGGTATTGGCATCACTCTGTATAGGGGTCAGCAAGGATTTTAAGGTGGTAAGCTGATGCATTTGGTGGTTCAGTTCTGCATAACCATACCCTTTTAACGCTCCATCCATAATCAAAACAAAACTCTGTTCACCGGTTCGTCTCCCCTTATCGAAAAGGGCTATGTTCTTCTGATGTAGGCTGTATTTTTCCAAAATCTCCCGCCCGATTTCCCCATCAACCACTAAATGGTTTGGGGTACTCCGTGCTCCGTTCACATCTTTTGATTTGCCAGAAAGAGAAAATCCCGTTGCATTCCCAGGCGATATGGTATAGTGGGTACGCATTTTTTCCAAGAAACTACGTGCTGAGCTTTGCCCATTGAAGGTCAAGCTCTTGGCAAATTGCTCCTTTTGTTGGACAATTTCCAAATGGATACAACCGTCACCATTTGCGCTGAACCTAATCGCATGTGAGAATACATTCTTTTTGCTTATTGGGTTGTACTTCGGGCGTATTTTTTTTACTTCGGCGTATTCCTTTAGGACGGCGATTAGCTCACTGCCAGTAGGTTCAAAACTTACTTTTTTGGTTTCCTTTTGAAGTTTTCGAGCCAATTCGCCCGTATTGGTAAAGTGTTGGTTTACTCGTTTTTGAATATCCTTCGTTTTTCCCAAAAAGATGATTTCCCCCTCTTTATTGTGCATGTAATAAATGCCAGTGATGGCTGGTAGTTCCGAAACCATCCGTAATTGGTTGCTGGACAGCTCCCCGTGTTCTGCATTTCGAACGACCTCTCGGAGTATGGTCTTGTCAGCGTCCTTGGTCAATAATAGCTTAAAAAGCTTTAGGGTAGCCAGCGCATCTCCATTGGCCCTGTGCCGGTCACTCATCGGAATGCCCAAAGACCGGACCAATTTGCCCAGACTATGGGATTCGGCTTCCGGAAGCAGTTTTTTGGATAAATCCACAGTGCAAAGGGTCTTTCTTTGGAAATCGTAACCAAGTCTGCGGAATTCCGTTCGCAAGATGCGATAATCGAACTGTGCATTATGGGCCACAAGGATGGCTCCCTCGGTAATCTCGATAATACGCTTGGCCACTTCATGGAATTTTGGGGCGGTACGCAACATTTTGGTATGTATTCCCGTGAGTTTGGCCACAAAAGGCTGTATTTCCCGCTCTGGATTGACCAGACTCATGAAACGGTCGGTAATCTCCTGCCCATCAAAGCGGTAAATGGCAATTTCCATGATGCCTTCTTCGTTGTATTGGCCTCCGGTGCTTTCAATATCAAGAATGGCGTACATGGTCTTTTGTATTAGCTATAATTTCTTGCGCCAAAGATACTACTTCCAATGCGGACCATAGTGCTTCCTTCTTCAATTGCAATGGGATAGTCCCCGCTCATCCCCATTGAAAGTATATGGATTTCGGGAAGTCTTACTTTAAGTTTTTCAAACTGTGTCCGTAGATGCACAAATTCTTTTCGTATCTGTTCCAAATTTTCCGTGAAGGTGGCCATACCCATAAGTCCAACTACCCTTACATTTTGCAATGTCTTAAACGCTTCGCTGTCTACAAGATGCTCCAGCTCAGAATGGTCCAAGCCAAATTTGGTCTCTTCTTGCGCGATGTGCATCTGTAACAGGCAGTCGATACATCGTCCGTTTTTTGCGGCTTGCTTATCAATCTCCTTGAGCAGGCGAAGACTTTCCACGCCATGAATCAAAGAAACGAAAGGAGCCATGTACTTTACCTTGTTCCGTTGTACATGCCCTATCATGTGCCATTCAATATCTTTGGGCAAGTTTTCCCATTTCTGTGTCATTTCCTGCACCTTATTCTCTCCAAAGATTCGATGTCCTGTACAATAGGCTTCCAAAATGTCTGTTTCAGGTTTGGTTTTGGACACGGCCACTAAGGTCACCTCCGGCGGAAGTGCGTCTTTGATTTGAACCAGTTTTTCCGATAGTGTCATTTCAGTAAAAGATTGATTAAAACTTGTAAATGGCCATTCCACTGCGTAGTTTGGGTTCGATATAGGTGCTTTTTGGGGGCATTACCAGTCCAGCATCGGCAATGGCTTTGATTTCGTTCATGGTCAAAGGGACCAGACCGAAGCCCACCGCAAAATCTCCGGCATCAATGCTCTCCTTCATTTTGAGACTATTGTGCTTTCCGTAACCATACGCAATCCGTTTGTCATTTCTTAAATCATGTATTCCCAAAATGGGCTCTAAAATGGTTTTGAACAGTATTTGGGTGTCCAGTTCGCTCAGCACATCGGTAAAGTGGTACTGGGTCTTCCGCAGGTAAAGCGAGTAAAATTCCCCGTCCAGGTACATGGAAAAATGATGTTTTTTTGAGGGCTTGTACAAACCTTCTTCTTTTTTCTCAATTCTAAAATACGTATCGAGTTTAATGAGAAACTCCTCTTTGGAATGTCCGTTGAGGTCCCGTACCATGCGATTGAATTCAAAAATCCTGATTTGGGATTCCGGGATGAGATAGGCCATAAAGTAATTGTACGCCTCATGTCCATTATGCGAGCCATTTGAGGTTTTCATACGATTCGCCAGCAAATGTGAGGAGGCACTTCTATGGTGGCCATCCGCAATGTACAGGGCATCAATCTCCTGAAAGAGGGTTATCAGCCTTTCTTTGTGTTCCTTCTTGCCCATTTTCCAAAGGCGATGCCGGATTTTATCTGTGGTGGTAAAATCATATTCCGTGGCCTCTACCTGTACTTGCCTGAGCAGGTCGCCGATACCGGGATGGTCCTGATAGGTCATCAAGACAGGTTCCGCATTAAAACCAACGGTTTCCAAATAGTCCGCAAAAAGTGTTTCCCGGTGCTCTAGGGTATCTTCATGTTTTTTAATGGTATCTTTTTGATAATCGATTACGCTACAGGCGCAGAAAAACCCCAAACAGCTAAAATCGACTTGGGAGATTTCATACAGATAAAAACACGCTTCTGAATCGCGCTGGAAGACGCCCTCCTCCAAAAACTCGAGATAGCGGTTGTGCACCAGTCCAAAACGTTCGTGCCCCGTAATATGTTTGTGGAATTTAAATCCGGGATTGATAATGTGCAAGAATGAAAATGGGTTGTACTCCAAAATGGCGTGCAGTTCATCTGGAGCATATTCTTCATAAGAGCGAGACACTACAAAGGGTGCCTTATCTGTTGCAGGGCGAATGGCCCGAAAAGGTTGTATCAAGGCCATGCTGCTTTCAATGGAATTGTTTGGATACGTTCTCAGCTTTGCGCGATGTCGAATAGTCGTAGAACCCTTCCCCTGATTTGACCCCTAACTTTCCTGCCCTGACCATATTAACCAATAAGGGACAGGGTGCGTACTTTGGGTTTTTGAATCCCTCGTATAGCACTTCAAGGATGGAAAGGCATACATCCAAGCCTATAAAATCGGCCAGTTGTAAGGGTCCCATGGGATGGGCCATGCCCAATTTCATGACCGTGTCAATTTCCCGAACTACCGCCACTCCGTGGAAAAGGGTCTCAATGGCTTCGTTTATCATGGGCATAAGGATACGGTTTGCCACAAAGCCCGGATAGTCGTTCACTTCGGTGGGTGTTTTTCCCAATTGGCGGGAAAGTTCCATAATGGTCTCGGTGACTTTATCCGAAGTGCTGTATCCCCGTATAATTTCAACCAGTTTCATAATAGGAACCGGATTCATGAAGTGCATGCCGATGACTTGTTCGGGTCGTTGGGTCACTGCCGCGATTTGGGTAATGGAAATAGAAGAGGTGTTGGTCGCCAAAATGGTACGTGGGGGACAAAGGGTATCCAGTTCCCCAAAAATATTCAGTTTTACAGGCAAGTTTTCGGTGGCCGCTTCAACCACCAAATCAGTATCCTGAACACCTTCGCCAAGGGATGTGAAGGTAGCTATTCGTTGCAAGGTCTCGGTTTTGTCGCTTTCGGAAATGGTCTCCTTGGCCAACATCCTATCCAAATTTTTGGATAGTGTTGCCATCCCTTTTTCCAAGGATTTTTCAGAGACATCCACTAGGTTTACAGGAAAACCGGTTTGGGCAAAAACGTGGGCAATTCCATTGCCCATGGTTCCGGCGCCTATGACCGTAACTTTTTTCATCTTTGGTATTACTTTTTAAAGGATTGTATAATTTGGAGCGCTACCCGAAGGGCGTTGGTTCCTTGTTTCAAGCTTACAATGGGAGTCGTATTGTTCTGAATAGCATCGGCAAAGGTTTCCAGCTCATCCAAAATGGCGTTGTTCATGGTGATTTCTGGGTTTTCGAAATAGATTTGCTTTCGCTCCCCTTCCGCATTTTGAAGAATCATGTCGAAATCGCCAGGAGCCTCAGGGGCATCCTTCATTTTTACCACTTCCACTTTCTTTTCCAAAAAATCTACCGAAATGTAGGCATCCTTCTGAAAGAATCGGGATTTCCGCATGTTCTTTAGGGAAATTCGACTTGCGGTAAGATTGGCCACACAGCCATTTTCAAATTCGATGCGGGCATTTGCAATATCCGGGGATTTACTGATAACGGATACGCCACTCGCGTTGATTTGTTTCACATCGGAATTGACGACACTTAAAATGACATCGATATCATGTATCATAAGGTCGAGGACAACGGGCACATCGGTCCCCCTGGGATTGAATTCGGCCAGGCGGTGCGTTTCGATGAACATGGGAGCTTCTATGGTATTGGCCACGGCCAAAAACGCGGGATTAAAGCGTTCTACATGTCCTACTTGCCCTTTGACCTGATTTTCATCGATTAATTGCACCAGGCCCTCAGCCTCCTCCAAAGTATTGGTTATCGGTTTTTCAATAAAGATATGTTTTCCCTTTTCTATGGCTTTTTTCGCGCACTCAAAATGCGAGAGCGTAGGGGTCACGATGTCCACGACATCCACGGCGTCCATCAGCTTGTTGATGTTTTCAAAATGGGTATACCCAAACTCTTCAGCTACTTTTTCTGCATTGATTTCATCTGGGTCATAAAAACCGATCAGTTCATATTTTTGGGATTCATTGAGAAGTCTAAGGTGTATTTTACCTAAATGTCCTGCGCCGAGGACACCTACTTTTAGCATACCTGTGTTTTTTTCAAAAATACGGATATGCAATCAGTTTGCCATAAAAATAAGAAGTGAACCTTGTGGACTTTTCGTTTGAAACTTTATAATTTCGGGAAACCAGACCACCATCATGAGAGATACCATAAAGCATCGCGGGATGCGCAATAAATTGACCAAACTCATCGCAACAAAAGGGATAAAAGATGAGGCCGTCCTGAACGCGATAAAAAAAGTACCGCGCCACCTCTTTTTGGACAGTAGTTTTGAGGACCATGCGTATCAGGACAAAGCGTTTCCGATTGGTGCCAGCCAAACCATCTCCCAACCGTACACCGTTGCTTTCCAAACTGAATTGTTGCAGGTGAAGCCCAATGCCTCCATCTTGGAGATAGGGACCGGAAGTGGTTATCAAACCGCTGTTCTTTTAGAGCTAAAAGCAAAAGTTTATACGATTGAGCGGCAACAAGGGCTCTTCAAAAAAACGAAACTGCTCTTGGGTAAAATGGGGTATAGACCGAAGAAAGTAATCTTTGGCGACGGTTATAAAGGGCTTTCCGAAGCAGCCCCTTTTGATGGAATCATCGTGACCGCGGGCGCTCCCAGTGTACCCAAAGCCTTATTGTCCCAATTGAAGATAGGAGGTAGGTTGGTCATTCCCGTAGGTTCCGTGGAACAGATAATGACCCTTTATCTGAGGAAATCCGAAAAAGAGTTTGAAAAGCAGGAATTGGGCTTGTTCCGTTTTGTCCCGATGTTGGAAGATAAAAACTAGTTGTTGAAGTCCTTTTTGATACGCGATAGGTTGCGCTTGTTATCCCTGTCCTTGATGGTCTCGCGTTTATCGTACAGTTTTTTTCCCTTTGCCAAGGCGATATTGATTTTTGCAAGGCCCCTATCATTGATAAAAAGGTTGAGTGGCACAATGGTCAAACCCGAGGTAACAACTTCTCTTCGAAGTTTTTTTAACTCCTGTCGTTTGAGCAACAGTTTCCGTTCGGCTTTTGGGCGGTGATTGTAATATCCCCCATGACTGTATTCGTCCACTTGCATATTGATGACAAAGAGCTCCCCCTTTTCATTGAATTCGCAAAAGCTTTGGGATAAGGATGCTTTTCCCAACCGGATGGATTTTATCTCGGTACCGGAGAGCACAATACCCGCTGTGTACGTATCCAGTACTTCAAAATCGAACCGTGCTCTTTTGTTCTTTATGTTGATATTTTTCTGCATCAACCGCAAAAATAGAAACTCTTCGGATAGAAAATCGTAATGTTGTAGTGCTTTTTACGATTATTCGGAAAACAAAACTTCATGAAGCTACAACTCTTGCTCCTTTGCACCTTTTTATTTTTATCCTGTAAGAAAGAAGAAAAACCAGTGCCAACTGCCCAGTCCGTGATTGATAGTGCTATTGTAAAAAGTGGGGGAGAACGGTTCAAAAACCATAAGGTATCTTTCTTTTTCCGGAACAGGACGTATTCATCCTATTATGTGGATGGCCTAAAAATATTGGAAAGATATACCGTTTTGGATTCCAACAGGATTTTGGATAGAAAATCAAATACAGATTTTCAGCGTTTTATCAATGATAGTTTGATTGCCTTACCGGATTCTTTGAAAACACGATATGCCAATTCGGTCAACTCCGTACATTATTTTTCCAAGCTGCCTTTTGGACTCAACGATAAAGCGGTGAACAAGGAATATCTCGGAGAAGAGAAAATCAAGGAGATGGTGTACCACAAAATCAAGGTGACTTTTGACCAAGAAGGAGGCGGGGACGATTTTGATGACACCTACCTCTATTGGTTCAATTTAACAACTGGATTGCCGGATTATTTGGCGTACGACTTTCACGTAAATGGCGGGGGCCAACGTTTCAGGGAGGTGTATAATGAACGATTTATCAATGGAATACGTTTTGTGGATTATAACAACTATAAACCCAAAACAAAAGGTACAGATTTGACGGAAATCGCCCGCTTGTTCCAAAAAGGTGACTTGGAACTACTGTCCAAAATTGAACTGGACAGCATCTCGGTACAAGCCAATTAATCCATCTTTAGCTGTAGGTCCGTTTTGGTATCGTTGATGAATCGGACAATGAAAAGGGTGCTATTATCCGAATCATCCATGGCTTCATATTTTTCTTCCTCCAAAAGTTTATTGACCAAATCCGGAGTGGAATTGCTGTGACCCACGATCAAAACGTTATGCCCTTTATGGGTTTGCTTAAAATACCCGACATCTACCGAATTCGGGTCATAATATTCTATTTCGATATCTTTTTTTATCGAAGCCGGTGCAGCGGTCATGGTAGTGCGTTGGTAGTTGGTAGCGTAGATGGCATCCAAGGCAATAGGGTCAAATACCTCTGCCCATTTGAGGGCCCGGTCCAATCCATCCTGGTTCAGTTCAGGGTCTGAATTTGAAGGGTCGGTTCTATCCTTTTCTGCATGTCGAATCAAGTAAAAGGTAGTGATGATGGTTTCTTCAGGGGTTTTGGGTTCCTCTTTGCAACCCGTTGCCATTCCCAGTAGTAGAAAAGAAAGAAAAATGTAATGTACTGTATGCTTAGTCATCGGTCTTCGTTTGTCCCTTGCGATAATCACCTTAAAAATAGCGTTTAATTTTGGTAGCTGTTGATTTCATTCGTGCCGGTTCTCATGGAAAAAATGGATAGCGAACGATTAATTTTTAATTTCTTTTTGGAGCAATTGCTCCAGATAAGCGATAGTATTTACCAAATACTTTCTGTCACGCGTCATGGTGGCCATGGCAATTGCCCCTTGAAGCATGGTAAACATTTGTTTGGCAAATTGTAAGGGGGGAACGGGCAATCGGAGTTCTTGGGCCTTTACGCCATTTTCCAGGACCAAAGCTATCTTTCCTTCAATTTCGTTGATGGTTTCCTTTACCGCGGCAGCGAGAAGTCTATTGTTGTTCTGGGCATCGACCCCCACGTTTAGAATGGGGCATCCGCCAAAGGGTAGGGTCACTACATCATATTGCCGATAAAAACGGATCAAGGAATGGATTTTATCCATGGCCTTTCCTTCTATCTCCAGTTTTTCTTCAATCAGGGCAAGTAAATGTTGTTGATTGTATTGAAAGGCGGAAAGGGCCAAAGCCTCTTTGTTTTCAAAATTTCCATAAATGGCACCTTTGGTAAGTCCCGTGGCATCGGTAATGTCGCTCATACTGGTGCCCACATAGCCAAACTTGTTGAAAATGGGGGCTACGGTCTCAATGATATAAGCGGTGGTTCTTTCAGCTTTTTTGGTCATGAGGTTCAGGGTTGGTCACTGGAACGAAGATATAAAAAAGATATACTGTGTGGTATTTTTGAATGGAAATGCCCTCATTTTTAACAAAATAAGGGCATTTTTGGTATTGTTTCCAGGGCTAATTTACCAGTTCACTCTGGTTTCTGAAAACCAGTTTGTCATCAAATGAGTCCAAAAGAACAATGCTCTCTGCCGAAATTTTACCGGCCAAAATCTCCTTGGATAAATTGTTCAGAACCTCCTTTTGGATGAGACGTTTGACCGGCCTGGCCCCAAATTGTGGGTCGTATCCTTTTTGTGACAAGTAGGTAATCGCCTCTTCAGTGGCATCTAAGGTAATATTTTGTTTACCGACCAATTTCTTTAGCTGGTCCAGTTGAAGGCCCACAATGTCCTTGATATTGGATTTACTGAGCGGGGTGAACATGATGATGTCATCAATACGGTTCAGAAACTCTGGCCTAATGGTCTTTCTCAAAAGTCCCATTACCTCATTCCGGGCAGCTTCCATAGCTTGTTCCAAATTTTGTGTGTCTTCAAATTTCTCTTGGATAATTGGACTTCCCATGTTACTGGTCATAATAACGATGGCATTTTTAAAATCGGCAACCCGTCCTTTATTGTCCGTCAGCCTCCCTTCATCCAAAACCTGTAAGAGGATATTGAATGTATCCGGATGGGCTTTTTCAATTTCATCCAAAAGTACTACGGAATAGGGTTTTCTTCGCACGGCTTCCGTGAGCTGTCCCCCTTCATCGTAGCCCACATATCCGGGAGGTGCTCCCACCAATCTGCTGACCGAATGCCGTTCTTGGTACTCGCTCATATCAATACGTGTTATGGCATTTTCGTCATCAAAAAGATAGGCGGCCAGTGTCTTGGCCAGTTCTGTTTTTCCAACGCCGGTACTTCCCAGAAACAGAAAAGAACCTATAGGTTTCTTTACATCCTGTAGCCCAGCCCGGCTTCTTCGGATGGCATCGGATACGGCTTCGATGGCCTCTTCCTGCCCCACGACACGTTTGTGCAACACCGCTTCCAACTTCAACAACTTCTCACGTTCACTCTGTAGCATTTTGGTAACGGGAATCCCGGTCCATTTGGCCACGACCTCGGCAATATCTTCATTGGTGACCTCTTCTTTTATCAAAGTGCCCGCGTTTTGCTGATGGGCAAGTTCATCCTGTAACTTTTCCAACAACTCTTGGGATTCCTTGATTTTCCCATATCTAAGCTCGGCCACTTTTCCGTAGTCCCCGTTTCTTTCTGCCCGCTCGGCCTCCATTTTGAAGTTTTCAATATCCTGCTTGGTTTTTTGGATATGGTCCACGACGGTTTTTTCACTTTCCCACTGTGCAAATATCTCATTGCGTTCTTCCTTTAGATTGGCCAGCTCCAAATTCAGTGACTGGAGTTTTGCAGAATCGTTTTCCCGCTTGATCGCTTCGATTTCAATTTCCAGTTGCATGACCTTTCGGTCCAAAACATCCAATTCTTCAGGCTTTGAATTGATTTCCATCCGGAGTTTTGAAGCGGCCTCATCCATAAGGTCAATGGCCTTGTCCGGTAGAAATCGATTGGTAATGTAGCGTTGGGAAAGTTCTACTGCTGAAATTACGGCCTCATCCTTTATCCTCACTTTGTGATGGGCTTCATATTTTTCTTTGATACCCCTTAAAATGGAAATGGCACTTTCTGTATCGGGCTCATCAATAAGAACTTTTTGAAATCGCCGCTCCAAGGCCTTATCCTTTTCAAAGTATTTTTGATATTCGTCCAATGTAGTGGCACCAATGGCCCGGAGTTCCCCTCGTGCGAGTGCGGGTTTTAAGATATTGGCGGCATCCATGGCGCCTTGACCGCCACCAGCACCCACTAGGGTATGTATTTCATCAATGAAAAGAACAATATCCCCATCAGAAGTGGTAACCTCTTTTATCACCGCTTTAAGGCGTTCTTCAAACTCCCCTTTGTATTTGGCACCTGCGATAAGTGCGCCCATATCCAAGGAGTAGATAACTTTATCCTTCAGGTTTTCAGGAACATCCCCCTGAACAATCCTATGGGCCAATCCTTCGGCGATCGCCGTTTTTCCCACGCCAGGTTCTCCCACGAGCATCGGATTGTTTTTGGTTCTCCGGGACAGTATTTGAAGAACGCGACGTATTTCTTCATCTCTCCCGATAACGGGGTCCAACTTTCCGTCATCCGCCAGCCTATTTAGGTTCTTCGCATATTTGTCCAGGGAATTATAGGTATCTTCAGCACTTTGGGAGGTAACTTTTCCTCCCTTCCGCAATTCTTGGATGGCCGAATTCAAATCCTTTTCGTTTGCACCTTGGTCCTTCAGGATTTGGGCCGCTTTGCTCTTGGATTTAAAAATACCCAATAACAAATGCTCAATGGAAACATAGTCGTCCGCTAACTTTTTTGCTTGTAGGCTCGCTTCTGTCAACGACTTCCCAGCTTCACGGGAAAGCATGATATCGCCTCCAGAGACTTTGGGTAGACTCGTTAGCTCCTTATCCAATATTTGCTCCACTAAAGTGCTATTTACATTCAGTTTTTTCAACAGGAACGGCAATACGTTCTGGTCCACTTCCATTATGGCCTTGAGCAAATGCTCGTTTTCTATCTGTTGATGCCCATGGCCCTGTGCAATGTGCTGGGCCTGTTGTAATGCCTCTTGTGATTTTATAGTGAAATTGTTAAAGTTCATCCTTCTCGTTTTTATCGAAAGAGGTCAACAATCCTACCAAGCGCTTTAGGCCGTCAAAATGTCGCTAAATCCTTGAAAACATAAGACATTTCGTCAGTTTGTAAGCTTTATTGTGTATACCGACCTATCTATTAAATTTGCTTTATGGGATTGTTTACTAGCTTATTTGGAAAAAATGAAAAAGAGGAAAAAGAGTTGGGTCTTTTACCATGGATAGCCCTGACTTCAAAGGAACAATTGGATGAAATTGTTGAAAAGTCCAACGAACGCCCACAACTTATTTTTAAGCATTCCACGACCTGCGGCATCAGTAGAATGGTTTTGAACATGTTCACACGGTCCTATACCTTGGGGGAAAGTGCAGACCTTTACTACCTAGATTTACATGCTCATCGGGATGTTTCCAATGCAGTAGCTTCCCATTTTGGTGTGGTGCACCAATCCCCGCATCTACTTGTCTTAAAAGATGGCGGAGTAAACTTCCACACCTCACATGGCGCTATTACGGACATTGATCTAAAAGACTATATATAAAAAAAGCCCCACTTATAGAGGGACTTTTTGTCTTTTGTTAGTCGAACTGATGTCTTCTAATAATATTTTTTAATCTCGCTTTTAGGTCTTCACCGGCATCATATACCATTTGTTCGTTGGAAGGGAAGGGAACGGCAGCAAGGTCCAAAAGGGCCACTAAATCGTTATCCAAAGCCCTACGGTCTCCCTTGTAGTTGGCATAAATATGCTCAAAAATAAATTCCGTGGACAGGGGGTATTAATTTATTTCTTGTCCATTGGACAAATCAGTTATGCTCACCTTGGCACCAATTTGGGCACTTTTGAACTGGGTGAACTGATAAAAGTTGCATCGGACGGTTTTCAATCGGTCTACTTTGATTCGATTGCCCAGACTATCTTTCACTGCGTTTCCGTTGTCATCCAACAGATATTCATATCCATCCTTGATTTGTTTTTCTTTGATAATCTGTTTTTCGTTGACCCGTTCTGGAGAAATGTTGATTTCTCGGAACCCAAGGTTTAGCGCAAAGTCGTAGTTTCTTCCGTTTTGGGGATTGGCATGGAACTTGGTCCAAAAGTTATCAATTCCAAAGGTGTTGAAATCCAACAACTCTTCCTGCAGGCGGGCTGGGATGATTTGTTGTGTTTCGTTCTCAATTTGGACCTTGACAAAATCTAGTCCTTTTTGATATGCCACATCCATTTTTTCTACGGTTTGTCTGTATCCTGGATTTATCTCGGACAGGTACTGAAGTTCGTTGTAGGCGTTACGATATTCTTGCTTATATCTTGCATTTTCAAGCAATTCACCGGCATTGGCATAGAGATGGGCAGACAATTTATCCTTCGTGTCCAAAATAGCGTTGTCATAATTCACAAAATTGAATTGGGCATCGCGGCCCTCCTCATAAATTGGAAGTGGTAAAAGCGGCTGGATCCTCGCCTGTATTTTTTTTAGTGCATTGTACTTTTTAAAAATGGTTTCCAGGTTTGCGGGATTTCCATCTTTTTCCAAAAAAGTGATCTGTTCCTGTTCCCGTTGCGCGTTTTTGGCAAAAGCGTCTTCCAAGAGCAATACGTACGCTTGATGGTTCTTTTTGCTTTTGTTTTCGGTCAGGTTTTTTAAGGCCTTGTTCATTGCGGTCATATAGTTACCGCTGTTCAAGGCTTCCTGGGTTTTCTTCACGCCCCCACAGGAAAGAAACACGAGGATCAAAGAGTAAAGTAGTGCTTTTTTCATGGTATTTGGTTTATTGATTTTTAGGAACTTTCCAACAGCCGTGCCAAAAAGCCATATTTTAGTAACGTTTTCGGATGAACTGTAGTATAATTTCGTCCAACCGCCTGTTTTTTCTTCCCTTGAACAAACTATTTAATCACTTGTTTTGTTGATTTTTTAGTGGATAACATCTCCAGCTCCCATTTGTTTTTGTAGTAAGATTACTCGATGTATTTGTATTTTTGCAACTTTAAAAAGAATTGTTCATGCAAAGAGACAGCACGATTTTTGACCTGATTGAAAAAGAAAGGGAACGCCAAGTAGAAGGTATCGAATTGATCGCCTCTGAAAACTTTACCAGCCCCCAAGTAATGGAGGCAGCCGGTTCTGTGTTGACCAATAAGTATGCAGAAGGTTATCCCGGAAAACGGTATTACGGAGGCTGTGAAATTGTGGACGAAGTGGAGACCTTGGCCATAGCAAGGGCCAAAACGCTCTTCGGAGCTGCTTACGCGAACGTACAGCCCCATTCGGGATCACAGGCAAATGCCGCGGTATACCATGCCTGCCTGCAACCCGGGGACACCATCTTGGGATTTGATTTGGCCCATGGTGGACATCTAACCCACGGGTCTCCGGTGAACTTTTCGGGAAGGCTATACCGCCCAACCTTTTATGGTGTGGACGAAGAGACCGGCGAGTTGAACTATGATACCATCCAGGAGATTGCAGAAAAGGAAAAGCCAAAAATGATCATTGCCGGGGCATCGGCCTATTCGCGGGATATGGATTTTGCCCGGTTTCGGGAAATAGCCGATAGCGTAAATGCTTTACTTTTGGCGGACATATCGCATCCTTCCGGTCTTATAGCCAAGGGTATTTTGAGCGATCCCATTCCCCATTGTCATTTTGTGACCACCACTACCCATAAAACACTACGCGGTCCAAGGGGAGGTCTTATCCTAATGGGCGAAAATTTTGAGAATCCCTTCGGAATTCGTTTAAAAAATGGCAATCTCAGAAAGATGTCGGGCTTGTTGGACCTCGCCGTCTTTCCTGGAAATCAAGGTGGTCCTTTGGAGCATATTATTGCGGCAAAGGCCATAGCGTTCGGTGAAGCGCTTTCGGATGAATTCCTGCATTACATGATTCAAGTGAAAAAGAATGCTGAGGCCATGGCCAAAGCGTTCATCGCGAAAGACTATAAAGTGATATCTGGTGGAACGGACAATCATATGATGCTCATAGACCTCAGAAATAAAAACATCACCGGGAAAGATGCAGAAAAAGCTTTGGAAAAAGCGGCCATAACCGCAAACAAGAATATGGTCCCTTTTGATGACCAATCGCCTTTTATCACTTCTGGAATACGTTTTGGCACTCCTGCGATCACCACACGAGGGTTGGTAGAAAGTGATATGGAGACCATTGTGGAGCTCATTGATGGGGTTTTGATGGATTCTGAAAATGAAACTGCCATTGCCCAAACCAAAGAAAAGGTCCGTGATTTAATGAACCACAGACCGCTCTTTAATGGTTAATCGTGTAAGGGTGTTCTTAGGTTAAGCCTAAGGTGTGTATGCGTTGTCAATCCAACAGGAAAAAATCCTCTTGTTGTAGTTCTTTGGTCTTTAGGTCATAGACCAAAACGTTGTGGTTAAGGTTGTCTTCAAAGTAAAGGCCCCAGAAATCGTAGTATTGAGCTCTGTTGCCCTCAACTTCTATCATACCTTGGTCCGTGTCCTCAAAAACTGGGACAAAAATTTCATAGGGCATTTCGGTCAGTCCCTTGGTGAAATAGACAAAATGTTCACTGATCTTAAAGATAATGCTGCCCAACTCTTCTGGAATGCTGTAATCCTGTACGCGACTTACGATCAAGGAAGTGTCTTTAAAGTGAATGGAAAGCTCTGCGATATCCACAGCATTGTTGTTCGCCTCACAAAGGTTTTGAAAAGCCTCATCAAATTGTGAACCGCCAACAGTATCGTCCTCTGGCGAAAAACCTCCCCAATTTCCTGTGTTGAAATGATGTAGACTTTCCGTCAACCCAAAGTTGCAGTGTATGTTCAGGACAATATCCGTTTTCTGTTTTCTCGGATTAAACCCACACTCTGCGGCAACCTCGGCAAAAAAGTCGCGTTCCAGTACTTTCTGGAACTCTTCCAGACCATTGCAGGTCACGAAAGCCCCGACCCCGTGTAAGGAGAAATTATACGCTTGATTTTTCTTTGACGACATAGCTTTTCGGTTTCTGAAGATTCCTTGGGTCAAAGTTAAAACGAATGTTTTGTTCAGGATTGCAGGAAATCCTTAAAAATTCTGGGAGTTTTCCGTGATTTTCGCCTTGTTTTTGGAAGATTTAGTTACAATCCCAACTAAAGGTTGCCAAATAATCCCAACCCGACCTTTAAATAAAGCCCCTGTTTTTGGCCGCCAAGATCAAGGCGAGGTCGTTCTCGTTTTCCGTTCCGAACAGGGATTTCAAATGTCTTTTTCGATTCTCAATGGAAGAAGGGGACAACCTTATAAAATTCTCTAGGTCCTTGTTTTTTGTGCCAATGGACAAATGGTACAATATTTTTTTGTCCTTTTCGTCCAGATTGATATCGTTGGTCATCTTCTTTCTTATGGCCCCCAAGGCTTTTGAGGAATAATACGGCGGATTTAAGGTGACCGTTTTCACGGCATCTTCCAAAGTCTTTGGGTCAATATCGGTTTTAACTAAATATCCATCGGGGTCCACGGATTTTAGAATACTGTTGATGCGGTAATTATCACTGAAAGAGGACATGAAGACAATCTTGGTCTCCGGGACCAATTTGCGCGCCAGAATGCCCAAATCCTCACCGGTCTGAGGTTGATGTTCATTGGGCGGATACATCTGAACATCCAAAAACAAGATATCATACTTGAAGGAGTTCACGGATTCTTCGATCAAGCGTTTGCCCATTTCAAACGTATTTGCCGTGTCCACAATAATGGAATGGCCTTCAAAAACAATGCGCTCCAAGATAAACTTGTAGCCCAGCATGGTCATTTCATGGTCATCTATGGCTAAAATCCTGAGTGTTTTCATCTTTACAATTGTTTGGTCCAGGTTATACGTTGACGGTCTCTCTAGATTCCCAACTGCCCCGTCTATCGGTTTCTCTGGCGTAATTCAAGGGAATGCTTATCCGTATGGTCGTGCCTTCTCCTTTTTTACTGTCAATGTCCAAATGCCCTTTCACCTTTTTCACGCGCGAAATAATATTTCGGAGCCCAATTCCCTTTTTTCCTTTGCCCATATCAAAACCGACACCATCATCCGTTATTTCCAAACGCAGTGCCTTCTTTTCATATTTAAAACTTACCTCGGCCTTTTGGCACTGGGCATGTTTCACACAATTTTGCAAGGCTTCCTGAACAATACGATAGGCATTGATTTTAATATCGCCCTCCAAACTGTCCCATTCCAGAAGAGAATCGTAGGTAAAAGAACATGCTATCCCCGAAGAAGCTCCAATGGAATCTATCATTTCTTCGAGTGATACAATAAAGTTATGAATTTTTTGATAAGAAGCATTATTGAGTTCGTGCGAAATGGTCCTAATCTCCTCTTCGGTCTCGCGCAGTTTTTCAATGAATTCCGCGCGTTGCTCCACAGACTTTTCATCGACCATATCGTTAAGGCCCGTAAGTACCAAACGAATACCGAGCATTTGCCCTAAAATACCGTCGTGCAATTCTTCCGAAATGCGTTTCTGCTCCAACTTTTTACCTTCTTCAAACTTACCTTGCTGGGCCAGCATCAAATTGTAGATTTCCTGATTGCTCTCCTGTTGTTTCTGCTGGAACTTGAGACGGTTGTTGCTAATGCGCTGTGATATTATGGTCAGCAGGGCAATTCCCAACAACAAGAGGCCCACGACCACGCCAATCCAAATCTGCTTTTGGCGGGTAAGCACCGTATTTCGTTCTATCACCTGGTCGGTTTCCAAACGTATGCGGGCAAATTTGTCGCGTTTGGCCCGTTCTTCTTCTTTTATTTGCTCGGCCAGGTCATAATAGGCATTGGAGTAGGCCACGGCATTTTCCGGGTCCATGGTGGTCAGGGATTTGAGTACCTCCAAGCGCCGGTCATTGTTCTGGGTTTCCTCCGCAAACTGGTTGGCCTCCCGGGCCAGGACAATGGCGGCTTCGCGTTTGCCTTGGGCGGCCAGTAGTTCTGATAAATATTGTTTGGTCCTACCAATATCTTGGGTTCTATCAATGGCATGGTACACATTTAATGCCTCTCTATATTTTTGATTAAGCTCCTCACCATTTTCACCTAATTTAAAACGAACATAAGTGTGGCTTACTAGTGCTTTGGCGTGCAGTTCAGGATTTCGAATTTTGAGGTTTGTCTCTTGAAACAACTCATCAAAGGCTTTTATGGCATTATCATATTCCTTTCTACGCACAAATGTGAGTGCAATATTGTTTTGATTTTGCCATTTAAGCCTTTCCTTGTCTAAATCTTTAAGGTAGTCTCCAGCTTTCTGAAAATACTCTAGTGCTTTTTTTTCATTCTTTAGACCACTTTGGATAACTCCCATCAAATTGTAACAACCATAAAGTCTTTGATAGTCACCCAAATTGTCAAAAATCTGGATAGCTTTAGCTGCACTAATTTCTGCCCCGAGATAATCTTTAAAATCATCCTGTGCCTGTGCCATACCGTAGAGCATTCTGGCTTTTAATGACCGGGAAACCGAGTCTTGGGGAAGTCGGTTAAAACTTTGATAAGCTTTTTGATAATAATAGTAGGAGCTGTCAATTACACGATAGCGTTTTAAAAAAGAGGCCATATCCCATTGGGATTCACCCAAAACCATATAATTCCCAGAGTTGCTTGCCAGTTTTGACAGCGTTTTACTTACATCCCGGAAAAACAGAGAATCTTTTAAGCGATACGCAACGATTGAAACCTGTGACAAGTTTTTAAGATAGGTTGAATCTTTCTCAAACTGTTTTAGTTCATTGTAACCGTTCCTTAGATATTCCTTCCTTACTTCCATTGGTAGCGCAGCACTGTCCTTTGCAATGTAGATTTGCTCCATAGCTTTGGATATACCGGGGTGTTCCACTGGCAAATCGGTATCCTGGGATTTTTTGCAAGCAAAAACAACTGATAATAAAAGAAGTATCCGTATCTGTTTCAAGGGTGTTTGGTTGAAAAATAGGGCAAAAGCCCCACTGTTTTACTACAAGGTACTAAAAAACCCCAAATCCTATCAGATTGGGGGTTTCAATTCATTTTATATGGTTTAATCAAATCAGTAAATAACAAAACGGTTAAGTTCTATCATCGTCGTCTACATCATGTCCATCTACGGCGCTTTCTTCTGCGTTAAGAGTTTCAAAAAGGGCCTCTGTTTCCTCTACGTTGGTTTCAGTTTCGCAAGAAAAGAGTCCCAAAGAAAATACTGCTACAGCCAAGATGCCAAATACCTTTTTCATAATTAAAATGTTAATTGTGTTATATGTTAGTTTTCGAAACGAAGATATTTGGGGGCTTTTCCCCAGACCTTTGGGCGTAAAAAGTTTTAGTATATGGCAGAAAAGTTTGGGTAAATGGCCCTATTTTGAGAGAATCGCTTCAGCTAACGGCGTTTGCTGCCTTTTTGGACAGCTTTTCCTTGAGGAGGTCCACCCGCTGCTTGTATTTTTTGGAGAAAGGGATTTCCTGCTCTTTGGGATTGCGCAGGGTGCAGAGACTTTTACCGTAGTTGATACGCGAAACGTACCTGCTGTTCAAAATGTAACTTTGGTGGATTCGGATAAACGTTTCCGGAAGTTGTTCTTCAAAAGATTTTAAGGTCTTGTAAGCACTTATCACATTGCCGTCGGACATAAAAAAATCGGTGGAGTTGTTGTCCGACTTTAGATACAGGATATCCTTGGTATCCAAATAGCGATAATCGTTGTACGATTTTAAGCAGATGGTGGAAGGGAAGTTTTGTTTGGGATGTTGTTTTCGGAGTTTAAAAATGGTCTTTCGGATATCAAATTCATTGTGCGGCAATATCCAATAATCGAAAAAACCACTTTTGATGGCGTTGTAGGCATACTTTTTACAAGTGGAATAACCGATTACCAGAGGAAGGGTGTTCATAAATTGGCTCAACTCGGTCACCATTTGAAAATAGGACATGCCGTCCTCTTTCAAGTTCACAAGGACCAGGTCTGGCGCAAACTTTAAAATGGTGTTCAGACCGTCCATAGGGTTTTGGGCAAAACCGGCGCAGACAAAATCTTCATACTCCTCCAAATACAATTGCAATTGAAGTTTGGAGCTTGCATCCGTATCTATTATGGTGTAGGTATAATCCATGTGTAAAACACTGGGTGCAAGTTACTAACGCATGAAATAAACCCGTTATAGTTTTCCCTTAAAAAAACTGGGGGTTTCCTTCAAAATCGGGGTTTTTTCGTTGAAAAGCGCTGACTTTTCCTTCAAAACTAATTTTGGTCATCGAATTCGTAGGCCCCGGCGTCTGGATCGTTGTCCCTGGCCGTGCCTAAAATGTCTGTCGGAACTTGGGGTAAACTGACTGGATTTCCGAGGTCGATGACATCTGAGTTTGGACCGATCTGGAACTGGTTTTGAGCGGGTCTTTCAAAATCCATGGTACCATTGAGGAGGATGTTTTGGTACAAGCTTCCATTTTCGAAGTCGTACCGGGGGTCGTTATCGAAACTGCCGTTGGTATCTTCAAACTTGATGGCCGTGTTGCTGAACTGAAAATTGAACAGCTGTCCGGGCTCTTGGAACAAAGCGAGTTCCAAACGGGACGAACCGTCCACGATACAGTTTACAAAATCGGCCCGTTCCAGATCTGCTTGGAAATTATCGATGGTCAAGGTGTTGCCCCTCCTGGGACCCCTGTTCCAATGGTTGGCCAAGGTACAGTGCACCAGTTGGTAATCGCCCCCGGAGCCGATAAGGAAGGAGGTATTTCCCGCTCCCCCAAAAATGGAGTTAAAAGCGGTGACCCGCGCATTGGTCCCCCAAAAATTATACTCCAGGTTATTGAACACCTGTACCTGGTTTAGGGTCAGGGTAGGGTCGGGGTTTGTCAAGTCCCCTTCTACCAATAGGCCCACGGTGGCATTTTTTAGGGTGAGGTGGTCCATGGAGTTGTTCGTACTTCCCCTCCGAATCCAAAGTGCGCCCCACTGGCCCGGAATATCGGCAAAGGTTGGTTCCATTCTATCTCCTTCGAAAATCACTTCGTTCTCCAGAATTTCTTGGTCTTCGCTCAGGGCACCATTGATTTGGATGGATGCCCCGGAATCCACCAAAATCCCCGAATCCGCATGAAAATGAACACGGGCTCCGGGATCTATGGAGAGGGTACTTCCTGAAGGTACCGCCGCGTATCCGTAAATAACATAGGGTTTGGTATTTTCAAAATTCAGTTCTTGGGGCTCCAGAAAAAAACCTTCTACCAAGATTTCGTCGCCTGCTTCATCCGGGCCTATGGGGATGGTTTCCCGGGTTCCATCAGATAAGGTCCTGGGAAACAAAAAAACGGCATCCTTGACCAAGGTGACCAGTTCCACCCTTTGTTGCGCCGTGCCTTCACCAAAAAGGATGCGGTCGGTGTTCAAAAACTGGTTTTCACCGGTTGGGGCCACATCAAAAGTGGTTTCCACAAATACAAAGAGACTGTCCCTGGCCAATAACGGTACATTGGTAAATTCCTTTCCGGCCACCCCATCCACATTTAAACGATAACTGCTGTCGGTCCCACCCTGTAAGCCCACAAAGGGTATTGAAATATCCTCATTGAGCCCGTTGTACACCTTTAAGGTGTAGGTGCTACTTCCTATATTGGTGAAAACGGTATCCAAAAAAACGGTATCCTTCGAAAACTCCAGATTGCCCGAATTGGGTTCAAATTCAAAATCCTCACGACAAGAACTCCAGCAAATGACCAGAAAAATCAAAAGGACACAGGTGCTATATTTGGCAGAAGGATGAAACAAATTACTCAAATAAAGAGGTGATTTCCCGTGGTACCCGTTTCGGTTTGAAACTGGTTGCATCCAAGAGGCACCATTCTGTACTTGCTTTAACTAAAAGAGCATCTGTTTTATTGTTCCTGATTTCGACAATTCTTTTGGATATGGGTCCGATTTGGGCAATTATTTGGGTCTTGATTTTCAGTACATCGCCCAGAAGTGCAGATTTTAGGTAATTTATTTCATGCTTTCGGACCACCCAAAGGAGCTTGGCCCGAATTTCCGGAGTGGTCACTTTTTCCCAATGGTCCCTTGAAACCTGTTGCACCCAATCCACATAACGGATATTGTTCACGTGATTTAATTCATCTAAGTCGTCCTGCCGTACCACAAGGATTTTTTCGTAGACCTGCATCTATTGCTTTTTCCTTATGGAAACCTCGAACAGCTTGTCCCAGTTTTTCCCGGTCACGAAGAAGGTGCCCCGTTCTTGGTGAAATGCCACGCCGTTGAGCACGGAGTTGGTTTCGTCCCATTCAGGGCCTTTCGTTATTTGGGACTTGAGACCACCAAAATTCACCACTCCCTCAATGGCACCGGAAACGGCATCGATTATCATCATGCTTTCCTTTTGATATACATTGGCGTAGATTTTCCCGTTGACATATTCCAGCTCGTTGGCCTTGTTGAAAATAGATTTGTTGGTAACCGTTTCAATATATCCGGTTTCCTCAAGGGTAGCAGGATCCAAAAACCAAATTTTCTCCGTGCCATCACTTTTAAAGATCTTTTCGCCATCGTTGCAAAGACCCCAACCTTCGCGACTTTCGCCATAGCTGAAGTTGCTCTTCTTCTCCAAGGTTTTCATATCATACACATAACCTAGGCCGCTAAGCCAGGTAAGCTGGTACAGCTTATTGTCCAAAATGGTGATTCCTTCTCCAAAAACCGCGCTGTCCAAATCTATCTTCTGTAGAATTTCCCCAGTTTCATAGTTTACCTTTCGTAACGTAGATGCTCCCTTTTTTCCAGTGCTTTCATAAAGGGTGTCGTTTGCAAATTCGAGTCCTTGGGTATAGGCTGTGGCATCATGGGGATAGGTGTTCAGAACCTCGTAGGTGTAAATTTCTGGCGAGGACGGGGCCAAAAGTTGGATTTTTCTGGAAATTTCAACCGCCTCACCATCACCATATTGGATGTTTGCCTTAATGTCCTTGTTTCCCAAGGTTTTGGAGTCCAGATGAATTTTGCCTTCAGAGACAGGGAGTTCCAGATTGTCCATGGAGTAGGTAACTTGGGAAACATCCATGTTTTTCTTGTTGCTCAGTGCGATGCCAATTTTTTTGCCTTGCTGTACCTTTTTCGGATTTCCTTCCAGTTGAATTTCAAAAAACGTAGTTGGGTCGCCAGGTCCACCGCAGGCTAAAAAAGTTAAGGTAAATCCGAAGGTCAATAATTTAGTCATGGTATTGGTCAGCAGGGTCATGATATCTGTTCTAACTTCACCGAAATTAAGAATGAATTGGGATTGCGGCAAATTTAAAAGGTCGTATATTTGCCTTTGGCAAGTCCTACACGACCAGCTCCTGCAAAATCCCCCAGGGTGGGAACGCAGCAAGGGTATGCGGTCGTAGCGGTGCGATGTAGGTAGCTTGCCTTTTTTTGTTGCCTTAATTTACGCATTAATGCAGGTTTCTTCGCCAAAAATGCTTGTTCATGGATAGTAAAGTTGTATTGATAACCGGAGGTTCTTCAGGAATTGGGAAGGCCATAGGCACTTTTCTGACGACCAAGGGCCTTATCGTATATGGCACGGCGCGCAGTGCGGCGAAGTATCCGGATTTTAAAGCTTTTAAGTTGATCGACCTCGACGTCCGTGATGCCCACGGTCCCACTGCAGCTGTACATCAGGTACTAAAAAAGGAAGGTAGACTTGATATCCTTATAAACAATGCGGGTGTTGGGATAACCGGCCCAATTGAAGAGACTCCCCAAGAGGCGATTGAAAATGTGTTCAATATCAATTTTTACGGTCCCATCCGACTGATAAAGGCAGTATTGCCCCAGATGCGGAAGCAGGGTGGGGGATTGATCATTAATATTACTTCAATTGCCGGATATATGGGGCTTCCCTACCGTGGGTACTATTCTGCGTCCAAGGGGGCACTTGGCCTACTCACGGAAACCTTGCGTATGGAAACCAAAAGTTTTGGCATCAAGATCACCAACATTGCACCTGGGGATTTTGCCACGAACATAGCAGCAGGAAGATATCACGCGCCCTTGAAGGAAGATTCACCCTATAAAACTGCTTATGGCAGTGCGCTGACTTCGATGGACGCCCATGTTGATTCAGGAGGAAATCCAGAAGACGTGGCGCGCAAGGTGTATCAAGTGATACGGAAGGCAAATCCATCGGTCCATTATCCCGTGGGCGCTTTTTTGCAAAGGTTTTCTTTGAGTTTAAAGCGAATACTACCGGACAAAATCTACGAACGACTGTTACTCAACCACTACAAACTTTAACGTAATGGCATGTTTTTTGATTTACTAAAAACATGGAGAAAAGAGTACGATTATTCATGATTTGCACAGCTACCGTTTTTGCCTTCACCTTCTATGGCTGTGATGAGATTTTTGAGTGTGTTTTCAATATCAATCCGGAAATCCATGAAAAGCAATTGGTCGTGGGAGTGGTCGGTGAACGCTATAGGGACCGGATAACCGCAGAAGTGCGAAACGATGTCAACGATAATGACTACGACTACTTTTTCGATGTCATCGGGGAACTACCTCCGGGAATTCTCGTTAGCTTCAACCGAAGGTCCGTGGACCTTTTTGGAGTGCCAGAAGAAACTGGGGTTTACCGATTTCAAGTAGAACTTTTTGTGGAACGATTTGATTATAACGGATTTGATGGGAGTCCCACTTGTTCCGAATCCACCATACGCGAGTTTACGCTACAGGTTTTAGAGTAGGGGATACGTTTATTTTACCTCATTTTGGATGCATAGGCCCCTTATTGTTGTAAATTAGCCCTGAATGGGATTACAAATCTAAATAGCAAAAACGCATGAAATTTTTTATCGATACGGCCAACCTGGACCAAATAAGGGAAGCACAACAACTTGGAGTTTTGGATGGCGTGACCACCAATCCTTCTCTTATGGCCAAGGAAGGCATAACGGGCAAGGAAAATATTCTTAAGCATTATGTGGACATCTGTACCATTGTGGATGGGGATGTTTCAGCAGAAGTGGTTTCCACGGACTTCGAGGGCATGGTGAAAGAGGGTGAGGAGCTGGCAGGGCTTCATGAACAAATTGTAGTGAAAGTTCCCATGATAAAAGATGGTGTTAAAGCCCTGAAGTATTTTTCGGATAAGGGTATCAAAACCAATTGCACCTTGGTCTTCTCGCCGGGACAGGCGCTATTGGCGGCCAAAGCTGGGGCTACTTATGTTTCCCCTTTTATCGGGCGATTGGATGATATTTCAACAGATGGGTTGAACTTGATCGCGGAAATACGCCTCATTTACGATAACTATGGATTCGAAACACAAATTCTTGCCGCCTCTGTACGTCATACCATGCACGTTATTGATTGTGCAAAAATCGGTTCAGATGTCATGACCGGTCCGCTATCGGCGATTGAAGGTTTATTGAAACATCCTTTGACCGATATCGGTCTCGAAAAATTCTTGGCAGATTACAAAAAAGGGAACGCCTAAAAGTTGAATCAAAAAAAAATAAAATTGGCCCTGGATGTTCTGTTCAGGGTCTTTTTGTTTAAAAGGATCTGTACAGATTGGCAAAGGCATCCACGATCAAGGTATCTTTTGCGATGATGCACTTATTAAGTCCATCGACTATCATCGCCGTTTGCACTTTTTCAAAATCGTCTCCTCTGAACTGTGAATATTTATCGAGCTTGTATTCTTCCAAAATTTTTAACCACTGGGGTTGGTTGGTTTTTAGACTGATGCCCACAAACTGATGGTCCGGATGCTTTTCTTTAAGCTTGGACACATGCCGCAGCACGTTTCTAAAATGCCTCCGCTGGGTAGCGGTCCAAAAGTAGAACACCGTTTTCTTGTCCTTGCTGATATTTTTGATATTTATTTTTTCGTTGTCCGCATTCCATACCTCTAAATTGGGTAAGCTCATATTGGGTTGCAAGTTTCTTATGCCGTTGTAGAGATATCCGATTTCCTCCTTATGTGCATCATTGGTGGAAAGCGCGTTGAACTTATCGATAAAAATGCCACATTCTTTGTTGGTATTGTGCTCTTTTAGGAGGTAGTCCATGGTCACGTTCCGGAACAAATTGTTGCGGATTTCCGGCTCTTGGACCAAACTGTCGACCAGTCTGAGGATATGTTTGTTAAAGTGAAGATGGTTTTCCACAACCCCCTTGGTTTTCCCACCACAATCTTCCATACATGCGATGTAAGCCAAATTACCAAAGTGATGTTTCATAAAATCGAAATAGGGTCTAAAATAAGTGAGGGTGTGTTCATTCAGGTCCACGTTCTTTCGATAGCTGTAGAAGGAATCCTCTAACTCATGAATGGTTTCGTCCCCTGTTCTCTTCTTATGATAAAAAGGATATTTTTCTTTGTATAGAAAACTGCGATAATCTATGGAGGCTTTGGCCATGGCAAGCTCCTTTTCGGTAAAATCATTTTCCGAGACCAACTCCTCCAAATGCTTTATTTTAACCAGGCGCAGGGAATCAATTTTATGGCTGAATTGTTCGGGATGCATGCGATAAAGGTCGTAGACCATCATTTCTTCTTCTTCATGGGCCAAAAACATCTCCACTAAAAAGTTGTTGATGTCCGAGCCACGGCCAGAAAAAACCAAGGATTCGTCAAACTCCAAGGTATTTAAGCGAATCAGCATGCTGTCCCCCTCCCGTAAATAGACATACTGCTGTTCTGGGTTATGGTCAAAGTGATATAGGCCCTCCTCTAGACCTTGAAGGTTAAAGGTAAAATGATTTTGGTCGTTCAATCGGGCGGAATCGATGACCGCGTCATTTTTAAAAAGTACAACAAAGTCACTGGTCGGATTAACAATCTCTCCACTCAGAATTATGGAGGGACACTCTTTTGAATTTTCGGAACACGCAAAAAACGATATGCAAAAGAGGCTGAGTAAAAATCTATTCATACAAAAATCTCCATCATATACGGCCTACAAAATTAAAAATACCGTACGACCGTCTTGTTAATGGCTAGTTAAATGTTGTAAAAGCTTGTTTTTGTGAAGCTTAAATATGAGGATTTCTATTGGTAATACGCAGTGGTTTTATCTATTTTTGCCAAAAAAATAATAGATGTTATCAGTATCCAATCTATCGGTCCAATTTGGTAAAAGGGTTTTGTTCGATGAGGTCAACGTAAGCTTTACCGAAGGAAATTGCTATGGAATTATCGGAGCGAACGGTGCCGGAAAATCTACTTTTCTCAAGGTACTTTCCGGACATATTGAGCCTACTTCCGGTCAGGTGCATCTAGAACCGGGAAAGCGCATGTCCATCCTGGAACAGAACCACAACGCCCACGATGCGCACTTGGTTTTGGAAACGGTCATAATGGGCAATAGACCGCTCTATACAATCAAAAAGGAAATAGACGCGCTTTACGCAGATTATACGGATGAAAATGCAGAGAAAATAGGAGAGCTCCAGGTACAATTTGAAGAAATGAACGGTTGGAACGCCGATAGTGATGCCGCTGCACTTTTATCCAATTTGGGTATCCCAGAGGATATGCACTATTCACAAATGGTCGAAATGGACTCCAAGTTAAAAGTACGCGTGCTTTTGGCGCAGGCCCTTTTTGGCAATCCAGATGTTCTTATCATGGATGAGCCCACGAACGATTTGGACTACGAGACCATCCACTGGCTGGAGCATTTTTTGGCACACTATGACAATACGGTGATCGTGGTCTCCCACGATAGACATTTCTTGGACGCTGTATGCACAAGTATTGCTGATATTGATTTTGGTAAAATCAACATCTTTTCGGGGAATTATACATTTTGGTACCAAAGTAGCCAACTTGCGGCGAGACAGCGTGCCCAGCAAAACAAAAAGGCGGAAGAGAAAGCCAAGGAACTGCAGGAGTTCATACAACGATTTAGTGCTAATGTGGCCAAGAGTAAACAGGCCACTTCGCGAAAGAAAATGTTGGACAAACTGAAAATTGAAGATATCAAGCCTTCGAGCCGGAGGTATCCTGCCATAATTTTTGAACGCGAGCGTGAGGCTGGGGACCAAATTTTGAACGTAGAAAAACTATCTGCCATTTCAGAGGATGGGGAGGTGTTGTTCCAAAATGTGGATATCAATTTGTCCAAAGGGGATAAGGTGGCCATTATTTCCAAGGATTCTAGGGCCACATCAGCTTTTTACAATATTATTTCCGGGAAACAGAAAGCGGACAGTGGTACGTTCCATTGGGGAGTTACCACGAGCCAATCCTATTTACCAGCAGATAATGCCGCTTATTTTCAAGACGATATCAATCTTGTGGACTGGTTGCGGCAGTGGACCAAAACAGAGGAAGAACGGGAAGAGGTCTATGTTCGCGGGTTTTTGGGAAAAATGTTGTTCAGCGGGGAAGAGGCTTTAAAGAAAAGTACCGTGCTCTCCGGTGGGGAGAAAGTGCGTTGTATGCTGAGTAGGATGATGTTGCTCCGCGCCAATGTGCTCCTGTTGGACGAACCCACCAATCATTTGGATTTGGAGAGCATAACCGCGTTCAACAATTCCTTAAAAAACTTTAAGGGCACTGTCCTGCTGACTACACATGACCACGAATTTGTCCAAACTGTGGCCAACAGGATTATTGAAATCACCCCGAAAGGAGCTATAGACCGGTATCTGAGCTTTGAGGACTATATGTCCGATAAGAGTATCAAGGTACAACGGGATAAAATGTATGAAATGGCAATAGCGCAGTAAGTCCGTTCAAGCGTTGAAATACTTACTGTTCCAAATCGCGGGATTAAAGTTTTTGCCCATAGCAAATCCGTAGAAAATCACTACGGAGGCGATACATTTGAACATAAAAAAGAACACAATCCAGAATTCTGCGGCAGAATCATTTTTTGAAAACAGTCCATTGGGTACCAATAAGGTGGCCAAATAACTTACCAAAAGAGTGAACAGCGTAAGGTTGATAATACTCTTAAAGGGCCATACCAGCTGTTTTCTAAAAGGACTCAGGTCATTGCCCCATTTGTGTATCAGATAAAAATAACCATTACCTATGGGAGCGAATAATAAAGGGTCGTCTTTATCTTCCAGTTTGAACAATTTGGAGGGCGCCATAATTTTAAAACCTCCTAGTTCTGTGTTGTGCGCTGTCTCCAAATCCTTGATCTTATCTATTGCTTTTTGCGGAATACGACCTTTAAAATATCTGGAATCTAAAAAACGAAGTCGGTAATCGATACAGATTTTTCGTATTTGACTGATGTGATAAATATGTTTGGTTTCCAACAAATCAAAAGTGAAATCATTGGTTTCGATTCTCTTTTTGGAATTAAGGTTCTGGGTGATGATTTCCTCGCTCCGTACGTCGGCGTCCAAAATGTGCTGGACCTCTTCAAGAATTTCTTGTTCTGCTTGTAGCTTACTTTTTAATTTAAAAAGCGCTCTTTCAATGTCAGTGTTTTGAAATATCATTTCTTTTCTCTTAGCAATTACTCAAAGTTAAGTAAATGAGAGGGTCATGTACAATATCTACTCCAAGTTTAAATGTTAACATTTTGTTAAATTAAAAGTAATAGAGGCATTATCAAACGCTTTCGTGAAAAAAAGTGTATCTTACCGATGATTTAAGGCATTTAATCGTCAAAGGTAGTTTTTGCAGCATCTAATAAGTCCCAAATAGTTTACAAATATGAAATCCCCCTTCATAACCTACATTACGGTAATTTGTTTTTTTGCTATTTTTTCGCTCTCCGCACAGACTTCTTCACTAGTACAGACCACGGAGGCATCGGGCAAACATTCTATGCTTATTGCAGCTGTAAAAGCCACTGATATTGACGCCATTCTTGAACATTCCGGTCCATTTACCGTATTTGCGCCATCGGACGCTGCCTTTAAGAGATTTTCACCTGCTAAGTTGGAACGATTGATGAATTCCAACGATAAAAGTAAGCTCAAATCTTTGCTATCCTATCATATTGTGGCGGGAACACTGACCGCTTCCAGAATTTTGAAAGCTATGTGTCGTGGCAATGGAAAAGCGTCCTTTACCACAATTCAAGGTAAGAAGTTGGAAGCCCATATGGATGGTTATGATATTGTGCTCACTGACCCGCTCGGAAACACAGCCCGCATTACACATGCCGATCTAAACCGTTCCAATGGGGCTGGGATTGTTCACGAAATCGATAGTGTTATTGTACCGAGCCAAATGTAAGGAACGCCACTAGCGCAGGGTTGCGCCCAATCTTTCTTCGTAATTGACCTTCAGTTTGGTCATGATTTTATCAATTTGCTTATCTGTCAAGGTTTTGTTCTCGTCCTGTAGTGTGTAGCTCACCGCATAAGATTTTTTTCCTTCAGGCAAGTTTTCTCCGAGATACACATCAAATAAATTAACATGCTTCAACAGCTTTTTTTCGGTATTCCAGGCAATATCCACGATTTGTTGGAACTTTACATCCTCGTCCAGGAGAAGTGCAAAATCTCTCGTCACTTCCGGAAATTTTGGGATTTCACGGTAGGTAATGTTATCATTGTCCAAAATGTCCAAAATAACATCCCAGTCAAAATCAGCAAAGTAGACGTTATTTTTAACTTCCATTTTTCTAAGGATGGAATTATCCACGACGCCATAGCTGCACAGAATTTTTCCCCCTGAGTAAATCGATTGGCCTTCGGTGAAAATTGTATGTTCAGCTAGGGGTTTGGTTTTTGTTTCGGATAAGCCCAACCGGTTTAAAATCGTCTCGACCAAACCTTTTAAATAGAAAAAATCCGTAGGCTTGTTGGCGACCAACCAATTATCCCTTTCGCGATTGCCACTTATAAAAATTGAAAGATGTCCACTTTCCTTCTGACCTTGTTCCGTTTTGTGGTACGTTGTCCCAAATTCAAATAACTTGAGATGCGTTTGTTGTCGGTTGTTATTATGTGCTATCGTCGCTAACCCAGAGGGCAACATAGAAGTGCGCATCACGGACAGGTCGGAACTCAAAGGGTTCAAAATGTCAATAGTATCTTGATTTGAGGATAAAAAGTCCATCGTATCCTTCGCAACCAGACTATTGGTCATTATCTCGTAAAATCCTTGTGCGGCTAGCATTTCTCCTACTATATCTTGAATGTTATGGCTCGCGGATCTCGATATTCCGGCAATAGAAGCATTGAGTTTCGATTTGAAGTCTATATTGTTGTATCCGAATACTCTCAGTATTTCTTCAATGACATCTACCTCTCGTTCCACATCCACCCGGTAAAATGGGATAGTGAGCCCCAAACCGGATTCCGTCACATTGTTCACCTTTATTTCCAAGGATGATAAAATGGATTTGATGGTGTCCCTAGGTATTTCCTGTCCGATTAAGGAATTGATTTTGTCGAAAGTGAGAAATACTTGCCTTTCGTTGGGTTTTTTCGAAAAGAGGTCCACTACTTCAGAACTGATTTCCCCACCTGCAATTTCCCGTATCAGAACCGCGGCCCTTTTTAAGGCGTATTCCGTGAGTTCAATATCAATTCCACGTTCAAAACGAAATGAGGCATCCGTATTGAGGCCATGCCTTTTTGCCGTTTTACGAATGGAAATGGGGTCAAAATAGGCACTTTCCAGAAAAATGGAAGATGTGTGTTCCGTGACGCCGGAGTGGATACCACCAAAAACACCAGCAATGCACATCGGTTTTTCACTATCACATATTATCAAATCCTCATTATGGAGTTCCCGCTCCACCCCGTCCAGCGTTGTAAACCTTGTCCCTGACGGCAATGTCTTTACTACGATTTCCCCACCCTTGATTTTTGCGGCATCAAAAGCATGGAGCGGTTGACCTAGTTCATGTAGGACATAGTTTGTGGCATCTACCACATTGTTTATAGGAGATAGGCCAATGGCCTTTAGTCTATTTTTAAGCCAATCCGGGGACTCTTGAACGATGATATTGCTGATGGTCAGCCCGCAATATCTTGGGGCCAAGCTATTGTTCTCTACCTCTACATCAATTTTTAAGGAACGATTATCAATGGAAAAGTTACTTGTGGAGGGAGTTAATAGTTCTTTTTGTATTTCTTTCTGTTCCAGCCCGGCCTTTAAGTCGCGGGCAATTCCAAAATGGCTCATCGCATCGGCCCGGTTTGGCGTGAGCCCTATTTCAAAAACTTGGTCGTGTTCAATTTCAAAAACCTTATGGCAGGGTGTTCCGGGGGATAGCGCTTCGCTCAAAATCAGGATGCCCTCATGACTGTCTCCCAATCCCAGTTCATCTTCAGCACATATCATCCCGTGGCTTTCTTCACCCCTTATCTTTCCTTTTTTGATTTGCCAGCTTTCTCCTTCTTTGGTATATAATGTAGTGCCTACGGTAGCCACAGGGACCTTTTGACCTTCGGCCACATTGGGGGCGCCACAAACAATTTGGACCGGATTTTCGGAACCAATATCAACCTTTGTAATTTTCAAACGGTCCGCATTAGGGTGTTTGTCACAGCTGAGCACATGACCTACGACCACCCCTTCCAAACTTCCCTTAACCGATTCAAAATTGGAAATACCCTCTACCTCAAGGCCCAGGTCGGTAAGGAGCGCTCCGGTTTCTGCTGCCTCCCAATCCAAGTTCAGAAACTGCTTTAACCAGTTATAAGAAATTTTCATACCCCAAATTTAAAGTGGACAAATATAAAACAATAGGTAAAGCGATTCAATGTAAATAATTTGGATGAAAGTAGGGGGATGTAAGTTTTCTGGTGTATTTTCGATATTATCTTTAATAGGAATTTCGGATGAAGAAAAATGCTGTTTTGATACTTTTACTGACCTTTTTTGTTCTCTGTTGTAAGGAGAAAAAAGAGATTTTGCAAGTGGGCAATTGGCGGGCGGTGATGGAGGTTTCAGAAGGTCAAGAATTACCTTTCACTTTTAGTTTGTCGAAGTTGGAGGACAAGAGGTATTCTATGGAAATGTACAATGCTGATGAAACTATAGTCGTGGATGAGATAAGCTTTATTGCTGATACAATTAAGATTCAAATGCCTGTTTTTGAAGGGTACATCCAAGGGGTTTTTACGGAAAGTCAGATTACGGGCAATTTTATCAAGGAAAGTTTGGATAGGGTAGTGCCCTTTAGGGCATTCCATGGAGAGCGAGAAAGGTTTGAGGTCCGTCAGAATCCGGCTGAAAATATATCTGGGATTTGGGAAACCTATTTTTCACCAGGGACTACCGACGAATATCCGGCCAAGGGAATATTTGTCCAAAAAGGCTCGCAGGTTACCGGGACTTTTAGGACCACTACGGGTGACTATCGCTATTTGGAAGGTGTCATCGATGGGGATTCCATGAAGTTATCAGCATTTGATGGCGCCCATGTTTTCTTGTTCACCGCTAAAGTCTTTAAAGACTCCTTGGAAGGAACTTTCTATTCCGGGAATCATTTCAAGGAAGGTTTCAGTGCCCGGCGCAATGAGGCTTTTGAACTTCCGGACGCCAATAGTCTTACTTTCTTGAAAGAAGGTTATGAAACTTTTGAATTTTCTTTTCCCAACGCTAAGGGAGAACCTGTTGGTTTGAAAGATGATGCTTTTGCAGGCAAACCCGTGGTGATTCAGATTCTTGGCTCTTGGTGTCCAAATTGTTTGGATGAAACTAGGTTTTATGTGGACTATTTGAAAAAAAACCCAGAGCTGGACGTTCAGTTTTTGGGTTTGGCATTTGAATATGCGAAAACAGAGCAAGGCGCATGGAAAAGTATTGATCGTCTTCGGAAACGCATTGGAGTTCCTTATCCTATTTTATTGGCACAATATGGTTCATCCAATAAAGTCAAGGCGAACGAGAAATTACCTATGTTGAATCACGTGCTTTCCTATCCCACCACAATTTTTATCGACAAGCAAGGTAACGTCAAAAAAATTCATACGGGGTTCAACGGACCTGCTACTGGCAAAAAATATATGGATTTCAAGAAAGACTTTGAAAGTACAATTTCTGAACTGACAAAGGAAGCTGGGTCTATATAATCGTGGATTTTCCCAAGTCGATATTTTCATCGTTCATGGTAAAGGAACCGTCCTTATCCACAATATTGTCCGCAATAAAATCGCCAACTTGATTTGTACCATAGGAACTTTTGGAATCTAAGTCTGAAGTGACAATTCCTTTTCTCAAAGATTTGTCAACTGCTTCACGAACGGACATGGCCTCCTCATAAAGGCCAAAGTGCTCCAAGAGCATGGTCGCCGATAAAATGGCCGCAACGGGATTTGCAATATCCTTCCCTTTCGCTTGCGGATAAGAACCATGGATCGGTTCAAATAGCGCATTGTCCTCTCCTACAGATGAAGAAGCAAGTAAACCAATGGATCCCCCGATAACACTGGCTTCATCCGAAAGGATATCCCCAAACATGTTTTCTGTTAGAATCACATCAAATTGACCAGGGTTTAGAATCAATTGCATGGCCGCATTGTCCACAAACAAAAAGCTGAGTTCCACTTCAGGATAACTTTCTCCTATTTTGGAAACAACTTTTCGCCACAAGCGAGAGGATTCCAATACGTTGGCCTTATCGACCAAGCAGAGTTTCCCATTTCTGTTTTTGGCAGTTTTGAAGGCGAGATGCGCAATTCGGCTTATTTCTTTTTCGGAATATTCGCATAGGTCGGAAGCAAGGGTTCCCGCTTCATTTAGCTTTTTCTCTCCGAAATAAATACCTCCTGTCAACTCTCGGTAAATGATAAAGTTGGTATTTTGGATTATTTCCTTTTTTAGGGGTGATTTTTCCAAAAGCGAAGAAAATGTGTTGACCGGTCTGATATTGGCAAATAACCCGAGTTCTTTTCGGAGTTCCAAAAGACCTTGTTCCGGCCTTACTTTGGCGGTCGGGTCCGTATCGTACTTTAAATCGCCAATGGCGCCTAATAAAATGGCATCCGATGTCTTACATATTTCAAGGGTTTTTTTCGGAAGCGGGGTGTTGAAACGGTCGATGGCCACTGCTCCAATGGGAGCTTCCTCATATCGAAATTGATGATTGAACGTTTCTTCCACAGCTTGGAGACATTTGACGGCTTGTGCGGTAACTTCGGGACCAATGCCATCACCTGGCAATAAAGCAATGTTTAAATTCATGCGTTGCTTGTTTACGGTGGTTGTATGGAGTTAGATTGGGAGGGGTATTTTAGGCAATATTGCCAATACCCAATTTACTGGTTTCCATTATTTTATGAATATCTTCATCAAAAATTTCCTTTTGTCTATCCGCATATTTTAAAAAAGTATCATAGACGACGTCCAACTGTAGTTTGGTGAGTTCATACCCTACGTTTTTAGCTCGGTAGGCCAATGCAGCCCGACCACTGCGCGCGGTCAAAACGATGGAGGACTGACTTACGCCCACATCTTTTGGGTCAATGATCTCATAGGTTTCCCTTTGCTTGATGACCCCATCTTGGTGTATCCCTGAGCTGTGGGCAAAGGCGTTGGAACCCACAATCGCTTTATTGGGTTGTACCGGCATTCCCATTTTTTGGGATACCATTTGGCTCGTATCATATAACAGGGTGCTGTCGATATCGGTATCAAGATTCAAATAAGGGTGTTGTCTCAGTATCATAACCACCTCTTCCAATGATGTATTGCCCGCCCGTTCGCCAATACCATTTATCGTACATTCAATCTGTCTTGCACCGTTCTTAACCCCTGCAATGGAATTTGCTGTGGCTAGACCCAAATCGTTATGACAATGACAGGATAGTACCGCCTTTTCGATACCTGTTACGTTTTCTTTCAGGTATTTCATCTTGGCACCATATTCTTCAGGCAAACAATATCCCGTGGTGTCTGGAATATTGAGAACTGTTGCACCGGCCTTGATTACCGCCTCGCAGACCCTTGCCAAAAACTCGTTGTCCGTTCTACCGGCATCCTCTGCGTAGAATTCTACGTCGTCCACAAACGTTTTGGCATATTTAACCGCTTCAACGGCTCTTTCCAGTATTTTCTCACGTGTGGAATTGAACTTAAATTGAATGTGGGATTCAGAGGTTCCAATGCCGGTGTGGATTCTAGGTTTAGCGGCAAGACGAATGGCCTCTGCAGCCACTTCGATGTCTTTTTTAACAGCACGTGTCAATCCACAAACGGTGGCATTTTTGACAAGCTTTGCGATTTCTTGGACGGACTGGAAATCGCCGGGACTGGAAATGGGAAAACCTGCTTCGATTACATCGACTCCCAACTCGTCCAATCGTGCTGCGATTACCAGCTTTTGTTCGGTATCCAATTTACATCCTGGGACTTGTTCTCCATCCCTCAAGGTGGTGTCAAAAATTTGTACCTTATCTTTATCCATTCCTGTAGTTAGTTTTCACTTAGTTAACGAAGATATAGCAGGAGTTGGCCGGTGATAGAAAACACGAAAATCCATTACAATGTTAAATTGCATTTTAAACAATGTAAGTATCTGTTTTCTAATATTTTAAATTCTTTTTTTTACGATGACAAATGTACATAGGGATACCCTGTTCGTTTTGATAAAGTCTTTATCAAAATCTGAAAAACGCCAATTTAAACTATATGTTGGCCGATTGGGCGTGAATACGGACGCGAAGTTTCTGGCCCTTTTCAACCTATTGGATAGGATGAAGACGTACAATGAAAAGCAGATATTGGACAGTGGAATAGTAAAAAAAGCACAGCTTTCTAACCTAAAGGCCCATCTTTACAAGCAGATTTTGGTGAGTTTGCGTTTAAATCCCGTCAACCAAAATATTCGAGTTCAAATTCGGGAGCAACTGGACTTTGCCACGATTCTTTATCAAAAAGGCCTCTATAAACAAAGTCTGAAGATTTTGGACAAAGCTAAAAATTTTGCCATCGAAAACGAGGAAAAGAACGTAGCTTATGAAATTGTGGAACTTGAAAAAATCATTGAGACCCAATATATAACCCGAAGTATACCGGACCGAGCCGACGAACTGGCAGTCCAGGCCAAAAAATTATCGGCCCAAAATGTGATGACCAGTAAATTGTCAAACTTATCACTTCAGCTTTATGGTATGATGCTTAAAGTGGGTTATGTGCGAAATGATGAAGACCTACAAAGTGTCAAAGACTATTTTGAAAACCACTTGCCCGCATACCGACTGGAGGATTTGGGATTTCGTGAAAAACTCTGGCTTTACAAAGCACATCTTTGGTATAGTTTATTGACGCAGGACTTTCTATCGTCCTATAAATATGCCAGCAAGTGGGTGGATTTGTTTTATGACAATGAGGACATGATAGCTCTAAACCCTGTCTTTTTTTTAAAAGGCAATCACTATCTTTTGGAGTCCCTGTTCTTTGTAAAATACAGTACCCAGTTCAAAGAGACCTTGGAACGCTTGGAAACTCAAGTAAGCAATGTCAGGTTTCCGCAGAATGACAATATTGCATCCCTAGCTTTTTTATATGTGAACTCCAACAAACTGAATCTGCACTTTTTGGAAGGGACCTTCAGCAAGGGAATGTATTTGGTGAATATTGTGGAGTATGGTATCAAAAAGCACAAAGACCGTATTGATGAACATCATGTAATGCTTTTGTACTATAAAATTGCTTGTCTGTATTTTGGAAATGCCGACCACAAAAATTGTATTCTGTACCTAAAGCGGATCATCACCAATAAAAATCTAAAAATGAGGGAAGACCTAATGTGTTTTGCCCGGGTTTTGAGTTTAGTGGCGCATTACGAAGCGGGAATGGACTATCATTTAGAAGTGCAATTAAAAAGTACGTATAAGTTTCTCTTAAAGATGAACGACTTGCAGGCGGTACAACTGGAAATGATTAAGTTCCTTCGCCGTCTTGGAGATATTTATCCCAGTGAATTACAGAACGAGTTCCAGAAGTTATATCAGGAACTTAAAAAATACGAGCACCATCCTTATGAAAAACGGGCGTTCTTGTATTTGGATATACTGTCCTGGTTAGAAAGCCATTTGCAAAATAAACCAGTTTCGGAAATTATAAGAGAAAAAGCTTTGGTGGCCTCTCGCTAAGGAACAGCATCCCAAAGAGCATCTTTCGGGGTTGGGGCCATAAATTCCATGGGTTCTTTTTTTACCGGGTGCTCCAAACTTAGACAGCGGGCATGCAGGTGGATACTTCCGTCCGGGTTGCTGCGTGCCGCCCCATATTTTAAATCACCCTTTATGGAGCAATTGATTGCCGCGAGTTGCGCTCTTATCTGATGATGTCTTCCCGTTTTTAAATCAATTTCCAAGAGTGTGTAAGAGTCCAGCTGATTTCGAATGGTGTAGGATAGAATTGCTTTTTTCGAATGTGCCACTTCTTTTGAATGCGCATACGATTTGTTTTGTTTGGGATTGCGCACCAACCAATGGGTCAATGTCATGGTCGGCCCTTGGGGCACTTTTTTTACCATGGCCCAATACGTCTTTTTGGTTTTACCTTGGGCGAATGCCGAATTTAGTCGTGATAAAGCTTTGGAGGTTTTCGCAAATATCACGATTCCCGAAGTAGGTCTGTCCAGCCGATGTACCACACCGAGAAATACATTCCCCGGTTTATCGTATTTAGCTTTCAGGTATTCCTTGACTATCTCACTGAGGGGTGTATCTCCAGTTTTATCGCCTTGGACGATGTCCCCTGGTTTTTTGTTGACGGCGATAAGGTGGTTGTCCTCGTACAAAACCTCAAGGTTACTGGAATCTGAACGTGCCATTGGAACTTTGTCTACAACAGAATCTTTAACCCGCTAGTACTGCTCGCTATCATTGGGAAAATCCTGATGCTTCACATCGCTGACATATTTGGATATGGCTTTGCCCATTTCCTCATACAGGTTCATGTACCTGCGTAAGAACCTAGGATTGAATTCGTGGGTCATACCTAGCAAATCGTGTACCACCAAAACTTGTCCGTCCACGCCATTTCCTGCGCCTATTCCTATAATGGGGATGGAAACGCTTTCAGCAACTTCTTTTGCCAATGCCGCAGGAATTTTTTCCAGAACGATACCGAAGCAACCTATTTCCTCCAGCATCTTGGCGTCCTGTTTTAGTTTTTCGGCCTCTTTGTCCTCTTTGGCCCTCACGGTGTAGGTTCCGAATTTATAAATGGACTGCGGGGTAAGTCCCAGATGGCCCATGACCGGAATGCCCGCCTCAAGAATTCGGGAAACAGATTGTCTTATTTCAGAACCTCCTTCCACCTTGACTGCATGGGCGCCACTTTCTTTCATAATTCGAATAGCCGATCTCAACGCCTCCTTGGAATCGCTTTGATAACTACCAAAAGGGATATCCACAATGACCAGCGCCCTCTTGGCCGCTCTTACCACAGAACTGGCGTGATAAATCATTTGATCCAAGGTTATGGGTAACGTGGTTTCATGTCCCGCGATTACATTACTTGCTGAATCACCCACTAAAATAACGTCCACTTGTGCAGCATCCACAATTTTGGCCATGGAGTAATCATAGGAGGTCAACATGGAGATTTTTTCTCCGTTTTGTTTCATCTCCACCAACGATTTCACGGTAACTCTTTTGTATTCTTTTTTGGCGACAGACATTCTAATTGTTTTGAGTGACTAAATGTAAGCAGATTTGTTTAATTTGGAGGAGATACAAAAACTGTAAAAATGCGAATTGCCTTCATTGTTTTTTTAATGTTTTTCCCACTTTTTTCTCTTCAAGCCCAAATGGACGAGAAGGCTTTGGTAAAAGAAACCGTAGAAGGTTTTTTTGAAGCTTTTCACCAACAAGATTCTGTAGGGATGAAAAGTTTTGTGGCCGAGAATGTGGTGCTACAGACAACAGGATTCGACAAAACCGGTAAAACGGTGCTACAAACCACACCTATTGGGAAATTGTACGAGTCCATTGTAAGCATACCGGATAGCATAGAATTTCAGGAGAAACTCACTTCTTGGTCCATTCAGGTGGATAGAACCATGGCGAATGCTTGGGTGGGATATGAGTTTTGGTTAAACGGTACTTTTAGCCACTGTGGTATCAATTCATTTCAAATGGTGAACTTTGGCGGAGAATGGAAAATTATCTATTTGATTGATACCCGGGGTAAAGAAGGTTGTTTGGAAAAGTGATGTAAATTACCATTTACTGTTCTCTATCTCTATCGAAGTATTGCCGTTTTCCAGGACCTTCTGGACGAAATCCAATGACGAAATTGCCTTAAAATGGGCATGGTAAAATGCCTTTCCCATCATGGTTTTGTTCCTCCCCTGGCGATTGATGGGGAACTGCTGGTTCATCTTGGTCGTTTCAACTAAGGGAGGGCCCTCATCCACGATACTCCCCAATACTATTTCGTAGTCGGTAAGGGTCAATAATATTCGGGCCTTTCCATAGAATGTTTTTGACCCTGTTTTGTGTTTTATTGAATGGATCAAATGTTATGCTGATTTCCATTTTTTGCCAAGAGGAAGTGGAATACTGTGACAGGAAAAAATAGCCAATATTCCAATCACTTTTAAGGGAATTTAGAGTTTGTTCGAATGAAGTATGACAGCTTGTCATATTGTAAGTGATGGCATGATCATTGACACCTTTTTTACGGATAAAATAAATTTGAAAGACAAAATATAGAGAACAATGAGCAAAATTATAGGTATAGATTTGGGTACGACCAACTCCTGTGTCTCCGTAATGGAGGGCAATGAGCCCGTAGTGATACCCAACGCAGAAGGAAAGCGGACCACTCCTTCAGTGATTGCTTTTGTGGAAGGCGGGGAGATAAAAGTGGGTGATCCTGCCAAGAGGCAGGCGGTCACCAACCCCAATAAAACCATTTATTCCATTAAAAGATTTATGGGAAACAAATTCTCAGAATCAAAAAAAGAAGCAGATCGGGTTCCCTACAAAGTAATTAAGGGAGACAACGATACCCCGCGTGTGGATATTGACGGAAGGTTGTATACTCCGCAAGAACTTTCGGCAATGATTCTTCAAAAAATGAAGAAAACCGCTGAAGATTACTTGGGACAGGATGTATCCAGGGCGGTGATTACCGTACCAGCTTATTTTAACGATTCCCAACGCCAGGCCACCAAGGAAGCAGGTGAGATTGCGGGTCTTACGGTGGAGCGTATCATCAATGAGCCCACTGCGGCCTCTTTGGCTTACGGACTTGACAAAAAAGATACAGACCAAAAAATTGTGGTCTTTGACTTTGGAGGTGGAACCCATGATGTCTCCATTTTGGAACTGGGCGATGGGGTCTTTGAGGTATTGGCTACCGATGGAGATACCCACCTGGGCGGTGATGATGTGGACCAAAAAATTATCGATTGGTTGGCTGAAGAGTTCAAATCGGATGAAGGTATGGATTTGAGAGAGGATGCCATGGCTTTGCAACGTCTACGGGAAGCTGCGGAGAAAGCCAAAATTGAGCTATCATCCTCCGCCCAAACCGAAATCAATTTGCCCTATGTGACGGCAACCTCTTCAGGACCTAAGCACTTGGTCCGAACGCTTTCACGTTCAAAATTTGAGCAGTTGATAGACGATTTGGTAAAACGTACCATCGCACCTTGTGAGACCGCATTGAAGTCTGCGGGACTTTCCAAAAGTGATATCGATGAGATTATTTTGGTGGGAGGCTCTACGCGGATTCCCGCTGTTCAGGAAGCTGTGGAAAAATTCTTCGGTAAAAAACCCTCTAAGGGAGTGAATCCAGACGAGGTAGTGGCAGTAGGGGCTGCAATCCAAGGAGGTGTCCTGACCGGGGATGTAAAAGATGTACTGTTGTTGGATGTAACACCACTTTCATTGGGTATTGAAACGATGGGAAGTGTCTTCACCAAATTGATAGAAGCAAACACCACCATTCCAACCAAAAAGTCACAGATATTCTCCACAGCAGCAGATAATCAACCCTCTGTTGAAATTCATGTGCTACAAGGTGAGCGTCCTATGGCGGCTGACAATAAAACCATCGGTAGATTTCATTTAGATGGTATTCCCCCTGCGCCTAGGGGTACTCCTCAAATTGAGGTTACTTTTGATATTGATGCCAATGGTATCATAAAAGTTTCTGCTACGGACAAGGCCACAAATAAAACACAGGACATTCGAATTGAAGCTTCTTCTGGGTTGACCGAAGAGGAAATCAAAAGGATGAAAGCGGAAGCAGAGGCTAATGCGGAAGCAGACCAAAAGGCGAAAGAAACAGCCGATAAATTGAATGAGGCGGATGGAATGATATTCCAAACGGAAAAGCAATTGAAGGATTTTGGAGATAAACTTTCAGAGGATAAAAAGAAGCCTATCGAAGAGGCGCTTAAAGAATTGAAGAAAGCCTACGAGACCAAAGATTTGGCGCTTATAGAACCTGCTTTGACAAAAATCAATGAAGCATGGAAAGTAGCTTCTGAAGAAATGTACAAGGCCCAGGCCGAAGCTGCACAAGCTAACGGAGCCGATACAGGAGCAACAAATGAGGGTGCGGGAAGTACATCTGATAGCGCAGGTTCTGGTGAAGGAGATAATGTGGAAGATGTTGATTTTGAAGAGGTAAAATAAGCGAATCACTGCTTGAAAAATAAAAACCCCGGCATTTGCCGGGGTTTTTTGATAAATAGTGCAAAGCTCAAGCAGCGTTCAAACGTTGTACTTCCAGTTGGCGTAGCTTTTCCAATGCCTCAGACTTAGAGTTCACATTAAGTTTTACATAGATATTTTGTATGTGAAAATTGACTGCGCTGGTAGTAACGCAAAGCTTATCTGCAATCATTTTATAGGTGTAGCCCTGTGACAACAAATCAATAATTTGGTTTTCTTTCTTGGAAAAGGACTCCAATGACTTTTGCTGGAACGAGTTGATGACCTTCTTTACAACATCATATCCCATGATTACTCCATGCTCTTCCAGCGCTTCGAGCGCATTGAAGAAACGGGCTTTGCTGATCGGTTTGGTGAGATAGCCATTGGCCCCTCTTTTAAAAGCCTCCCGGATTAGGTTGAAATCATTTTGGAGACTCATTATCAGAATTTTGGTGTTTTTTTTCTTTTTACGGATAAAATCGATTCCATCAATCCCAGAAATTCCATGCAAGGATACTTCAGAAATGATAATATCTGGATTCAATCTGCCAAAATTGGATAATAAGGTATTCATGGATTTGTAAATACCCAATAGTTTATAACGGGTTTCTTCTTCAAAAAAATATTTGTAGGTCAAAAAGAACTTTTCGTTGGGGTCTACTATAACAATAGTCGTTTTATCTGTTTTCATGAGAAAAATAGATTTGGGGGTTATCTGATTTCTATCTGTTTCTATCCAATGCCCAAAACTCATTTAGACTTGGACAAAGGTTTTCCTTTCCCGACTACGGAAATACTGTTTTTTCAGAATGGCTTGGAAAAAACCAATAGAAAACAGCACCTCCCAGTCAGGTGACGGTTAGAATCCCACTAGGAATTCCAGAACCGGGTTTCAATCAAAAAAATCTTGAAATTTAAATGGGGATAATCACTTTTACCTTTGGAAGTGATTTTTTAAGAGTTGCAATTTTTTCATGGTAAATTAAGATTTGGGTTAGTACTATTTCAAAAATTAAATTACACTTTTTTTGGGTTGGTATCGTTTAAATGTAAAAATTTTCGTTCAAATGCAATCTTAAAAAATCTGCTTAAAACTGTTATTTATATCAAAAAATAAAATAACTGTCTTATTTTCAGTTTTTTACAAAAAAAATAGGATGCCGATAAAAGCATCCTACGTTGTTTGAGAAAAATCGGTCAGATTGAAATAGTACAACCCGTTTTACATGATAAATTGCCGGTTCCCCTGTCCCTTTTGGCTATGGACGCTTATTGTTTGGCAATATTGGTTATCAAATAACCCCCAGGTAGCTGACCGATTTTTGTTCATTTAAATACTGATTTTTTCGTTCAAATTTTTTAATCGTCGTATGTGGTCGCAGAATACTCTATCGAAGCTTCTTCCTTTAAAAGTCGGTTGGGCTTCTCTTCATGATTTACAATTACTGTATTTTCAGAAGTTCTTTTTCCATAGTTGACCGTGTACTGTGCAATGGTTTGGTTTTGGCCTCTGTTGGAGACAACATAGCCCGTACCCTTGTCCAAATTCAGCGCAATGCTGTAGTCATCTTTAGAGCTGTTGATATGTCCACCCAAATTTACCGATGCGGTTAAGCTGCTTTTGGCCACTTGGGTAGCGTATAGGTCAAGGCCGCCATATCCCTTACGACCTGAGGAAGCAAAGAACAATAAAGTACCGTTGTAAAGGTTGGGATAAAGTTCATCTTCTTTCGTATTGACTTTGGGACCGAGGTTTTTTACAATACCCAACTTTCCATTTTTAAGAATATCAACTACGTAAATATCATATTTCCCGTAGCTACCTTTCATATTGGAAGCAAAGAACAATCGTTTTCCATCTTCAGAAATTGTGGGATGTTTGGCAGAGGCATATTTAGGACAAACCTTTATTTTGGTAATGTTGTCCCATTTTCCATTGACTTTTTCCGCCCTGAATATTTCGTGACTCAGTTCCTTTTTGGAAAAAACACCATATAAAGGTTTTTGATATACTGCTTTGCTAAAATATGCGGTCTGACCATCTTTGGTTATGGACATAGCGGGCATGTAGCCGTCCAGTGTGGAAAGTTCTCCTGTCATCTTTTGGGATTTGAATACTTTCCCAGCAGCGACATCATTCTTATCATTGTCCACATAGTGGGATTCAATATGGGCATCCCACTGTTTCTTTTCCTCCATTCGCCCTTTTTGTATTCCATAGGATTGTTCTTTGGCAAACTGGAACAAGGCCTTATAGTTTAAATCCAATTGGTTCGTGGGACTTGTTTGTAGCAACTTCTCGTACCAAAAAGATGCGGTTTCGTAGTTACTGGATAAAAAATTGGCGTTTCCTAAATCTTGAAAGATTTCCAATTCGGAATATCCCTGCTTCAACAGGTCAAGATAGTCATCCACTTGTTGGCTATCTTGTAAATGATTTTTAGATGCTGTTAGATTTTGTCCGAACGCGTTTTGAGCTAAGAGAAAGCTTAGTGTGATAGTTAAAATGTAGGTAAATGAACGTGTCATGGTATTTGGATTTGGGGGTTAACACAGGACAAAGTTGAATAAAGAATTTCAAGAAATACTTATGAATTTTTCATAGGTTTTTACTTTTATCGACAAAAAAATACCATTCAACGATTAAATTTTGAATGTCATCTATACATTTTCTGAGTTTCTTCGTTAGCGTTCGTGGAAATTGAAAACAAGGTAACCCTGTTAAATCCAAATTAATTTCCTCTCCTTTTAATAAAAGATGGGCAGGCCTCCATCGATTTGTTTTGCTGTCATATAAAGTGAACCAATAAAAAAATAAATATTACTAATGAAGGTAGGGTCCTTTGATAAAATGATGATTGTACTTTTAACATGAACTATCAATTAATCTATACAGAAATGGATAAAAAACACTTAAATGGAGATGCCAGCATGTGTCCCTTTTTGAATGGGGAACTAAATCAGGCTGCTGGGGGAGGAACCACAAATCGGGATTGGTGGCCCAATCAATTGAACTTGAACATCCTTCGGCAACATTCTGCCCTGGCCGATCCAATGGATGAAGATTTTGACTATGCCGAGGAATTTAAAAAATTGGATTTGGCAGCTGTCAAAAATGATTTAAATGACCTAATGACTGATAGCAAGGACTGGTGGCCAGCCGATTATGGACACTATGGTCCTTTCTTTATTCGTATGGCGTGGCATGCCGCGGGAACCTACCGTATTTCTGATGGTCGTGGCGGTGGCGGCACAGGAGCACAGCGGTTCGCCCCCTTGAACAGTTGGCCAGATAATGCCAATTTGGATAAGGCCCGTCTACTGTTGTGGCCCATTAAGCAAAAGTATGGGAAAAGCATTTCTTGGGCTGACTTATTGATTCTGGCTGGTAATGTTGCCCATGAGAGTATGGGACTGCCCATGTATGCGTTTGCTGGCGGCCGTGAAGATATTTGGCAACCCGAAGAAGATATTTATTGGGGTTCGGAGTCCGAATGGTTAGGAAATAAGGACCGTTATGCTAAAAATGGTGAATTGGAAAGAACTGTGGGTGCGGCCCATATGGGACTTATCTATGTAAACCCTGAAGGACCCAATGCAAACCCAGATCCGTTGGCAGCGGCACATGATATCCGTGAAACTTTTGGTCGTATGGCCATGAACGATTATGAAACTGTTGCGCTGATCGCGGGTGGCCATACCTTTGGAAAGACACATGGCGCAGCTAGCGATGCGGAATATTTGGAGGCAGAACCTGCTGGGGCATCCATAGAACTGCAGAGTATGGGTTGGAAAAGTAACTTTGGTACCGGTAAAGGGTCGGATACCATTACTTCAGGCCTGGAGGGCGCATGGACGGATACTCCGATTAAATGGAGCCATAAATATTTGGAAAATCTGTATCAGCATGAATGGGAATTGACCAAAAGTCCGGCAGGAGCTTGGCAATTTACCCCTAAAGATGGCGCTGCCTCTGGGACAGTACCCGATGCGCATGACCCAAATAAAAAGCATGCTCCTATCATGTTAGTGACCGATATGTCTTTGCGGATGGACCCGGAATATGAAAAAATATCTAGGCATTTTCTTGAAAATCCAGAAGATTTCAAAGAAGCCTACCAACAAGCATGGTTTAAATTGACACACCGGGATATGGGTCCAATTTCACGCTACTTGGGTCCTGAGGCACCAAAAGAAGCTTCGATTTGGATGGATCCCATACCGGAGGTAGACCATGAATTAATTAACGATTCGCACATCAGCGAACTCAAAGAAATACTTTTGAATTCTGGACTGTCCATATCGCAATTGGTTTCGACCGCCTGGGCATCTGCTTCCACTTTTCGTGGATCGGACAAGAGGGGAGGAGGCAATGGAGCACGTATTCGTCTTGCCCCTCAAAAAGATTGGGAGGTAAACAATCCAGCGCAATTGGCGAAAGTATTGGAAACCTTGGAAGGTATTCAGCAAGAATTCGGAAAACAAGTATCGCTTGCCGACCTTATTGTTTTAGGCGGTTGCGCGGCCATTGAACAAGCTGCCAAAAAAGCAGGGTACGCTTTGAAGGTACCTTTTACCCCTGGTAGGACGGATGCATCTGCCGAACAGACCGATGCGGAGTCATTTGAAGTTCTAGAGCCTGTCGCGGATGGTTTCCGCAATTATCTGAAAGGAAAATTCTCCGTAAAGGCCGAAGAGTTACTTGTGGATAAAGCACAATTGTTAACGCTTACTGTTCCAGAAATGACCGTATTGGTAGGAGGTATGCGGGTATTGGATACGAATTGGGACAAGTCCCATAACGGCGTCTTTACCAAAAATACCGAAACCCTTTCCAATGACTTCTTTGTCAACCTCTTGACATTGGGCACCGAATGGAAGGCCATACAAGATGATGAAATCTTTGAAGGACATGACGTAGCGACGGGTGAATTGGTAGGAACCGCTTCACGAGTAGATTTGATTTTCGGTTCCAATACCGAGTTGAGGGCCATCGCCGAAGTATACGGCGCTTCTGATGCAAAAGAAAAATTTGTAAAGGATTTTATCAAAGCTTGGGACAAGGTGATGAACTTGGACCGATTTGATTTGGTCTAGTTTACTAACATTTGAACTAAAAACAAAGCGGCCTTTTGGGCCGCTTTTTCTTTTTATCGCTTTTAGAAGCTTTTAGAACAGCCATGTTCTGAAAGATGATATTTGGGATTATAGGGTTCTCGCAAGCAATAGATGGTAAAATGCACGAGCAACAGAAATTAAAAACTAGAAATGAAAAAATAGAGTAAGGCGATACTCAAAATGTTTCTTCATTGACATAAAAAAGGTATTCTAAAAATACGATTTAGAATACCTTTTTCCTGGTAATTTTCAAAATTCAAGATGGTCAAGCAAACGCTACGCCTCGCAACTGGCACATTCCTTTTTCTGCTTGAATTTTTGTGCAGCGTTCATGCTATGTTGGTAATAAAGTGATTTGAGTCCCAGCTTCCATGCGGTCACATGGATTTTATTAACATCCTTGGTGGGCATTTCTGGATGAACGATGATGTTCACGGATTGTCCTTGGTCAATGTGGTTCTGACGATTGGCGGCTTGGTAAACAATATCCAATTGGTCAATTTCCGAGTAGGTCTTGAAAACGGCTTTTTCCTCATCGGTCAGAAAATCAAGATGTTGTACCGAACCATCCCGATCCCGTATACTTTTCCAGACCTCGGCGGTATTTTTGCCTTTTTCCTCCAAAACCTCCATCAAATACTTGTTTTTTATGGTCACTTTGATTTTCGCGATGTCTTTTACGTAAATGTTTGACCAAATCGGTTCTATTCCCTGTGACACTTGACCTAAGATGAATGCAGATGAGGTAGTCGGTGCTACGGCATTTAACGTGGCATTTCTTCGTTTGTACCCTTTCAAAACAGCAGGCTCTCCAAAACGTTCTGCCAAAGTCTCTGAAGCTTTATACGACCGCGCTTTGATTTCTTTGAAAATTTCATTGTTTAAATCGTACGCATCTTGGCTGTTAAACGCTATTCGCTTGGATTGTAAAAGCGAATGCCAACCTAAAGCCCCAAGGCCCAATGCTCTATTGTCTTTTGCAAAATTATAGGCTCTCTCCATAAACAAAAAGGTCTGCCTATCCTCTCTGTCCTGAGAATCGCGATACACTTCAAGTTTCTCCAAGAACTCAGTAATGACCGCATCCAAAAAATAGACCATGGTCTCTACGGCATCCGTATTTTTCCATTTATCATAATGCAATAAGTTAATACTGGAAAGTACACATACAAAAGACCAATTATCGTTGGAAGGCAGCATGATTTCCGTACAGAGGTTACTTGCGTGTATACGGTGTTGTTTCTCTTGATATACTTCCACAGAACCATTGTTGGCATTGTCGCTGAAAAACACGTAGGGGTATCCCATCTCACCTCTACTTTGTAACACTTTGGCCCAAACCGTACGTTTTTTAACATCACCATCAATCATTTCCTGCATCCATTGGTTGCTCACGGTTACCCCGTGGGTGAGTTGTTGAATGGGATTCCCTTCGGTACCGATTTCTAAAAACTCCATAATGTCCGGGTGGTCTATGGGAAGGTAAGGGGAGAAGCGGCCTCTACGCACTGACCCTTGACTCACCACGTCGACCATGGATTCAAAAAGTTGCATGATGTGCACTGCGCCCGAAGCCTCTCCATTATTCTTTACCGGTGCACCACGGTGACGTATCTTTCCAAAATAACCTGATGTGCCACCGCCTAGCTTGGACATCATCCCTACCTCAGATTGTGTATACAGGATATTCCCCATGTCGTCATCAATATGGGAACCGAAACAACTGATAGGTAATCCCCTTTCTTTTCCAAAATTGGACCAAACGGGCGACGCCAATGAGAAAAAGCCTTCAGACATATAACCGTAAAATTTGTCGGCATATCCTGGCATTTGCAAAATCTGCTCCGCGCGTTGCGCAATTTCCATAATGCGGCTTTCAGGAGTTGCCCCTTCCGTTAAATAACCGGACGCCAAAAATTTACGGCTGTATTCATTCAGCCATTCAAAGCCTTGTTTTTCATTTTCAGATTTTAAACTTGACAAGGCCTCTTTTCTAGCGTTGACTAAATTCTCGCTGGTGTCTGTGGCCGCCGTTGTATTTTGTTCTCGTAAAAGGGTATTTTTTTTCATTTTTCAAAAAAGATCGTCACTTGTTATACTTTGTGTTCTTTTGCTGTAGTTTATAGAGCGCTTCACAAAGAAGTCTCCGTGTTTGGTTCCGATGATTTCGTCATCGAACCATTCTGTTTGTGCCAATAGGTTTTGGTCCACTTCAAATACTTTCTGAATTCCAATGCTCGCTAATGAGTTGTTAAATCGATTTTTCAAAAACTCATTCACTACGGCTTTGGGAAGAAAGTCGACTTCCCCTGCTTCAAAAATCCAATCCACAATTTTGCTCTCGGAGGAAAAGGCCTCTTCACATAGTTGTTGAATGTTCAGTTGCGCGGTTTCATCAAACCAGTCCGGCTGTTCGCGTTGAATAATTTTGATAATGTCAATACCGAAGTCGCCATGAATTTGTTCTTCTTTTGAAGTAGCCTCCACTACATTTGAAATGCCTTTGAGCATATTTTTGTGCTTGTTAAAGGCCATGATGATAAGAAACTGTGAGAATAGGGAAACGTGTTCAATAAAGAGAGAGAACAGCAAAACGGACTCAGCATATTCCTTGTTGTCCTCACTTTTGGCATTTTTAAGGGCAGTTTCCAAATACTGCACCCGTTTCATGATTACAGGTTTCTTTTTTAAGGACTCAAATTCTTTGTTCAGTCCCAAAATCTCTAATAAATGGGAATAAGCGTCGTGATGGCGCACCTCACTTTCGGCAAATGTCGCGCCCACGGAACCTATTTCAGGTTTTGGCATTCTGTGGTAAATGTCCCCCCAAAAACTTTTGACAGCTACTTCAATCTGCGAAATGGCCAACATTGTATTTTTGATAGCGCTACGCTCAACATCGCTCAAACGGGATTTAAAATCTTGCACATCACTTGTGAAATTAAATTCGGTGTGTATCCAGTAAGAATGACGAATCGCCGGAACATATTCATAAAGTTCTGGATAATCATAAGGTTTTAAGTTGATGCGCTTTTCGAAAATGTTGGATTTTCGACTCATCGCCTGTTGGTTGCGATAAATAATGTACGCCTTGGCTACATCTTGAAATTCACTCAACATGAGTTTTTGTTCCACAACGTCCTGCACTTCTTCAACAGTGGGAACATAGTGTTCGTCCTTTCCTTTGCGTTCAAGTAAAACTGTAAATACCTGTTCTGCAATTCTCTGTGCATCAGACATTTGACCATGTTCAACCGCTGTCATAGCTTTTAAAACCGCATCGGTTATTTTATAGAGGGCAAAAGTTTGCCTACTAAAATCCCGTTTAGTGATATGAGTAATTTCCATAAAGTGTGTGAATAATTAAAAGATTCGTTCTAAATAACGATAGTGTAAAATTCACATTTTGTTGACATTAATTTTAAGTCCCGAAATTTTGATTCTCAACAATCTTATCAACAATTGAAATTGAATAGAATTCAGCTGATTTCCCTTGGAATGTCTGGATTTTTCGATTTTGAATTGGGAAATAACCCATGTTATTTCATCACATTGTACAAGTGAAGTATGAAGGTTTATGTTCATTTGGTCCATTAATAGGGCACTGTGCTATGCAACCAAACGCTTCATTTGAAAGTTATGGTCCGGAATTAAAAAGGCATTAAGTATCCGCGAATTTGAGGGTTTTTGATTTCTTTTTAATTTGTTTAAACTTTAACAGAATTAATTAAACAAAATGAGTAGTTTTAAAACTTGAAACAAAATTAATTGAACTGGGGGTCCTCTTTGGATCCCACTGGAATTAAAAAAATGAAAAATCAAGAATTAGTACTCGAAGATTACCTAAACACAAAAGATTTATTAACTAGTTATTCGCATGATGAAATCGGCGACGACCATCTTTACACTGGAGTAAAAACCCCGATGCGGGCGGACGCTTTTGATATCAGTGATGAGGAAAAAAAGGAAAGTATCGCCAAACTGTTTGAACAGATAATGGAAGTTATGGGATTGGACTTAAAAGACGATTCCCTGAAAGGTACCCCAATGCGTGTCGCCAAAATGTATATTGAAGAAATATTTTCAGGATTGAACCCAGCGAACAAACCGAAAGTAGCACTTTTTGAGAATAAGTACCAGTACAACCAGATGTTGGTCGAAAAAGACATTACGTTTTATTCCAATTGTGAGCATCACTTTGTACCCATAATTGGAAAGGCGCATGTAGCTTACATCTCATCAGGTAAAGTAATTGGGCTGTCCAAGTTGAACCGTATTGTGCAATATTACGCGAAACGTCCCCAAGTACAGGAAAGACTTACAAATCAAATTGCCTTGGAACTGCAATCCATTTTGGATACGGAAGATGTCGCTGTGATTATTGATGCCAAACACCTATGCGTTTCTTCAAGAGGTATAAAAGATGATACTTCCGCCACAGTGACCTCGTTTTATGGTGGAAAATTCCAAATTCCTGAAAAAGTTCAGGAACTTTATAATTATATAAATAATTAAGGAGATACTCTTATACGTAAAGCAGGGAATTGGCCGTGATGTTCGCCAATTCCTTGTGAAAACGTGTAAGGCGAAAAAAGATGCTTAAAGAATAGGTTAATTCACAATTACCCTATTTTTTTGGCTTATCTCTTTCAGGTATCCATTTTACCATAAGAGCAGTGCGGTGGTCTACGTATTCCTACTCTATTTTATGGCTCAAAATGTTTTGAAACAGGCCTTTAACCGTTTTATTTTACGGCTTCGTCCAGTTGTGCAAGTTCTTTTATTGCATACTCTCGCGCAATCCAATCCAGAGTGGGTCTACCGATTGGAAACCCATCATAGCGTATTCTCAAATAGTAGGTCTTATCTGGCTTTAGGTTGACATTCAGCGTTTGCTTGCCCACAACAAACTGGGTATGCCCCGATTTGAGTCGATGTACTGTGTGCATCCCTGATTTTACCCTTTCAATTGGGACGCCGTTTGCCTTCAATCGGAATACCAATGCGGACCCAACATACCTGCGAGGACGGTAAATATGTACCATGGTCCGCTGCAAGGGTTTTTTATCGAATTCAGCTGTAACCATTATTTTGTCAAGTATAGTATACTCAAGTAGCAGAAGAGGTTTGGTAATGACTACCGGTTGGATTGGAAAATCCTTTGTTTTGGCAACATGCCGTTGTACACCCTTATTGGATTTTATTTTAGTGACACTCGAGTTGTTTATCTCTAAATCATTGGTTTCAAAAGTGATAGGGAAATCGGTGATTGTTTTTTGATGATACTCTTTCACTTTTTCTTTGGACTTGTCGGGCGGGGTTTCCAAGGAATCGGGGAAAAGTAGAAATAAGAACAGGCCTAGTAATATCCAATCATTGATCAGTAAAAGGTAGAACAGCGGTCCACCTTTAGTACGGGGTAGTTTAGGTTCAATTTTCCCCCATACTCTTTCTTCTCCAAAAGAAACATCAGGGACTTCATCTAGTTCGGATAGTGTAGATTTCACAAAGTGATCCAATTCATTTCTCATAAATCGCTCTTTGATATTCTCTGTTTTAAAAGTTTTCGGGCTTTTGCAAGCTGTGACCTTGAAGTACTTTCTGAAATATCCAGTTTTTGGGAAATCTCCTTGTGTGAGTAACCTTCCAAAGCATATAAGTTAAAAACCGTCCGATATCCGTTAGGAAGATCTAAGACCATTTTATATAGGGCCTGTGCGTCCAACCTGCTTTCGATTTCAGGAGCTGCGCCTACCTTTTTATATTCACTTTCATCCCCAAATATTTTTTGATTCTTTCGCAAGAACATCAGGGATTCGTTCACAATAATTTTTCGCATCCATGCCTCTAGCATTGGAAGATTGCGATATTCAAGTTTTGGAAGATTCAAAAAAATCTTGATGAAACCTTCAGAGACAATCTCTTCGGCATCTTCCTTTTGGTTTACATAGCGATAACTGATAAGGAACATTTTCTTCGCATAGGCGCGGTACAATGTTTTCTGGGCACCTCTTTTCCCCTTGATACAATTGTCTATGACCGCTTTATCCATCAAATTTTATCGGATTGGTTCCCTTTGTGGCGCGTAAAAAAGAAAGTGTCAAGATCACCTTTTATGTGTTCTTTCCAGTTCTGTTTTTGCAAAGGATTCGGTGACCTCCACGATATCCAGACTTCCGATATAAACCCCAGCGGCTATAAAGGTCCTCAAATAATAGGTTTTTCCTGATTCCAAATCCAATGTTACCACTTTCTTTTTTATGGCAAAAGTGGTTTCGCCAGGTTTAAAATGAAATACTAGATGGTCGCCATTTTTAATTTTGTCATAGCGCCTACCATTTACTTTTAGATTGAAGATCCACGCGAAGCCCACAGCCCGTTTGGGTCGATAAATATGCACAACTACTTCATCTTCATTTAAAGGTCTGTTGTTTGGATTTTCAAAAGCGGAAAGCAAAACGAAAAACAGACCGAGCATTAGGATTTTTACATAATGTATTTTCATTGGGAATTTTTTAAATTAAACGTGTATCCTTAGTAATGCAGAATGTTTATAGTTCGCTGCCCAGCTATTTAAAATTCTCCGTATCCCTTTAAAATTGCATCAAGAAAACAGTCTTTTCGGATAAAAGAAGATAATGCGATTTAGGCCAGTGCCAGTTGCCGCATCTTTGCAATTGGAAATGGTGTCATCAACATTTTGTTGTTGGGTAATTTACTCCGAGAACGGCAAAACTCAGCTGCGGATACGTTGTAAAGCATCCTTTTTACTCCAAAAACAAACTATTCAAAAAGCATCCTGTGGACAAAAGCGTGACCCTGACCAAAAAATCCAAATGATGGTAGTCATAGGTTTTGGCCCTCGCTTTCCAGAAGAATGTCAAGCAAGTGAATCGAAAGGCTCTTCCTAGAAAAACAATAGTAAAAAATAGTATGGGGAGCTTGTTCCGTTATTACTTTTTTAGGGAAATTACCTCCATATTATTCTCGGAAACCTGTCCGTTGACTTTTGATACATACTCTTTCATCAAACCATTTAATGCCTGGATTTCCGTATCCAATTCCTTGGTCACTTCAGTAAAAAACTCCTTTGCCTGGTCGGTGGGGCGGTAATCCCCACGTTGCGAGTCGGCCATCAAAAAAGCCAAACGATTGTTGATTCGGATACCGTAGTTCAAAGGATCTTGTCTACTTTGGTTCTTGGTCATGTGAATCGTATTTTCAACGATATCCAATTTGGATTCAAAGTCAGCTATCATTTCTTTAAGCCCTGGTTTCAATCCTGATTTCCCTTTGAGATAATCCAGATCCTTTTTAACATCCCGGATATCAACAATCGCGGTATTGGCTCTACTGACCTGATCCCGTACGGCAATCAGAAAATCAAACTGTTCTTGATAATCCTCGTCGGTATTTGGCATGCGGGGATCCTTGATAATGGTGAGCACTTGTTCCAAACTTTGCCCATTATAGTTCAATCGCACCAAGTAGTCGCCCGGTACGGCCTTGGGTCCAATATTGGGGGAAGAGTAAAACACCATTCCTTTAAACGTCTTGTAACCTGGATAGCGCATGTTCCAGATCAAACGGTTACCTCCCGATTTAACTTTTAAGGGTTTGTCCGCGGTAGGGTCCAATTTGTTTTCCTTGGCCCTATTTGAAAAGCGTTGTATCAATGAACCATCCATTTCCAAAATCTCCAGAGATACGGTATCCGTTGCTTGGGTATTTTTTAGATAAAAATTGAGGATTGCCCCATTAGGATGGTTTTCACCGACCAATTTGGTATTTGGTTTTCGCCATCCACCGGATTGCTGCATGCGATAAGCTTGGTCGGGTTTGTACAAATGGAAACCGGCATCTGCTATTTCATCCGAAAGCTGGTGTAATGGGGTGAGGTCATCTATTATCCAAAAACTGCGGCCGTGTGTTGCGGTGATGAGGTCATTATCCCTGACGTGAAGGTCACGGATAGCCGTTACAGGGAGATTTAGTTGAAAAGGGGACCAACTGTTACCGTCATCGAACGAAACATACATTCCCCATTCTGTTCCAGCATAGAGCAGTCCCTCACGGACCTTGTCGGAGCGAATGGCCCGGGTATAATGGTTGCTTTTAATGCCTTTAGTGATCACCTTCCAGGTCTTCCCATAATCGGAAGTCTTGTAGAGATACGGTGTATAATCGCCGAATTTATAGGATGTAGCGGCGACGTAAGCTGTTCCTTTTTTGAACGGACTGGGGTCGATACAATTGATCATATTGAGTTTTGGACTCATGTTTGAAGGCGGGGTTATATTCTCCCAGTTTGCACCGTTGTCCTTAGAAATATGGATCAACCCATCGTCACTACCTACCCAAATAACACCTTTCTCCAAAGGAGACTCATTAATGGCGAAAAGATTGGAATAGAATTCCGCACCAGTATTATCTTGGGTAATGGGTCCACCAGAAGACTTTATGGTTTCTGGTAAACTGCGTGTAAGGTCAGGTGATATGGTCTTCCAAGTTTGGCCTTCATTTGTGGTAACGTGCAAATAATTTGATCCGGCATATAACGTGTTGTCGTCATGTATACTGAACTTTACCGGAAAATTCCAATTGAACCGATACTTCATGACTTCGGCACCAGAACCTGCGGGATTATCGGGCCAGATATTGATAGATCGGGTTTGGTCCACCGAATGATCTTTGCGCATCATGTACCCTTTGTAGGTTCCACCGTAAACAATGTCACTGTTTTTCGGGTCAGGAGCCAAATGGGCACTTTCGCCTCCGGCTGATGGTTCCCAATCCCTTTCCGTAATACCTGAACCGGACGTACGATGCGAGATACGCACCGTGCTGTTGTCTTGTTGCGCCCCGTAAATCCGATAAGGGAAAGAATTATCGGTGGTGACCCTGTAAAATTGGGCAGTGGGCTGATTATGATACGTGGTCCAATTCTCCCCGCCGTCATTGGAAACCTGCGCTCCGCCATCATCGGCGATTACCATTCTGTTGTTGTTATTGGGGTCTATCCACAGATCATGGTGGTCGCCATGGGGAGCGTTTTTAAGGGTGAAGGTCTTACCACCATCGGTTGATACGCCATAACTTACGTTCATGACGTAGACTTTATCCTTACTTTGTGTATCTGCGTAGATTCGACTGTAATACCACGCCCTTTGCCGCAACGCTCTATTTTCATTTATTTTTTCCCAGCTCTTTCCAGCATTATCTGAGCGAAATACCCCCCCATCTTCAGCTTCAATTATTGCCCAGACCCTATTGGAGTCGACCGGAGAAACCGTGATGCCCACGATTCCCCAGGTTCCTTTTGGTAAACCTTTGTAGGACGAAATATTGGTCCAGGTATCCCCTCCATCCGTACTTTTATATAACTTACTGTCAGGGCCCCCGCTGTCCATGCGATATCCATTTCGTTTCATCTCCCAGGTAGCAGCATATAGTATCCGGGCATTATTTGGGTCCAGTATCAAATCTCCTGCTCCTGCCTTATCACTTTCATAAAGTATCTTTTCCCAGCTTTCACCCCCATTTTTAGAGCGATATACCCCTCGGGTTTCGTTGGGTTTCCACAGATTTCCTATTGCGGCAACGTAGACCAGGTCAGGGTTTGTGGGGTGAATTCGAATTCTAGAGATATGCTCAGACCCCTCTAGACCTATAAATTCCCAAGTTTCACCCGCATCTTGACTTTTCCAGACACCGTGTCCAGAAGAAACATTTCCCCTAAGAGTCTGTTCCCCTTCACCTACATATATCACATTAGGATCAGATTCCGAAACTGCAATAGCACCGATAGATCCCCCGAAATACCCATCAGAAATACAACTCCAAGTGTTTCCGGCATCAGTTGTTTTCCATACCCCGCCTCCTGCAGTCCCCATATAATAGAGGTTTGGATTGTTTAAAACTCCAGAAACTGTTCCAGCCCGGCCTCCCCGGAACGGACCTACCAAACGCCATTGGATGGAGTTATAAAGGGATTCGGAATACTTCGCCGTGTTCGGGTTTTTGGCTTTTTTGCGTTGCGCATTTAAATCGTTGAAGGGTAGTACAAAAAGTAGCAATACTGGAAATAGAAAAAAGGCTTTCATAAGGTGTAGTCGTTAGAATTTTAAATTTAGCCAATTTTAGGTTTAAAATGGCAATGCCGATGATTATCTGCACTATATTTTGTGTATTGTTGAATTAAAACTATTCCTTGAGCAATTTCCTTCGGTATTTCTTGGTTTTTGGCTATTTTGTTGAGGATTTTCAACTGACTAATTCTTTCCATCATGAACAATTCTGTTTTACTGTCCTTATTTTGGATTTTTTTACTGATAAACCCAAGCTTTTCGCAAGATAATAGCTATGCAGATTCCTTGAAATCTTACGAATGGCGAGCTATCGGTCCTGCCAATATGGGAGGTAGGGTAACCGATATTGATGGCATCCCCGGAGATGCAAGTACTTTCTATGTTTCCGGTGCGGACGGTGGCATCTTTAAAACCACCAATGGCGGTGTAGGTTTCAAACCTATTTTTGAAGGACAACGTGCTTATTCCATTGGGGCCTTGACCATTGCTCCATCTGACCCCAACGTGCTTTGGGTGGGCACCGGTGAAGGGGATCCCAGGAACAGTGTAGGCTATGGATGGGGAGTGTACCGTTCCGTGGATGCCGGGAAGAGTTGGGTCCACCTGGGCCTTAAAGAAACGGAACGAATAAAAAGGATTGTCGTAGATCCCAACAATCCAGATGTAGCCTGTGTATGCGCGCTCGGCAAAGAATGGGGCGCCAATTCGGAGCGTGGGGTTTTCAAGACCACGGATGGCGGAAAAAACTGGAAGAAAATACTTTATATCGATGCGGATACGGGCTGCGCTGATATCGCTATGGAATTGAGCAATCCCCGTATTATGTATGCAGGAATGTGGACATTTAGAAGAAGACCTTGGCGCTTCGATGATGGCGGAAAAGAAACGGCGATATATCGCACGATGGACGGTGGGGAAACTTGGAAAAAAATAATGAATGGCCTACCTGATAAACCTATGGCCCGACCGGGGATACATGTGGCCAAAAGCCAACCGAACATTATCTATCTTATGACCGAATTTCAAGGAGGAGGCACAGTATTTCGGTCTGAAGACCGAGGAGATAATTGGGTCATGGTCAACGATGACCCCAATGTCAACTTTCGTCCTTTTTACTACAGTGACGTACGGGTTGATCCAAATAATCCGGATATTCTTTTTTCAATATCAGGAAGGCTCAGTCGGTCAGTAGATGGAGGTAAAACTTGGGAACGGATTGCCACTACGGTGCATGGGGACCATCAAGCGTTATGGATAGACCCCACCAACTCCAAGCGTATTTTAAACGGAAGTGATGGGGGCTATCAAATATCCCATGATGGTGGGGACAGTTGGGAGATCATAAATAACGTAGAGCTGTCCCAGTTTTATCAGGTTTTTATTGACAATAAAGACCCCTATAATGTTTATGGGGGACTACAAGATAATGGCACTTGGGTAGGTCCAAGCAATTCGTTACATTCTGCAGGAATCCTTAAAAGACATTGGAAGGGATTGGCCTATGGCGATGGCTATTACGCCGTCCCTATTCCAGGGAGTGAGCATGAAGTATACGCCAACCTCCAGGGAGGGGTTATTTTCCATGTTGACTCGCGCTACGGAAATGTTAGAAACATCCATCCTTACCCAAAAATCATTGGGTCAGCGGGCGACGCCATTGAAAATCACAAGTATCGGTTCAACTGGGATGCTCCCATCGTGATTTCCCCTCATGACCCCAATACAGTGTACACTGCTGGAAACGTTGTTTTCAAATCGACAGATAGAGGGCACTCCTGGGAGGAAATAAGTGGAGACCTTACCACCAACGATAAGAGCAAACAGAGGACCTCGGGCGGTGAAATATATCAGGACAACACAGCGGCCGAATTCCATTGTACCATTCTTTACATTGATGAATCCCCGGTAGAAAAAGGTGTTATATGGGTAGGGACCGATGACGGCAATGTCCAATTAACCCGTGATGGGGGAAAAACCTGGACAAAACTCAATGATAGAATCAAGGGACTTCCCGATTTTGCCTGGGTATCCAAAATACACGCTTCAGAACATGATGCAGGTACGGCTTTTGTGACCGTAGATCAGCACAGAATGGATGACTTTCGTCCCCATGCGTTTATGACCACCGATTATGGACGTACATGGATGAAAATAAGCAATGGGCTTCCCCAAGATGACTACGTGAAAGTAGTACGACAAGATCCTATTAATCCTGATGTTTTATATGCTGGGATGGAACATGGCATATTCGCGAGTTGGGATAAGGGGAAATCTTGGGCCAAAATCAACAACAATCTACCTAATGTATCCGTTCGTGACCTTCGTATCCAGCCCAGGGACCGGGATTTGATTATAGGGACACATGGGCGGGGTGCTTGGATTTTGGACGATATCCGACCCCTTCAAGAAATGGCAAATACTAAAGGAAAATCAACCCATCTTTTTCCAGTGCGTAGGTCCACTTTATGGCATCTGTTCTGGCGCATTGAAAATCTGGGTGATCGCCACTATCGGGCTAAAAACCCAGAGTATGGAGCAAATATTAATTTCTATTTAGCTAAAGGAGAAAAGACAACGGCCGTTGTAGACATTGTTGATGCTTCCGGAGGTGTCATCCGGACGTTGAAGGATTCTACGGCCAAGGCAGGGGTAAACCGAATCGTTTGGGATTTAGGTCATGAGGCAGCGACTAAAATGGAGAATGATACAGGAGGTGGATTTTTCTCAGGACCTTTACATCCTTACGTTGCACCAGGTACCTACACGGCCCGTTTAAAAGTAAATGGCGAAGTATTGGAAACACCTATCGAGGTCCGTGCTGACCCGAGAATGAAACTGGGACAGGAAGTTTACGCTGCTAAAACCCAAGTTTTGTTGGAACTCCGTGAACTTTTGTCGCAGACCCATACGGTCATCAATAATTCCAATACGTATAACACCCAGTTGGAAGAGTTAAAGAAAAAGTTGGGGCATAATAACACGCAAGAGCTTGATAAGTCATTCTTTGATGATATAGATAAAGCCTTATCAAAAATAGCGAAGGTACAGGATGATGTTTTAAAAAGACCACCGCCGTCCATGACCTACCGGCAAAGACCGAGGCTCCGTGAGGAAATCCGTTCGTTGATGCGCGCCATTAACGGCGCTACAGCCAAGCCCACGCAGCCGCAGATGTCAAGATTGACCCAGTTGAAAGCTGAAGTCAGGGAAGCGTTTAATGCAATGAACCAAATTATCGCCTCAGATATCAAAGAAATTAATGAGCGGACCAAAAATGTTCCTCAGATTTCTGTAGGGAGCAAATAGGGGTATATTCTTGCTTTTTTTTAACCTATATATCGCCAAGGGTTATAAGACAAGTGCCCGACTCTTGGGATTTAAAGTAGCGGATTTACCAATATGATAAAAACAAAATCGACGAAGACCTTAGTGACAGGGTGTCAACTTTTGGTTATGTTTTTTTGTTTCGGAATCCTGGGTTGCGGGAATTCAAACAAAGAGGACGTTACTTTTAAAATAGCGACCTTCTCCCCTGAAGAACTTCAGTATCCGACTAGAGAAGTCTTGATTCCGGATACCTATAAAATGGAATTTCGTAAAAACTTTTTTTTGCCTTGGGAAGAAAGCCCTTCAAAACTCATGAGTTCCTTGAAGTCTTTTCCGGGGAAAGAGTTGTCCTATTTACAAAAGTATTTAGATGATGACGCCTGGTATGGTGAGAATAAAAAACCCCATACCCGGGAACAAAGAGAAGAGATTGTGAACAACATCTCCACAGAAAATTTTCCCAATTTTCTAAAACAGGGAATTGTTATTGCACATACTGATTTGCGAAGGATTCCAACGAACAGGCCCGGTTTTGATACCTATTCAAAGGCGGGTGAGGGATACCCTTTCGATTACTTTCAAGAAACCAACTTGTGGGCCAATACCCCTGTTTTATTGGTTCATATTTCAAAAGATAAACTATGGTGTTATGTGATTAGTCCATACTACAAAGGATGGGTATCAACGCATGATGTGGCCATTGCAAATGAGGATTTTCGGGAACCATGGTCAAGGAAGAATTTCTGTCTTCCCTTATCCGATGATATCAGTTTGCAGAATCCTCTTTCCCATTATGCGGTCAATGCCAAAGTGGGAATGGTATTACCCTACGAGGAGATTCTGGGCAATCCCGAAAAGGTTATGGTGTATTATGCCAGTGCCGATGAAAACCAAAACGCTCAAATTTTAAAGTCTGAAGTAAAAAAGGACCAAGTAGCTTTTAACAATTTTTCATTTGACCGAGATCATCTTGAACCTTTGGTTTCCCAGTTGCTGGGCAGACCTTATGGGTGGGGTGGAACATTGGAGAACAGGGATTGTTCATCATTGATACGGGATTTGTTGGGAACCTATCGGGTTTGGTTGCCAAGAGATTCCAAAGATCAAATAGACGTGGGCCATAAATATGAACTACCGGAAGCGACAGATGCAAAAATCAGACAGATTCAAAAAGCGGGAACACCCTTTTTGACCCTTCTAAGGAAGAAAGGGCATAATATGTTATATGTGGGTAATACACCGCAGGGAGAACCCTTGATTCTTCATTCGATATGGGTGTTAAAAACCTATTATTCCAATGATCAGCTTGCCCCTTTGCTCGAAGCGTATCCTATTGAAGGAATCCACGAGAAGGAGGACGGAAAGTTGAGCGGACGGCACATCATTGGAGAATCTGTGATAACTTCGGTCAGTATTGGTGAAGGGAACGGTAAGGTCACTCTTCCCTTAATTGAAGAAATATACGCTATGACCAATATTTTGGAAAAGTGAAAAACCTGTTCATCCATAACGGATATTCTAGAAGGTAAAGGTGGCCCGACTAGGAGGTATCGCATATTTTATGGCTTTAAATCTTGCTTCGCTTCTGACTATCAGACCTATTTTATGACCTTCATCCAGAAGAACCTTCGTCAGTTATAGTCCCATACCTGAATGGCCTCCCGTTAAAAGTATATTTTCTTTTTCATTTTTTGGTGGTTATACAATTTATCGTGATATCAATCGTGTTACCTACCAAGATGCCCGGATATTTCTTCCCTAGGCCGTATTTCTTTCGGTTAAAAGAGAAAGCCCCTTTGAAAATATTGTCCTTATATTCCATTGGAATAACGACTTCAATATCGGTGCCAAGCATCTGGAGCGTGCCCTTTAGCCGCAATAAGTTGTTCATTTTCTCTACCGAACTTGATTTAAAACAAATTATGGGATATTTCTTAACATAGAAAAATTCCATACTTCTTAAGTGTTCATCCCTTTTTGAAATACCGGTTTGTATGGTTACGGGGGTGAGGCAGACATTAAAAAAGGAATTCCCCATATTTTGTAAATCCAGGTATATTTGACCATCAAACCCAGAAACAATTCCCCTAACCGTCAATATACCCAACTTCTTAACTTTGAAGGTCACATAGGAATCTCCTGGTTCAACGTTCAAAAATCCGGTCACCATGATTTCTTTATGAAAAACAAATTTGATAGGTTTTCTTTAGGAATGACATTCATGTTGATTTTCTGAGTATTGCAATAGGAGTAATTGACCAAATCACCAAAGCAAGCCAATATAGGAATTCAGGAATTACCCTGAACCAATTTGCAAGAAGTAGTCCTGCTACCATGATTATATGGGCAAGTAATGCCCAAACCAAACCAACAATAATATGGGCCTTGTAATTTTTGATGTGGTTGCGTAATTGTTTTAATGCCCAAAAGTAGAGGGGAATAAATAGGACAATGGAGGTCAAAAGACCTGGATTATACTGGAACTTGACCAAGCCCGCGAGAACATGGACAACCCCATTAATGAATACTATGCTCACCATTGCAATTAGCGGAAACGTATGCTTTGGACTTCGCAACAGGGCCAATAGTCCTACCAACCATACCAAAGAAGTGTTTATTACAAATATCGATTCCTTTGTAAGTGGTTTTATTGAAGCGTCCGGTTTGCCCAGGCTATTCAAAATAAAATTATTATTGAACGCGTAGAATGCATAATAATTTCCAAAAAGATCAACCCAGTGTTCTTCAAACTGGTGTAAAATATAAGCGATTAATAAAATTACTGCCAGAAACCGAAGATTTGAAAATTGAGAATGGTCATCTGCACTATTATTGAAAGCGAATATCACTATTCCCATGAAAGGGATTGCATAAGTGCCAATTTTCATCCAATGTTCAACCAGAAATTCAAATTGGCCAAGTGGTGCCCATAACATAAAAAATAGCACCAAAATTGCCAATAATAAGGGCTTCGATGTTTTCATTTTCTTTATTTTATTCGTTTAACTATTTCTAATCCATCAGGGGAAAATAATTTCTGAAAGACGGCGGCATTGTATGAAGAAGGTTTTTATAAAATGTTTCGTAAAACTTTGATATTCATTTAATTATAATAGTAATGAATAGACTTTCACCTGTTTCTCTTTTCCTTTCAGAAGCACATCTCCCAAGCATGTCGACTTTAAATGTTCTGGGATTTTTAAATCTTTAATAAGCTTTTCTGATACTAGTAAGGGCACATTGTAATTATTGCATTGTTTTTGAATACGTGCAGAGGTATTGATCACATCGCCGTGAAAGGCCAGTTGCTTTTTGACGAACCCAACTTGCGCAATCATTAGGGCACCTCCATGAACACCAGCCTTAAATCGAGGATAAATACCATAATTTCTTTGGTAATAGTTCCCTCTGGATAATTGACATTGCTGAAACTCAAAAAATAAGGCCACACAATTGTTGTTTGTAATTCCCTTAGCGTAGGGCCATGTTAAAACGACCTCATCGCCAACGTATTGATAGATTTCAGCTTCAAATTTTGAGACCACTGTATTCAAGTCATAAAAGCAGTCTTGAATGAATAGACTATACTTGAGATGTCCAAGTATTTCGGCAATGGTGGTAGAATCCTTTAAGTCCAGAAACATAAAAATCCGATCCTCTTCTTTTGGAGTTTTATATTGCCCCAGAAGGATTTTGGCAAAAACACCTTTCCCAAATCTTTCATTCGCCACCTTTATAAGAAAAATAACCAGACATGAACAAAAAACCATAAAAAGCAAAATAATTTCAAAACGTTCGTCAAAGGTCACGGAAGAGGTACTATAATGAAATTTATTAATAAAACTATCTAAAGCGACCAGTTTTAAAATTCCTACTGTAATAACTAAATCAACAACAATTTTTAATATTAGCTGCTTGCCCAAACTAAGTGATTTTGTGAGGTACTTATCAGATAAAAATTCCACCGTGCCGTAAAGGAATCCCAGTACAAAACCCAATAAAATATGGAAAAGCAAATGCTTTATTCCCGAAAAATTCAAACTTCCATTATGCCTAAAATCAAAATTCCAATAAAGTCCGAAATAATCAAAAACGTAAAAGAAACCTAAACAAAACGTCCAAATAATCGCGGAAGTGAAAACTGTACCAAGAAACGTTGAGGTTTTTACAGTTATTTTCATAACATTGATTAGGTTTCGTTGTTTATTTTTTCAACTCAAAAGGCGCATAAGATTTTTGAATAAGCATTTAGATATTGACCAATCATTCTCGATGATTTGATTTTAAATCTCCTTTGGCGATCCATGTTGCATTCGTGCCCTTTTATTTGTTAAAATGTTCTTCTAAATACGTATCAAGACTCCAATCACCCCCGCCAGCGAAAAAGATATAGAAATACACAAAGCAGTACAGCGCTGCCAGTTCTCCACCGTTGACAATGGGCAAAAAGGATTTGCCAATGAAAACCATACAGTAGGCCACGGCCATCATACCGCTGAGCACAAATGCCGTCCATCGGGTGAATAAACCAATAAATAGCAATATCCCACCCAAAAACTCTAAAATACCCGCTATCAACAGTAGATTGGTGAGCTCGCCCTGCATAGGTTCAGAAGGAGGATACCCAAACAGTTTTTGAGTACCGTGCCAAAATATGAGAAATCCGACTATGATTCTCAATAGGGCCAAGACCTTTAAATGCCAAGTGTTCCAAAAATCCTTCATTTTTTAGTTTTTAATGGTAATCAAAGCTCTAGGACCAGATCAAAGGCAAAGATGTGCAGATCGGTAAAACGGGGGGCTTCCCCGAAAAAAGACCCGTAGGTTATCTCAGCCCTAAGTAAATCGGGAATTAGTTGCCTGTACAGCACTACATCTATTTCCTGTCCAAGGAAATCGCCCTCTTCTTCCGAAAAATAAGCGTGGTATCCCAACCAACCCCCGATACCCCAGAACAGTTTGTTGGTCTCTGCCGTTAAATAAGGATTGTGGAGTCCATCGGCTGGAGGGTCTATAAATACATCAGATATCCGATGTAGACGCTGGCCAGTAGAAAGCGGGAATTGGTACGATGCGACTCCATTATCTGAAGAAGCCAGCTCATATCCGATATTGAAAATACCCAAACTAGGTAAAGAGACCCCGGCTTCGACGTTGACTAAAAAGGCCGTATAATCCGTTGGGTTGTCACCGAAATCACTTTGGTAGGCGAAGGCGGTTTTGTAGTTCAAGGCTATTTTATCCTTTGGTAAAGATCCCCGGTCCACTGTTATTCCAAACGTTTGGTTGGAGACTGCAGGAGCATCTTCTTGAAAGTCCAGGAAATGGGTAAATAGGCCAAACCTAATCTTTTGGTTTTTATAATAGCGCAACATAAAGACATGCGAATCGCTACGCCAGTCTATTTCCTCTGCCAGCAGCCGATTTATCTGGTACATGTAGGCATATTCAAATGCGAGGCCCTTTTGGTCGTTTTGTATTCTCCCATATAAGGCGTCAAAAGTCTGATCGTCTTGTCTGGCAGAAACCCGTCCGATGAAACGCTCGTCTTCCACAATTGCTGCTTGTCTCCCTACTTTGAACGCTAACTCCGTACTGTTGAACGAACCTTTATAGGCAATATGTATTTGATTCAACTCAAGTGTTTCGGGATCGGTAACGTTTGTTAAGTCCGTTAGACCATTTATACCGTCAAAATATTGGTCTGGTGTGAGTGCCACAACGCTTTCACCCTCTATATAAATCTGAAACCCTTTATATGATTTAGTAAGATAGCCGAAGTTCGTACCAAAGGTATAGGCTTGGGATGCACTGGCCGCATCATCATTCGCGTGCCAGAACCGTAATTTACCGTTAAATACAAACTCCCCGGATCCAATGGCTTTCGTTAAATCGTCTTTTTGGTCCTGTTCTTGACCACATATCAGGGTACTGGTCATTACAAATACGGCCAGCACCCAACGTGTCATCGCTACTTGGGGGCGACAACTTGTATTTCCAGGTGTCATTATCTTGAACAGATTTTAGTCCACAATAAGTTTGGGCGGACGTTTACCCTCAATAAAATCCCGTATGGCAATACTCACCTCTTCCGCAGCTTCCGTGGCTGAGAAATGGTTCGCATCAACAAACTGTACATAGCCGTCCTTGACAAATTCCGGAGATCTTGCATATTCCTCCTCTCGCTGCGCAGGATCTTTGGTGGCCTGTAAAAAGAGTATGGGCATGGTCATGTGCTGTATCAAGTTTTTCATTCTATAGTCAAGCTCAATATCAAAACTGGTTATATAGGTTTTTGCCACGGCTTCTGCAATGCCATCCGTACCAAATTCCTTGTAAAGCCGGTCCATATGATCGGGAGAGAACTGCATTGACACCCATGCTGAATTGTAAGTTGCCGTTATCATAGTACCATCTTTGTAGTTCTTGGCATCTGCTAAATTTTCATGGGAAGGTCTGGGCAGCCCATGGGGTTCATTGAACGACTGTTGCATCCTTATCCAGTTGGTTACCCTTTTGTTCACACCAGGTACAGCCATCATGTTGTCCGCTATGCAACTACCACGGTCATGGGATACCATATCAAATTTATCTATGCCCATTTTGTCCATTAATTTGACAAGACTCTTGGCTACCCCTTGATGGGTAAGGTCCTGCTTTAGGCTTTTATCAGATTGTCCATAAGCTAATTGGTCTACTGAAATCACATAGTAATCTTTCGCCAAATCAATCATTTGGTCATGAAAACCCCACCATGATTCTGGGAATCCATGAATCATCAAAATGGGTGATTTATGGGGATAACCAGCGGTTACAAAATGCCAAACGGAGCCCTCTACCTCCACGAACCAATGGATACCAAAAACGTTTTCTCCTAGGAATTCCAATTCCCCGTGCTTGTTGAAGGATCCCTTTGGGGGTGCTGCTGCAGGATAGCGGTTCATATCCTTGGTAAATTTTGCAAGTTCATAGGGTTGGTAGCTGATGGGTACGCCAGTACCAACATTTGTTAATTCATCAGGCATTGTAGCCAGTAAATCACCTTGATCCTGTTCTTGACCAAAAACGGTAAAGCTTAACAACGTACTCATCGCAAAAAGCATCAATACTTTTTGCATGAGAGAATTTAATTGAATCGTTTTTTTCATTTTGGTATAGGTTTACAATTGTTTATACCCTTAAAACTATTTTTAAGAAATGTGTTATCCGTTAAACTAATTGAAGAAATAATTATGGTATGCTTTCTTTTTTCCAACCTTTTATAAAATCTATAAATACATTGAAAACACCGTTTTATAATCGATCTATCCAAAATTACCGGGAGGGCCATTTTACATTTGAAAAGGGAAAAAGCAAAAATTTATCAAAGAAATGCAATGTCCGAAGACCAAGTTTCATCCCCAGGTTTTTCTACCTATTTGCACAATTCCCATTTCAAATGAATTCCAGTAGTCTCTTTTTCAATTATGACTCTGCGGTATCAGGAAATTTTAAGTCTCATTTCCCTAAACCTCACAGGTGTATCCCCGGTTATCCTCTTAAAGAACTTGATAAAGTTTGTAGCCTCTTTGAAACCACATTTATAGGCAATCTCTTTTACCGGGGCATTGGTAGCTACCAAATTGCGCTTCGCCTCTAATATGATGTAATTGTTGATATATTCCTTGGCCGTCTTTTTCGAGAATGCCCTGCTCAGTTTATTCAATTGTTTATATGGTATGTTCAAAAGATTGGCATAATATTTAGCAGATCGGGTGTATTTGTATTTTGTAGAGACCAGATTTTGAAATTTTACAAATTGTCCATAATCTCCGTAGTATGATTTCAAGGCATGACTTGTACGTAATTGTGCCTTCAATAAGAATACGGTTAACATGGAGGCGACGATATCCTCCCTGATCACCCCAAGATTAAAGGACAATTCCCTTTGCAATGCATTCACAAATATTTCCATGTCTCCAAAGGTTTTGAAAAGCGAGGGGTTTAGATGGTAATTGGACAAAAAACTTATTTTGGAAAATGCGGATAACGATAAATGTTTAAGTAAGAACTCTTCAGTAAAAATCAATATATAACCCTTATAGCTGGAGGTTTTATCAAATTTATGTATCTGTTCCTTAGATATGAACAGACAGTCGCCCGCCATCATCTTGTAAGCTATGAAATCGACTTCATGGGTCATTTCACCCTCCATTAATAAAAGTAAGGTAAAGAAATCTATACGATGGGATTTGAAGGGATCCTTGCTTGTTGATGAAGTCTCGAAAGAGAAAACATCTTCCATTTTCAATAGTCGATAGCCAAAATCTCTTCCGTGTTTATGGCATTCAAATTGTGAATGTATGAATGTGTTTTCTTTCATAGCGGGAAGTAAAAGTTAATTGAACAGGATATTGATTATCTTAAAAAAGTATATTTGGGCGATACCGTAAAACCAACTTACTACAAGTAAAAAATATACTTCCAATGGTTAAATTGGCCTGTTATTTATTTTGAGAAACTTAGATTAAATACACAATCTTTAAGATGCCGTTTTAAGTGTTCTGATATTTCTTCGGAGCTCTTACTTTTCAATCATTAATTGGTTGAAGACAATTTCTTGATTTTCGAATTGTGCTAATCCACAGTGATTATAAGATAGGAGTCCGTTCTGTCATTTAAATCTTCTTCGGTTTAGTTTTTTACTCAACCATTGCGGAGTGACCCCAAAGAAATTCGCAATTTTTCTCCAAGATACTTCGTTGATAATTTCAGGATATTGGGAATATAGGAAATCTAACTTGGAATCAATACCCATGGCCTTTATGGAAATGAACATTTTATCTTCCAACAAGTTTTCCAGTAGTCTTTTCCGAAAATAGACGCCAATACCATCAGAATATAAATAACTATTGTTGAACAATGCGTGGGGTATAAGAATACCTTCGGTATCCGTTACTGCCGAAACTACATCGTTTACAATGGACCGGGTTAAAAAGCTTGAAATATTGCTACATAGATTTTTTGATTTAAAGAAACGTGTTATTGTCTGTTCATTTTCGTTAAAATATTCTGTGATTACAATACCTTTTGAGATGAAGAGCATATCAACACAGATTTTTGAATGGGGGAATATGATGCTGCCCTTCTTAAAACTAACTTGTTTAATGTGCCGCTTAAATTCCTTCCACTCTTCCTCAAAGGGTTGTTCTACGTATTTGTCCAGTTCCCTTTTAAAGAATTCAAATGGCCCTTCTTTCATTAGTGGTCTTCTCGTTTTATGGACTCCCAAAGATGGTCTCCCTGAACTTCATCGGAGTATCCCCGGTTGCATTTTTAAAGAATTTTATAAAGTTGGTTGCCTCTTTAAAACCATATTCAAAAGCCATCTCTTTTATGGACATATTGGTCGCTGCCAGACTGCGCTTGGCTTCGAGGATTGTGTAATCATTAATGTAATCTTTGGCGGTACTTTCTGTAAATACCTTGCTAAGTTTGTTCAGCTTTTTATAGGATAGGTTCAAAAGACTGGCATAGTGTTTTGCTGATCTTGATTCCCTATGATACATGGAAACGAGGTATTGAAACTTTGAAAATGTCCCAAAATCCCCATGATAAGACTTTACGGAATGGCCCGCGTGGAGTTGTGCTTTTAATAAGAAAACAGTCAACATAGACGCTACTAGATTTTCCTTGATTATACCAAGGTCCAAAGCAAGTTCTCTTTTCAACGCGGTTATAAATAATTCGATATCCCCAAAATCCTTGAACATCGCTGGGTTTAAAACATAGTTGGATAAAAAACTTATTTTGGAAAAAGCGGACTGTGAAAAATTCCGCATCATAAAATCCTCGGTAAAATTCATAATGTACCCTCTACCTGTGGATGATTTGTTGAACTTATGGATTCGTTCATGGGATATGAAAAGGCAATATCCTTTCTCCAAGGTGTAGGTAATGAAGTCCACTTGATGGCTGGCCTCTCCTTCGGTCAATAGTAGGAGTGTAAAATATTTTATTCGATGGGATACGAAGGGGTCAACACTCGTGCGAATTCTCCGGGAATAAATATCTTCAAGCTTAAACCATTGAAAACCGATATCTTGTATTGATTCCTTAGAATCTGGAACTGTTTCTAAATCGTCGTTGTTTTCCATATCTACAGATAAAGAACTTGTAATCCGATATTGCTTTAGAGCTTTTTCTACCGGACTTACGGACCAAAGCTAAATGTTAAAATTAATTTTCAAAAGGTAGAAGATTGCCTTAAAACGATAAAAGTTGGACATGGCGGACCTAGCGAACCGTTTTACTTTAAAAACTGACTTTTTAAAGTTTTAAACTATTCTTCATCTTACCTTTTTGATTTCGGAGGGTAGCTACGAATCCGGAAATACTTTTGTAAAAATGACATCTCAAAATGTATCTTACTATGCCTGGATACTGAAAAGCCCTGTTGGATATTTTGAATTCCTTTCTTTCTCCACTGGTGAAAAGACAACAACGTTTACTGTGTCCTAAAATTGATTTGACCAACTAAAAAAGGCAACACGGGCAAATCTGCGAATGGGAGCAAGGCCTATTTTGGATGAATCGATTGCATTATATGGATAACTTGTGCATTTCTTTCCGAAACGATTAAAGTTATGGAGAATCGGTAAACTGAATTTCCCATATCTTTAGGAAAACGATTGTTATGAGATTTATTTATCGCACCTTAATAGTCATCGTCGCGCTAACGGTTCTAGGTGTTTGGACATTCCGTATGAAAGCTGGGTCAATTTTTCGAGGTGGTGATGCAACGAATATGCTGGAGGAATTTCAAGCATACGGATTGACCGAAACGCAAATGTATATTGTCGGATTTTTTAAAATTACCGCGGCCATACTTTTACTATTGGGTTTCAGATTTAAAAGATTGGTGGTGATAGGCGCATCCACTATGGCAGTTTTTATGAGTGGCGCCATTTTCATGCATCTATCCATTGGTGATGGGATTATTCCAACCTTACCTTCTTCATGGATGCTGTTCTGTTGTATTACTATTCTTATTTTGCACAAACGCCTTTTCCTTTAGAAACTACCCAATAAGAGTGCAAAAGGGTCACCATGAAAATGAAGGTATTCATTTTTTATTGCTTCACGTCAGGATTTTGATAGTTCTGTAGGTATACCTAATGAAAGGATTTTTTGAGGTTGGGCTTGTATTACTTCTTAAAATATTTTCCTTGAAGTTCGTTCTAACATTTTGTATAAAAAATTTTGTAGAAAATTAAACTGAGTTGCATATTTAGGTAGAGGAATCCAAATCCCGATGTAAAAGCAATGGACCATTTGGGCGATACTTTCGCTATACGTATTCCGAAAGAGGATAAAGAAAAAAGGGACTGTTTTTTTGGTGCCCAAGGATTTTATGATGGTGCGATTGCGGGTATTACATATCCTTTAATTCCCGGCAGTACCAGAAATCTTACTCCGTTTTAGGCATATTGGAGCGTACTCCAAAACAAATAGATGAAGACCGTAGTGCAAAAAGACAAAGTGTATTTGGATTTGAAGGAAACAAGATTTTTTATCTTGGTCCATTAAGCAATAAAACGCTAGATGGATATTACCTATGCTTTATTCAATAACCTTACCGCCATTCCAACCGATTTTTCTGAATCTATTTTACAATCAAAGGAAAATGGTAAAATTTCAAAAATCCCTATTGAACAGAATGGTTTTTCCTTCTTAATATCCTTTGAATGGATTGACGATCACTTAAGACAATTCATTAAAATAGTTCCCAAATATGATTATATATCAGAGGGAGTATTAGATATTAAAATCAATGAACAATACTACCGAAATTGGGAGAAATTCGTTCCTGTTTCTTTCCTTGTAGATGAAGTTATTATCGATGGGTTTAACAATAAAAATTCAATAAACTTCCTCAAAATATTTGGAGACGACAAGGTTTCATTTCGTATTACAAATACCGTATCCGCAATGGATATTGAAAATGCATCCTCCGTTCATATAGAGGATGTGGCGTTTAATGCATTAAAATGCGTTAATGTGTTGGATTTAAAATTAGTGAACGTAGGTGGTGCAAAACAAGACTCAAGTGCCAACCTTACCGATTGCAAGCAGGTTTGGGCCCAGAATATTAACCTAAGTGAGTTGCGCGTTTCAGGACTTTCCAGGAGTCTATATTTTAATCTTGGAGGTATACATGAGTTACGACTGATAGAATCAAGCTTTGATAGTTTGAGTCTCGTTAATTGCCAATTGCATAATTTTTTCATAGTACTTTCCAATCCTAAGAAACTTGGGGGAGTTATTGCTTTTGGGGATTGTGCGCTAAGTGGCCTTTTATCAATTAGGCAATGTAGTATAGGTTCGCCCACTGGATTCTCCAAGATATGGCAAAACTTATTGAAGCAAGAGAGTAGGTCCCCTATATTTTTGAATTTTATGGACAATTGGGTAACTCCTTCGTCCATCGAATTAAAAGAAGTGGATTGGCACTACAATGGTATCTATGAGAATTATAGGTATACCGAAGGAAAACGGATGCTACTCAACAAAGCAAAAAAGTACTATGTTGCAAACGATGATATTTTGAACACCCAGCTGCTCTATTCGTTTGAAAAGAATTGGTACTATTTGCGCAACAAATGGAGCGTACCCCTAATCCTCTCCAAATGGTCCAATAATTTCGGATTAAACCTCTGGTGGCCGCTGCTTTGGATGCTTTTCTTCATTTTTGTCGAAACCATGATTATTCTGAAAATGGCAGGGCACTGTGATCATGTATTATTTGAGAATTGGGGAGTCTTCTCATATTTATTGAACCCGGCCCATAAGACAAATATTTTCATCAATATTATGATTGATAAAGGATGTGGGCCCTCTACGTCGTATTTAAACTGGTTACCAGTTGTTGATAACATGGGAAGGATTCTTATCGGTTATTGCATATTCCAATTCGCAAATGCTTTTAGGTATAAGTTTAAATTGAGATGAAAAACGACCTATCTATCTCGTTGCACGTGAACTTATCCAATAACTCAAGTTCCTTAGCATGTTTATATCTTTCGCGAATGTTAAGCAAGCCTGTCCCGGTTTGGAAACAAAAAAGCTTCACAGATGTTAAGCTTTTGTTTGCGTAGGAAGAGGGATTTTGTTCCGATATTCTTCTTACGGTATTTTGCTCATGCCAAAGTCTTAAAAGCAAAAAACCGCTAGAATAATTTCTGCGGTTTTTTATTTTCAAGCCTTTCACTTATTTGCGGAGGAAGAGGGTCTTTTCTGAGTTGGGAAAATCCACTGTTTTCAGGACTTTCCATCGGCTCAAAATTTGGGTGACTCCGAAAGGGACACCATTTTAACCAAACTTTAACAAATCTACTAGCTTTTCCAAGCATCTCACAGTAATTCAACCCAATTTGGCACATTACTAACAATGATTTAAGCCTAAAAGGCCCGGTTACTTGGAGTATTCGGCTTAGCTCAAAAATAAATCACTGAATACTCAACAATTAGCCCCACCTTTGCACTTCATTATAAATTTAATAAAAGTAACATGAGTAAAGGAACAGTAAAGTTCTTCAATGACACCAAAGGTTTTGGTTTTATCAATGAAGAGGGTGCCGACAAAGAGCACTTTGTACATGTTTCTGGATTAATTGACGAAGTTCGCGAAGGTGACCAAGTTGAGTTTGATTTAGAGCAAGGTAAAAAAGGATTGAATGCGGTAAACGTAAGGGTCATCTAAAGACATAGATTCTATTTTTGAAAGCCCATCTTTTAAAGATGGGCTTTTTTATTTCCACAAGTCTAGGTCTGTTAGTAATATTCTACATTTTACATCTAAAATGTTAGAAGGCAAGACTACAACGTATTTTCAATTTGAGAGAGGAAATGAGAAAACAAAAAATCTTATAAAATCGATTGTTCTTCTTTGAGAAATGTCCCTATTCCAAATATTCCTTAAGGATTTTACCGGAAGGGGAGCGTCTTAAACGTTCCAGAGCTGTTGCCTTAATCTGTCTTGCCCTTTCCTTGGTAATATCCAAGTTGGTACCTATTTCATCTAAAGTAAAAGAGTAACTTAACCCAATACCAAAGTACATTTTTATAATATAAGCTTCCCGAGCGGATAGGGTTTCAAGCAACGTGTCTATTTCGGATTCCAAGGAGCTCCTCACAAGTTTTTTTTCAGGATTGCTGGAACCGTCTGAACGTATTACATCTTTCAAATTCAATTCCCCATCACCAATTTTTAAAGGTTCGTCCATTGAAACAGGCCATGAAGAGTGCTTCATGCAAAATTGTATTTCTGATAAAGGGCAGTCAGTCATTTCCGAAATTTCTTCAGCCGTGGGAGGTCTTTGATGTACTTGTTCCAGATGGGAAGAAACTTTTTTTATTTTGTTTATTGCCCCTATTTTATTTAACGGTAATCGGACAATCCTAGATTTTTCAGCGAGTGCTTGCAATATTCCCTGACGAATCCACCAAACCGCATAAGAGATGAATTTGAACCCGCGTGTCTCATCAAATTTTGTAGCTGCCCTGACCAGTCCAAGATTCCCTTCATTGATCAGGTCATGTAGGTTGAGCCCTTTAAACTGGTACTGTTTTGCGACTGAGACCACAAACCTTAAGTTGGCCGACACCAATCTTTCCAAAGCCTTTTTATCACCCTGTCTTATTCTGACGGCCAAATCCACCTCCTCTTCAACCGTTACCATAGGAATACGACCGATATCAGTAAGATATTTGGCTAGGGAGGGACTGTCCCTATTTGTAATCTGCTTTGATATCGCAAGTGGCTTCATATTTTTTACATTTTGGTTATGACCTTGTCCGAACGTAAATAAGATTTCCGCTTCCCTTCGGATTTTTTCTGGATATAATTTCAATTTGATCTAAGGATTTAACCAGGGGCGTCAGTTTCCGAAAACCGTAGTTCCTTGGGTCAAAATTGGGTTGCTTCTTTTGTATAAGAGTCCCCACTTCTCCCAAGAATGCCCAACCTTCCTCATCTTCCACATCCGAGATAGTGGAAAGGATAAGTTCAATGACCCTTGGTGTAATAGTATCAACCTTGCCCTTATCATTTTTCCGTCGTGTACTGGATTCTCCTACATCGTTTTTTTGAAGGATCTCAAGGTATATGAACTTGTCGCAAGAAACGATAAAAGGGTCAGGTGTCTTTTTCTCCCCAATGCCAAAAACGGTCATGCCCGCCTCTCTCAACCGTATGGCCAATCGTGTAAAATCACTGTCACTGGAAACCAATGAGAAGCCATTTACCTTGCCGGAATACAGTATGTCCATCGCATCTATGATCATAGCACTGTCGGTTGCATTCTTGCCAGTGGTGTATCCGTACTGCTGGATCGGTGTGATCGCATTTTTTAGGAGGACATCCTTCCATTTCACCAAACTTGGTTTTGTCCAATCACCGTATATCCTCTTTATGCTCGGATTTCCATATTTGGCGATTTCCTCCAACATTTCCTTGACATATTTGGAGGGAACATTGTCACCGTCTATTAAAACGGCAAGGTTCAAGTCTTTATCCATACAATCACTCCTCCTGTTTTTGCAAATACCGGTTTCGATAGACAGCCTTTGCCAACCTATCCCTTTTACGCTTGGATTTTTTGGTAAACTCCTGTTTGCCCCTAATACTTTTTAACTGTTGGGTCTTCCGCACCTTGAGTTTATATCTTTTCAGGGCTCTCTCAATGTTCTCACCGGGAGCCCTTTTGATTATAAGCATATCTTCTCTCTTTTATAGTTAACAATGGACGGTACCATTTTAAAAGCGACATGTTTTCAAAGTACCCTTGGTAAATGGATATCAAATGAAAGGCCATGCTTAGGGCCTGCGCCCGGACGGCGTTTGAAACGTAAATATTGGTTCAAGCAGAAAATAACGAAGAAGCGGTCCTTGGGAATTGAAAACAGGTAAAGGAGAGGGCTATCTTTTTTATTTAAGGATTGGAACAATAATTGTCCATAATCCGTGATTCCTTGTAAAGGAAAGGATTTAAATCCGATCCTATATCTTTTATCCTTTTTATTTTTTTGGTCGGCCAATTTCTATTACATACCGTATTGACATGTAAGTATTTAAAAATCAATTTTTAATGTGAATTTTATCCAAGTTTGGTTTATCCTTTAAATGGCTATTTTTAACATTTAACATAGTATTGGGGCAAGCCGCAGCATTTAGTGGTATGTTCGCAAGGTTTAAGTTTAGAAAGCGCAGATTATTTAGTCTTCACAGATTCTCGATTTGTTTTCAGCTCTCTTATTTTCACTAAGTATTTTAAGCAAGACCATGAATAAAGATGCCTAAGCAGATTGCGTTATCCTTATTATTTCTGACCTCGTTTTCCATTTCGATTTCACAGGGGTCACAACAGATCAACAAGGTTGAAGGGATTTATCTGGGCCGTGTTGCGGGTGGGTATTCGTTCTGCTGCAAAACAGCATCGGGAATTGAGGAGATGGTCGTCTTTGATGAGATTCTATCGGTCATACTTGAAAAACATCCATTGCACATGGATGAACATGTTGGTGAAAATTTCATGATTTCATTTGTCGAGAACGTTGTGGTTAGGGACAGTGGCAGTGAAGGGGTATCAACTGTAATACGACTACAAAAGCTTTTGCCAGGGCAACGTCGTCAAGAATGAACAGGCCATGATGGACAAACTTATCTATTACTTCTTGGTTTTACCGATATCGCGTTTGCCGCTCTTTGTTTTGTATGGAATCTCCAATGTGCTCTACTACATCGTTTACCGAATTATTGGGTATAGAAGAACCGTTGTAAGAAATAATCTGACATGTTCCTTTCCCGAAAAATCGTTAGCCGAGATACTTGGGATTGAAAGGGCTTTTTACCGGCATTTAGGTGACTTGATCGTGGAGAGCATAAAGAACTTCACCATTTCCGAAACCGACTCCAGGAAGCGTATGAAAATGGTCAACGCAGAATTGTTGGAACACTATTTCAACAAGGGACAGAGTGTTATTTTGGTAGGGGGTCATTACAACAGTTGGGAATTGTTTGCGCTTGCTGTTCCAGGACAGATCAAACATACCCCTATGGCACTTTATTCCCCTTTAAAGAACAAGTTTTGGGATAAAAAGATTACTGAAAGCCGTTCCAAATATGGACTGCATATGTTAACTGTTGATTCGGTTCTTCAAACAATGAGGACGCAAAAAAAAGAGCAATTTGCGGTGATTTTTGGAAGCGATCAATCGCCGAGAAAATCACAATTAGCCCACTTCACCACATTTTTGAACCAAGAAACGGCGGTAGCTTACGGTGCTGAGAGAATGGCAAGGGAATTTGACATGCCCATCATTGCAGGCTCAAACTTAAAAGTGGCACGTGGGCGATACAAAGTGATATTTAGGCTTATTTCCGATAATCATTGCAAGCTAAAGCAAGGGGAAATTACAAAGGGTTTCACAAAACAATTGGAAGAAGATATTTTGAGTGCTCCTCAATACTGGTTGTGGACCCATAAGCGTTGGAAACACAATAGGTCAGAGCATAAAGTCGATCGAATAATATAATATGGTTCAACAATTTTTCGCTATTGACAAGGTCTCTTAAAACGTTGGTTTTAGGGGACTGTTTATTTTTCATAAACAAGGTTTTATAAAGTGGAATTATTCTGTGTCATGCATTTGTAGTTTGTAATTTAATCCTTCCAGATAGGAATCCTTACATAGCTGTCATTATACCACTTTATTTTAAGTGATTCTTTGCCATCTTCTATCGTTTCTTCACTTACATGCTTACCAGAGCCATAATTTAATTGGCAGAATGGATTCTTGTTCACATCTAAAGCAACAACCAAGCGACTACCTTTTTGCAATCGTTTACTTGCCAAATGTGTATTTGTAAATGGGATGGCTTGCTTGATATTGGGGGTTATCAAATTTCTTTTTGTGATGTCCTTTGCGTAACTGGCACGAAAGATAATGTATGACAAATGAAAATATTCTCCATTTGGTGTCAACTCAAATAATGTGATTCCAATATCAAAATCCTTTTTGTTAATACTAGCCACTATTTCGCCCTCAAATGACCCATTGATTAAAATGGACTCACTCATTGGTTCACTAACAAAAAACAATCCACGTCTAGTGTTCAACTCATCCAATACAATCGGATCTGGATAGTAATTAAGATTGTGCCACTTATCCCTATCTGTAAAATCAATTACCTGATTGAGGTATTTATCATTCTTAGGTATTTCCGATTTTAGAAAATGGAAGTCTTCCGATTTTTCATCTGTCAAATATAATTTTAGATGTTCATTGCTCATTTCTTTTATGGACGGGGCACTTCGCCATTCATTTGCTCCCATTACCTGATAATTTATTTTGTCCTTTAGTATTTTTGGTTTATCCCCATCCTTAAAAATATAATCGAACCATTGATATGTTATTTCATTGGTATTTATTAGGGCTTCCTCATCAACTTTATAACCATTTACTTCGGGAAAGCCACCCCTTTGCGCACCAAAATGACCATAAGGGCCAATAACCAAATAATGCTCTGCTTTGGGGTTATATTTATTATGTTCCCTCAAATAATATAAACTCGAATTTTGAGAGTCGTTATAGTATCCATCAATAGTAAGAACCGGAATATCGATTTGGGCAAAATCCTCTTTATAAGGAGCCATTTTCTGCCAATATTCATCAAATGACGGATGGCTAATCCATCGTTGAAACCATTTGTTCGGTCTTTTGTCAATGCTATCCATCCTTTTATAGGCAACTCCTGTTTCCCACCATTTATTCTGCATTTCCCTGGTGCGCTGTCTGTCATTCGCTATTGTATCTAGATACTTATTGTTTCCGACATAAAATGCCCATTCGTAATTTGGGTTGATGAAAATATTATTCTCCATAGGCAATCCCATTCCTGGTCGGTTGGCTACATAAGGCACAATGGTTTTAAGTGCGGGGTGCAGCTTTTTGGCCGAGGCCCATTGTGTGAAACCATTATAACTGCCCCCGAACATGCCAACGCTTCCATCGCACCACTTTTGTTTACTTATCCAATCTATGACATCGTAAGCATCATTGGCATCTTTTTCATAAGGCCATATTTCGCTGGAACTATAACGTTTGCCCCGTGTATATGCCATTATACCGATATATCCCCTATCTACGGATTCCATTAACGATTCGACATCATTGCCCTTCGCATATATGGTATACTGAAGTATCACGGGTTGTGGCATGGTTATTCCTTTTTCCTTGACTACAATTGCCGAAATCGTGGCTCCGTCCCGTGTTTCAATCAAAATATCTTGAATGTCATATTTGTTGATTAACAAATTGGCTGTTTCATTCTTTTGTTTTGAGGTATTACAAAACACAAATAGCAAGACGATAGAACTTAATAAAATTTTCATTTCTGTGTTTTTGATTCTGTGATTGATGAAGGAATAAATGGTATCTAATATCCCTTGCAAAGCTAAGCGACTTTCAAATCGAAAAATAGTATGAGATTAGCGAGACCAAATTTTAAAGTCTCTGGAAATCTTTGGGAAGGAATCCCGTAAACTGTTTGAAATTTCTAATAAAATGGCTTTGATCAACGAAGCCACATTGATAGCTAATTTCCGTTAATGTCATTTCCGAGCTTCTGATAAGCGAGATGCTTTTATCTATTTTGAGTTTTCTCATATATTCCCCATAGGTACATAGGAAAAATTTGCTGAAGTACTTTGATATAGTTATGGGATGAACTCCGATTATGGAAGACAATTCTTTTAGAGATATATTTTCGTCCCATCTATCATTCAATAGGTCGGACAAATTTTTGACCCAATTTGGAATATGTGTTGTGAGGTTCTTTTTGGCTTGAGAAACCAGCTCCAGTGTGAGAAACTCGATATAGTCTTTACTGTTTTCATCTTGGTATCGTAGCTCTTCTAATATTTTTATAACCAAGAATTTTGAGTCCAGATTTTCCGCCAGCGACCTTTTTATCTGGTTAGAGCAAATCCCATTATCAATGAAGAATTTTTTTTCAAATTCAATATTAAGATGTCGTGATAATAGTGCGCGAGATACGGTCTGATGGTGTTCGCCCGATTCATAGTAAAATAAGTCCCCTGCACTTCTTCCGTAGGACCTTCCATTTCTCTTTTCAACATCCCCGCCTTGAAAAACAAAAGATATGTGAGGGTTTTCATGACAATGCAACCCTCCTTCATATTGCCCAGTAACATATAAGGTTTCACTAAATAGAATGGCATCTATTCTTTTTCTATGGATTACAGATCCTGTATAGCTACCTGGGTTCAGTAAATGGGGAATGGGCATATCTTGTTTTTAGTCTCTAAGTAAAGACCGAATAAAAAAGAAGAAGTTACAAATGTTTAGTTTTCAATCGAGATTGTTTGAATTAAAATTAAATAGTCCTAAAAAACCGCCGTTTTAAAGGACAGAATTGACAAAACTTTTTCAATTTCCTGAAGTGTCCCATTTCCGGTCTCATTTAATAGTTTCGTAAATAGACCTTTTATGGGATAAAATTCGTATTAAGTCTAATGAATTCTTTGTACGTAACAGCGAGGTTATTGCTTGCTTATCTCGAAAATGGTTTGTTATAGCAAGAGGACAACACGCTGAAGCGGTGTTGCAATTTTAATTTCCTGTAATTTAGATGATTATAATTTATGAAAAAAGGGACGCTAGGACATTTTTATGATAATGGCCTTGGGAAGCCTCATAAATACTAGATTCTATTATCATAACGCTAGGACAATGGTTGGGAATTGAAGTCCAATAAAACTAATCTTTTTAATAAATTTAATATTAAGAAAGTTGCTCCAAAAAAAAGGAAAAGCGAGCGAAATAAGATTTCGCGCTGCAAGCACCCCAAAACTTACTAATACTACTGAGCGAGGTGAATTTTCACTTTTTCGTGATTTTTTAGTAAAAAAACCCCCATAAATAGGGGCTTCCCAGACTTTTTTAGTAAAAATCACGGAAAAACAGTCAGTCTCTATTATTTTAAATATTTAATTTTCAAATATTTAAACAATCATAACGTGGCGTAGCCCGTTATCCTCTTGCTTCTCTTCCATTCTTTTGCGGAGCAAAACAATTCCAGAGAACAACGTTTCAAATCTTTGCAGAGTAGAATGCGCCCTATTTTGATTTTACTTTACGCTTATCTGTCTGAACGCTATAAAATCGAAACAGGATCCATACGCAAAGTTTAGAGGTAAGGATTTGGGACAAATGGGGCTTTACTTTTGAACTTTAGCCTTTTCTTGTCGTTTTTCCCTTTCTTCAAATTTTCTTCTGAGTATTTGCATATCCTCACTAACCTTACGATTTAGAATTTTGGCGTAATGTTGTGTAGTCCGCACTGATTTATGCCCTAGCATTTTGCTTACAGATTCAATGGACACACCATTGGAAAGGGTAACCGTAGTTGCGAAAGTATGTCTCGCTAAATGGGTTGTGAGTTTCTTTTTGATGCCACTTAAATCAGCTATTTCCTTCAAATAGGCATTCATCTTTTGATTTGTCAATACGGGTAAAACCTTACCATTTACTAAAAGGGGACTGTTCTCATATTTTTCCAGAATCATCATGGCTGTTGGAAGTACAGGTATATTGCTCTTGGTCTTAGTCTTGGTGCGTTTAGTATTGATCCAAAGCTCTCCATCAATGCCCACTACAAAATCATCATGTGTGAGTTTTTTGGCATCGGCATAGGCCAAACCTGTAAAACAGCAGAAAACAAATACATCCCTGACATGCTCCAAGCGTTCAACAAAAAATGTAGTGTCCATTAATGTTTGAAGCTCCTCAGAAGTCAAAAACTCTCGTTCAACGATTTTGAGACGGGCTTTCCAATTAGCAAATGGGTCTTTGGAAATCCATCCATTCGCATAAGCGATTCGGACAATTTTTTTAAAGTTGACCACATATTTAATAGCAGTGTTGTGGCTACACTTCCTTTTTGTCTTTAAGTAGTATTCAAATCCGGAAATGAATGCGTAATCCACTTGGTTAACAGGAATGTCCTTTTTCCTGAGTTCTTTTTGCAGGTATTCTTCTAAATGACTTTTTGCAGTTCTGTATCGTTCTGCTGTACCTTCAGCAAATTCTTTACCCACTAGGCTATTTACTTGGTCATTGTGCTCTTGAAAGACTTCAAGAAGCATTTTAGTAGGCTTATCCAACCCTAAATAGGCTTCTTTAAGTGACTCCGCCGTAAGTATTTGTTCTCGACCCTTCAATATATCGGCATGCCGATATAGGTCGGTACGAATCTTGCTTAACTGTGAATTTAGCTGTCGAACTTCCTGTGAAAAACCAAGTACCTTACCGTATGCAGCGTCCCATTGGCTGGGATGTATCTTTCGCCTGGTACTGAACTCAGAGCGCTCTCCATTAACCGTGATACGAACATAAATCATCGACCGTCCTACACGGTCTGTTTTGTATTTTCTTAGATAGAATAGAAGGGATAGCATAAAAGTGGCACCTAATTTAACATCATTTCCCCGAATTTAGAGAAAAAATACTAAATCTTAATCCCTGTAAATGACTGATTAGTAATATTTTAATTAACATTAGGTGCCCCTTTTTGATGAGATTTGAGGGGGCACCGAAATGGGCACTATTTCAACTGATTCCATTTGGTTCCATTTGGAACTAGTTGAAATAAAAAACCTGTAAATTGTTGATTTACAGGTTTAAATGATATAAAATGAAATATATCAGCGGAGGAAGAGGGATTCGAACCCCCGGAGGTGTGACCCTCAACAGTTTTCAAGACTGCCGCATTCGACCACTCTGCCATTCCTCCTTCTTGTCGGTATGTCCGCCAAAGCTTTTGCTCGGGCGGGTGCAAATATAACAAGGTTTTTTGGTTCTGTGAAAGTTTGAAAAGTTTAATTTTTCTGAACTTAAAATCCATACCAACACTGTACTTTTACGTCTGTGGATGCCTGGTACCATTATGGACTTTTGATTATTGTGGGTTTTGCCGTGGGGTTCATTAACACTATCGCAGGGGGAGGTTCTTTGCTCTCCCTACCCACACTTATTTTTCTGGGTCTGCCTCCATCGGTCGCCAATGGAACAAATCGAGTGGCCATTGTTATTCAGACGGCAATGGCGACCGCTGGATTTAAGAGCAAAGGAGTTTCCACGTTCCCTTTCAATTTATATTTGGGCATTTCTGCTTTTTTAGGGTCTATTCTTGGGGCGCGGATAGCGGTTGATGTAGATGGAGAAGCTTTCAACCGGATTTTGGCCATGGTCATGATAGCTGTAGTGGCCATTATTGTTTTCAAACCAAAAATGAAAATGGAAGCAATGCAGGAACGGCTTACAGGCAAATACTTATGGTTGGGTATTTTGGTGTTTTTCTTTTTTGGTATTTATGGCGGATTCATAAATGCAGGTCTTGGTTTTTTGATGATCCTCTTTTTACATTTTATCAACCGAATGAGTCTGATCCGTGCAAATGCGACCAAAGTCACTGTGGTCTTTATTTACATGATATCTGCCCTGGTTGTGTTTGCGCTAAATGACAAAGTCAATTGGAAAGTAGGTTTGATTTTAGCTATCGGCAATGGTTCCGGCGCTTGGTTCGCCAGTCGGTTTTCCGTGAAAAAAGGAGATGGTTTTATCAAAACCTTCTTGGTGGTCATGGTCGTGGGCATGGCCATTAAACTTTGGTTTTTCCCCTGAATCAAAACAAGAGGGAAAGAGGATTCAATAGTTTACGTATTCCACAATTTCCAGACCGTATCCCACCATGCCCACTCTGCGGGTTTTCCCAGAATTGGTAAGCAAGCGAATTTTTGATATGTTCAAATCGTGGAGAATCTGGGCGCCAATGCCAAAATCTTTGGAATCCATTTCAATTTTGGGGGCTTTGGAGATACCCTGTGCCTGCAGTTCCTTAAATTCTGCCAAGCGCCCCAATAGATTCATGGATTGGTTCCCTTGGTTGATGAATATCATCGCACTTTTCTCTTCAGCGTTCAACGCTTTGAACATCTTGTGCAATACCTCATCCGGATTGTTGGTCAGGGTACCCAACATGTCGTTATTTACCAAAGTGGAATTGATTCGCGTCAGTATTGGATCACCACTTTTCCAAGTTCCCCGTACCAAGGCAATATGAATTTGGTCATTGGTGGTCTGCTTGTAGGCTCTAAGCCTAAAATTTCCAAAGCGGGTTTTGATATCAAAAGCTTCCTTGCGCTCAATCAGACTGTCGTGTTCCATTCGATAGGCGATCAAATCTTCAATGGAAACAATTTTCAAGTCAAACTTTTTGGCCACCTCCAGAAGCTGGGGCAGACGGGCCATGGACCCATCTTCATTCATTATTTCTACGATCACCCCGGCGGGTTGTAGACCGGCCAAACGTGAAAAATCTATAGCCGCTTCGGTATGTCCCGTTCGGCGAAGGACCCCGCCTTCTTTGGCGATCAAAGGAAAGATATGTCCAGGACGGGCAAGCTCATGGGGTTTTAACGTTTTATCGGTGAGTGCCAAAAGCGTCTTCGCCCTATCCGATGCGGAAATTCCCGTCGTTACCCCATTCCCTCGCAGGTCTACGGATACCGTGAAAGCGGTTTCCAAGGGGTCAGAATTGTGCGTCACCATTTTTCCCAATCCCAACTGTTTGCAACGTCCTTCGGTTAAGGGAGCGCAAATCAACCCCCGCCCATGTGTTGCCATAAAGTTGACGGTTTCTGGCGTAACCAGTTCCGTCGCTGCGACAAAATCTCCTTCATTTTCTCGATTTTCATCGTCTACGACGATAATCACTTTTCCCGCTTTAATATCGGAAATCGCTTCTTTAATGCTATTAAGCTTTATTTTATGAGTATAATCAGAAATCATTATTTAACGGATTTCAGTTCATTTTTAAGTTTATCCTTATATCTAAAATAAAAGAGAAAGTAAAGCAGCGAACCTAAAAAATAAATCACAATTGGATTAAACTCTTCATTTTTATTTCTAATAGATCTCAAAATTTGGGAATAAAGAAAAGATGCTCTAAAAACAAAATACCAAAATATGATAAACAAAAATATTGGAAGAATAGAAATTAAAATTTCAGAGGCATTAGAAAGAAGTAATATTACAGGGGATATAACCAACAAAAAATATGTAAACAGTGATTTGTTCGAAAAACTTAAATATTGATTATATTTTTTGACTGCTTCTTCATAATTATGATTGTAAAGCTTTCCTTTCAGTCTTAAAGTCTCTAAATCAATTCCATTTTCTTCTAAAATCTTAATTGCCAAGTTTCTGTAAGATATAGGATAATCGTATTGTTTATAATTCTGAACGACGTCCATTAATTGGTCATCTGTATAATTACTAAGTATCTGATAATCTTTTGATTCATTATCAAAAACTAAGCTTGCAATCCCTTTTTCCAGGGATTGTTCGTTCTTTTCATGTTCTTTTTTTCTGGACCTAAAAAATTGTGAGATTCGCTCAACAAAATTACCATCTCCCATTAATCCTCGATCGGCTGTTGCCCTTTTTGTCAAAACTATCCCCAACGGTAGCATAATTAAGGTAGACAACCATGCGCCCAAGGCAGGATGAATGTTCCCTTCTTTGGAATAGTTGCCGGCAAACACACCGATAAAATAATAGGTCAAAAATAATACAATGGCCACAACCATGGGCAGGCCCAAGCCTCCTTTTCGAATAATGGCGCCCAGCGGGGCCCCTACAAAGAACAAAATGACACAGGAAAAGGCCAAAGCGTATTTTTGGTGAAGGGAAAGAATATGACTATTGTAGAACTTGAACCGCTTCTGAAGTTCCTCTTTTTTGGAACGTACCGTATTCAATATGCCTGTAACGGTTGTTTTGGAATTGTTCAGTAACTGGAGTTGTTGCCATACTGCCAATTCGTCCAATAGATCCTCCACGTTTTCGAGACTGTCCTTTACCTGTATGTCCTCGTGTTTCTCGAAATCTTTTTTGCCCGTATTGGTAAGGTTGTCTTTTTTCATGGAGACCAATGCCAGGCTATCTTTCTTGGAGAGTATGGGAAAGGCCCCAATCCTGCGCGTAATGTTCTTTGAAAATGCCTCAACCTTATTCACGTTGTCCTTTCCCAAAGAATCGATATCCTTTATCAGTCGGGTCACATTTTTCATTTTATTGGTGGTGATGTTTCCATCTTCTTCCAAATCTTGGTTGTTCAGCTCCGAAACATCAATATTGATGGTATACCTATCAAATTTGGATTTCGCAAATGGATGTTTTCTTCGGTCCTTACTGGATTTTGGTTTTAGCTCTTCATAATAATTTCCATCTTTTAGTACCAACTGGATTATATCTGAATCCTCACTGCTTATCAATTCCCCTGTTTTGGCCTTTATTACCGTATTGTTGACGCCCTGTTTGGTCTTCTTGTGGATGATTACGTTTTCCAAAAAGCGGTCTTGCTCTCCATATTTTTTATCCACTTTTATGTTCATACCTTCTCCCGTTCCCTCAAAATCACTGAAAATTCCTTCGGTAATTGCCGCAGCGGGTTTTACCTTGGCAATGTTTCTTCTTAGGTTAAAGGTTTTTTGTTCTGATTTTGGAATGACATTGTTGGCGAAAAAAAAGGTGACACCACCCAATAGGACCACAAAAACAATCAAACTTCGCATAGCCCGTTGCAATGAAATACCGGATGCCTTCATCGCGGCGAACTCATAATTTTCCGCAAAAGTCCCAAAGGTCAGAATGGAGGAGAGCAGTACGGTTAAAGGCAGTACCTTATCCACCAAACTGGGCATGTAGTAAAAAAGGAATTTTCCGATGATGACCAATCCCAATCCCTTACCTGCAAGATCATCAATAAAGAGCCATATCCCCTGAAAAATGAATATGACCATCAGAATAAGGAAAGAACTGAAAAAGTTGTACAGAAATCGCGATAATATATATCGGTCCAGTATTTTCAATGCCTAATTTCTTATGATGTAGTAGCCTTCGTCTTCATACTTCTTGATGTCAAAGGTAAACAAGGTATTTGATAGGGCCTGATTGGTTTTAAAAGAATTAACGGTAATCGTGGTCTTCGTGCCGTTTTTTCCCGTTTCAATCAGTTTATGGATATGTTTGGTCTCTGCATCAATACCCAATAATATGGATTTGATTTCAGAATTGGTATCAATCGGGATCAACTTAACATACTGCACCTTTCTACCTTGTACATTTTGAAGAATGTCCCATTTACAGGTATGCCCCTCTTTGTAGAACGTGAGCATTTTGGATGGCGTTATGGTATTGTCCTCTTCCAATTTATCTTCTATGGTCACCTCTTCATTATCGGGGACCACAGTGTATACCTTCTTCCCGTCATAAAGTTGTTTGGAACCGAAAACATCAACAAGGTATTTGTTTCCCTTAAGTGTAGCATTGCCACGAGTCTCACTTTTTGTGTTGGCTTCTACGTTTTCCAAGGAATACTTAAAATCTACATAGATATTTTCATAGGCCATTACTTTATTGTAGACTTCATCCAATAAGGCTTTAGCTTTGGGAGAGTTTTGTGAAAATCCCAAAAACCCAAGAGTGCACAGTGCGATGGACAATAGTATCTTTTTTTGCATGATTTGCTTTTATTTCGTTTCGTTTTCCAATAGTTGTTCCAAGGAATAGATATCAGGTACCAACACCTGTCGCGCTTTACTTCCTTCAAAAGGACCTACGATACCTGCTGCTTCCAACTGATCAATAATTCTTCCGGCCCGATTATATCCCAATTTCAGTTTTCTTTGTATCAAGGAGGCCGAACCCTGCTGGGCCGTGACAATTACTTCTGCCGCCTCACGGAACATGGCATCTCTATCCGCAATGTCATAATCAATCCCCGTGCCAGAATCCTCACTTACATATTCAGGCAGTAAATGTGCGTCCGGATATGCGCGTTGGGACCCAATATACTCCGTAATTTTCGCTACTTCGGGGGTATCCACAAAGGCACATTGCAAACGCGTCACATCATTTCCTTGTGTAAATAGCATGTCTCCCCTTCCAATAAGTTGGTCCGCCCCCTGGGTATCTAAAATGGTCCGGGAATCAATCTTAGAGGTTACCCGAAACGCCAACCGCGCGGGAAAATTCGCTTTTATGATTCCCGTTATCACATTTACAGAGGGACGTTGTGTGGCAATGATCAAATGGATTCCAATGGCCCTCGCCAGTTGCGCCAATCTTGCAATAGGCGTTTCCACCTCTTTGCCAGCGGTCATTATCAAATCAGCAAATTCGTCGATGACCAAAACAATATACGGTAAAAATTTATGCCCTTCATTTGGATTGAGTTTCCGCGACTTGAATTTTGTGTTGTACTCTTTTATATTGCGAACCATGGCCAGCTTCAGCAGCTCATAACGGTTGTCCATTTCAATACACAGGGAGTTCAAGGTGTTGATGACCTTTGTGGTATCCGTAATAATGGCTTCTTCAGAATCGGGAAGTTTCGCTAAAAAGTGTCGTTCGATTTTATTGTATAGCGTTAGTTCCACTTTTTTGGGGTCTACCAAGATGAACTTTACCTCCGCGGGGTGTCTTTTGTACAATAAGGAGGTAATTACCGCATTGAGCCCAACGGATTTTCCCTGTCCCGTGGCACCCGCCATGAGCAAGTGGGGCATTTTCGCTAAGTCCACTACGAAGGTTTCATTGCTGATTGTCTTGCCGAAAGCAATGGGCAACTGCATTTCAGCCTTCTGGAATTTACTGGAGGCAATTACAGATCGCATGGAGACAATGGTCGCATTCTTGTTGGGGACTTCTATTCCGATGGTCCCCTTGCCCGGAATGGGAGCAATGATTCGAATTCCCAAGGCCGCCAAAGAAAGCGCAATGTCGTCCTCCAGGTTTTTTATTTTGGAAATGCGGATGCCCGCCTCAGGGACGATTTCATAAAGGGTCACAGTAGGACCTATAGTGGCCTTTATCTGCGCAATACCAATTTTATAATTTTTGAGTGTGCCAACAATCCGATTTTTATTTTCTTCCAGTTCTTCCTGGTTGATGGTAATTCCGCCTGACACACCGTGGGGGTCCAACAAATCCAAGGGTGGAAATTTATAGTTCCCCAGTTCAAGTTTTGGGTCAAACTCACCGAAGTCCTTTACCAGCTTTTCCGATTTGCTGACCTTCTCTTCTTTCTCTTGGACAACTTCCTCAACTTTTAAACCAATATCGGCTGTTTCCTCTTCTGGCAGGTTTACATCCAGGCCAGCTTCTTTCACCAAAGGTGGAATATCTTTTTTGTGGGTATAAGTATCCACTTTGGGCTGACTTGTGTCATCCATGCTCAGTTCAATACTGTTTTCCTCTACCGAAACCGTCGCTACGGCCGGTGTTTGTTTTTTCACATTTGATTTAAAACTGTCCCTTTGAGCCCGAAAGAAATTGGCAAAACCTTCGGGAGTGAAGTTAAAAAGGCGGACCAAAATGACCATCAGAACAAAAACAAGAATCAAAAACACCCCTATTTTACCAACGTAATCTTGTAGAAAGTCGTTCATCTCATAACCGATGGACCCTCCGAGCAAGGGCTGTTCTGTAGCGAAAAAACCTAGGGTAATGGAAATCCAGATAACTCCCAGAAGGCCCCATATCCATTTGGATATAAGACTCTTATTGCCTAATCCCAGAAAGAGATAAAGTCCGGTAATTGCCAAAAGAAGCGGAAAGGCAAAAGACGCCAACCCAAAGCCCTTGTACATAAAAAAGTGACTTACGGCAGCCCCGAATTTGTTGAGGAGGTTACTGGCTTCGGCATTTCTATTCTGGAACTCACTTAGAAGACTTTGGTCTTCTTGCCATGTGAAATAGTAGGACATGAAAGAAAAAAACAGGGCGATGCTGAGCACTATCAATAGGCTTCCCAGAATAATCTTGTTTTGTTTGGAAAGCCGGTAGGATACCTTTTTTTTAGTGGTGCTCGCTTTTGATTTTGTTCTCTTCTTGGCCATTAAATGGATTAAATCAGGCTTCTAATTTACAAATTTACGTTTCCCGTATTGTTTTGGATGGGGTTCAGATGAGTTTGGGAATATAGATTATGGCTCCCACAACACTGGCAATAATCGATACTATCATAACGGCTCCAGCTGAAATATCTTTTATGGCTCCAATTTTTTTATCATGTTCCGGTTGAATGTAATCGGCTAATTTCTCTATGGCTGTGTTGGCTCCTTCAATTCCCATAACCAAACCTATTGCCATCAACTGAATGGTCCACTCGGTAGGGGAGATATCAAAATAAAATCCGGCGGCAGTGACGATTAGAGCAATCACAAACTGAATTTTAATACTGGCCTCTGTACGAAGAAGTGCCACCATCCCTTTGATGGCAAATCCAACACTCCTGGCCCGATTGATAAAAAAAGATTCCTTAGGCATTCATTAAGGCATCCAGTGCAGCTTTATAATTAGGTTCGTCCGCAGTTTCAGAGACTTGCTCTGTGTAGGCTACAGTACCTGCTCCATCTAGCACAACAATAGCGCGGGAAAGTAAGGTCTGGAAGGCACTATCCGTAAATTCAACACCGTAATCCTTTCCAAAAGCACCTGTTTTGTAATCGGAAAGCATTTCCACGTTTTCAATACCTTCGGCGCCGCAAAACCTCGCTTGGGCGAAAGGAAGGTCTTTGGAGATGCACAATACCTTGGTATTTTCCAGATCGGCAGCTTCTTCATTGAATTGGCGTACGGATTTTGCACAAGTACCGGTGTCAACACTTGGAAAAATATTAAGGACCAGCTTTGCGCCAGCATAGTCGGAAAGGGATACTTCCGCCATATCGGATTTGGTCAATGTGAAATTGGGTGCTTTTTCTCCACTATTGGGAAGTTCACCTATAGTATTCGCTGGGTTTCCACCTAATGTAATTGAAGCCATGACATGTAATTTAAATTTCGGGTGAAGGTAAAAATATTAGCGTTTTACCGCTACATTCTCACTATTATTTTAATAACAAAATGCGTTTTCATGTTAGCGGGCAAATGAAGTGGAAAGTTGTTTTATTTTAATCTGAAAAGCGGCAAAGAGTAAAGTCATAAAGGGACTCAGCCAATTAAAGATGGCATAAAAGAAATAGTCCCCCACACTTACTCCCAAAACCCCACTGTGATAGGCGCCACAGGTATTCCAGGGGACTAAAACTGAGGTTACGGTTCCGGAGTCTTCCAAAGTACGGCTCAAGTTTTCAGGGGCGAGTCCTCTTTCCCGGTAGGCATTTGAAAACATTTTTCCCGGAACCACCAAAGCTAAATATTGGTCTGAAGCAGTAACATTTAGCGCGAGACAACTTCCGACGGTACTTGCAAAAAGGCCAAAGGTGGTCCTGGCCATACTCAATAGTGACTTGGTGATACGTTGTAGCGCGCCAATACCATCCATGATACCCCCAAATACCATGGCACAGACAATAAGCCAGATAGTACCGAGCATTCCGGACATGCCTCCTGAAGAAAACAAATCATTCAAGGCGGGGTCTTCAGTCTCAATAGCGGTATCTATGGTTATGGCATTTAGAATGCCTTTATACCCTGTTTCAAAATTTAAGGAGGAACCGCCACCGATGCTGGAAACAATTTCAGGTTGGAAGATAAGGGCAAACACCCCACCTAAAAGTGTACCTATCAAAAGGGCCAAAAGAGGAGGTGCTTTTTTAACAATCAGTAAAATCACAACGACAGGTACGATAAAAAGCCAACCGCTAATGTTAAAAGCAGCCCCAATGTTTTTCAAAATAGCATCCGTATCCGCTACCCCGGATGTGGTTATGGTAAAACCTAGAATGATGAACACAACCAGCGTTATGGAAACCGTTGGAATTGTGGTCCATGCCATATATCGGATATGGGAAAACAAATCTCCACCCGCCATCGCTGGAGCCAGATTGGTGGTATCGCTCAAAGGGGACATTTTATCCCCGAAATAAGCACCAGACAACACCGCACCGGCCGTCATGCCCAAAGAAATCCCCAACGCTTCCCCGATACCTATCAAAGCGATACCGACGGTTGCAGCGGTGGTCCAGCTGCTTCCTGTAGCTATGGAAATAATGGCGCAAATAATGACACAAGCTGCAAGAAAAATGGTCGGATTCAAGATTTGAAGTCCATAATAAATCATAGCAGGTATAATTCCGCTGACCAGCCATGTTCCAGATAGGGCACCCACCATCAACAAAATGAGCAAAGCCCCAGTGGTCGACCTCACATTTTCCGCGACCTCAGACAACATTTGTTTATAAGAGACCTTATTGAAAAAACCGACAATCGCTGCGACCGCGCCCCCTAGTAGAAGTATAAATTGGTTGGAGCCACTAAGGGCGTCATCACCAAAGACATAGACATTGTAAGCCAACATGGCGACAAGGGCAAATACTGGGATCAGGGCCTCCCAAATATTCAATTCCCTATTTTCAATCACTTTTTCGTTTTGTCTATACTTGGCTTTTTCCTTTTTTTCCGACATCGTCCTGAGTTTGGTTTGTGGTAATATTACGATTTTGCCACTGCTTCTCCAAAAGCGGTCCACCCTTCGTCAGCTATTAAAAAGCGTTAAAAAACCCCCAAGGTGAAGTTAAACCTAAAATTCAATCATTTGTAAATCATTATTTTCAGGGACAATCAATCCAAAACGAACAAGATGAACGCTCGGATTCGAGTTTTACTGACGGTGACATCCACCTTGGTGGGAATACTCTCTTTGATCCTTTATACAACCATTTCCACCGAAATTCTTTTTGATAAGGTAAGTTATTGTACATCCTCAGTGGGAACACTTTGGTTGAGTGCCATGGCTGTACTTCTTTCTTCGGTCGTTTCTGGATTTTTGGCTTCTTTAATTGTGATTCGGGATAATGTTTTACCCCATGTTTTCATTTCACTTTTTATAGTTGGAAAAATGAGTTTTGTAGCGCATTGTGGTGCTTGGAGTGGTCCTTTTTGGTTTGAGACCGCGCAGCATCTTTCTCTTTTGGTCGGTGTATGGATAGGTTCATACGGCGCTTCCAGGTTCCCATTGGCACCGATGTAAATAGGGAGAGTTTATCAAAAACATTCGTATTTTTACCACAACATTACAAATTGAATTTCAAAATCTTTAGAGCATTGTTTTATGAGTCAATATGATGTGGCCGTGATCGGTTCCGGTCCTGGTGGTTATGTTGCGGCAATACGTTGTGCGCAGTTGGGAATGAAGACCGCAATAATAGAAAAGTACACTACTTTGGGAGGTACTTGCCTTAATGTAGGGTGTATTCCTTCCAAAGCCCTTTTGGATTCTTCGCACCATTATGAGGATGCCATAAAGCATTTTGAGGAGCATGGCATCGATATCCCTGGGGAGGTTAAAGTAAACCTCCAACAAATGATCGCCAGAAAAGACGCCGTTGTTGATCAAACCACCAAAGGGGTCCAATTTCTTATGGACAAAAACAAAATTGATGTTTATGAGGGAGCGGGAAGTTTCAAAGATGCCACTCACGTAACCGTCAATAAAAACGATGGGACCCAAGAAACCATTGAGGCAAAGAATATTATAATAGCTACGGGGTCGAAGCCTGCAAACCTGCCATTTATATCAATTGATAAGGAACGTATCATCACTTCAACCGAAGCCTTAAAACTTAAAGAAATCCCCAAACACATGGTCATCATCGGAGGCGGGGTGATCGGTCTGGAACTTGGACAAGTTTATAAAAGATTGGGTTCAGAAGTCAGTGTTGTGGAATATATGGATCGCATCATCCCAGGAATGGACGGGGCTTTGTCCAAGGAACTGATGAAGGTGATGAAAAAACAAAAAATAAAGTTCTATCTCTCCCACAAAGTGAAATCAGTTGAACGTGATGGCGAGGAAATCGTTGTAAAGGCTGATGACAAAAAGGGACAGGAAGTAGAATTCAAAGGCGATTATTGCCTGGTCTCCGTCGGTCGTCGTCCCTACACGGATGGACTTCAGGCAGAAGCTGCCGGAGTACAGTTGGATGAACGCGGTAGGGTAGTGGTCAATGCACATTTACAGACCAATGTTTCCAACATATATGCCATTGGTGATGTTATACGCGGTGCAATGTTGGCCCACAAGGCAGAAGAAGAAGGAACCTTAGTTGCGGAGATATTGGCAGGTCAAAAACCACATATCGATTACAATTTGATTCCCGGGGTGGTGTACACATGGCCCGAAGTAGCGGCTGTGGGAAAAACAGAAGAAGAACTTAAAGAGGCCGGGGTTGACTATAAAGCGGGACAATTTCCTATGCGGGCACTGGGCCGTTCCCGCGCAAGTATGGATACCGACGGTTTTGTGAAAATTTTGGCCGATAAAACCACCGATGAGGTGCTGGGGGTGCACATGATCGGGGCCCGTTGTGCTGATTTGATAACGGAAGCGGTCACGGCAATGGAATTTAGGGCTTCAGCCGAAGACATGGCCCGTATGAGCCACGCGCATCCTACCTACGCCGAAGCGGTGAAAGAAGCGGCCCTGGCCGCTACGGAAGATAGGCCCATTCACATTTAAATCACTGAAAGTACACGATTAATTGGTAGATTAATGGCCTTTTTAAGGATTACCCTTTTGTTGGTGACCCCCCAAACGGTCGTTTCCACTTGTTTTATTCCTTGATCGTCCTTAAAAAGAATACGTACTTTTTGACGTTCTAGATTGCCCAAGCGCATTGCTTTAAAAAGATGGGTGTATCGTTGTTTTCTATCTTCCTTTTCGTTCAGCACATCTTCCTTGGGAAATTGAAGTGAGGGAACGATTTCTTTGCGGATTGAAGTAATTTTGGTGTTCATCATGAGTAGAATTTTTTGAATGTTCAGTGCTTTTTGGTTCATTGGATCAATACAACCTCTGGAAATGCAGCTTTATAACCGAACCAGAATGCATTGAAGGATTGAAATCGTTCCAAGGATTTCCCCTCTGGCCCCTTCAGGATGTTCTCCCCAAGGGTCCACACCTTGCCTTCCGAGTCTTTTGCGGTACTGTACCCATCATATTTCGCGAATTCAATTTCTTTGGTTTTAAATACACGATGTGCTCCTGAGGTATCGGTAAAAACGGTAAAAGGCGTGCTTCCTATTTTATTTTGATAAATCGGTCTCTTTCTGAGAAAATCGCTGCTTATTGCCATATTTTCATTCGTATCTTCTGGTAAGCGAATAGCCAAAATCTCATCTTTGTTTTTTAAACGGCCATCAATTTTTGGTACAGTGAACATGAGATCATCTGTGGCGAAATAATCCTTGTAGGCTACACCTTCCCGATAATCCCTTCGATGTCCAGTATCCAATGACAACACCTTGGTGTCCGGATGTCTTTTTTTCCATTCGCCCCAGGTCGTGGTTACCACGCTGAGGTATTCTAATTGAATCCCTTTTCCTACCAAAGGGCCTATTACAGGTTCCCCTTCAAGCGTGCTCCATAGCGACTGCGTTTTTTTATCGTACATCAGTTTATTGGAACGGTATAGAAAACCGCTCGTCCCCAATTGATGATTTGTTCCATTATGTTCGGTTTTGTACAGAATAACTGTACCACAAAGTGTACAATACACCCCGGCTACTGGAAGGCCGCCAACTTCATCCACAAACATTTCGTGCCACGCCAAAATTTGTTTAGGATAAGCCCTGGCGTCGCCGTTCACCTCAATACCAAAAATGACCGCACTATCCTTTAAATAAGTAGCTTCCAAAGGCCTTATCATCTTTGGGTTGCGCAAGGGGGGGATCCCATCCTGTAAAACACCACCCCAACGCACTTCGTCCAAACGGATTGTGGATTGGTGCCCCCGATTTAAAAAGTACTTGCCAAACTTTGGATCAATCAGCCTGTGGAGTTTTGCTTTGTACTCAAAGTATTCGCTGGGATAGGAAGCTTCTTTGTTCCATATCCATTGAAACCATTGGTCATGATCCAAACCAAAGTCCTTTCCTGTTTGGTCTTCCAGTACTTTCAGTAGCTTACTGGAATGTTTGTTGGAACGCGAATAATAAATCGCCTCCAAAAGCATTATCTCGTAACCTTCTTCCCAATTCTCCTTGATACGTTTTAGAGACCGTGCTGTTAGGGAAGGGTCATTTTCTTGGAGAAGATTCAAGAAATATTGTGTGGCATCCTCTAAGGCCGTGCTGGGGCTTTCGTTTTCATGGACGTTATCCGTAATGAGAATCGATGAAACGGCAAAAAAAAGAATAGTAGTAAGCGAAGTAGCTTTTCCCCAAGTAAACATAGTTGACAATGTATTTTTAGTACTATGTCGACATAGAAATCCCTATTTATTCGGTTTAACGAATTTTTGTGAAAATGAGAGCGGGAATTCAGTTTTTGGCCAATCCCAAAACCCGAATGAGAAAAAGGCGAACTTTCATTGAAACCTCTTTCAAAATGGGTACTGTGGTTTTGTAGAGTTCAATACCCTGCGCTTTACCTTTGAGAAACACCTGCTGAACCTGTACTTTTAGTTCCGGTTCATGCTCTTTGTACTTTAAGGACAGAAAGGTGCAAACAAACATGAAAGCGATTGCCCCGGGTATTATTACTCCAGGAATGAGGGAATGGTCAAAAAAACGATACAAACCTACTCCGGTGAAACTCCCATAAAGAATAATGAAGTGGATTACGTAGATGGTGAGGGTACTGGCCCCAATTTTTAAAATGGTACTATTGGTCATGAGTTTCCTCAAAAGCATAAATACTGCAAAAACCAAAAAAACATCTCCCAATCGGATGAACAGATAGTTGTTTTGTTCAATCATTTGGAACAAATTGATCGCCGTGGTGTTGTACAACCAAATGAATCCCTTGGACGAATAAAAAACCAGGGAAGTTCCCAAGGTTAATGCCATTGCAATAGCAGTTGGGTATAAAAATTTGGAATCTTTATATTTTGTGAAGAGTATGGATAAAAATCCGCCCATAGTGGCATAGCCCAACCAAGGTACCATGGTGAAAACAGAACCATTCACCTTAGTGAAGTAATTGGCAATTGCGGTGGGTAAAAATGAAAAGGACCACTGTTTGTATATCGGTTCAAAAAGAAAGAGTAACAAGGTCACCCCGAGCATAATCGCGGGAAATACAAACTTGGATTTATTTGTACTGAATACGTAAATACCGATTATTGCTAAAATGGAAAGCCCAATACAGTGAAGGACATCCACTACATAAAAAGAATCATAAATCTGTCCGCTTAATAGTCCAAAAAGGTTCATACGTAACAGATATCCAATCAGCAAAAGCTGAAATCCCCGACGAACTCCCTTTTTCACCCGTGGGTTCTCCATTCCCTGTTGAGGCGTACGAATAAGCAAATAAGTGAAGATAAAACCGGAAACAGTAAAAAAGACAGGTGCCGTGATTCCCCTAAAATAAAGCCAAGTGGAAAAAATCGGATTGCCATTATCCCTAAAAATGGGGTCCAATAGGCCATCGACGAAGTGTCCCTGGAGCATCATAAGGATGGCCCAAGCCCGCATAGAGTCAATAAAAAACAATCTGTTCGTGTTGGTCTTCATCTAAAAATATAACCTATATACTTGCTTTACAATAGGTTTGGATGTTTAGCAGGGCAAAATTAGATAAAAAACATCCAAATATTCCCGCTTTACGGTATTTTAGCGAAACAATCAAAGATTTATTGTAATGGCTGCAATTTTAGCATTTGCTGGTAGCAATTCCTCAACTTCCATTAATCATGAGTTGATCAAATACACGGTCTCCTTACTTGAAAACCATCAAGTGCAAACGTTGGATATGTCACGTTATCCATTTCCAATGTATACCGCAGATGATGAAAAACTAAAAGGATTTTCCAATTCGTTGGTAGAATTCAAGAACTATATCCAATATTCACAAGGTCTTATACTTTCTGTGAACGAGCACAATGGAAATCTTTCCGCCTATTTTAAAAATCTTTTAGATTGGTTGTCCCGCTTGGAACGAGGGTTTCTAAAAGGCACATCTGTTTTTCTTATGTCCGCCTCCCCTGGTAAACGGGGTGGCATTGGTTCACTTGGGATTACCAAGGAAATACTTCCCCGTTTTGGTGCAGAAATTGTATCCAGTTTTTCCCTACCTTCATTTTATGAGGCTTTCAAAGAAGGAAGTATTGTGGACGATGGATTACGTGATCAGCACAACAAGGCGCTCCAAGACTTTTTGGAAAAACTAAGCGATTAAGGTTGTCAAGAGCAATACGTTCATTTGTCCCGAGCGATATTTCCAGGTTTAAAAATGCGGTTTTGGAATGGTCCAGGCAGTATTCTTCAGTAGTATGGCTGGATAGTAATGGTCATTCGGACAAATATAGTTCAGCCGAGGCGTTAATGGCAGTATACAGACAGACCGACATGTCTGAAAATTCTTATAATACCATCGATGAAGTACAAGATTTTATCGATAAAAAGAAGGATTGGCTTTTTGGTTTCATTTCTTATGATTTTAAGAACACATTAGAGAAGCTGGAATCGAAGAACCCAGATACCATTGGATTCCCCGAGCTACACTTTTTTTGTCCAGAAAAAATAATCCGTTTCAATCAACAAATGGTTGAATTCCATTATTTAATTCCCTTTGAAAATGAGATAGAGAAAGACTTTACCATCATTCAGAATTTGATGCCCCGCCAAAGTAAACCTTCGAAGAGTATACGCATACAAATGCGGATGTACAAAGAGGCCTACTTTAAAAAAGTAAATCAAATATTGGATCACATCCGTCTAGGGAATATTTACGAAGTTAACTTTTGTCAAGAATTCTATTCAAACCATAGCACAATTGACCCTTGGTCCACCTACAAACATCTGAATGCTATTTCCCAGCCTCCCTTCGCCAGTTTTGTAAAATATGGTGATGCGTATTTGATGGGTGCATCACCCGAGCGTTATCTAAAAAAAATAGGCGGACAAGTAATCTCGCAGCCCATAAAGGGTACTTCTAGGCGAGACGGTATCCCGGTAAAGGACGAACTCTTAAAAAGACAACTGGCCAATGACATGAAAGAAAGGTCTGAAAATATCATGATAACGGACTTGGTAAGAAATGACCTTTCCCGAAGTGCATCGAGGGGTAGTGTCGCTGTAACGGAACTCTGCAAAGTGTATACCTTTAAACAGGTGCATCAGATGATATCGACGGTGACCTCGGAAGTTTCTCCATCCATAGAACCAACCCAACTCATAAAGGATACCTTTCCGATGGGCAGTATGACCGGTGCCCCAAAAATTTCCGCGATGAACATTATTGAAGAAATGGAAACAAGCAAAAGAGGTTTGTACAGTGGAACGGTAGGCTATTTTGAACCTAATGGCAACTTTGACTTCAATGTTGTGATACGAAGCATTCTGTATAATGCAGCTAGGAAATATGTTTCCTATTCTGTAGGCAGCGCCATTACCGCCAGGTCTATTCCAGAGAAGGAATATGAGGAATGTTTACTGAAGGCCAAGGCAATGCGGAGCGTTTTGGAAGCGAAAAACAGTTAATACGTATTTTTGGGGTGTGCTCACGGATTTTAAAACACATATTGACGCTGCCTTTCCCTTTTTAAAAGAAAAAAAATTGGTTGTGGCCTGTAGTGGGGGCATGGATAGTACGGTCTTGGCACATTTATGCGCAAAATCCAAGGTAGATATGGTTTTGGCTCATTGCAATTTTAAGCTGAGGGGTAAGGAGAGCGATGGCGATGCCATTTTTGTTCAGCAACTCGCCGAAATGTTACAAGTGGAATGCTTTACGATTACCTTCAATACCTTGGAAGAAGCCAAAAAACAAAGAGGCTCTGTCCAAATGATCGCACGGAAATTACGATATAACTGGTTTGAGGTGATTTTAAAAGAGCATAAGCATGACTTCATACTCACCGCCCACCATGCCGATGATGCTCTCGAGACCATGTTGATCAATTTATCCCGGGGCACTGGAATTGATGGTCTTGTCGGTATCCCAGAAATCAATGGAAAGGTGGTGCGCCCTCTCCTTCCTTTTTCCCGACAGCAAATCAAGAACTATGCACAACATGAAAAACTATCTTGGCGAGAGGACAGCAGTAATTCCGACACAAAATATATTCGAAACAAAATCCGCAAGGAAATTGTTCCCAAAATGAAGGAACTTCATCCAACTTTTTTGGAAAATACCTTGCGAACCCAACAAAATCTTTTCAATTCTAAACTACTGTTGGCGCAATCGATTCGCGAGAAGAAGGAACAAATTTTCCACGACACAGGAAAATACATTCAAATTGGCATCAGTGATTTGCGAAAGCTTGAGCCTTTGCACGCTCATTTGTATGCTCTCTTTCAGACGTATGGTTTTTCGGAATCGGACGAAATAGAAAAACTCATGTGTGCCATCAGCGGTAAAGAACTTCATTCAAGAACCCATCGATTGCTCAAGGACCGGGAAAACCTTTTGCTTCAAGAAAAACAGGTTCCCAGAGCTTCGGTCTTTGTATTGGACGATAAAGCAATGAAAATTGAAGCTCCCGTCGGATTGCTCTTTGAGTCCACGGAAAAACTAGAGGAAACTTCCAAAAATGTGGTCCATATAGATAAGGAAAAGTTAAACTATCCGTTAACGTTAAGAAAATGGAGAAAGGGCGACTATTTTTATCCAGCAGGAATGCATGGTAAGAAAAAGTTGTCCAAATTTTTCAAAGATGAGAAGATGGATGTTTTTTCCAAGGAACGGCAATGGCTGCTTTGTTCTACAGATGAAATTGTTTGGGTCATCGGCAAACGATTGGATGAACGCTTTAAAGTAGAACCAACGACGACCCAAATTTTAAAGGTTACATTTTCACTATGAGAATATTAAAGATACTATTGGTTTTTTTTGCGGTCATTTCCTTAGGGTATGGGCAGTCGGATGAAAATCCGGCCACATGGACCTACAAAGTGAAAAAGCTATCAGAATTGGAATATGAATTGGTGTTCAAGGGAAAAATCCAAGAAGGATGGCACGTGTATTCCCAATATACCGCAGAGGGCGGTTCCCTTCCCAGTGAGTTCACTTTTGAAAGGGCAGGGGAGGATTATGAATTGTTGGGAAAGACCACAGAAAGTAAAACCATAACGGAATACAGCGATATTTTTGAAGTTGAAGAAACCTTTTTCAAAAAGGAAGCCATTTTTACCCAAAGAATAAGATTACTTAGAGCCGATGTGAATCAAATCACGGTGAATCTGTTCTATCAGATATGTCAGGAAGTTTGCATACCCATGGATGAACTTTTCCAGATTTCTTTAGATGGAAGTGCATTCATAATGGCCAACAAAACATTGGACCAGGCCAGCATTGAGGCAAGTACCGCCCTAAAGTTGGATTTGAAGAACAAAGAACTACTGGACCAAAATGGTCTGGGAGGTCCAAACATAAGGTCCAATCTGTGGATGATTTTTGGTTTAGGCTTTTTGGGCGGGCTTATTGCCCTGTTAACACCATGTGTTTTTCCAATGATCCCACTTACTGTGTCCTTTTTTACAAAACAGTCCCATCAGAAAGCTAAGGGCATTGCGAATGCAGCGCTTTATGGTTTTTTTATCGTTCTGATTTACTTTTTATTGAGCCTTCCATTCCATCTTTTTGATTCTGTGGACTCTCAGATATTGAATACCATAGCGACCAATGTTTGGCTCAATGTCTTCTTTTTCATCATATTCGTCTTTTTTGCATTTTCCTTTTTCGGCTATTATGAATTGACCTTACCAAGCTCTTGGGCCAATAAAATGGATCAGGCATCACAAAAAGTAGGTGGCGGTTTGGGTATCTTTTTTATGGCTTTGACCTTGGCCATTGTATCGTTCTCGTGCACGGGTCCAATCTTGGGAGGGCTTTTGGGAAGCACAACGCTGGCAGAAGGGGATGTAGCTACTAACTTATCAGCAGGAATGGTAGGCTTTGGACTCGCTTTGGCCTTACCTTTTGCATTGTTTGCACTTTTCCCTACATGGCTGAATTCTTTGCCCAAGTCCGGGGGATGGATGACCACCGTTAAAGTGGTTTTGGGGTTTCTGGAATTGGCACTCGCATTTAAATTTTTGTCCAATGCCGATTTGGTAGGTCACTGGGGAATTTTAAAACGAGAGGTGTTTTTGGGAATTTGGATTCTTTTGTTCCTACTTCTCAGCTTATACCTTTTTGGAGTCTTCCGCTTTCCGCATGACGGGCCCGGACAAAAGCTTTCCTCTATGCGCAGGTCTTTCGCTCTAATGTCCGTAGTTTTTACTTTGTATTTGGTGTTGGGGCTCACCGGAGTGATGAACTTAAAACTACTCAGTGGTTTCCCGCCCCCAGATTTTTACAGTCTTCAAAAAACGGAAACAGATTGCCCTTTGGGATTGGATTGTTTTAAGGATTTTGATAAAGGTGTAGCCTTTGCCAAAGCTGAAAATAAGCCCATCCTTCTTGATTTTACCGGTTGGGCCTGTGTGAATTGTCGAAAAATGGAAGAGAACGTTTGGAGCCGGACTGCGATTTATGAGATGATAAAGGAAGAATACGTCCTCATCTCCCTTTACGTGGATGATAGACAAAAATTGCCCCCTGGTGAACAATTCGATTTTAAATACGAATCCGGGAGAATCAAGACCATCGAAACCATAGGACAAAAATGGGGCACTTTCCAAAGTGTTAATTTTAGTGCGGCTTCGCAACCCTATTATGTGCTATTATCTCCAAATCTTGAGATTCTCAATCAAGCTGTACAATATGTTGATTCAGAAGTATATGAAGCGTGGCTGAAGTCCGGATTGTCAACCTATCAACTCTCAATGAACCAATAAGGTTTTTGCATTCCTTTAAAAAAATGTAACTTCGGTTGACTAACAACTTAACCGAAACTCTTGTGAAAACTTTTAAGAAAATACTCTGGACGCTGGGTATTCTTTTGGTGCTGGCTCTAATAAGTGCAATTCTCTTTATAAATTCTTTAAAACCGGATTACAGCGGTGAACAGGCCCTAGAAAACTTAGAGGGCGAGGTGACCGTTTTCTATGATTCTTATGGTATTCCACATATCTATGCAGAAAAAGAAACCGATGCCTTTCGGGCCTTGGGCTATGTTCATGCGCAGGACCGTTTGTGGCAAATGGAACTGTTGCGAAGAATTGCCAAGGGTAGAATTTCTGAAGTGTTTGGTGCCGATCTCTTAGCTACGGACAAATTCTTCTTGTCACTGGGCATCGATGACCATACACAGCAAACGCTAAAACAAATCGATTCGGATAGTCCTGTAGTCGGTCTGGCCAATTCGTATTTGGAAGGAATCAACGCTTTTATTGACGAGGGACCTAAGCCGGTTGAGTTTTATTTGACCGGAATAGAAGCAGAACCCTTCACTTTAGAAGATGTGTATAACACTATTGGATATATGGCCTTTAGCTTTGCAATGGCCCATAAAACCGACCCCTTGCTCACAGAAATTAAAAATGAATGGGGACAAGACTACTTAGATGATTTGGCCATAACGTCTGATACATCTACGGTTTGGATAAAAAATTTTAAAAATATAGGTACAGACTCAGTTTCAATTTCCTTAACATCTTCGGTCTCCCAAGCCCTTAGTAAGTTGCCCGTACCACTTTTTGAGGGGAGCAACAGTTGGGTATTGGGTCCTGGAAAAACAAAATCGGGAAAAGTCATTTTGGCGAACGACCCCCATATTGGTTTTGCGCAACCATCTGTTTGGTATGAGGCCCACCTAACTACCCCAAACTATGAAAAATACGGTTATCATTTGGCCGGTGTACCTTTTCCATTATTGGGTCACGATAGAAATCTCGCCTATGGACTCACCATGTTCCAAAATGACGATCTCAACTTCTATTTCGAGCAAACCCATCCCCAGGATAGCAGCCTGTACAAGACAGAATCCGGCTGGAAAAAGTATGAAGTGGTCCAAAAGACCATTCCCGTAAAGGATGGGGAATCGATTGTTTTTGACTATAAGAAAACCAGGCATGGTCCAGTTTTGAACGGAATCGCAAAGCAAATCAAAGGCGATAGGCCCATTGCCATGTCCTGGATGTATACCAATTGGGAAAATAGGGTTCTGGAAGCGTTATTTGGTATTTCCCACGCTACTAATCTGAATGAATTCAAGGAAGCGCTTCCCAAAATCCATGCCCCGGGACTCAATGTAATGTATGGTGATGCCCAAGGAAACGTAGCTTGGTGGGCCGCTGCCCAATTATATTTAATGCCGGATAGTATCTCCACAAAATTTGTCCTGGACGGTACCCTTGGAAATCAAAAACCGACCAAGTATCTGGACTTCTCCCAAAATCCGAGTGCCATTAATCCGCCTTGGAACTATGTCTATTCCGCAAATAATCAACCAGATTCCATTGCGGGTATACTGTATCCAGGCTACTATCTCCCAGAAAATAGGGCGAAGCGTATCGTGGAGCTTCTAGAACCTAAAAATGATTGGGATCGCGAATCCGTCTCCAATATGATCCTCGATGTTACCTCCTCCGTGAACCCGCGATTGGTCCGTGAACTGATTAAACTTTTTAAAGTTTCCAATTTACAAAGAGAACAATTGATTCAAATTGATAAATTGGGAAATTGGGACGGAGCCTACACTTTGGATAGCCGGAGTGCACTCTTATATCATCGTTGTGAATATTATTTGCTTAAAAATACTTTTGAGGATGAACTTGGCCCGGAACGCCTGACTCTTTTTCTTGATACCCATTTAATGAAGAGACAGATTGCCTGGGGAGCAATCATGAATGTTGGAGAATGGTGGGACGACGTACGGACCGAAGACTATAAGGAGACTCGGAATGATATGGTACTGAAATCCTTTTCAGATGCCTGGGCTTCCTTGGTCAAGGATTTTGGTCCTGACCCCGAAACCTGGACCTGGGACAAAGTCCATACCTTGGAACATAAACATCCCATTGGTGAGGTTGAATCCTTGCGCAAATACTTTAATGTAGGTCCCTTTCCCGTGGAAGGGAGCAGAGAGGTAATCAATAACCTGACCTTTCCGTATGACAGCACCGGTTACTACAAAGTGAGTGCCGGTCCTTCCACACGGCGCATCATTGACTTTTCTGATGTGGAGAACAGCATTAGTATACTTCCTACAGGTCAATCCGGAAACCCGTTGAGTGAACATTATGATGACCAGGCCGAAATGTTTGTTAAAGGGGAATTTCGGAAAATGATGATGAACCGCCAGGAGATTGAACAAAATGCTAAATCCAAATTGACTTTTGTTCCTCTAAACAATTGATTTTAATTTTTGGTAGGATTTCCCTGATTCTTCAAGAAATAATTTCGTCAATTCATATCCATCATCCGTCAAAATAGGAAGTGGGCCGCACTTATGTTCCCGTATCTTCATCACTGATTGAACCCTTAACGAATAGTGATGCTAATTAAAGTATTTGGAAGTGCGGTCTTCGGTATTGAAGCGACAACCGTAACCGTCGAGGTCAACGTGGACCAGGGCATTGGCTACCATTTGGTGGGTCTCCCGGATAATGCCATCAAAGAAAGTCAATATCGAATTGCCGCCGCACTGCACAATATCGGATACAAAATACCTGGTAAGAAGATTACTATCAACATGGCTCCGGCCGATTTGCGAAAAGAAGGTTCGGCTTATGATCTAACCCTAAGCATCGGTATTCTCGCTGCGTCGGGACAAATCAAATCTGATTCTTGTGAAAACTTTGTGATTATGGGCGAGCTTTCCCTGGACGGAAGTTTACAACCCATTAAGGGGGCATTGCCCATTGCACTTAAGGCGAAAGAAGAAGGATTTAAGGGGTTTTTATTGCCAAATATAAACGCTGGGGAGGCTGCGGTAGTTGACGGTTTGGAGGTATATGGGGTATCTAATCTAACGGAGGTCATTGCCTTTTTTAATCGAGAAAAGGCCCTTTCCCCTACAACAGTCGATAGTTTTTCAAACTTTTTGGAAAAAAGTAACGATTTTGGATTTAATTTTTCAGATGTAAAGGGTCAGGAAAGCGTAAAACGCTGTATGGAAATTGCCGCTGCCGGGGGACATAATCTCATACTTATCGGTCCTCCAGGAGTAGGAAAGACCATGCTCGCCAAAAGATTACCGTCCATTCTGCCCCCAATGACCTTAGAAGAGGCTTTGGAAACCACCAAGATTCATAGTGTGGTGGGAAAAATAAAGAACAAGGGTCTTATGATTCAACGACCTTTCCGAAGTCCACATCACACGATAAGCAGCGCTGCTTTGGTGGGAGGGGGAAGTTATCCACAGCCTGGGGAAATTTCGCTTTCGCATAACGGCGTATTGTTTTTGGATGAGCTACCAGAATTTGAACGCCGCGTTTTGGAAGTGATGCGACAGCCCATGGAAGACAGGGAGGTTACCATTGCACGCACCAAATTTACGGTGACCTATCCCTGTAGTTTTATGTTGGTGGCCAGCATGAACCCTAGCCCTAGTGGTTACTTTAATGAACCAGATGCTCCTTTGGTTTCGTCCCAGGCGGAAATGCAGCGCTACCTCAATAAGATTTCGGGTCCCTTACTGGACCGAATCGATATTCACATAGAAGTAAATTCAGTGCCCTTTGAAAAACTTTCGGAGACACGAAAGGGGGAGGATAGTGCACAAATACGAAATCGCGTCATTTCGGCAAGAAAGATTCAGACCGAAAGGTTTCGTCGTTTTGAAAACGTCCACTACAATGCCCAAATGAACACAAAACTGATTCGGGAATTCTGTGTATTGGATGAAGCATCCCTTACCCTGTTAAAAAATGCCATGGAGCGTTTAAAACTATCGGCAAGGGCCTATGACCGTATCTTAAAGGTAGCAAGAAGTATCGCCGACTTGGAAGCGGTTGACCGTATCACGGGAACTCATATTTCTGAGGCCATACAGTATAGGAGTCTCGATAGAGAAGGTTGGTTGGGCTAGTTCAAATGACTTTAATATTGGTTTTTAGGCTGGAAATAATGTCCAAAATATTTTGGACCGTATCGTCTAAATAGTATTTAACGGTCAGATGAGGTATCCGAACCGTGGTAAAACCATTTTTAAAAGAGTGCATGGATTCTTCCAAGTCCTTTAATGCTTGTTCATGGGTTATCAAATTGTAGTCTGTATCAATTTCAATATTCAGCTTTACCCGGGAAAAGGCAATGTCTACGGATTTGTTTCCGTCCCACCATTCCAACATGGGCTGGGCGCCTTTGGCCCGGAGTGCGTAATAGAGCTGAATGGCCTCTAGTGGAGTATTGTTATTCAGGATAATCCGTTTAATCAATTTTAAATGTCGTGTGCAGAGTGGAACGCCCAAAACATCGTAGGATGCCTCCTGTTCTGAGCGTCCAATATTTTTACCACATTCCTTACATGTCATGAGTATTGGTTAAGTTTAAGTCAATTATAAGATTTGGGATTATTATAACTCTGCCATTTTTAGAATCGTATGCACTGGATGCCTCGGGAGACCGTTTTTTAGATGAAATGCAAATTTTTGGATGAAATGCAGCTTTTTTGTTAAAAGAATTTAATTTCACCCGATTTAGAATTAAGAAAATATGTTTAGAAAAATTGGACCGGGAATATTGGTCGCTGCCGCGTTTGTGGGGCCAGGTACGATCACTGTATGTACATTGGCCGGAGTCCAATTTGGATTTGCTTTACTATGGGCTTTGTTACTTTCCATTCTAACAACCATGGTACTCCAGGAAATGGCGGGAAGAATAGGGGTTTTGTCGCAAAGTGGATTGGTCGATGTTATTAAGGGCATGTTAAGGACGAAGTGGATAAAAAATGCCATAATCAGTATTGTTCTCGCTGCAATTCTGCTTGGTAATGCGGCTTATGAAGCAGGAAACATTGGTGGTGCTTCATTGGGATTAGAAAGTATCTTTGGCGTTCAGGGGCAATTCCCATGGTATCCTTTATTAATAGGATTTTTTGCATTTATCATTCTTTGGTTCGGAAACTATGGTACCTTGGAAAAAGTATTTGTTGGACTGGTAAGTCTAATGGGATTTTGTTTCATTGTTTGCGCATGTATCACCAGACCTTCAATCCTAGAAATCGCAAAAGGGATTTTTGTTCCCACACTTCCTCAAGAGAGCGTGCTCACCATAGTAGCTTTGGTTGGGACCACGGTAGTGCCTTATAACTTATTTCTCCATGCTTCTTTGGTCAAGGAGAAATGGCATGCTCCCTCTGACCTATCCCTAGTGCGATGGGATACGATATTTGCAGTAGGTTTGGGCGGTTTGGTCTCTGCGGCAATTCTCATCACAGCTGCGGCTTCTCCGGTACAAAGTGTATCCAACGCCGTGGATATGGCAAAAGGAATGGAGCCCTTATTTGGAAAAACGGCCCTGTATTTTATGGGTATTGGACTTTTATTGGCTGGAATTACATCTGCAATTACCGCCCCATTGGCAGCAGCTTATGTGGCCAGTAGCTGTTTTGGCTGGGAAAGAGATATGAAAAGCTTCAAATTTAGAATGGTCTGGATTTCAATTCTCGCACTGGGCGTTGTCTCTTTGTCTTTTAATGTAACTCCCCTACAAATTATTCAATTTGCCCAAATCGCAAATGGAATCCTATTGCCAGTCATGGCATTGCTGCTTCTTTGGTTGGTGAATAGTAAAAGCGTGGTTGGAAAACACACCAATACCCCAGTACAGAATTGGTTTGGGGCATTGATTGTTGGTTTTACCGTTTTTTTAGGGGTAAAGAGTATTCTGAAAGTGTTTGCTTTGCTTTAATGGAACCGTGGTATATCGATATTAACTGTGACCTAGGGGAAGGTATTGGGAACGAGGCCCAAATACTTCCCCTGATAAGTTCTTGCAGTATTGCTTGTGGCGGGCACACCGGCAACAAGGATACCCTTTTTGAAATTATTCGGTTGGCAAAAAAACAGGGTGTTCAAGTAGGAGCACATCCTTCATACCCCGATAAAGTAAATTTTGGGCGAAAGACGATGGATATTTCCTTTGACGACCTAAAAAAAAGCCTACATCAACAATTACACCTATTTCAGACAGTGTCAGAAGAGCTTAATGTCCCTGTTTCCCATATAAAACCCCATGGTGCGCTTTACAATCAAGTTGCGAAAGACGAATCCTTGGCACTATTTTTCCTTGAAGTGGTCAAGAACACTGGTTTGTGCAAAAGAATATATGCACCTTATGGCTCCGTAATTGCAGATTTGGCCGCTAAGGAAGGAATAGCGGTATCATTTGAGACTTTTGGGGATAGAAATTATACAGAAGATGGTAACTTGGTATCCCGAACAAATCCAAATGCCCTGATACTTCAACCGAAAAGGGTTCTTCAACACATATTGCCCATGATTAAAAAAGGAGCACTTTTTACACTGTTCCTAAAAAAAATAGAAACTCGTACAGATACTATTTGTATCCACGGCGATACCGAAACGGCATTGAAAATATTACTGTATCTTTCTAAGGAATTACCAAAGCACAACGTACTCCTAAATAAGTGAAAAGCTACCCCCTGAGCATAAAACCATTTGGAGCCAAGGCAATACTAGTGGAGTGGCCCCAGCAAGTGGACCATGCTATTTTGAACGATATCCTTTTGTTTGTCGATACCCTTAAAAATCAGGATTCTTCTTCTTCTTGGGAGTGGGTGCCGGCCTATAATTCTGTTACTCTTATATGGCGGTCTAGGGAGCGAATGGATTTTGAGGCTTCCAAGCGTTTCATAGAACAGCTCTACAAAAATAGAAACCCTCAATCAGAGAAAAGAAAACACACGATATGGAAGCTTCCCGTTTGTTATGAAGCCGAATTTGCTACAGATATCGAAACTTCGGCACATACGCTTGGTATTTCCCCTTATGAACTTATAGAACAGCATACTTCAAATAGGTATACGGTTTTCGGGATTGGGTTTTTACCGGGTTTTATGTATTTGGGAGGCTTGCCTGAATCACTGCATATTCCGAGACGAAAAGAGCCCCGACTACATGTGGTCAAAGGTTCAGTGGGCCTTGCTGGAAAACAAACTGGAATTTATCCACAGGATTCACCTGGAGGTTGGCACATTATTGGGAATTGTCCCATCCCAATTTTTGATGCTTCAAAAGAAAAACCCTGTTTTGCTTCGGTAGGAGATAAAATACAGTTTCATACCATCACCAAAGCCGAATATGATCTTCGAAAGATAGAAGCGGAGATTGGAATCTATAATCTAGAAAAAGTACAACCGGATGCTTAAGGTCCTAAAGTCAGGCTTTTTTACCACCCTCCAAGATTATGGGAGATTTGGGTTTCGAAACATTGGCGTTCCGGTTTCCGGGGTTATGGATGAGATAGCGGTAAAGAAAGCCAATATTTTGCTAGAAAACAGCCCTGAAGATGCTGTATTGGAGATTACCATGACGGGGCCAACCCTTATGTTCGATGCACCTACCTACATTTGTCTCTCGGGAGCGTTCCTATCACCAACACTGAATAATACTCCTATTGAAAATTATAGCGTTATTAAAGTGGAACATGGCGATATTCTCTCGTATGGAAGACTGGAGAATGGGTTCCGGAGTTATTTGGCGGTAAAAGGCGGATTTAAGGGGGAGGAGGTATTGGGGAGTTTTTCCCAGTATGTTCCGGTAACTGTTAGCAAGCGTATCAAAGACGGGGAAGAAATAGAATTCGATTCCGTAGTGCATTACGAACCCGTAATATCAAACCTTAAAATGGAAAACCATTTTTCAGGATCCAATATAGAAGTATTTAAAGGACCAGAGTTCGATATGTTAAATGATACTCAATTGAAAGTCCTTTTCACAAAAGACTTTACTATTTCTGAAAAAAACAATAGGATGGCCTATCAGTTGACCGAAAAGATTGAAGGGTATTCCAAAACGCTCCTCACCTCGGGAACATTGCCCGGCACCGTTCAATTGACACCCGCTGGAAGACTGATTATTTTAATGAAAGATGGGCAGACTACCGGCGGATATCCCAGAATCCTTCAACTTTCAGAAGCATCGATTAGTACTTTGGCACAGAAAAAATTCGGTGATGGCATTACCTTTCGCTTAATCTAAATCTTTTGGTAAACCTCTTTGAAAGGAACGCGAAACCGTGGGCCGTACACCCCATTTTCTGCTCGTATGCCACACCCGATGACCATATTTATTTCAGACCCGCTGGGCAGGCCCAATATTCTTTTTACCCGTAAGGTGTCGCTTCCTTCCATCGGGCAAGTATCATATCCAATAGCTGACATTCCCAACATGAAATTAGCAGCCGCCAATCCTGCACTTTTTTGGGCCACGATACGTAAGTCTGAACGCCGTACTTGTCTGTAGACGGGTTTAAAAATTCCAACGGTTTGGAACAACAGATATTTCAACCAGCCCAAAACTCCTAAAAATTCAGTGTAGACCATGGGAATCAATTTTCTGTAATACGATAGTGCAAACTTCTCCCGTTTGGTATACTCTTCCTCTGATTTGTCGCCATATGCTTTTTTTAAAAACGCAACATTGGATTTGGCCCGTTTTCGCCACAAATCCTTTCTACTTGCCACAACTACCATTTGTTGTGCTGTTTTGGCAGCATTCTGATCCAAACAAGCTTTTGCGAGTTCTCTTAATATAGTTTGATCTACCACATGATAGAACTCCCAAAGCTGCAAATTGCTGCTCGTAGGTGCTAAAACGGCATTTTCTATACATTTCCGTACTTTTTCCTCTTCCAGTTTACTATCACTCCTGAAGATTCGAACGGACCTCCTATATGCTATGGCATCGCTTACGGTTTTTTCCATTGGCTAAAAATAATCAAAATCCAATATTGGACGCTTGCTGGGACCTTGTTCAAAAACATGGAAAAAAGGATTGAATATGATATTTTATTTCAACTTAAAGTATTGATTTACAATATGGTATTACAGTATTTATTGGAATGGATTTGAAGGTGGGCATTATGTTAAAAAAATAGGGTATGCGAAAGACATATCTTTGGGTGTTAGAGTAATTTCAGTGAAAAATAACATTTCGAAGAAATTTATTAATGGAATTGAATAAATATAGCAAAAACGTAACCCAAGATCCCACCCAGCCCGCAGCGCAGGCCATGCTATACGCTATAGGATTGAGTGAGAACGATTTGAAAAAGCCCTTAGTAGGTATCGGAAGTACGGGTTATGAGGGCAATCCCTGTAATATGCATTTAAACGACCTGTCCACATATGTAAAACAAGGGACCAAGGATGCGGATTTGGTTGGATTGATATTTAATACCATTGGAGTAAGCGATGGGATTTCAATGGGTACCTATGGAATGCGTTATTCACTTCCTTCCCGGGATATCATTGCAGATTCTATGGAAACTGTGGTTCAAGCCATGAACTATGACGGTTTGGTAACGGTTGTAGGTTGTGATAAAAATATGCCCGGGGCCCTTATGGCCATGATTCGATTGAATCGTCCATCCATTATGGTTTATGGAGGAACGATTGCTTCCGGATGCTTGGATAAGCGAAAATTAGATGTCGTTTCCGCATTTGAGGCCTGGGGTGAAAAAGTTGCTGGTACCATAGGAGAGAAGGAGTACAAAAATGTAATTCAAAATGCTTGTCCGGGAGCAGGAGCCTGCGGAGGAATGTATACGGCCAACACCATGGCCTCGTCAATCGAAGCCTTAGGAATGTCATTGCCCTACAGTTCTTCAAATCCAGCAGTCGGGGCCAATAAGAGGGGTGATGCACAAGAGGCAGGTAAAGCATTGCGCTTCCTTTTGGAAAACGACATAAAACCTCGGGATATCATCTCGAAGAAATCGTTGGAAAATGCGGTTCGTTTAATTGTTGTATTGGGCGGGTCCACCAATGCCGTACTTCACTTTTTGGCTATTGCCAAAGCAGCTGAAATTGATTTTGGATTGGATGATTTTCAACGGATAAGCGATACAACTCCTTTCTTGGCCGATTTAAAACCAAGCGGTAGATTTCTGATGGAAGACCTTCATAATGTGGGAGGTATACCCGCTGTTATGAAGTTCATGTTAAATAAAGGAATGTTGCACGGAGACTGTCTGACCGTTACTGGAAAAACCATCGCCGAAAATCTAGAGGGCCTACCTGATTTAAATGAAGGACAGGAAATAGTAAAAGATTTGGATGAGCCTATAAAGGAGACAGGGCATTTGCGAATTCTTTATGGAAATTTGGCCTCCGAAGGTTCAGTTGCCAAAATTACGGGCAAGGAAGGACTCTATTTTTCCGGTCCTGCGGTCGTATTTGATGGGGAGTTTGAAGCCAATGATGGTATCAAAAATGGTTTGGTCCAAAAAGGAAATGTTGTGGTAATTCGTTATGAGGGTCCCAAAGGAGGGCCGGGTATGCCGGAAATGTTGAAGCCAACAGCTGCAATAATGGGAGCGGGTTTGGGCAAGGAAGTCGCTTTGATTACCGATGGACGTTTTTCAGGGGGGACCCATGGATTTGTTGTGGGCCACATCGCCCCTGAGGCACAAGAAGGAGGTACCATTGGATTAATTCAAGAAGGGGATATTATTACCATCGACGCAGAGAAAAATACCATATCAGTAGATATTTCAGAAGAGGAGTTACAATCCAGAAGGGAAAAATGGATTCAACCTCCCCTTAAAGTAAATAAAGGAAGTTTATATAAATATGCCAAGATGGTGTCATCCGCATCCAAAGGGTGTGTCACGGATTTGATTTGACCTTATGGCCCGCATTTAAAATAAGATATATGGAAACATTAAATGCACAAAAGAAAAACGCGCCAAGTAAAACCGCTGTTCGTATAAGTGGGGCAGAGGCAATCATACATTGTTTGCTGGAAGAAGGCGTTGACCTAATTTATGGATATCCCGGAGGAGCGATCATGCCGGTCTATGATGAGCTCTACAAATTTCAAGATAGACTTACCCATGTTTTAACAAGACATGAGCAAGGGGCAACCCATGCGGCGCAGGGATATGCCAGGGTAAGTGGCAAAGTGGGTGTGGCCATGGCCACTTCAGGACCTGGAGCAACAAACTTGGTTACGGGTTTGGCAGATGCCCAAATTGATTCCACCCCAATGGTATGCATTACAGGACAAGTACCCCGTCATTTACTGGGGTCAGATGCCTTTCAGGAAACGGACATCGTGGGAATATCCACCCCTGTCACCAAATGGAATTATCAGATTACAAAAGCATCTGAAATTCCTGAAATTTTTGCAAAGGCCTTTTACATTGCAAAATCGGGAAGACCTGGACCGGTCTTAATAGATATCACGAAAAATGCACAGTTTGAAGAACTGGATTTCTTATACAAAAAGTGTACTGGGGTACGAAGTTATCAACCGATCCCCGAACCAGATTTAAAGGCCCTTGAGGCCGCTGCGGATTTGATAAACCAAGCTAAAAAGCCTTACATTGTATATGGTCAAGGCGTAATACTGGGGCAAGCTGAAGAAGAGTTGAAAGCATTGGTGGAGAAAGCGGGAATTCCTGCTGCGTGGACCATTTTGGGCCTTTCCGCGATGGACACCGCACATCCATTGAATGTGGGAATGGTAGGAATGCATGGAAATTATGGTCCCAACGTACTCACCAACGAATGTGACGTTTTGATAGCTATTGGAATGCGTTTTGACGATAGGGTAACCGGAAATCTGGAAACATACGCCAAACAGGCCAAAATCATACATTTTGAAATTGACCCTGCGGAAGTGGACAAAAATGTGAAGGCAGATGTGGCCGTTTTAGGAAATGCCAAACAAACCTTGGACTTGTTATTGCCCTTGGTTCATTCAAATGAGCACTTGGAATGGCGCAAGGAATTTGATGTAAAGTATCACTTGGAGTATCAAAAGGTCATAAAGAAAGATATCGAGCCTACAAAACCAGGATTGACCATGGGCGAGGTAATCGAACAGATCAATAAGGCATCCAACAACAACGCCGTAATTGTTACCGACGTAGGACAGCATCAAATGATTGCCTGTCGATATGCCAAATTTTCCCAGACCAAAAGCAACATAACCTCGGGCGGCCTCGGCACCATGGGTTTTGCGTTACCTGCGGCCATTGGTGCTAAAATGGGGGCAATGGATCGCGAAGTAGTAGCGGTCATTGGCGATGGAGGTTACCAAATGACCATACAGGAACTTGGGGTTATTTTCCAACATAATGTTCCCGTGAAAATTGTGGTGCTGAACAATGACCATTTAGGCATGGTGAGACAGTGGCAAGAGTTGTTCTTTGAGAGCCGATATGCTTCCACAGTAATGACCAACCCGGATTTTGTAAAAATTGCCGAAGGATACCACATTACCTCCAAGAGAGTGACAGAACGAAATGAGCTGGAATCGGCCGTTACTGAAATGATTTCATCTAAGGACCCCTATTTTTTGGAAGTCCGTGTGGAAAAAGAAGATAACGTTTTCCCGATGATACCCTCCGGGGCTTCCGTTTCAGATATTAGGTTGGAATAATGAATGCCCTGAATATGCTACATACACCTGCCGTTTATCCAAGCTTGTTAGAGCAATCCGAAGCTAGGGGTTTTACCATGCCCTCAGACAGTAAGGTAGGTTCAATGCTAAGAACGCTCGTAGCTTCAAAACCAAACGGTATTTTTCTAGAATTGGGCACGGGTATGGGCTTATCATTGGCTTGGATGCTCGACGGTATGGATTCGAATTCCAAGATGATAAGTTTGGATTCGGATATGGAACTTGTCGATCTTGCCAAACAAAATTTTTTCGGTGAAAATAGATTAGAACTGTTATGCGTAGACGGTGAAGGTTGGTTATCCGGATATAAGGGTCCGAATTTCGATTTGATATTTGCAGATGCCTGGCCTGGAAAATATAGTCTCTTGGATAGCACCTTGAACCTGCTAAACGTAGGGGGTTTTTATGTGATAGATGATATGGTTGAACAGCCCAATTGGCCGGAAGGACATGGGGAAAAGGCAAAGACATTGATAGGGGACCTGGAATCAAAAAGAGGTTTGAAAATCACAAATATGGATTGGTCAACGGGAGTGATTATAGCCGTTAAAGTAGATGAATATGGAAAATAAATGGTACACCATATCGGTATACTCTGAGAATAACGTAGGACTATTGAATAGAATTTCTGGAATATTTTTAAAGCGACACATTAATATTGAGAGTCTAAATGTTTCAAAATCAGAAATTGAGAATGTTTCAAAATTTACCATCGTTGTCTATACGACCGAAAACTGGACACGGAAAATCGTGGCACAGATCGAAAAACAGATAGAGGTAATAAAGGCATTTTATCACACAGATGAAGAGACGATTTATCAAGAATCCGCGCTTTTTAAGATAGCCTCAAGTCTGCTGTTTGATGAACGACAAATCCAAAATATCATTAAAGAGAGCAACTCTCAAATTGTTACGGTGTCCAGAGATTTCTTTGTTTTGGCCAAAACAGGGCGCAGACATGAAATTGATGAAATGCATGATGCGTTGGAACCGTATGGAATCATGCAGTTTGTGCGATCAGGAAGGATTGCGGTAACCAAGGCCAGTATGCCCATAACCGATATTTTGGCAGAATTTCAAAACCAATAAAGCACTTAATCAAAAACTGAAAATGACAAATTACTTCAATACCCTGTCACTAAGAGACCAGTTGACCCAATTGGGCAAATGTAGATTTATGGAACCCTGGGAATTCAATGATGGTGTAAACGCACTGAGAGGGAAAAAAATTGTGATAATCGGGTGTGGCGCCCAAGGACTGAACCAGGGCTTGAACATGCGCGATTCCGGCCTTGATATCTCATACGCCTTACGGGAGGCTGCTATACAGGAACAAAGACAATCCTATAAAAATGCCACGGAGAACAATTTTACTGTGGGTACTTACAACGAACTGATTCCAACTGCGGATATGGTAATCAATTTGACACCTGACAAACAACATACTAAAGTAGTAGGGGCGGTCATGCCGCTCATGAAAAAAGGAGCTACGTTGTCGTATTCCCATGGATTCAATGTTGTGGAAGAAGGAATGCAGATTCGTAAGGACCTCACAGTAATCATGGTTGCTCCGAAAAGTCCTGGTTCCGAGGTCAGGGAAGAATACAAAAGAGGTTTTGGCGTGCCCACTTTAATTGCGGTTCACCCTGAAAATGATCCTGAGGCGAAGGGTTTGGAACAAGCCAAGGCTTATGCGGCAGGAACGGGAGGACACAAAGCGGGGGTGTTGGAGTCTTCTTTTGTGGCAGAGGTTAAATCTGATCTAATGGGGGAGCAGACCATTCTTTGCGGATTGTTGCAGACCGGTTCCATTCTTTCTTTCAACAAAATGATTGAAAAGGGTATAGACGCTGGTTTTGCTTCCAAATTGATTCAATACGGTTGGGAAACGATTACAGAAGGCCTAAAACAGGGCGGTATTACCAATATGATGGACCGTTTGTCGAACCCGGCCAAGATAAAGGCCTTCGACCTAGCTGAAGAACTTAAGGAAATTATGCGACCGCTGTTTCAAAAACACATGGACGATATCATGAGTGGCCACTTTTCCAAAACGATGATGGAGGATTGGGCCAATGGTGACAAAAACCTATTGGATTGGCGTGCTGCAACAGGCGAAACTGCTTTTGAAAAAACGCCAGCAGGCCCTCATGATATTTCCGAACAAGCGTATTACGACCACGGAGTATTGATGATCGCTTTTGTTAAATCCGGAGTTGAACTGGCATTTGAAACGATGGTTCAATCTGGAATTATTGATGAATCAGCGTATTATGAATCCCTACATGAAACACCTTTGATTGCCAACACCATCGCCCGTAAGAAACTGTTTGAAATGAATCGGGTCATTTCCGATACCGCTGAGTATGGATGCTATCTATTTGACCATGCCTGTAAACCCCTATTAGAGGATTTTATGAAAACTGTGGACACCGATATTATAGGAAATGCCTATGGCACGGATACGGGTAATGGAGTGGATAATATGAAATTAATCACTGTAAACAAAGCCATACGGGAACATCCCGTAGAAATAATAGGCGCCCAGCTTCGGGAATCGATGACGGCAATGAAACCTATTGTTTAAGACCCACAGAACGCTCAATTATAGCTTTTCTTACACCAGTATCTTCCCTGGTAGTGACCCACAGTGGTTTGCGAGATTAATTATAGGGTTTGTAATGCTGCTAAAACGGATTAGGCTCAAATCAAGTCGGGTTAAGAAAGCGATACGCAGGGAAGTCCCTTTCGCTTTTCGATTATGTTTAACAAAATATTAATTTTATTAAACAAAATTTGTAACTTTCGAAGAAATTAATGAAAATGGAAAGTTTACCCGCGATACCAGAAAACCTGCAAATTAAAGAGCCGATCCACCTACGTCACTATTTGGTGAATGGAGAGCTAAAAGATTGGGATGGTCCTACATCTGAGATATTCTCTACAATATCTTCCACTAAAGAATATCAAAAAACCATTCTGGGGAGTATCCCTACAAATCAAGAGTCTGAAGCTATGGAGGCACTTGATGCTGCTACCACGGCATGGGACCAAGGCAAAGGTCTATGGCCCACAATGAAGGTCAAGGATAGAATTGAATGCATGGAGACCTTTGTAAAAAAAATGGAAGAGAAACGGGAAGAAGTTGTTAAATTATTGATGTGGGAAATTGGTAAATCCCAACCAGATTCGTACAAGGAATTCGATAGGACGGTTACCTACATCTATGATACCATTGAAGCATACAAAACACTGGACCGAAATTCCGCAAAGTTTGAAAAATATCAAGGCGTTTATGCCCACATTCGCAGAGGGCCACTTGGGATTGTTTTGTGCTTGGGACCTTACAACTATCCCTTAAACGAAACCTTTACCCTGCTGATTCCCGCCTTGATAATGGGCAATACGACCATTTTTAAACCTGCCAAACATGGCGTATTACTGATTGCTCCGCTACTCGAGGCCTTTCAGACCAGCTTCCCGAAAGGAGTTGTCAATATTTTGTTTGGTCGAGGTAGGGCTATTGCAGGACCTATCATGAAAACAGGCAAAGTGGATGTACTGGCACTTATCGGACATAGTTCTTCGGCCAATGCGCTGGTAAACCAACATCCGAAGAGTAATCGACTGAGACAGGTATTGGGCTTGGAAGCCAAAAATCCCGCGATTATTTTGCCGGATGCCGATTTGGACCTTACCGTTAAAGAATGCATTTCTGGAACACTTTCGTATGATGGGCAGCGCTGTACCGCGTTAAAAATCATCTATGTTCATGAGGAAATCAAAAAAGAGTTTTTAAAAAAATTCGCCAAGGCGGTTGATACGTTAAAGTTCGGTAATCCTTGGGATGAAGGGATAGACTTGACCCCCTTACCTGAACCTGGGAAACCGGATTATATTCAGGAATTATTGGATGACGCACTTGAAAAAGGAGCCAAAATAGTCAACAAAAATGGTGGGAAGCGCGTACCGAATTTCATCTGGCCTTCCATTGTATATCCCACCACGAAGGATATGAAGGTGTATGAAGATGAGCAATTTGGGCCGATCATTCCCGTAATTTCATTTGAAGACATTTCACAACCGCTGGATGATATGGCAGCGTCAAATTATGGACAGCAAGTGAGCCTTTTTGGCAAAGATGTCTATGCGCTGTCACCTTTGATTGATACCTTGGCAAATTTGGTGTGTCGGGTTAATCTCAATAGTTCTTGTCAGCGCGGCCCCGATGTGTATCCATTTACGGGTCGAAAAGATTCAGCCCAATCTACGCTCAGTGTAAATGATGCCCTTCGCTCATTTTCCATACGTACTTTCGTAGCATTTAAGGATACCGAATTGAACAACGAGACCATTGGACAACTTATGGAGGCCAAGGTGAGCAATTTTTTAAGTACGGATTATATCCTTTAGGGTGTACAACAATCCAATACGCTATTGAATCTGGGCAAGTTCACCAAACTGTTCTTTTAGCGAGATGGCTTCGGAAAGACCATTCAAAAAATAGTCAAAACCTCCTTGAAAATGGGTTTTTTCACCAAGTGTCTTAGATTCGGGAATCATCAGTAGATAATTTCTGGCCTCTACCGTGTTGTCCAAAAGTAGATGCCCCAAGGACAGATTGGCCCAAAGGTATTTTTGAATATCCTGATGGGTGGTGCGCTCCAATTTATCTTGCCAATAATCCATGGAATTTCTGATTTCTGGTCGTACGGCTTGAAGGCTTTTCCGTTTTTTTTCGCTAAGTGCTGAAAGGGAATTAATGGCGCTTTTCGCAGAATGACTGGCCTCGTTCAACGCTTCATGTCCCTTATTTTTTATACCGTAGGTTACCGCATAGGCCTCGACCTGCTGCTCGGTATAATTTTCCCTGAGAAGCTTACCGCTTTTTTGAAAAAAGTATTCCAACACCACTGCCTCATACTTTTTAAGTTTTCGCTCCAATAACTTTTTTTTCTTTTCAGGCTTCTTTTTTAAATTGTATTTCAGTTTAAAAACCGGATTGAGCATAAAGTGACGGATGGGAAGTAGTGTCGATTGTTCCAGTTCATCAATGTAATACGTTATAGTTTCATCCAAAAGAACAGAACCGTCCTTGGTGAGTACGGTCAATCGGGCAGCGGCATTGACATTGCATATCGCACTTTCCATATCGGAAAAATCAACATCCAATTGCACATTTTCTGTAGCATAGGACATCGTACTTAGGGAAATAACAAAATCAGGGTTGGTCTCCGTCTGAACAAAGGGTTGGGATTTTAATCCTATATATCGATTGCTCCATACGCGCAACGTATCTGCAATAGCCTTTTGTTTCAACTGTTCTTTTTCTCTGGAATCCATTTCCCCAATAGCATGGGACCAAGCCATTTCATCACTTAAATCCATAGGGTTCAAGTCGGTATCCACTTTGATTTGATAGGTTTTCAAGTGGGCTTCTAAAGGTGCTTTAGGGGCAATGGTATACCTCCACGCGACCGAATTTTTAATTGGCTTTATCTTTTTTTGGGCCATGGTGCCCGTCGGTAAAAGAAGAAATGTAAGATTGAGAACTATTACGTATAAAAGTTGATGGGTGTTTTTAAGTATCATCATAAACAAGTTTATCAACCTAAAAGTAGGTTCCGAATACCTGTTTGGGAGATGAAAATTGACAGATGTAGGATACGGATTGACGAATACAGGATATGAATTGAGCAAGCAGATTTTACTCCAAACCCTGATTCGGATGCTCAATCAGGGCCGTATTGTCGGATTGTGGATGAAGCCAGGATACCTCTCAATCAGGGACTTTGTGGATTTTTGGGCTTTGGGCCGCAGATAAATGGGAGGTATGAATTAAACGTTGGCTGCCAACCAATCACCAACTTCGCGGGTCCCATAGGATTTCCCTCCATTGGAAAGATCTTCGGTTACTATACCGTGGGCAAGGGATTGATTGACTACCTCACGTATCGCAGCGGCTTCCTCAACCAAGCCAAATGCGGTTTCGAACATCATGGCTGCCGAAAGTACCGTTGCCAGGGGATTCGCGATATTCTTTCCCGCCGCCTGCGGATAGGAACCATGAATGGGTTCAAATAGCGAAGTTTTTTCTCCCAAGGATGCAGAGGGCATGAGTCCCATGGAGCCCGAAATTACGGAGGCTTCATCGGTCAACACATCACCAAATAAATTTTCGGTTATGAGCACGTCGTACGTATTGGGCCACTGAATCAATCGCATGGCCACGGCATCCACAAATTCGTAGGTTACAGCAATATCCGGATAATCCTGCTCTAAACCTTGAACGGTTTCACGCCACAAACGTGAAGTCTCTAACACGTTCGCTTTGTCTACACAGCATAATTTTTTGGAGCGCTGTCGCGCCATTTCAAAGCCTTTGCGTGCCAGGCGTTCCACTTCGGCGCGGGTATAGGTACACGTATCATAGGCTGTGTTGCCTTCATCCTCACGTCCCCTTTTTCCGAAGTATATTCCTCCGGTCAACTCTCTTAAAAACACTAAATCGGTTCCTTCGATACGCTCCTTTTTTAGAGGGGATTTATCAATTAGGGAAGGAAAAGTGAACGTCGGTCGTACGTTTGCAAAAAGCCCTAACTTTTGACGCATCTTTAGCAAACCTTGTTCCGGTCGGACTTTTGCAGACGGGTCATTGTCATACTTTGGATGCCCAATCGCACCGAACAGAACCGCGTCTGCGGCGATACAAATCTCATGGGTTTCATCGGGATATGGGTTTCCTACCGCATCTATCGCGGCAGCTCCGGTCAAGGCGGGTTTCCAAGTTATTTGATGATTGAATCTGAAGGCGACCGCATCACAGACTTTAATGGCTTGGTCGATTACCTCGGGTCCGATCCCATCTCCTGCTAAAAGAGCAATATTGAACTTCATTTTTTGGTTTTGTTTAAAAAAGGTTGAGCATCTTTTCAGTTGCTTTAATAGCGGATACCGTCTGGTCTGAGTCTAATCCGCGCGTAGTGAAGTCTTTCTCTTTGGTTTTCCAAGTTATTATGGTTTCACAAAGGGCATCCGAGGTACTTCCTGGGGGAATTCGAACCACATAATCCACCAATTTGGGTAGCTCGACCCCTTCCTTTTGGTACACCTTGTGTAAGGCGTTGATAAAAGCATCGAACTGACCATCGCCTTGTGCATTTTCTTCATAGGATTTTCCATCTATTTCAATGGAAAGGGTAGTGGAGGGCTTCAATCCTTTGGAATGTGTCAGTACATAGGATTTTACAAAAACACGCTGCTTATGCCAATCGGTATCCAAAACATCAGAGATGATATAGGGCAGGTCATCTTTGGTAACTCTTTCCTTTTTATCGCCAAGCTCGATAATGCGTTCGGTCACTTTTTTCAATTCCCAATCGTTCAGCGTTAATCCAAGCTCTTGCAAATTTTTTTGAATGTTCGCTTTTCCCGATGTTTTGCCTAGGGCGTATTTACGCTTTCTTCCGAAACGCTCGGGCAATAAATCATTAAAGTAAAGATTCTTTTTATTGTCTCCATCAGCATGTATTCCAGCAGTTTGCGTAAATACATTATCTCCTACTATAGGTTTGTTGACCGGAATGCCAAATCCAGTAAAGGCAGACACCAACTTACTGACCTTATAAAGGGAGGATTCTTTGACCCCTATTTCTACTTCCGGTATAAAATCGTTGACCACGGCCACTACGCTCGCTAAGGGTGCATTTCCGGCGCGTTCTCCCATTCCGTTGACCGTTAAGTGCAAACCGTGGCATCCTGCTTTTAACGCTTCTAGAACATTGGCTACACTTAGGTCGTAGTCGTTATGCCCATGGAAGTCAAAATGTGTAGTAGGATAACGTTCTACGATTTGTTTGATAAAATCCCTTGTCTCAAAATGGGTGAGTACCCCTAAAGTGTCTGGGAGTAAAACGCGTTTTATCGGTTGTTTGGAAAGAAAATCAAGGAACTGAAAGACATAATCCTTGGAATTTCGCATGCCGTTGCTCCAATCTTCTAGATAAACATTAGTTTCGAAACCTATTTTTTGGGCTTTGGAGATAACTTCACCAATTGCCGAAAAATGTTCGTCCGGGGTCTGCTTTAATTGGTGTGTCAAGTGATTTAAGGAACCTTTGGTAAGTAAGTTTTGGACTTCGGCTCCAGCATTTTGCATCCATTTTAATGAAATCCCTTGGTCCACAAAGGTCAGTACTTCAATCCTTGAAATATACCCTTCGGTTTTTGCCCAGTCCGTAATTTGTTTTACCGCAGTGAACTCTCCTTCGGATACGCGCGCGGAAGCTACTTCGATACGGTCCACTTTTAGTTCTGTCAATAGTAATTTGGCCAGCGTGAGTTTTTCCGAAGCGGAAAAAGATATACCGGAGGTTTGCTCACCATCCCTTAGGGTGGTGTCCATGATTTCAACCGTTCTTGTTTTCATTTTCGTGGTCCCAATCAGTTTTAGAGAAGGTTAGAGCGGGGTGTTTTGAGCAAACTTTTGGATGTTATCTTTTATGTTCAACAAATAGTCAATATCATCGAAACCGTTCAACATATTTTGCTTTTTATATTCATTGATTTGAAAACTCTCGCTTTCACCCGTTTCCAAAAGCGTAATGGTCTGTTCCGGAAGATTGACCTGTAGCTCGGTTTTTGGATTGGCTTCTATCGTTTTGAAAATAGTGTCCAGGAACTCGGCCGTGACCTGTACCGGTAACACGCCGATGTTCAAACAATTATTACGGAAAATATCAGCAAAGAAACTGGAAACCACACAGCGGAAGCCGTAATCGTAGACCGCCCATGCCGCATGTTCCCGTGAGGATCCCGAACCAAAGTTTTTACCACCCACTAAAATTCTGCCACCATACATGGAATTGTTGAGCACAAAGTGTTCTTTTGGGGTGTTGTCCGGATTAAATCGCCAGTCTCTAAATAAGTTGTCCCCAAAACCTTTCCGTTCGGTTGCCTTTAAAAACCGGGCAGGAATAATCTGATCGGTGTCCACATTTTCTATAGGGAGTGGAACGGCATTGCTTGTCAATACGTTGAATTTATCGTATGCCATTTCTTTTAGTTTTGATTTAGACTTCTTGAAGCTCCATAAGCTCCCTAGGGTCAGTTACCTTGCCGGTGACCGCCGCTGCGGCCGCGACCAGTGGGCTGGCTAACAAGGTACGTGCTCCGGGCCCCTGTCTACCCTCAAAATTACGGTTGGAGGTACTCACTGCGTATTTTCCAGCGGGAATCTTATCGTCATTCATGGCCAGACAAGCCGAACAGCCAGGTTCACGCAGTTCAAAACCGGATTCATGTAAAATATCCAAAATACCTTCGTTCCTGATCGCTTCCTCTACCTTGTGCGAACCTGGTACCAACCAAGCGGTAACGTTTTCTGCTTTTTTTCTTCCCTTGATTATGGAGGCAAACGCCCTGAAATCTTCTATCCGGCCGTTGGTGCAACTTCCTAGGAAGACAAAATCTATCGGTTTGCCGATCATGGCCTCTCCTTCATTAAAATTCATGTAGGCCAATGATTTTTGGTAGGTGGCCGCGCCGGATTCAATAGCTTTGGCCGTTGGGATACCACTTTGTATTCCAATGCCCATTCCTGGATTTGTTCCAAAGGTTATCATGGGTTCAATATCTCGGGCATCAAAGGAAATTTCTTTATCAAAGACCGCATCGGTATCTGTTTTTAGGGTATCCCAGTACGCCATAGCTTTCTCCCAGTCTTTTCCTTTGGGGGTGAACTCCCTTCCCATAATGTATTCGAAGGTTGTGGTATCGGGTGCAATCATACCGCCCCGAGCACCCATCTCAATACTGAGGTTACAAACGGTCATTCTACCTTCCATGGACATATTTTTGAAAACGTCTCCGGCATATTCTACAAAATATCCCGTAGCTCCCGATGTAGTAAGTTTTGAAATGATGTAAAGCGCCACATCTTTGGGCGTAACCGCTTGGTTGAGTTCTCCGTTCACTGAAATGCGCATACTTTTTGGTTTCGGCTGCATAATGCACTGTGTGGACAGTACCATTTCTACCTCACTGGTTCCGATTCCAAAAGCGATTGCCCCGAAAGCGCCATGGGTTGAGGTGTGGGAGTCTCCACAAACTATGGTCGCTCCAGGTACAGTTATGCCATTTTCCGGTCCGATTACATGTACAATACCGTTCTTTTCGTGTCCCAATCCCCAGTAGGACACACCATGTGCTTTGGCATTTTCTTCCAGAGCTTTCAATTGATTAGCGGAAAGCTTGTCCTTTACGGGTAAATGCTGGTTTCTAGTGGGTGTGTTGTGGTCCGCTGTCGCAAAAGTTCGTTTCGGGTAGAGTACTTTGATGCCTCTGTTCTTTAGACCGAGAAAAGCAACGGGACTCGTGACCTCATGGACAAGGTGCCTATCGATAAAAAGCACGTCAGGTCCATTTTCAATGTTCTGGACCACGTGGGAATCCCACACTTTATCAAATAGCGTTCTGCTCATTATCCAGTATCCTAAATTGGTTAAGCGGATAAAAGTACCTTTATGGGAGGTAGCAGTCAAAAGAAAGTGTAAAAAATTACGATGTTCAAACCTGCTTTCCCGTTTTCTTGATGCATTTTTTATGGATTTTGGGGAAGAAACGGGTTACTTCAAATACCTACTGAAAATTACTTTTAAACTTTTTTTCTCCATTTTTTAAGGGAAAGGAAATCCCGATAAGGATTTACTGGCACAATTGATAGATAAATTAACAAAATAGCCACCTTGCTATCGTTTTGATTTTAATGCTCTGAAATTTAACAAGTTAAAAATGAATTTAACAGAGTTGTAACGTCCTGTCTTTTCTGTCCTTTTTACTTTAGAGGACAATCTTTCAGTTTATTCATTAACAAAAATCAAAAACGAACCAATGAAGAAATGTTATTCGGCGTTTAGCGCCCTTGTTTTCTTAGCAATTTTTAGTGTGTCCACAGTTTCCTTCGCCCAACTGGATTTTTTGCCCCGTGGCAGTCAGAAGGCAGAAGTGATGCAACGTATAGGAAATACAGATGTTACCATAGTGTATTCGAGACCTAGTGTAAACGGACGTGAAATCTGGGGTAGTTTGGTACCCTTCGGAATGAACAATTTGGGTTTTGGTACTGCTAAAGAGTCTCCCTGGCGAGCCGGGGCCAATGAAAATACCATCTTCAAGACAACCCACGATTTAACCATTGGGGGCAAAGCACTTCCAGCAGGAAAGTATGGCCTACACATGGTGGTAAACCAGGATAATACGGCAACTATTATCTTCTCCAAGAACTACAGTGCTTGGGGAAGTTATTTTTATAATCCTGAGGAAGATGTACTTCAAGTTGAGGTGGAAACCCAGGAAATTCCCCATGTAGAACAACTTACTTTTGGATTTGAATCAGTGGACGCAAACTCAGCTGTTGTTTCTTTGGATTGGGAGAAAAAGCAAATTCCCTTTAAAATAGAGACCAACGTAACCAACAATGTCTTGACAGAAGTTCGCAAACAGTTACAGGGCACCCCTGGTTTTAGTCGACAAAGTTGGGAACAGGCGGCAAACTTTGCGTTGAACAACGATGGGGATTTGGATGAGGCGCTTGTTTGGGCGGATGCCGCCATTGCAGGTAAATTCTTCAGCCAGAAAACCTTTAATAATCTCAGTATCAAATCGCAGATATTGGCCAAACAGGGAAAAACGGACGAAGCTAAGGCATTGATGAAAGAGGCCATGCCGTTAGGAACCGTTTTCCAAGTACATGGATATGGGAGGCAGTTGATTACTCAAGGCAAGTCGGACGAGGCGCTCGAAGTTTTTAAATGGAATGCCAAAACCCATAAGGACACTTGGCCAGTGCACTATGGCCTGGCACGGGGATACTCAGCCTTAGGAGATAACAAGTCCACATTGAAACACTTGAAGATAGCCTTGGAAAATGCACCAGCTCAAGCCAATAAGGACCGAGTGGCGGCCAATATCGCAAAAGCGGAAAAAGGAGAGGGAATCAACTGAGCTTGCATTCTTATCAGGTTATGGAATGCCTGGAACGTTCCAGGCATTTTTTAGCTGATGTAATTCCAGATAGCCTTGTTCTGAACAACGTTTTGGTAGGCTTTTCTTATAGGTAGATTTATTTCCTTTTCCAATCCAGGGTCCTCTTTAAGTAATTGAATTACATGATAGCGGGCAGTTTTTAAAATGGGATTGTCTTTTACGATATCCACTATTTTAAGGTTGAGCACTCCGCTCTGTTGGGTACCCATAAGGTCTCCAGGGCCTCGGAGCTTGAGGTCCACTTCGGCAATCTCAAATCCGTCATTGGTCTGTACCATGGTCTCTAAACGGGTTTTGGAATCCTGGGACAGTTTATGACCCGTCATAAGAATGCAAAAGCTCTGTTCCGCTCCTCGGCCAACCCGACCTCTAAGCTGGTGTAACTGGGATAACCCAAAGCGTTCAGCACTCTCAATGATCATGACCGAAGCGTTGGGGACATTTACTCCCACTTCTATGACCGTGGTGGCCACCATAATCTGGGTTTCTCCCTTTACGAAGCGTTGCATTTCATAGTCCTTGTCTAAAGGCTTCATTTTTCCATGGACGATGGAGATTTGGTATTCCGGCAAAGGAAAATCCCGCACAATGCTTTCGTAGCCGTCCATAAGATCTTTATAATCCAAGGCTTCGGATTCCTGAATTAAGGGATATACCACATAAACTTGACGCCCTTTTTTGATTTCATCTTTGATAAACCGAAAAACTTGCAATCGATTCGAATCAAAACGATGGACGGTTTTCACCGGTTTCCTTCCAGGTGGTAGCTCATCAATTACGGAAATATCCAAATCCCCGTAAACACTCATCGCCAACGTACGTGGTATGGGCGTCGCGGTCATTACCAAAATATGGGGTGGGGTTTCATTTTTATGCCAAAGTTTGGAGCGCTGCGCCACACCAAAACGATGTTGTTCGTCGATAATGGCCAAGCCCAAATTTTTAAATTGAACAACATCTTCCAGGATGGCATGGGTGCCTATTAAAATGTGGAGTTGTCCATTCTCTAAATCTTCATGAATTGTTTTTCGCTTTGATTTTTTCGTAGACCCGGTCAATAATTCGATTTGTACCTCCAGGTCACCTAATAGTTCCTTGAGACCTATATAATGTTGCTGCGCCAATATCTCTGTGGGCGCCATAAGACAGGCTTGAAAACCATTGTCCATGGCCAGGAGCATACACAAAAGCGCCACGATGGTTTTACCGGATCCCACATCGCCTTGTAAAAGGCGATTCATCTGCGCGTTGCTCCCTAGATCATTTCTGATTTGCTTGATTACTTTTTTTTGGGCGCTGGTAAGCTCAAAGGGAAGGTGCTTTTTGAAAAAGGTATTAAAGTAATTGCCCACATTGGTAAAAGGCATGCCTTTTATTTTCTTTTTGCGAAGTATTTTTTTTGAGATGAGTTGTAGCTGCACGAAGAAAAGCTCCTCGAATTTTAAGCGGAATTGTGCCTTGGCCAATAATTCTTGGTTCTTTGGAAAATGGATGTTCAACAAAGCATCACTTTTGGAAATCAGCTTGAGTTCTTCTAGGATTTTTGGGGACAGCACCTCCGGAAATTGTCCTTTACAATCCATAAAAAGTTGCTGGATCATCTGACTCAATACTTTATTGGTAATCCCACGGGCACTTAACTTTTCAGTGGAAGGATAAATGGGTTGCATAGCAATTTTAAGCCCTTTTTGATGTACGGCCAAGAGTTCCATTTCTGGATGGGGCATAGAAAGCATATTTCCATAGCGCGAAACTCTTCCAAAAACAATGTAGGGTTCATTTAACTTCAGATTTTCCCGTATCCATTTATGTCCACGAAACCAGACCAGTTCCATTTGCCCCGTGCCATCCCCAAAAGTTGCCACCAAGCGCTTACCGCGTTTCTGGGCTACGGTCTTGATGTGGATAATTTTTCCTACCACCTGAACATCCGCTCCACTGTTTTGCAATTGGTCTATGGTGTAGTATTGCGTTTTGTCCAGATAACGGTTCGGAAAAAGCTGAAGCAGATCTTTGAACAAATAGATGCCCAATTCCTTTTGCAAGACTTCGGCGCGATTGGGTCCTACATTTTTGAGATAGGTAATCGGTGTCTGAAGAAAATTGGAGTTCATCAAACGAAAATATGTAATTTGGAAAGACTTTTGCTATACTTGAACCATGAAGCAATTTCCCATAGTTGTCCTTTTCTTACTTCATCAAGTTCTTATATCCCAAATTCAAGATGGCGTGGATTTCACCCATGGAAAAATCCACATCGCCTTTGATTTGGTATCCAAAACAATTTCTGGTAAAGTATTGTATGATTTCAATGTTCTCAAGGATGTGGATTCGCTCTTTTGGGATGCTAAAAATATGGATATTGAAACATTGCTATTGGACCGTGTTGCTACCCGGTATGAAAATACTTCGAGACACTTGATATTGAATAAAAAATTCAAGAAAGGCACTTCCCATAGTGTTCAAATACAGTATCGATGCCAACCAAAACAAACGGTATATTTTATTGGATGGGAAAATGACAATCGATTTCAAAATCAAATATGGACGCAGGGTCAGGGCAAATACACCAGTCATTGGTTGCCCAGTTTTGATGATATGAATGAAAAAGTGGAATTCGACCTCAATATAAATTTTGAAAGTGGCTATTATGTGGTCGCGAATGGAAAATTGTTGGAGAAAAAAATGGAAGGGGATACAACAATTTGGCGGTATGACATGCAGCGTCCCATGAGTAGTTATCTTTTGGCGTTTGCCATTGGTATGTTTGAAAAAAAGGAAGAAATCTCTTCGTCGGGAATACCGATTGAGCTATACTATGAGCCTCAAGATAGTGCAAAGTTTGAGCCGACCTTTCGGTATACCAAACGAATTTTTGATTTTTTTGAAAATGAAATTGGGGTTCCCTATCCATGGCAAAACTACAAACAGGTACCCGTTCAAGATTTTTTATATGCCGGCATGGAAAACACAGGGACCACCTTTTTTTCAAACTCGTTCATGATAGATTCCATTGCCTTTGTGGATAAAAACTATGTCAACGTGAATGCCCACGAATTGGCCCATCAATGGTTTGGTAATTTAGTCACGGAACAAAGTGGCGAACATCATTGGTTGCATGAGGGTTTTGCTACCTATTACGCTTATTTGGCCGAAAAAGAAATCTTTGGGGACGATTACTTTTACTGGAAATTATGGGAGACGGCTTCTGCTTTGGCCAAGTTTTCAGAAGCTGGAAATGGAGAGGCGTTGACCAATCCCAACGCTGGTAGTCTCACATTTTATGAAAAAGGGGCTTGGGCCTTGATTATGCTCAAGGAACGGGTAGGGGACCTTGTGTTCAAGGAAGGCATTCGTAATTATTTGGAAAAGTATGCCTTTAAAAATGTTACCCTTTCCGATTTTTTATGGGAAATGCGAAAAGCTTCGGGGATGAAGCTTTTGGATTTTGAAGAAACTTGGCTTCAAAATTCAGAATTTCCTCTGAAATCTGCTCAAGCATTTTTAAGAAAAAAATCACCCTCCCTAACGCTATTTTTTGACTTGGAAGATGAGTTTGACCGGATACAAAGCGATGACGTCGATTTTCAGAAGTATTGGCATGCCAACAGCAGCACGGTATTCTTTAAAAGAGAACTCGTACGAAGACATTGGCGTATTTTGCCAAGAATGCTACTTGCAGAAGTGCTGGATGGTGAATCATTGGAGCTACGCCGTGAGTTTGTCGCTTCGGTGGAAAATATCAATTCATATCCAATAGAGCCTGTAGAATCGCTGTTGGAAGATAGAAGTTACGTCACCAACGAGAACGCTTTGGCCGCATTATGGATGACCTATCCTGAAAATAGAAAAAGATATCTCACCAAAACCAATGGGATCCAGGGTTTGCCCAACAAAAATGTCCGTTTGCTATGGCTTGTTTTGGCATTGTCCACGGACGGATACACCGATTCTGAAAAGAGCAGTTTTTATGTTGAACTGAGCGGATATACCCATCCCAAATATCATTTTGAGGTGCGACTCTTGGCCTTTCAGTATTTAAAGAACTTGGGCGCTTTGTCCGACGATTGTTTGAAGAATTTGATAAAGGCATGTAATCATCATGTATGGTATTTTAAAAAATCATGTCGAAAGATTTTAAAGGAGTTTTTGAAAGGAGATGGAAATCCAGAACGACTTAAGTCAATATATACTTCTTTGAATCAAAAAGAACGCGAGTATGTGGATAAAACTTTGGGCAAATGAGGGCCTTGGTCATTTCTGGAGGAGGTAGTAAAGGGGCCTTTGCCGGTGGCGTGTCGCAATTTTTGATACAGGAGGCGAAGCATAAGTACGATCTGTTCATCGGCACGTCTACAGGAAGTCTTTTAATTTCCCATTTGGCCCTGAACAAGCTCGATAAAATCAAAGAAATTTACTCCTCGGTCAACCAAGACGCCATTTTTAACAATTGCCCCTTTATCATTAGAAAAAAGTATGGCGTAGAGCTTATTGCCATTAATCATTGGAACGTTTTCAAAAATTTTATCAGAGGGAAAAAAACGTTTGGGGAAAGTGAGAGCTTGCGGGAGCTTATCCACGAGTCCATCACTGAAAAGGAATTCAATACGCTTAAAAACGGAGACAGCGATATTGTGGTGACCGTATCGAATCTGTCCATGAACCAAGTAGAATACAAATCAATCAACGATTGCACCTATAAAGAATTTTGTGACTGGGTATGGATTTCTTCGAACTATGTGCCTTTTATGAGCCTGGTCAAAAGGAACGGGTGCGAATATGCTGATGGGGGTTTAGGGAGCTTGGTACCTATTGAGGAGGCCTTGAAACGTGGTGCTACGGAGTTGGACGTAGTGGTACTTCGGACTGAAGTCAATTATTTGAACAGGATGCCGGTTCGAAGTCCTTTTGAATTGATCACGACCAGTTTTGAATTTATGTTGGATCGTATTGAAAACCAAAATGTACGAATCGGTAAATTGGTCGCCAATCAGAAAGACGCGATTATCAACTTTTATTATACACCTACGGTACTCACTACAAACTCACTTATTTTTAATAAAGAACGTATGACCCTCTGGTGGAAAAGGGGGTATCTCTACGCTAAAAACAAGAATGAGGAAACCAGTCCCATAGACCCGGAGCAAATGGAATGACCTACCACAAATCGCCTACCTCTTTTTTAATAAAAGAGAGTGCAGTGGACGATGGCGATTGTTTTTCCATGGTTTGGTTAAGGATGTCCTCCCGTAGTTTGTCCGGGGACTCCGTTTCGCTCATCCCGGCAGAACGAATGATCTGGATGGTTGCATTTTTAGCAGCCTTGATAATATTCCAACATTCATCCGACATGTATATCTGTTGTGAGAGATTGTGCTCAAATTCCGTCTCGATCTGCTTGATCAGCAAATTTTCATAATCGTTCTTATTCTTTCCTTGGGGTGCCACGCGGACCACTAAACTGTTGATGGAAATTCTTTCCAAAAAAAGAACCATACGTTCATAGGCTTGTAAACGAATGGGCAGCGCATCTTTCTGCGCATCCTTATGAAGTAAATATCGCCTTCGCCCGTCTTCATTTTTGGTGTGTAACCTAAAAAAATAAAAGGCTATGGCTCCAGTAACAACGGCAGGCAATAAATAGGCAAAAAGTTGGAAAATGTCATCTCCGGTCATGAGTGGTTTGGTTTTGTTGATTTACTAGATACAAGAACGAACTAAACGTGGAAAAAGTATAAGGTCTATTTAAGCTTTTACAGCTTAAATCGCGTCACCGGCTCACGCCCATTGTTTTTGAAAACAGTAAAAAAGAAGAGTACCTACTGGGCTACTTTTACACTTTCTTTGACCTTCCCATAAAAGCCTTCATAATCAGGTCGGAGTTTTATTTGGATACCTTCTTTGAAGTTACCATCTTTCACTGAGGTCGTCAATTTGTCCGCAGCGACTCCCAAGGAGTCTGCCAATCTTTTGGTCACGGCATTTGCCTGATTGTAGGTCGTGGCAAACTCACCTGTGATGTTCAAACCGACCACTTCCGTTTTTCTATCCGGGTTAGCGTTTATGATTTTGGACACTTTTGCCAACCAAGTGTTTCCTTCTTCGGTCAGCTCAACTGAACCTTCAGGACCAAAAAGCGTGCTCAAACCGCTGGAAAGAACCACATCCCCTTCTGAAAAATCAGCGTTTGCATTTTCTCCCAAAGTTTGTTTTATCTTGGTCAACAACACAATTGCGGTAGAGTCATTGTTCGAAATCATCTGATTGATTCCGCTAAGTTGCTTTTCTTTTTGTTCCAGAGCCTGCAAGGTTTTGTTTACGTTATCACTGCTTTTCTTGGAAAGTTCGGAAAAACTCGTAAGGTTTTGCAGCAAGGTGGCGTTGGCGTCTCGCAAACTTGTATTTTCGGTCTTTAGAGCTTCCGCTGCCGCAGTGCTTGAAGAAATCTCCCTTTTGGACTTGGCCAGTTCTTGCTCCAAGTCTTGTTTCTCCAGTTTTAGTGTTTCAATTTGGGCAAAAAGCTCACTTTTTTTCTGCCCCGTCGCAATTCCAAAAACGAAAAGGAACAGAAGTAGGATAGGTAATTTTGTTTGCATGCTATTTAGATTTAGGTCGGTTACTTTTTAATTTTTCGGGATTATTATCAAAATACAAAAAGCAAAAAGTACATTACTTTTCACTAAATGACAATTGATTTTCAAACCATCAAATATGGTAATTTAATCCATACAAAGATAGTGATCCGCATTTATTAGATAACCCAAGAAATGGTTGCAATACCTTGCATCACATATTTAGATAATCCAATGTCAACTCTGTCATTGCCTTCACACCTAACTGCATCCCAGAATCATCAATAAGAAAATCCGGGGTATGATGGGGATAAGACTCTGTATTTCCTGGTGTCATTCCACCAAGAAAAAAGAAAAACCCTGGGACATCCCTTTGGAAATAAGAAAAATCCTCCGCACCGGTGATTGCTTTTTGGGCAATAACATTTTTACCACCAGCGACCCGTTGCAATGTTGGTAACATTTGTCGGGCCAATTCAGGCACATTGAAGGTTATATCGGTCGCATCTTTTATTTCGCAAGTGGCTTCCCCACCATAGGCTTTGGCAATATCGGCTACCATTTCCTTCATGCGTTTGTTGATATGGTCCTTCATATCATAATCCAAGGTTCGAATAGTACCGAGCATCTCGGCAGACTCGGGAATGATATTAAAACGTACGCCACTTTTGATTTTCCCCACTGTGATTACCGCCGCTTCATTGGTCAGATTGGCTTCACGGCTGATAATGGTTTGAAGACCATCTATAATTTTAGCACTTATCAAAATAGGGTCTACACCACTCCAAGGTTGGGAACCATGACTTTGTTTTCCCTTAACCTTTATGGTAAAGCTTTGCGCTGCTGCAAGAGCACCACCTATTTTATAGCGTATGGTACCCACCGGAGTTTGGGAATTGATATGTAACCCAAAAATGGCGTCCACATCCGGATTCTTCAAGACCCCTTCCTTTACCATGAGCAAAGCCCCGCCCTCTTCACCGGGGGGTGCACCCTCTTCCGCAGGTTGAAAAATAAATTTTACAGTACCGTTGATTTTGTCCTTATTCTTTGACAAGACTTCTGCAACGCCCATAAGAATGGCAGTATGGGTATCGTGGCCACATGCGTGCATTACCCCCACTTTTTCACCCAAAAATTCGGTAGTGACCGTGGATCTAAAAGGAAGTTCATTTCTTTCCGTTACGGGCAACGCATCGATGTCCGCTCTCAAGGCAACTACTTTTCCTGGGTTATCACCCTTTAGGATACCCACCACCCCGGTGTGGGCAACGCCCGTTGTTACTTCAATCCCCAAGGATTTTAAATGCTTGGCGATCTTTTCGGCAGTTTTGAACTCCCGATTGCTCAATTCTGGATTTTGGTGTATATCATGTCGCCATTCGATTACTTTGGATTCGATGGCGGCATAATCTTTTTCCAGACTTGGTCCCTGCGCCCAAAGGGCATAACAAGAACAAATGCTTACTAGAGTTAAAACCTTCTTCATAGTATTAAAATTTAATGAGTTGATAGCCTTTGTTTTGTAGTTGAATCAACGCCGTCATGGCGGAAAGTGAAATTTTTACCCCTGGAATCAATTCTTCTTTTGGGTAGTTTCTGGATTTTGAAGATTGGCCACAAAGAATAATTTCGACACCGGCCTCCATGAGCTGATTGATCATATCGTAATTTGGGTTTTGCGTACCAAATCGAGTAAGGTAGGGTGCATTCCCAATCATATCTTTGGATGCGTTGCCATGTACCACCAGTGCCACTTTAAGTTGTGACTCAGGGATATTGCTCTGCGCGTGCATATTTAAAAATCGTGCAGCGGTCTCGATACTTCGGTTTAATGCATCAGGTGAATCTGGGCTTCGCATGATATCGAAGACCACCTTATAGGTCGTATTTGTATCCGTGGGAAAATCAGGATTTTCGATTTTCCACACTTCCCCATAGGTCTCCATGATGGGCCCAGCTTCTTTTTCTTGGGCGATTGAAAGCAAGGGAAGAAGTAAAATAACTGTCAAAAAAGATACATGTGATTTCACGAAATCCGGGATTTTAGCTTTAAATATATTCAAATTCAGCATAACCTATTTCTGTTTATAACTATTAAAAGGATGATTTTACCAAGAATCCATAATTGGCTAATTTCACCTTTAGGTTTAAATACAGTAGCTTTTGAGTACATTTTTAGAGGAACTGAATGAGGCACAACGCGCCCCTGTACTGCACAAAGAGGGCCCTTTGATGGTCATTGCGGGGGCAGGTTCGGGAAAAACACGGGTGCTTACCTATCGCATTGCCCATTTGATGGAGCAGGGGGTAGATTCCTTTAATATCCTTGCGCTCACCTTCACGAACAAGGCAGCACGGGAGATGAAAAAAAGAATTGCCACCATTGTAGGGAATTCGGAGGCCAAGAATCTTTGGATGGGTACTTTCCATTCAGTATTTGCCAAATTGCTTCGTTTTGAAAGTGATAAGCTGGGCTATCCCAGTAATTTTACCATCTATGATACGCAAGATTCCCAACGTTTGATAGCCTCCATCATCAAGGAAATGGGTCTGGACAAAGACATTTACAAGTATAAACAGATTCAGAATAGGATTTCCTCGTACAAGAACAGCTTGATCACGGTAAAGGCTTACTTTCAAAATCCGGAATTGGTTGAAGCGGATGCCATGGCCAAAAGACCTCGTTTGGGTGAGATTTACCAGAACTACGTAGATCGCTGTTTTAAGGCGGGAGCGATGGATTTTGATGATCTACTTCTGAGAACCAATGAGCTTCTTACCCGTTTTCCAGAGGTCCTTATTAAGTATCAAGACCGTTTCCGGTATATTTTGGTAGATGAGTACCAGGATACGAACCATTCGCAATATTTGATTGTCAAAGCACTTTCGGACCGCTACCAAAATATTTGCGTGGTAGGGGACGATGCCCAGAGTATCTATTCCTTCCGAGGGGCCAATATTAGCAATATCCTCAATTTTCAAAGGGATTATGACGATGTGGCAGTATATCGACTGGAACAAAATTATCGGTCCACTAAAAATATTGTCAACGCGGCCAATTCCATAATCGCCAAGAACAAAAACCAACTCGAAAAGGTGGTCTGGACCTCAAATGATGCGGGGAACCCTATCAAAATCCACAGGAGCATAACCGATGCGGAAGAAGGTAGATATGTGGCCTCCTCCATCTTTGAAAATCGGATGCAGCACCAACTTCCAAACGGGGACTTTGCTGTTCTGTACAGGACCAATTCACAATCCCGGGCCATTGAAGATGCCTTGCGCAAAAAAGATATTCCCTATAGAATTTACGGCGGACTTTCGTTTTATCAACGAAAAGAGATAAAAGATGTTCTGGCCTATTTGCGCATGGTGATCAATCCAAAAGATGAGGAAGCCCTAAAACGCATCATCAACTTTCCGGGTCGTGGAATTGGGCAGAGTACTGTGGATAAATTAACTGTTGCCGCCAACCACTATGGTCGTTCCATCTTTGAAGTTATGGAAAACCTGGATAAGTTGGAATTGAAAATCAATGCTGGTACTCGTCGCAAACTGGAGGATTTTGTAACAATGATCAAAAGCTTCCAGATTATGAACGCGGGGAGTGATGCGTTTGCCCTGTCGGAGCACGTAGCCAAAAAAACGGGCCTGTTGCTGGAATTCAAAAAAGATGGGACCCCGGAAGGCATAGCCCGAATGGAAAATATTGAAGAGCTTTTGAATGGGGTCAAGGACTTTGTGGAAGGACAGAAAGAGTTGGCCGATGCCACAGGAAGTTTGACGGAATTTTTGGAAGATGTTGCTTTAGCGACAGATATGGACAAAGAAACGGGAGATGACGATAGGGTCGCACTGATGACCATTCACTTGGCTAAAGGTTTAGAGTTCCCTTTCGTATATATTGTCGGGTTGGAAGAAGACTTGTTTCCTTCTGCCATGAGCATGAACACCCGTAGTGAGCTTGAGGAAGAAAGGCGCCTTTTTTATGTTGCCTTGACCCGTGCGGAAAAGCAGGCCTATTTGACCTATACCCAAAACAGGTATCGTTGGGGGAAATTGATTGATGCTGAACCCAGTCGATTTTTGGAAGAGATTGACGGGGCGTACGTAGAAAACCTGACACCGGTCAATGATGGATATCGCTACAAATCGATGATTGACGCTAACATTTTTGGAGATGTGGACAAGAGCCGATTACGTCAAGTTAAGCCTATCAATGGCAGTCCGCCCAGTACCCAGAGACCTAATGCAAACCAACTTCGAAAACTCCGTAAACTAAAACCGGAACTCGCTTCGCCATCTGTTAATACCAATACGATAGATGCCAATTTGGCTCAAGGTACATGGGTGAACCATACCCGGTTCGGTAAAGGTAAAATTCTTAAAATTGAAGGCGTCGGCAATGACAAGAAAGCCGAAATTCAGTTTGAAAGAGGCGACATAAAAAAACTGCTGCTACGATTTGCCAAACTTGAAATTATTGAGAATTAGGAGACACGTAGAATACTGTCGCGGGTAAGATTGGTAGGCACTGTAAAGGTAAAAGTACTGCCTTTGCCTTCCTTGGATTCAATAGAAATCACGCCATTGTTGCGTTTAATGAAATCCTTGCAGATGGCAAATCCCAATCCGGTTCCTTCTTCATTTTCTGTACCGGGAGTAGAACTGTTCTCCTTTGTTGAATTTATCAAAGCTTCTTTTTGCTTCGAGGTCATACCAATGCCGGTATCTTTTATTTTCACTTTTAAATGACTCTCGTCTTCCTTCACATCCAGTGTTATGGTGTCCCCACTTTTTGTGAACTTTAATGCATTGGATAGTAGGTTTCTAACAACGAAGTCAATCATGTTCTTATCCGCGTAGGCTTTGGCCACTTGTTTGGGGGTATGCTTTATTTTTATATTTTTTCGCAACGCATTCTCTTTAAAAAGCTCTGTGTTTTTGTCAATGATTTCGAATATATCGAAAGAGCGTTTTGAAACATCGTGGTCATTCATTTGCGACTTGGCCCAATTTAAAAGATTGTCCAAAAGCAACTGTAGGTTTTGCGAGGCATCTGAAAGGTATTTTACAAAAACCTTTTTTTCCTCAGGACCCAATTCCTCTTTGTCCTCTTTTAGTATGTTGGCCAAAGAGAGTACATTTCCGGTATGGCCCCTAAGGTCGTGTGAAATGATGGAAAAAAACTTATCTTTTATTCGGGAGGCTTCTTTTAGTTCGTTCTCTGACTGCACCAGTTTTCCATTTAGAGAGTGAAGTATTTTGTTTTTTTCACTTAGGGTATTGATTTGGTTACGGATTTTGTCGACCAAACCATTGTAAGTTCCAGTAAGCCTATCTATTTCGGTAATTCGTAAGCTCTTTTTCTTTTCCAGGTGTCCTTCAAAATTGTTTTGAACAATGGAGTCCATATCTGATATGAGCGTTCTTATGGGCTTTGCAATATGCCTGGAGAAAACAAATGCGGATAGAATGGCAAAAAGAACGGTAATGGTAAAAAACAGCACCAAATAGGATTTAATGGAACCGATCATAAGTTCGGAATCGGCGTCGACCAAATCGTAGAGCGCACTAATATTGGAATTCAGTTTTTGGTGTATTCCTTGGATTTCCTTTATCAGTCCAGAGTCCCCATTCCCGATTTCCAGGTCAAACTTAGTGACCAAATTGAAATTCTTTTGATAGCTTTTTACGAGTTCGATCGTGAGCATGTCCATATCCCGCTCAGTTTGTAGTTCACTGATGAAGCTATCACATAACGTATTTAACTCATTTACATAGGCTGCGTCTCTTCTTAGGAAAAAGTCTTTTTCAAGTCTTCGCATTTGAAGAATTTCGGCCAGTGAAATCCCCTTTCCATCTGTTTCCAATTGGTGGACGTTGCGTCTCATGGCCCCAATCGTACCAAAATTTCGAAAGCCCTTTTGCTGAATGAGCCCCAAAACATGGGAAATCTTACCATTCAACTTGTCCATATCAGATGTGATACGTTCCAAACGAAGATTTACCGTAGTATTGGTATTGTAATTGGCGGAGCGAATGTCCTCTAAGGCCTTTTTCGAATTTTTAATGTAAGTATGGTATTCTTTTAAAAATTTGGAGGTCTTTTCCAAATAGAATTCATCCCGTTTCGTGTCAAATTCCAGAATCTGAAAGAACTTATTATCTGCTTTTAGACGATTCCCATCAAAGACCGCAACACTTTCCCGAAGGGTTTTAGCATTGTCTATCTTTTTAAGGCTATTGAAGGCAAATAATAAAAAGGGCCCTATAAGCAGGAACAAAATAAGGAAAGCAATTAGCACTCGGCCTCTTATGGTGTTCATTTTGTAAGACTAGGACATAGGTTAACAGCTACAGAACGATGTTTTTGCCGCTCTATTGTTTTTTATCGATGAAAAGCTACACCTTATCGATGAATTGGCGCGCTATTGTAGGTAATCGCAACAGGATTGGCTTGTATATCGTCAGGTTGGTAATTTTTCAGAAAAATGAAGTACCTTAATTTCGAACCTGCTTTCTTGTTCTCCTTCACAACTAGGCCAAGCCGTCCGCAAGGTCTTTTCAAAATGGGTCGATTTGGAAAAATAAGTGCGCCGCTTTGTAGTATAGCTTCTGGTACCTACTTGGTAAGTATGATCTTTTTCTGCTGGATAGCGTAAATACGGAGTGGCCACCGTGACGATTTAAAAATCATTGGTCCAATTATTTTATAGAAGAAATTCCATAAAATTGTGGATTTATCAAGTGGGGAATTTACGGATGCCCTATTTCAATTGACAAAATCTAGAATTGTATCCTTTGGATACGTTAAAATCATTTTTGCTTTAACGAATCTTCGCTACCTTGACCATTATGGCAGAATTGATAAAACTGTTTGAGGAAAATCCGAACCAACGGCTATTGGAAAAAGTCGCTTCCATACTGCGAAAGGGCGGTCTAATAATCTACCCTACCGATACCGTGTACGGATTGGGCTGTGACATTACCAACACTAAAGCATTGGAACGTATCGCTAGGATAAAGGGCATAAAACTGGCCAAGGCAAATTGGTCTTTTGTGTGTGCTGATTTAAGTAATCTGTCGGATTTTGTGAGACAAATAGACTCTTCTACGTTCAAACTTTTAAAACGCGCCCTTCCCGGACCCTATACGTTTATTCTACCAGGAAACAACAACCTCCCGAAGGATTTCAAAAAAAGAAAGACTATAGGCATCCGGGTTCCTGATAACGGGATAGCGCGAGCCTTGGTTTCAGCATTGGGAAATCCCATTGTTTCCACCTCGATACATGATGAAGATGACATTTTGGAGTATACCACCGATCCTGAACTGATCTTTGAAAAATGGAAAAGTGTTGTCGACGTGGTCATCGATGGAGGATATGGGGACAACGTAGCCTCTACGGTAATCGATGTATCTTCTGGGATTCCAGAAGTACTGCGCGAGGGTAAGGGCAGTGTAGAGATACTTTAATAAAAAAAGCCGCTCTGTTAAGCGGCCTTTTTTAACGATGGGATTGTCTATTTTATTGTCCTGAGCCTCCAATGGCAGGATCTTTCATCCCTTCTTCTATCATACTATAGAATTGGTCGATTTTAGGCAGTACCACAATTCGGGTCCTACGGTTTTTCGCCCTGTCAGCTGCAGAATCGTTGGATGCCAAAGGCACATAGTAACTTCTTCCTGCGGCCGTCATTCGCTTGGGATCGACCTGGAACTCGTTTTGAAGAATTCTCACAATGGACGTGGCACGTTTGGCACTCAAATCCCAGTTATCTACTAAAATACCACTAGCGTAGGGTACATTATCGGTATGTCCTTCCACCAAGAATTCGAAATCAGGCTTGTTGTTGACTACCTTGGCTACTTTACCCAATACAGCTTTCGCCGCAGAAGTAACATTGTAGCTACCACTGCTGAACAACAGTTTGTCTGAAATGGAAACGAAAACAACACCTTTTTCAACACTAACTTCAATATCCTCATCATCGAGGTTGCCCAACACACCTTTTAAACTTTGAACCAATGCCAAATTAACGGAATCTCTTCGGGTAACTGCGTCTTGGAGCCTGCGTATCGTGAGGTCTTTTTCTCGAAGACTTTCCAGCGATTTTTCAAGATTTTCGGCCCCTTTGGTGGTCAAAGTGGTCAAATTACCCATGTTGTTGATTAACTCCTGATTGTTGGCCTTCAGGAAAGCATTTTGGTCTTCAAGTGTTTTTAGGCGGGAGTCCGCTGTAGCTTTTTCCTCCAAGCAGTCGTTCAACTTTACCGTTGCCGAATTCAATAAATCTTGGGTCTCCTTCTGTTTTGCTTCAAGGTCTGCGTACTTTTTTTGAGATACACAGGATGACAATAAAATTGCCAAGGTCATAGTTCCTAGAAATACTTTTTTCATAATTCTGAGTATAAATTAGCGATATCGATTCTTAGTTTGCCGCCAAAATTAGAGAAAAACAAAAAGTTCAATATTCAGCTATCGTTAATCTTTTACTAAAATGTTAAAATTATTTATCTGATGTACGAAGTGGGACCAAACAATGGACTTTGTTGTATGATAATTTAATATAAAATTAGCTTTTTCCCTCTTGCGGTACATTCTTCTAAAATTACGATAAAAACTAAGGTGCGCCCTTAAGATGGCCATAAAATGATTGAACTTAAATTGAAAGGCAAAGCGAGTTGCTGCTATACCATCCAGAACGAGGCGGTACAATATAATTTTGATTGCGGTTTGTTGAGGTAGGTTTTTGGTAATGGAGTATAAAGAGTTTCTAAAATTCAGAAAAGTCTTTTTGGGGTTCATATTGCTCAAGGTAGATCCCCCTAAATGAAAGACATGGCTTTTTCCGGTATAAAAAACCCGATGTCCTGAATTTTTGGCCCGCCAACAAAGATCAATCTCTTCCTGATGTGCAAAATAATCTTCATCAAATCCTCCCAAGTCATGAAATACCTTACTTTTTATGAACATGCATGCACCCGTGGCCCAGAATACCTCCTGGATATCATCATACTGCCCAACATCTTTTTCCAAAGCCTGAAAAATTCTTCCTCTACAAAAGGGATAACCCAATTTATCAATAAATCCTCCCGCTGCACCTGCATATTCAAAATATTCCTTTCGTTTTAAATCCAAGATTTTAGGTTGGACAATTGAAATTTCGGACGATTTTTGGAACGTGTCCCGTATAGGTACTAACCAATTTGGTGTAACTTCTACATCTGAGTTCAGTAGACAATAGACGTCCGCATCGATGTGCTTTAACCCGTCGTTGTAACCTTTGGCAAATCCGCCGTTGGACTTATTTTGAATCAATTGGACCGAGGGAAAGGATGTATTTATCAAATGGACGGACCCATCGGAGCTATTGTTGTCTATCACATAGATCGAGGTTCCTTCAGAGTATTGCAGCACCTTAGGTAGAAACTGTGCCAACAGCGACTCCCCGTTCCAATTTAATATGACGATAGCAATTTGCAAAACGGAAGCAAATTAACGGCGAAAATCAGGAATATCCTCCAAAAAAGAATACTTTTCCTGGATGTGGTCCATTTGGCAATAATAGTGAACCAATCCATTCGTCACCATAAGGTATTTGGCCCTGAGTTCGTGATTGTAACGGGCAATTTGGTCAAATGTGGCTTGGGTGATTTCCACATTGGGAGCCTTGCATTCCACCAGAATCTCTACAGAACCCGAAGGATTGAAAACGACAACATCGTATCTTTTTTTCAACTGGTTCACCTGAAGTTGTTTCTCCACATTTATCCGGATTTTGGGATATCGCTTCGTTTCCGCAAGATAATGGACCACGTGCTGGCGAACCCATTCTTCCGGTTGGAGATACACAAATTTTTTACGGATGATGTCAAATATGGACAAGGTATTTTCGCTACTTTTGAAACGAAAGGAATAGGTAGGAAAATTCAAAGTCTGCATTTCGCAAAGGTGACACTTTTTTCAATATGGACAGAATCAAGGAAATTGTAGCTGATGTTGACAATAAAACCCCCAAGCCGCTCTATTTTTTGATGGGGGACGAGCCTTACTACATCGATAAGATTTCCAAATACATTTTTGAAACTCTTTTAACAGAGGACGAGAAAGGATTCAATCAAATGGTGCTTTATGGAAGAGATACCTCTATTGAAGAAATTGTTTCAAGCGCCAAACGTTTTCCTATGATGGCAGAACGCCAAGTGGTCCTTGTCAAGGAGGCCCAACATCTTTCGCGGACCATAGAAAATCTGGTAAAGTATGCTGAAAATCCCCAGCCCTCAACTGTGCTGGTGTTCTGCTATAAAAATAAAAAGCTGGACAGACGAAAAAAGTTGTACAAAGCCATCCAAAAGAATGGAGTATTGTACGAAAGTAAGAAACTGTATGAAAATCAGGTAGAGGAGTGGATTCGAAAAACACTTAGTGGCAGGGGCTACGGAATTTCCCCTAAGGCGTGTCGACTTTTAGTGGAATTTTTGGGTACGGATTTAAGTAAAATCAACAACGAATTGGAAAAGTTGATTTTGGTGATATCAAAGGGAACCAATATAACGCCTCAAAGTATTGAAGAGCATATTGGTTTTAGTAAGGATTTCAACAATTTTGAGCTAAAAAAAGCGATTGGAGAAAAAGACATGGGCAAGGCAGCTCGTATTACGGACTATTTTGCGAACAATCCAAAAGACAATCCATTTGTGGTCACTATTGCGACTTTAACCAATTTTTTTGTTCAGTTGCTCCAATATCACGGGCTTTCCGACCGTTCGCCAAATACGGTTTCCAAAACCTTGGGAATCAATCCCTTTTTTGTTCAAGAATACGTTGTGGCCGCTCAAAACTATCCCATGAAAACCGTAAGTAAAATAATTTCCGGGCTTCGTAAACTGGACTTAAAGAGCAAGGGGGTCGGGGCGTACAATATGGGCCAGGCAGATTTACTGAAAGAATTATTGACCCAATTCTCCTGACAGCACCTTATTTTTTGTCAATACTGTATTTACCAGGACCCAAAAGAAAAACTACCACAAAACAGGTAAAATACAACAAGGCCAGCTCCTTTTTGGCAAAGGGGTCTCCTCCGTGCACCACGAATGCAGCCACTGCCATGGTGATTGCGGCTGGGACGGCGGCCCAGCGTGTCTTAAGTCCGATGATCAACAAAATGGGGCAAATCATTTCACCGATGACCGTCAGAAATAGGGTAGGAGCAGAACCTATGCCCAAAGGATTGGGAAACTCGGTATTCCCACTTATTAAATTCTGGAACTTTGGAATGCCATGGGTTAGCATGAAACCAGAGGGTAGAATACGTAAAATGGCAAGTCCTAGATGAACAAGAAGGTTGTTTTTCATCAAATGGGGGATTTAAATTTTCGTGAAAGTAAAGATTCTGACTGGATTGCAATAATATCTCTCCGAAAAAATACAATATGGAAGATTACCCTTACAGCGGAATAAAGAGAAAAGATGCCTTACGCATCTTTTCCTATTTTTTCTCTCCGTTCAGCAGTTTAAATAGAATATTGTCCAACCCAAAACGACCAGACCCTAAAAAGAGGTTGTAGACGGAAACCCAAAGAAAGCCCATTGCAGGTAACATTCCCCAGGTACCTTGTCCCCATTTTTGTAGAAATATGGCCACCAACATGGTACATAGAATCAAGAAGGCCGCAATCCTTGTTTTTAAGCCCAGTGCCAGGAACAAACCACCTACTGCTTCGCTGAAAGCCCCCATCCACGCAAAAAAGACCGGAAAGGTGGCAAAAATACCTCCATATTCCGCCACGTCCTGCGGAAACCAATCTACAACTTCAAAGAATCCCAAATTCTTTTCAGCCGGACTCCAAGGCATTCCAAATTTAGAAGCTCCAAAATCAAAGGCCAGTAATATGCCGCATAGAAAGCGTATCATACCAAAAAATAAATCGGCAATCCAAAGTTTTTGTAGTACTGGTTGAATTAAAAGTTTTAGAAAATTTTTCATTTTGACTGTTTTTATCGTTGAACGGTTCAAAACTGAAAAAACTACAAGAGATGGGCGCTTCAAATGGTAAATGATGGACTCAAAAGATGATTTGAGCCGTATCAAAACTTGTCGTGGAGGTGTTAAACCGCAGTTCTGAGAAACTCCGTTGGAGAGATTTTGGTGAGTTTTTTAAAAACCCGATTGAAGGTGGCCTTACTGTTGAATCCGCATTCAAACGCCATACCCAGTAACGAAAGTTGTTCATGTTTTTCAGCTTCCACCATTTTTTTGAAGGCCTCTATCCGGTACATATTTACAAAATCGTTGAAGTTTTTTCCAAAGCCAAGGTTAATGGTCTCGGACAGCTGGGCCCGGTTCATTTTAGCTCTTTTCGCTAAATCATTCAGATTGAGCTCTGGATTCAAATAGGGTTTATCCGATTCCATAAGTTTTACCAATTGGTCCAGATTGTCTTTAGAAATTCTCTTGGGGGTAGCGTTGGTTAGTTCTTCCTGCGATATCCGGCCGGAGGGGAAAGGAAAAATAAGTTCTTTCAGTTTTTGGGTATCCGTAAAATAACCTTTAATGCCCACGTAAATGATGGTGAGTCCTGTGAAAAAAATGAGCCACCACTGTTGCATATATCCCAACTTCAGGAAAAATGAGGTTATCACGGTCTGTGCGACGTCATATAGAAATAAAAAAGTGTACAACAAAAGAAAGTTTCTTATCCAGTTCAGCTCCAATTTGTAGGTATTGGAAAAAAAGGCATTGATCTTTCTTCGATAGTTATAAAACATTTGAAAGGTAAACGCGAGATAAAGCAACATTTGGGCAAACCCAAATGCAATCGTTATGGGCAAAACATACGCTTCGTCCAAACTTAGCTTTAAGATGCCATTTTGCACTTCATCGAAGCCGGGTTGAAGGCTATCAAAAATATAGATTGAAAAACGATAGCAAAAGAAAAGGGCAAAGGGAACAAAATGAAATATATCCTTGGCCCTTGACTTGTATTTTGGAGTGGTTATGGACCTTACATACAAGTAAATCAAAGGTGCCACCACTAAACCGACATTGAACAGGGCATAGTTTATTTTGGTGGTTCTATACGTATCATACCATCCCATAAAACCAACGGTGTAACAGGTTTGACCATAACATGTGAATAGAAGAATAAAAAACAAAAATAGGTCGGAAGGATTTTTTCCCCTTGAGTAACGTCGGAGCAGGAGAAAAGCGAAAACTAAACCTTGTAAGGTCAGTAGCAATAATGGGGTGCTGTACTCCTCAAATTCAGGAAATACCAGAAACATGATGAAATGTTAGTTGTTTCTTGACCCAAAATACTAAAAATCCAAAAGCTTGCAAATCTTTTTGATATGTCTGCCCCATTCGTAAAACCCAGGGTATGGCCCTGTTTCCTATCGTAATTTGGGAAATGAGTTTGGGTCGGACTCATGCATTATTCCATACACTTTTTCGAAGATATCCTCTGCATTGGGTTTTGAAAAATAGTCGCCATCTGAGGCATAGGCCGGCCTATGGGGTCGCGCACTTAAAGTTTGGGGCGCACTGTCCAAATACCGATACCCCCCCTGTTCCTCAATAACTTTTTGGACCAAATAAGCCGAACATCCCCCGGGAACGTCTTCATCAATTACCAGAAGCCTATTTGTTTTTTGAATACTTTTTAAGGTATCCTGTGCGATATCGAAGGGAAGTAGGGATTGTGCGTCGATAACTTCGGCGTCAATACCGACCTCGACCAGTTCTTGGGCCACCTTTTCAACAATCCGCAGTGTTGAACCGTAAGATAGTAAGGTTATGTCTGTCCCTTTTCGCATTATTTCCACTTGCCCTATGGGTGTGCAAAATTCCCCAAGGTTGTCCGGTTTCTTTTCTTTCAGACGATAACCGTTGAGACTTTCTATTACCAGGGCGGGTTCATCACTTTTCAGGAGTGTATTGTAAAACCCTGCGGCCTGGGTCATATTTCGGGGGACCAAAATATGGATTCCGCGCAGAAGATGTATCAATCCGGCCATCGGGGAACCTGAATGCCAAATTCCTTCCAAGCGATGGCCCCTCGTCCTAATGATCAAGGGTGCCTTTTGCTTCCCCACTGTTCTATAAAAGAGCGAAGCCAAATCGTCACTCAATGTTTGTATGGCATACAAGACATAATCAAGATATTGAATCTCGGCTATGGGGCGTAAACCCCGCATGGCCATGCCGATACCCTGACCGATAATCGTGGTCTCCCGTATTCCCGTATCAGCGATTCGGTCTTCGCCGTATTTTTTTTGTAGTCCTTCCAATCCTTGGTTCACGTCGCCGATATTCCCAGTATCCTCTCCAAACACCAAGGCGTTGGCATATTTAGAAAAAATGGCATCGAAGTTATCCCTTAGAATAATACGTCCATCTACCAAATCCGCATCATCTTTGTAATTCGGGGAAACCGCTTTAACATGGACCGCTCCCGAAGGCGAATCATTATAAAGATGTGAACTATATTTCTCTTGTTCCGATGTTAGGAAATGGGTCGTCCATTGGGAGAGAGCGGATTTTTCAGCAGATTCCTCAGCTATTAGGTAGCGCAATCCTTTTCGGGCAGTGGTGGCCAAATCTTTTTTTAGCGGCTCTTCTATGGCGATTAAATCGTTTTTGAGTTTCTGAATAAAGGTCCGATTGGTACTTTTATCTGATGCGGTCTCCAAAAGATGGACGAGTTGTTTTTTCGATTCCAAATGAGGATGTAGGAATTCTGCCCACGCTTCCTTTTTCGCATTTCGAACCTTCTGCTTGATGCTTCGCTCTAGATTCTTTAATTCTTCTTCAGTACTGATTTTATTTTGAAGAATCCACTCCCTAAATCGTTTATTGCAATCATTTTCTTTTTCCCATTCCAGGCGTTTGGATGATTTGTACCGCTCATGGGAACCTGAGGTGGAATGTCCTTGGGGTTGGGTCAGCTCGGTAACATGTATAAGTACGGGAATGTGGTTTTCACGGGCAATATCAGATGCATTTTCGAATGTGTGTATCAAGGCCGTGTAATCCCAGCCCTTTACCTTTAAAATTTCGTAACCTGCATTCTTTTCATCTCTTTGAAACCCGGCTAATACCTCAGAAATATTGCTTTTGGTGGTATGGTACTCTGCTGGTACCGATATGCCGTAATCATCATCCCATATACAGATAACCATAGGTACTTGGAGTACTCCAGCAGCATTGAAGGCCTCGAAAAAATGACCTTCGCTGGTACTTGCATTTCCTATGGTGCCCCACGCTACTTCATTACCATTGTTGGAAAATAGTGTAGCATCTATTCCCTGGACGTTGCGATAAATTTTGGAAGCTTGGGCCAGACCCAAAAGTCTAGGCATTTGCCCTGCCGTACACGAAATATCGGCACTACTGTTTTTCTGTTTGGTCAAATCCTTCCACGTACCATCTTCATTAAGACTATGGGTCGTAAAATGACCTCCCATTTGTCTGCCAGCACTCATGGGGTCTTTGGTCAAATCGGTGGTGGCATAAAGTCCATGAAAAAACTGGTTCGGATTTAAAAGGTCCAATGCCATCATAAAGGTTTGGTCCCTATAATAGCCACTTCTAAAATCTCCGTTTTGAAAAGCTCTTGCCATGGCGAGTTGGGGTAGTTCTTTACCATCACCAAATATTCCAAATTTTGCTTTTCCCGTCAACACTTCCCGTCTACCAAGAAGGCTACATTCCCTGCTTGTCACCGCAACCTCATAGTCTTTTAAAATCTGCGATTGGAAATCGTCAAAGGAAAGGTCGGTACTCGTGCTGGGATTGGGTTTCATGTAGAGTTGAAAATTTCGACAAAATTACAAAATGAGGAAGATAATCACAAATAAGAAGATTGTTAATTATTTAGAGGAATCACAAAAAAAATCTATTTATTGATTTATTTTTAAAAATAATTAATTTTTAAGAAGTTTATTTTGTGAAATATTTAAAAGCTAAAACCATTTTCGAGTAAATAGACTTATTAGTGTCCTAGGGCTCAGCGTAGCCACAAAACGTATTCGTTCCCCATAATTTGGTTGAGCAATCTCATAGCCGTTGTTGGAATAAATTGGGAAATAAAGCTCGAAGAAATCGGTCACCAAGTTCAACCGAATGCCAGAATCATATACAAAACGTGCATTTTGCCCCTTGTTTTTTATGGCACCAATATCTCCATAAAGCTCCACCCACTGCCAGATATTGAAACTGAGGTTCCCGGTCAAAATCCAGTCATTGCCAAAGCGTTCTTCAAAAATGGATTTAAAACCGCCTTCTGCCAAAATGAACTGTTGACTGGTTATTCCCGTGGCATTTTGAGAACGGTTGAGATAGTCCAAATCAAAAAGGTAATCTGTTGGTCTGTCCAGGGCAAAACTGAAAAAATCAGAATCCGTGTTATTGGTTATAAACTTACCTCCAAACACCCGAAGGTTTAACTGGCGATTATTTTCAAATAAGGTGCGGTATTCCCATTCAAACGAAAGCTTGGTAAAATTATCTGCTACTTGGCCGTCCAAGACCCAAGACCGAAAGCGAATTATGTTATTGTCCACATCCCCAAATCTTACATTAAAAACGGAAAAATCAGGTTCCGTATCAATCTCTCCAACCAAATCTTCATCGATATCCCGAAAAACACTGCGCAGGCGAAACAAAAGAATTTTTCGTCGATTTGAGATGAAGTCCTTGGGTCTCCAAATAAATGTGGTTGCAGGTGTAATTGTGGTAAATCGGGAATTTTCATCAAAAAAACGGGAACCTCCTCCTAAGGTGTACCGAATTTCATTTAAGGTCCCCTTGTTCGGAAAGGTTCGGAAAGTAAACCCTGCCGCTCCCACAACACCCTCTTCTATAAAGGAATAAGATGGGGTCAAATCAAACGTAAAGGGCCGGCTGATGAAAGTTTTGTTATTTATCTTCAATCCCGGCGTAATGCCATTGTTCACATCGAACCTTACTACCGGAACATAAAAAATCTGATTGTAATATGGATTTTCGGTATCCTTAAAAAAACGGAACTGTAGTTTTTTGTTACTGGAAAAGAATCCGTTCAGACTTTTCCAATTATCCCTTTGGTTTTCCTCTGGAATTTTTTTGTCGTAATTGAGTACCAGCCTATTCTCTCCATTCTTGGGGATGGTAAACGTGCGTGATGTATCGATATCCGTGAACCAATACTTGGAGACGACCGAATCTTTTTGAAGCCCAAACAAGGATATGGGCACGTTGGTGCCGCTTTTGTTCTTAAGAGTAAAGGTGATGGAATCTTCAGTTTTGGAAACCTTTTTTATCTTGAAATTGATATTGTTTCTCGATGCAACGTACTCTTCAAAAAACCAATCGATTTCTTTGGGAGATTTATTTTTTAGAATGTTTTCAAAATCTGACGCTTTTAAATTGGGCCGCAACATGAAGTCTTCAAAAAACTCCAAAATCGTTTTATCCACTGCATCATAACCGATATACTCACCTAAAAAAGCCATGCCCAATCCGGCCTTGTAGGGATTTGCTATTTTTTGGTTGAAACGGACCAAAGAATCATTGGCGGTTGCGAGGGCCTGATGGTTATTTCTGCGCACGGATAGCATCTGAAGTAAATAATACTGCTCATTGAAATCCATTTTGGCTAAGTTGTATGAACGGAATCCCCATAATCGAGACAGTTTTCCAGTAAACTTTTGGTCAGGATAAAATTCGTCCACGTATTTTATCAGCAGATAGTTTACTATGGCATCGTTTACCCATCTTTCCTTGCGTTCATCCAAATAAAGTGTTTCCCTGACAAGACTGTTCAGGGCCGTCTTCAGAAACTTCATCTCAAACTGAAATTGCTCTCGGTAGGGCCGTATAAAATTGGGTAACTGGTTGATACCGTAAAGCGGACTTCTATCGTATTCCAATTCACTGACCAATAAGTTTTTATGCGGATAATGCCCTAAATTTTCCTCAATGAACTTGGCTACCTTATGGATTGAGATTCCCTGGGAAATATCATCGTATTTTGAGGTTTCGATATCGGTGGTCACCGTTAAAAACTGGGTAATGTGTTTTGTGAAATTTTTCTCTGGGGTCAATACAATTTCACAACTCTTTCTATTGAAACCCCTTAAAATCGCTTCATTTCCTACCGAAAAGTTGGTCTCTGATTCTACGTTATAGTTTGTTCCCAAAAAAAGACCCCGAGGGTAAGTTATTGTAATCTTGGAGTTGGCAATGTCAGTCTGAAGGTCATATAAATCCTTATTGGAATATAATTTCCAACCATCATCAAAAACAGCTGGGGTCAAATACCAATCCTTAAGATAAAATCCGCCCTTGTACCCATGCCCGTATCCGGTGTATCGGCTACTGGGCAGGTCTAAATCGTAGGTCAAGAAAATCTCTACCGAGTCACCGGGTTGTAGTGTCTGGTTGAGTTCTATTTTCAGAATGTCGATTTGCCCGGTCCTTTCCCATTCCAGCCCTGAGTAGGAATCGTCCACGATACTTTTTATCTGGGTAAAACCTCGATTTTTATCTTTTGCCAAATGGAGACTTCTCTTGAACTCTTCCCCAAATCGTTTGGCCAAAGCCGTCTTTTTACTGGAGTAGGAATGGTTCCAATCATTGAAGTAAATAACGTTGAGCCCTTTCCCGGATGAATTCACATATTTAAGTCGCTGCTTTACCTTAATTATGTTCGTTGTCCCGTCCAGTTTTGCTTCTACTTGATTTGTATGTTGGCCAACAAGTAATGAAGGTCCAAGAAAAAAACCTAGGGTTACAAACAGAAGGTATGGGATACTTTTTCGGTACAAGATAATCGCGGCGGATTAAAAGTTGGGACTTAACATGCGACCTTTGTAAAAATCATCTATAATTTCAACCACTTCTCCCGGAGAGTCCACCAAACGTATCAAATCTAGGTCCCCAGGACTGATTGTTCCCGCCTCAAGCATGGTGTCTTGTATCCAGTTCATCAGTCCCCCCCAAAATTTGCTCCCTACCAAAATTATAGGGAATTTGTGGATTTTATTCGTCTGGATAAGGGTAATGGATTCGAAAAGCTCATCCAAGGTGCCGAAACCACCAGGCATCACCACAAAACCTTGGGAGTATTTTACAAACATCACTTTTCGAACGAAGAAATAGTCAAAATCCAAGCTTTTATCGCTGTCAATATAGGGGTTGTTATGTTGCTCAAAGGGGAGGTCTATGTTAAGGCCCACGGAAGTTCCATCAGCTAAACTTGCTCCTTTATTACCTGCTTCCATGATACCGGGACCCCCACCGGTTATTATGCCGTAACCTGCTTCCGAAACACTTTGGGCCACATTCACCGCCAGTTCATAATACGCATCTCCAGGTTTTGTTCGGGCAGACCCGAAAATGGAAACACATGGGCCGATAGCACTCATTTTTTCAAAACCATAAACAAATTCTCCCATAATTTTAAATATGGCCCAAGAATCGTTGGTCTTGATTTCGTTCCATCCTTTGGTATGTTGTTCCTTTCGCATTTGCATTGTTTGTTTTACACGGCTTTGGCTATCTTTTGTTTTGTATTTTCCAATTCCTTTTTTAAGAATCTTGCGGTATGGCTTTTTTTGTCCTTTGCTACCTCTTCCGGTGTGCCTTTGGCCACTATCATTCCTCCACCACGACCTCCTTCATAGCCAATATCAATAATATAATCCATCATTTTTATCACATCCATATTATGCTCTATAACCAGAATGGTATTGCCTTTGTCCACAAGTTGGTTAAGAACGTCCATGAGTACCCGTATGTCCTCAAAATGTAGTCCGGTCGTTGGCTCATCCAAGATATAAAAGGTGTTTCCGGTATCCCGCTTGGAAAGCTCGGTAGCCAATTTTACCCGTTGCGCCTCACCTCCAGAGAGTGTTGTGGATTGCTGCCCTAATGATATATAACCGAGCCCAACATCTTTTATTGTTTTCAGTTTCCGGTAAATCTTTGGTATGTTTTCGAAAAAGTCGACCGCTTCGTTGATGGTCATTTCCAGGATATCAGCAATGGACTTTCCCTTGTAACGGATTTCCAACGTTTCCCGATTAAAACGTTTCCCGTTACACGTCTCGCATTCCACATATACGTCGGGTAAAAAATTCATCTCGATTACCTTGAGCCCTCCGCCCTGACAGGTTTCACAACGTCCTCCGGCAACATTGAAACTGAATCGTCCTGGTTTGTACCCCCGAATAGTGGCTTCCGTGGTTTTTGCAAAAAGAGAACGGATTTCACTAAAGACCCCGGTATAGGTTGCCGGATTTGAGCGCGGTGTTCTACCAATTGGGGACTGGTTGATGTCGATGACCTTATCCACGTGTTCCAAACCCGTTATTTTTTTGTAGGGCATCGGCTTTTTTACGCCATTGAAATAGTGGGCATTCATTATGGGATAGAGGGTCTCATTGATCAATGTGGATTTTCCACTTCCGGAAACACCTGTAACTCCGATAAGTCGACCTAAAGGGAATTCCGCTGTGACGTTTTTTAGATTATTTCCTGTACATCCCGAAAGGACAATTTTTTTTCGGTTTCCCTTTCTTCGGTGCAATGGCACAGGTATCTCAAGGGCCCCGGACATGTATTGAGCGGTCAGGGTCGTATGATTTTTGAGACCTTCTGGTTTTCCTTCCGAAATAATCTCACCACCATGTTTTCCCGCTTTGGGTCCGATGTCTATGACATGGTCGGCATGTTCTATCATATCTTTGTCATGTTCAACCACAATGACCGAATTTCCGATGTCACGGAGTGATTCCAAAGAATTGATTAATCGTTCATTGTCCCTTTGATGCAGTCCAATGCTGGGCTCGTCCAAAATATACAGGACCCCAACCAATTGCGATCCAATTTGGGTGGCAAGTCGAATACGTTGCGCCTCTCCACCAGAAAGCGATTTGGAACTCCGGTTTAAGGAAAGATAGTCCAGGCCCACATCCAGTAAGAACTGTATTCGGGTTTTAATCTCTTTGATGATTTCCTCCGCTATCTTTTTTTGATTGCCTTTTAAAGTACTTTCCAGATGATTAAAAAAGTCTGCGAGCTCAGCAATATCCAATTGAGCAAGTTCGGCGATATTTTTTTCTCCAATTTTAAAATAGAGCGACTCCTTTCGTAGGCGGGCACCTTTGCATTCCGGACAAGACACTTTGTCCATATATTCTTTGGCCCAACGTTTTATTGATGTGGAGTTGGCCTCCTCAAACTGTGTTTTTATAAAGTTGGAAATACCTTCATAGTCGATTTTATATTGACGTTTTACACCCAGCGTTTTGGAGTCCACTTCAAAACTTTCTTTCCCACCGTTCAAAATTATGTCCATCGCCTCTGAAGGGATTTTTTCGATTGGATCGGTCATTTCAAAGTGATACCGCTGTGCTATGGTTTCCAGTTGCTTAAAGGCCCAGGATTTTTTGTATTCTCCAAGGGGCTTGATACCCCCTCCCTTAATGGACAATTTTTTATTCGGAAAAATCTTTTGTTCGTTCACCTCATACACATGGCCTAATCCATTACAAACAGGGCACATCCCCTTCGGTGAATTAAATGAGAAGGTGTTTGGTTCAGGTGTTGGATACGAGATGCCTGTGGAAGGGCACATCAAATCCCTGCTAAAATAGCGCGGTACCGTTTCACTTTCCTCCAAAACCATAAGTACATTATTGCCACTGTACATCGCTGTATTGATGGTCTCTCTCAATCTTTTTTGAAAATCCTCACCTTCTGCGACCTTCAAGCGGTCTATTACAATTTCGATGTCGTGGGTCTTGTAGCGATCGACTTTCATGCCCTTAACAATGTCTAGTATCTCACCATCAACACGAACTTTTACGAAGCCTTGCTTCGCAATTTGTTCAAAGAGTTCCCGATAATGTCCTTTACGTGATTTGACGACCGGTGCCAACACATTTATTTTTTTCCCGGAATAGGATGAAATGATTAAATCCTTTATCTGTTCATCACTATAGCTCACCATTTTCTCTCCCGTATTGAAACTGTAGGCATCCCCCGCACGGGCAAAAAGCAGTCTTAAAAAATCGTATACCTCGGTTATGGTCCCTACAGTGGAGCGAGGGGATTTGGACGTGGTTTTTTGTTCAATGGCGATAACCGGGGAAAGACCATCAATTTTGTCAACATCTGGTCGTTCAAGCCCTCCTAAAAACTGTCTGGCGTAAGCAGAAAAAGTCTCGATGTACCGTCGTTGGCCTTCTGCATAAATCGTGTCGAAGGCCAAGGAGGATTTACCACTTCCTGAAAGCCCCGTGATGACCACTAGTTTTTCCCTGGGTATGGTTACATCTATATTTTTAAGGTTATGGACCCTTGCGCCCTTGACCTCAATATGTTCTTCGTATTCAATCATAGCAAAGCTCCAAAAATAGGGATTTGGTGTGTAATATGGAAAAGGGTTTGGGTTTCGTTTTTGTTAACTGAAGGTGTATTTTTGAACAATTGTTTGATAAAGCTAAAGTGTTATGAAATTACTTGGAATTGGTTCGAGAATTCACCATTCGGAGCACGGCAAGGGAGTAGTGACCAATGTTTCCTCTAAACTCTATTGGGTCACTTTTATGGAAAATGGATTGGAAACCATTGGATTGGATGCTGATTTTGAAGTCATAGAAGCAGTTACAGAGGAAGTGGATGCCGTGAGTTTTTTCGATGTGGAACGATCTCTTGTCCAAATTTTGGAAAAATGGAGCGATACCCATGAAAAAGTGGCCTTGGGTGATAAATGGAAGGGTGGAAAACTGATTTTGGAACCGGGCGGGGAACTTGCCAACAAAGAAATGCCTATTGAAACCTTTTTTCACAAAATTGTTATGGTGCGGGACCGTATCCGCGTAATGGAACAAAAAATTAACAGCAGTAAAAATTTGGATGATCAAGAAAAAGTGGACTTACAGCAGTATATTACAAGAATTTACGGAAGTTTGACCTCGTTCAATGTGCTTTTCAAGAACAAGAGTGACCAATTTATAGGTGAGCGTTCAAAATAATGTTGGGAAAGGACCATCGGCATTTATCTACAAATCACTTAGTAAAATTAGGGAGCAGTATTTAAGAATGTTGGGTTCCCAATAACCGACACGTAAAAAATCTATTTGAGTTCTTCTCATTTACAATTTCCTTCTCATATCAAAGCATCTCTTTTTTCTCACTTAAATATTTCCAATACCTTTTGGGAACATGCTGTGTGTGCAATTTTTTATTGATGCGCGATTTTATGTGGGTACTTTTAAAATAATCGTTCCAGAGGGTTTGATAGTCATATTCTTCGTTCAAAAATGCATCGCTTTTATGAACTTTATTGAAGTGGATCTCCTTGAGGTTCAAATTGACCAATGCCACGTTTTGTAAATCATAAAAAATTCCATACTTCCGCTTTACATCATAAATTAACCATTGTTGGTCCGCATAACGATTTCTGAAATGTTTGGAAATCAAAGGAAGAACATTGAAGTCCGGTTCAATATTGCAGAAATAAATTTCGTCTCGCGTCAACTGAAAACGAACGAAAGCCTCCATGCGATGTTTTTCTCTACCAACAGAGCGTGCTAATTGACTAATTTTCAAAATTGTTTCATCAGAAAAATCATGATGCCCCTCTTTTTTGGAGCCCATTAGTTTTCGTATGTAGCGATACAACATCAACTCAACTCCTTCCATTTCGCTCAGGTAGGCAAAATAGATTTTTGAAATGGCTGAATAGCTTTTTTTTCGGATACCGTTCCAAACCCGTTTTGCTTTTTCAACCTGGGTGAATATCGTTTCCATATCAGAAAAAAGACCATTCTGAACTTGACTATGGGTTTGGATGTCCATCACATCGATTTTCTCTTCGAACGCAGTGAAAACTGCTGTAAGAAATCCATTAAAACTGCCGTCGTAAATAAGAATCTTTGAAGAATTCATGGGTGTTTAATTAAAAAGTGCTAATTGTTGATTGTATTGTTTTCTAAACTTTCCTTGCGAGTTTTGTAAAATAAGTCCCTTTATTCTTTCAGCATCAAGGTCTCTTTTTTCCCAGTTCTTAGAGTCACAGATGATAAAATATCTTGCACGGTTCAATGAGACACCTATTCTCTTGAGATGCTCCCAATTTAGTTTTCGAAATTGCCTCGCTTTGATAATTTTGGATACGGATTGCATCCCTAAACCCGGAATTCTTGCCAAAAGCCGTTTGTCCACCTTGTTTACATCCATAGGGAAATAATGCAAATTCCTTAAAGCCCAGGCCAACTTAGGGTCGATATCCATTTCCAAATTAGGATGTTCATGGTTCAAAAGTTCATTTACGGAAAAGCCGTAAAATCGCAATAACCAATCCGTCTGGTAGAGTCTGTTTTCGCGTAGCATGGGAATTTGCGAACCCAAGGAAGGTAGTCTTTCGTCATCTGCAACTGGAACATATCCGGAATAATAAACTCGTTTCATATTGTACTGTGTATAATAGAAAGTAGCAGAATACATTACGTCCTTGTCCGTCTCGTTCGTAGCCCCCACAATCATTTGGGTGCTTTGCCCCGCAGGGGCATATTTTGGGGTACTTTTCAAAACCTTACGTTCGTTTTGATATCGAACAAGTTCATTTTTTACCTTGAGCATCGGCTTGGTAAAATCTTCGTGCTTCTTATCCGGTGCGAGAAGTCTAAGTCCAGAAACTGTGGGAACCTCGATGTTCACTGAAAGCCTATCAGCATATAATCCTGCCTCATACATCAGCTCATCGCTGGCCCCTGGAATGGATTTGAGATGGATATATCCATTAAAACCCTCTTCTTCCCGAAGTTTTTTGGCCACGGCGATCAAGCGTTCCATGGTATAGTCCGGATTTTTAAAAATACCAGAACTCAAAAACAGCCCTTCGATATAATTTCTTCGGTAAAAGTTAATGGTAAGGTCAACGACTTCTTGAATTTTGAAAGCAGCTCTTTTCACATCATTGCTTTTCCGGGTGACGCAATAGGCACAATCAAATATGCAGTAATTAGTGAGTAAAATTTTTAAAAGGGAAATACATCGACCATCTTCAGTGTAACTGTGGCAAATGCCCATTTTGGAAGCATTCCCTAACCCTTTGTTTGTATTTTTTCGATTACTCCCACTGCTGGCGCAAGAAACGTCATATTTGGCCGCATCAGCCAAAATGTTCAGTTTTTCCTGAATTCTTTCAAAATTCATAAGTTTTGTAATTAATCCAAAAATATGGAATATTTCCTAAATATGGAAATAATCCAATAATTCTTTGGAAATAATCCAAATTTTATATCTTTGAATGGAAATGGAAAATGAGATAACCGTAAAGCGTTTTACAGAAATCCGCAGGGACAAAGGGTTCACCCAGGCTGAATTTGCCAGTTTGTTGGGTATTTCCAACACCACGGCAGATATTGAACGGGGGAGAACAAAGCTATCCGGTAAGGTGGTCGCGGAGTTGTTAAAACAATTTAAAATCAATCCGCTTTGGCTTTTTGGCGAAAGTGATGAGAAGTATTTAGAAACTTCCCACACTAGTGTGATTCCTAAAGTAGTCACCGTGGATAATGCCGATAGGGATAACATGGTATTGGTGAACGCGAAAGCGGCGGCGGGTTATCCCCAAAATATCCAAGATACAAGTTGGTACCAGCAATTGCCTGCATTTGACTTGCCCATTCCAGAGTTTAGGAACGCTACCTACAGGGGATTTCAAGTGGAAGGGGACAGTATGTTGCCCAATTTAAAGCCGGGCGAATGGGTCTTGGCCAGGGCTATTGAGCATATCGACCATGTCAACTCCAACAAGATGTATGTTGTGGTGCTCCAAGACGCTGTTATGGTAAAGAAAATAGAAAAACGACCCAATTCAAATAACATTACTTTAGTTTCCTTGAACGAGACCTATCCTCCTTATGATATAAAACCATTTCAGATTCAGGAAATATGGGAAGTGAGCAGTAAACTTACTTTTAATGTGGATGCCACTACAGAAACAGGACTTTTACGACAGTTGCAACAGTCTATGGAGGAATTAAAGCGACAAGTGGGACAAACCAAGCATTAATTACAGATTCTTGCCTATATTAGAGAGGTGACCAACTTCTTTTTGGAATGAAAATCTTTTTTTTGGGAGTATATAGTCTGGTTTTGGTCCTGAATTGTGGGGCCCAAACCCAGCGGGACACTCTGGTGGTAGGGTATACTTCAGCTGCACCTTTTATCATTACAGGTAATTCTGGATTGGAAGGAATCAACGTTTGGCTTTGGAAACGTGTTGCGGAGGATTTGAACCTTGACTACGTGTTGAGACCAATGGTTTTCTCCGAAATGTTGGACTCGCTTAAATCTGGCAATCTGGATGTTAGTATCAATCCACTTACCATTACCAGTGAGCGAAGCAAGGCTATGGAATTTACGGATTCGTTCTACGCTTCCCATTCTACAATAGTAATCGCGAGAGAATCCTCATTTCAGAAAATCAAGAGATTTATCGCGTCTTTTTTCCAAGCAAATTTTATCCGGGGATTTTTAGTGCTATTTGTGCTGCTATTGTTTTTTGGAGTTTTGATTTGGCTGTTCGAGCGGCGAAAGAATCCAGAGCATTTTCGACCGGGTAAAAGGGGACTTTGGGATGGTCTTTGGTGGTCCGTTGTCACTTTGACTACCGTTGGATATGGTGATAAATCCCCAATTACACGTCTTGGAAAATTGACCGCTTTGGCACTTATGTTCAGCGGATTGTTATTTGTGTCGGGCTTGACCGCCAGTATCGCATCCAGTTTAACCGTCAATCAGCTGTCCAATGAGAATGGTAGCTTTAACGATTTCAAGGAACGGACAGTGGGCACTATTAAAAGTTCAGAGGCCGATGACTTTTTAAAGGTTCATTTTTTTAAGGATGTACATACGTACCCCAGTCTTGTTCCTGGTCTTAAAGATTTGAAGCAGCAGAAGTTGGACGCTTTTATTTACGATGCCCCAATTGTAAAATACCGTATCAAAAAAGACTCAAGTTTTCAAAAACTAGAGGTACTCCCCCTTAAATTTGATGTGCAGTTTTATGCGTTTGGTATTAGAAAGGACCAAGTAGTTTTAGAGCAGGCCATTTCCCAAAAAATTTTGGAAATCATTGAAACTCAAGAGTGGCAAGTTATCCTTTCCGAATTTGGCCTTTCTGAGCTTTAGTTGTACACTCGTATGATTTCGCCTGTGCCCCTTCCAAAAACGCTTCGCATATAGGCATCGGTCACTTTTCTCATAGGGATGGGCGTATGTCCTGGAAAGTAGTCCTTGTACCTTTCGTAAGCATCCTCAACAAGACCGGAGGAAACGACGTTGATTCGTTGGGCATTTTCCAATTCCAATGCGGCTGCAAGCACAAAACTGTGAATGGCACCGTTTACCATAGCTGCACTCGTCGTTTGAACTACGGGGTCGTCGGCTAGAATGCCCGTGGTCAACGTGAAAGAGCCACCTTTTTTCAAAAAGCTTTGTCCTAGACGTACCAGGTTTACCTGCCCCATCAGTTTACTGTTCAGGCCTATATGAAAATCTTCCTCGGTCATCTCCTTAAAAGGCGCCCATTTTGCTTCTCCTGCTATGCAAATGATAGCATCCAGTTCCCCAGTGTTTTGAAACATATTTTTTATAGATGCACTGCTTTCCAAATTTACCAGAACCTCGCCTTGACTTCTCGAAGCAATGATAATCTCGGCTTTTTCAGAAAGTGTCTCAACGACTTTTTTTCCGATTGTGCCCTGACCTCCTATGACAACAATTTTCATCTTTCTTCAGTATATGCTTTTACATCACCCATTTTTAAAGTGAAAGGGCCAAGTTTGTGGGATTTGGGCAGGTGTGCCCCACTTTGGGAAATGAACCAATCCTCCCAAGATGCTTCCAGACCACCAACTGGTATAATTTGGACCCACATTTTGTAAGCTTTTGGTAATCCTTTTTCATCCAAAATCCATAAATAACTATCTCCTGGAGTAGTCCCGCCCAAGGCATAGGTAACCAGAAGGCCTTCAGTCCCATCCTCTAAACCTACGATGGCCCGTTGCGTTCCCTTGTCAAACACTTTATAAGGAGCTACCAACCAAAACGAGTCGTTGTTAAAGTTTTTGAGAGCTTTTTCAATAAGTTTTTGTTTTTCTTCGGACCCAATAGGTCTACCTTTTCGCGATACCTCACTTTTATCGAGATCGGTGAGTTCCAAGTACACGGTGATTTCATCCCAATTGATTTTTACTTGACCTGTTTGCTTGTCCCAGATGTAGTTGTTGGTACCGTTTTGAAAAGACCATTCCAAAAATCGAGTTTTTTCATAGGCGGAGTGGTTTAGGGCCGCCAGCATTTTATGTGCCAGAGCGTCTGCCGCGGCACCTTCTTTTCCCTTGGGCAACTCCTCATGCATCCACCAACCAAAAATCACAAAGCACACCATTCCGGCGATTAGGAGAATTCCAATTCGTTTAAAGAACCTTCTCATAATTTATTTTGTTGGAGATGATAGTTGCCAATTCGTGCGCAGCTTCAGGTTTGTTCCTGAACCATAATTCAGGTTCGAAAATTTCCAGTTCTGCGAGGGCCCAGTTCCCTTCATTATCCCTGAATATATCGACGCGGGCATAAACCGGTAGTTCTGGACAAGCATGGACCACCGTGTTCGCAAAATCAATCTCTGTTTTGGAGGGGTGGTACACATGAACGCTGCCCCCATAGTCATCTTGAACCCTAAAATCCCCGGCTTTAGCTCTTTTCAATACGGCATGAGAAAATTTCCCTTGAAAAAAAATCAGGGATAGCTCTCCTTCGGAAACAATATTGGCCTGGAATTCTTGAAGCATCATGGCTTCCTTCGCAACCAAATTTTGAAAGCGCCATTCAAAATCCTCTATTTGGTTCCTATTTATTTTGAACGTATTTCGTGCGGCTCCGGCGATACAAGGTTTAAGCACTACATCCACAGTGTTGAAAAGATGTTGTTCCTGGGCCTTTTGTATCCCTTCACGCAGTGATAATCGGGAACCTTTTTCTACAAAAAACGTTTTGGGAATATTGATTTTCTTGGAATGGAGTTCTTCCAAATAGTGCTTATCGATATTCCAAGTGATGAGTGGGGCGCTGTTGATAAACCGCGTCATTTCCTTTGTTCTATTCAACCAACGGAAGAACTCATCAAAGCGGTCGAAATAATCCCAAGTAGCCCTGAACAGGGCAAATTTGGCAGATTTCCAGTCAAATTGTGCATCATCCCAAGCCTTTCGAACAACGCTGAGCCCTTTTTCCTGAACTGCCTTTGCAACCAACTGGTCTTCCAAAATAACATTGGAGATGTAGTTATTGTCCGCTTTGGGGACGAGATATCTGGCATCCGTAAGAAGAACCACATCATACATCCCGTCCACCTTTAAAACCCTAATGCGGTGTCATCTCCCCGCTTGTCCGCTCCACCTTCCAATCTACCATCCGGAAGCACCCGAATCGCATCTACTTTTCCGATAATAGGGGTTCTGCCCTCCAAAATATGGTATCCTTTTTCTTCCAATTTGGACTTTAGCTCTAGAGAAAATCCTTCTTCTTCAAATGTGACCATATCGGGTAACCATTGGTGATGGAACCTCGGTGCATTTACCGCTTCTTGCATGCTCAAGTTAAATTCATATACATTTAAAATGGTTTGTGCCACTGCTGTAATAATTGTAGAACCTCCAGGAGTACCTACCACAAGGTATAACTGTCCATCCTTTTCAACAATGGTGGGTGTCATGCTACTGAGCATTCGTTTTTGCGGAGCGATGCTATTGGCTTCGGCCCCTATTAACCCAAACATGTTAGGGACCCCGGGTTTTGCACTAAAATCGTCCATTTCGTTATTTAGAAAGAAACCCAGTTCCGCACAGTACAGTTTGGAGCCATAACCACCGTTCAATGTTGTCGTCGCCGAAATGGCATTTCCAAAGGAATCCACAATGGAGTAGTGGGTGGTTTCACTACTTTCAACAACCTCTACTTCACCATGGGAAACCTCAGAGGATAATGTGGCCTTATCAAAAGAAAAGTCTTTCATCCTCTGTTCCAAGTAGGAATCGCTCAAAAGTACATCCAAGGGTATATTTACAAAATCAGGGTCTCCCAAAAAGTAATTCCGATCCGCATAGGCCCTTCGGGAAGCTTCCGTAAAAAGTTGAACGGTCTTTAAAGAATTATGCCCCAGTTTAGAAATTGGATAGGGTTCCATCATTTTAAAAATCTGGTTAATCGTAACCCCTCCGCTACTTGGGGGACTCATGGAAATAACTTTTAAATCTTTGTACGTAAAAACAATGGGTTGCCGCCATTGGGCTTCGTACAGTCCAAGGTCTTCTTCTGTAATAAAGCCCCCTTTTTCTTGGACAAACGATGCCAGCTTTTCGGCAATTTCTCCACCGTAAAAACCTTTCTTTCCATTTTTCATTATGGTACCCAAAGTATTCGCCAATTCAGGATATTTTATGGTATCACCTGGCTGGAAAGCTTTGGCAAATTTTGTAGAATCCCCATTGACTTCAACGAAACGTTCCCGGTAACTCTCCAGTCGCTTCGCTTGCTTTTCCGTAACTACTACTCCCGCTGTGGCCAGTTCAATCACAGGTTGGAGAATTTCATTTAAAGGAAGCGTCCCAAATTTTTCATGGACTTCCAAAATACCGGCCACCGTTCCAGGAACTCCAACTGCCGTCGCACCAACTGTGCTCATCTTGGGAATTACGTTTCCCAACGAGTCCAAATACATATCCTTATGTGCCGATAATGGCGCTTTTTCACGATAGTCCAACCCACCGATATTCCCATCCTGCTTTCGATAAACCATAAATCCACCTCCGCCTAAATTGCCCGCGAAGGGATAGGCCACCGCCAAGGCCATTTCTGTTGCTACCATGGCATCAAAGGCGTTACCTCCCTTTTTCATTATCTCTGTTCCTATCCTTGATGCTTCTTCCCGTGCAGAGACCACCATAGCTTTTTCAGTGACCAGGCCCGTTGGAACGGCTGGCTGTTTTTTACATTGTAAATACAGGGTGCCAAGCGCTAGAAGAAGTATACGTTTTTTCATAAATGATTTATTTTTTCTTGCGAAAAGGTAACTAATTCTTTAAAAAAATCGGTGAATTCGGATTCAAATGCAGTGTAGTGTTCTTCTAAATCCAAAATGGCCCTATTCATTTTGGAACGATTTTGGGTTCTTCTGTCCATGCCTTGAAGCACTCTCGAAATACCTTCTAGTTTCGCATAGCTGTAGAGCCAATCGTCCGCTACCATGTACGGTAACATGCGCTGCGTTCCCAAAGGTAGAATAGCGTAATTGTCCTTCAGTAAATCATAAAAGCGATTGGTGTAGCTTTTTAGAGGTACCGTGGAATACAAGTTCCAATTTTTGGCCAAAAAATGATCGTAATAAATATCTACGATTACTCGACTATAATGGCTATAGTTTTTGTGCAGGCGTTTGCTGCTCAGTTTGGGAATGGGGTGGGCATCCGTAAATGTATCAATCTCGCGATGAAGCAATATTCCCTTTTGTACCTGTTCTGGAAAATGTTTGTACTTATTGCCCCGAATATGGTCAGCAAAAAAATTACCAAGTGTTATTTCCGCATCATCAAAAGAAAGGTAGATATGGGCAAGGAAGTTCATGCTAGTTCGGTTGCGGGATATCCGCTAGTCGGGCATTATCAAATTCTTCCTGGGTCGTATTTGTGTTGGAGTCAATTTTGAATTTCCAACGATTCTCTTGATAAACAAGTACCGTACTCAACTTTCCATAACCGTAGCGATTGGGTTCATTGGATATTTTGGAAATGAGTCTATAGTATCCGTTATCATATATGGTATTTCCAACTTTTTGTCTGCTGGTAATTTTAAACTCAAGTTCGAGTTTTTGGCCGCTTTCCGCGGATTTTTTAAAAAAGGCACTGAAATATGCGCTTATTTTTTTGTTACCTACTATAGAATTTGGGGGGGAAGAATCATACAAATTGAGAAGTACGCCATCTGTTGTATAAATAGCTTGCAAAATTTTGGCATCCAGAGCTTTATAGGCTATGCTGAAACTCTCGTACACCGCATTGGGACCTGTTTCTTTTTCTTGGCTGAGCATCACCATGGGCAAGAGCACCACAAACCAACGCAAAATGTAAAATTTCATTTGTGTTCGTATTTAAAGCGGGAATTTACAAAGACAAAACATAGAATCTCGTCTATCCCTATATATTTGCAAAAAAATAACCATGACGCTTATAAAATCTATCTCTGGAATTCGTGGTACGATTGGAGGTGCAACAGGAGACAACCTCACGCCAATAGATGCGGTCAAGTTTGCCGCAGCGTATGGAACTTGGCTAAAATCCTATTCCAAGAAAGAGAAACTGACGGTTGTGATAGGACGTGATGCCAGGCTTTCGGGTGAAATGATTCAAAATTTGGTGGTATCCACCATAATAGGTTTGGGAATCGATGTCTTGGATTTGGGGTTGTCCACAACTCCCACTGTGGAAATAGCGGTTCCCCTTGAACATGCGGATGGTGGAATTATTCTGACAGCGAGTCACAATCCAAAGCAATGGAACGCCCTTAAACTATTGAATGAGAAGGGTGAGTTTTTAGATGGAGAGCAGGGAAAAAAAATATTGGAAATTGCCCAGCAGGGCACTTTTGATTTTGCTGCGGTAGATGATTTGGGTAGTGTGACCCAAAACAATTCGTATATGGATATCCATGTTGAAGAGGTGCTGAAATTGGATTTGGTCGATAAAGGGACCATTGAAAAGGCAGGTTTTAAGGTGGTGGTTGATGGTGTAAACTCCTCAGGGGGTATTGCCATCCCTAAATTGTTGGATGCTTTAGGGGTTGAAACCGTAAAGCTATATTGTGAACCCACAGGGCATTTCCCGCATAATCCTGAACCTCTCAAAGAGCACTTACAGGACATTTGCGACTTGGTCATCAAAGAGAAAGCAGATTTTGGTATCGTGGTTGACCCAGATGTGGACCGCTTGGCCTTTATTAGCAATACTGGTGAAATGTTTGGAGAAGAATATACCTTGGTAGCTTGTGCCGATTACGTTTTAAGCAAAACACCGGGAAATACCGTTTCCAACCTTTCTTCCACCAGGGCTTTACCTGATATCACCCACAGGCACGGAGGAGTGTACGCTGCCGCTGCCGTAGGAGAGGTCAATGTGGTTACCAAAATGAAAGCGACCCGTGCCGTCATCGGTGGGGAAGGCAACGGCGGTGTTATTTATCCGGCAAGTCATTACGGAAGGGATGCTTTGGTAGGTACTGCCTTGTTCTTAATGCTTATGGCCGAAAAAGCGTGTTCTGTAGCCGAGTTGCGCGCCAGTTATCCCAGTTATTTCATGAGTAAAAAGAAAATTCAGCTGACGCCAGATTTGGATGTGGATGGCGTTTTGGAAACGATGTATCAAAAATATCAGGAAGAACAAACATCTACCGTGGATGGGTTAAAAATTGATTTTCCTGAAAATTGGGTGCATCTCCGAAAATCAAATACAGAACCTATTATTCGAATTTACACAGAAGCCCAAAGTCAAGACAAAGCGGACGCTCTTGCCAATCGTTTTATTAAGGAAATTCAAGAAGTGGCAGGGTTATAAGAACTATCTAGCGGACCAAGTGAAGGAAATCTTTGTGTTGGCTGGACCAGGTAAACCTTATTGGAAAATCAACTTTTTGATGTTATCATTCCGAGACCCAGTCCAGAATGGATTTTTTGACCAGTTCTTCTTGGGTCCAAACGATAAAATGATTCTCATTTTCTAAAGAAATGGTCTTTAAGCTATCCACCTTACTGAAGTTCTTCTGCATAAAAGCTACATTTTTGTAAGGCACAAGTTTATCTTTCTCTCCGTGGATAATAAGTGTTCTTGTCCGAAGCTGACTCAATTTTGGTTGTAATTCTCTCAATTCTTTTTTTAACATCCATAACTCATCAATGGATGGTTTGAGGGCTCCCGGCACCAAGTATTTTAGGGGAATCCAGGTAAGGGGCACTCGCCATTTTTCCGGTTTTTCCGCATCGGGGTCCAGTGCTCCGGCCAAAATTACCAGGTTCTTGTAGCGATTTGGAGCCTCTAATGCCATTTTTACCACCAGAGGTCCTCCATACGAATGCCCTATCAATGTGGTTGGTTTGCCATTGTCTATTTGTTGGAAGAGCTGGTTGAGCCATTGTGATTGCTCCTGTAAAGAAGCACTTCTCCGAAAATCACTTTTACCAAAACCAGGACGGTCTGGCGCAATGACCCTAAACTTTGAGGTCAGCGAGGTGTCCGCTAAATAGGCTTTGTAAGCATCCCAACTTCCGGGTGATCCGTGAATAAATATAAGGGTGGGGGCATCTAGTTTTCCAGTTTGTATGTAATGTACCTTTTTTTCATCAAGTTGGACCGTATTTGAAATGTAGTCTACCTTATTGTCCCTAAAAAAAGCCGCTGTTTTTTTGGATGAAGTTCTCATGGTCATGCAAGAATTGGCAAATAAGAGATAACCCATCACAGAGAGCAAAAGAATATAACGCTTTTTTAGAATTCGCCTACCTTCGTTGGGTTTCGCTGTCATTCATTACGGCTTTGGGTACTTTATCTTTATGCTTCCACCGTTTGTGGGTCCAAAAATAATAAGCAGGTTCTTCATTGATGGAGGCCTCCACTTTTTGTAAAAACCGTTTTGTAAGTTCAAAGGGGGGTAATTCTTTGGGGCGTTCCGAGAGCAATTCAAATGAACCCTGGTAATACCCTCGGGCTCGTTTGGATACTTTTAAATAGACGGCAGGTAAATCCAGTTTTTGGCATAGCACTTCGGCACCGGTGTGCACCGGTACCGTGATTCCCATAAAAGGGGTCCAAAGCTGGGCCTTTTTGGGCATTGGGGATTGATCACTTAAAATACCATACATGCTGAGAACGCCATTCTTTTTGTTCGACATCACAATTTCTCTTGTGTCCACTGTGGTGATTAACGTAGTTCCAAATTTTTGTCGAATAGCCCGGACCATCCTATCAAAATGGACGTTTCCTATTTTTTGATATATGGCATAACCTTTTGAAGCGATATGGGCATCCAGGGCAATCACCCATTCCCAGCTCGCATAATGGGGAAACATCAGCATAACACTTTGGTTCTGATTTTCAAGCTGGTGAAGCACCTCCAAATTTGAGAAGACAAATCTTTTTTGCAGTTGTTCCTTGGAGATGGTCATGGTCTTAATCATTTCCAGGAACATATCGCACATGTGACGATAGAAATTCTTTTCGATTATCAATCGTTCATTATCCGTTTTTTGGGGAAACACGAGCTCAAGATTACCGCGGACCACTTTTTTTCGATAGCCGATAAGATAGTACAACAGAAAAAAAACGCCATTGGACAGCACATAAAGCAGTTTAAATGGAAGCTTTGAAACTAGCCAAAGTAGGGGATAAGCTATACTGAAAACCACAAACTGCATGGGTAAATCTTGTGGGCAAATATAGCTATATTTGAATCCAAAGCTTGCACGATGTACAATTTACATATGGCGACCATTGCCATTATCGCAGCCAACGTTTTAGTTTCTTTAAGGGGCTTTAGCGATACCTCTTTTTTTGAACGTTATAAGTTCAGTATAGCCGGGGTTAAGGCAGGGCAGCGGGAAAGAACGCTCACTTCCGGTTTTCTCCATGTTGATATTTCCCATTTATTTTTTAACATGTTCACCCTGTACTTTTTTGCCAATACCGTAATTAACTGGTTTGGCGCCATTAAGTTTCTTATTATTTATTTTTGTAGTCTTTTGGGAGGCAGTCTTTTAGCGCTTTTTTTCCATAGAGATGAACCTTATTACAGTGCCGTAGGTGCCAGTGGTGCGGTGACCGGTGTACTGTACGCGGCCATATTGTTGAATCCTGAAATGCGATTGGGGATTATGTTCATTCCCATACCACTGCCCGCCTATGTTTTAGGTATTGGGTATCTCTTGTATTCCATTTATGGAATGAAAAGTAGACTTGGAAATATTGGTCATAGTGCCCATTTTGGAGGTGCCATAGCGGGTTATGCCGTAACGCTTCTTTTAAAGCCGGATTTACTGATTACCGAAACCTTTATCGTTGTTTTATTGGCCATTCCAATCACAATTCTTTTTATTTTGGAAAAAGTAGGTAAAATCTGAGACGGAAGGCAATAAAAAAAGTCCAGAGAAACATTTCTGGACTTACTTTCTGATAGTTGTCCGTTCTTTTAGTTCAAAAGTTCCGCGACCTTTTCTTCTAGGGCAGGACCTCTCAAATTTTTAGCGATAATCACTCCATTTTCATCCAAAAGAAATGCAGCGGGTATCGCGTTGATGTTATATAACTGTGCAATGGGATCTTGAAAACGTTTTAGGTTGGAGATATGGTTCCATGCCAAGCTGTCTTTGGCGATGGCATTTTTCCAATCTTCGGCCCTGGAGTCCAAAGAAACGCCAACCACATTCAAACCTTTATCGTGATACTTCTTGTACACTGAAACGATATTGGGATTTTCAGCGCGACAGGGTCTGCACCATGCTGCCCAAAAATCCACTAAGGTAACTTTACCTTTAACGTCACGTAGTGCCAATAAATCCCCATTTGGGGTGGGAGCGGAGAAATCCGGGGCAACACTACCGATATCAGTATTTTTCAATTTGTCAAGTTGCTCTTTCAATTCCTTTCCGGGGCCGGAAGCTTTTATTTCAGGGGTGAACGTATCATAAATCTGTTGGGCTTCATCATTGGGAACGGCTTTGCTGAAAAGGAGATTGCCCAAAATCAACGCTGAGATGATGGCGTCGGGATTTTCTTTGGCAAAATCGATATTGAACGTTTTAACATCCTCTTGAAATTCAAGAAATTCTTCACGTAGTGCCGTTACGGTTGCCGTATCCTGAGCCCTGGATGCCTCACCCATATCGCGCTGCATGGAACGGGCGCGTTCCGCCATTCTTCGGGAACCCTCCAAAAACTTCATAAAAAGCGCATTCTGCTGTGTTCCTTTTACCTGGGCATAGTTCATACTATCTTTTTGAAAATTGACATCGATTGTTCCGTTTTCAACAAAAAGAGGGACATTGCCTCGGGTCGCTTCGAGAAAAATGTAATACAACTTCGGTTTTTCCTGCGTTCCGGTAAAGCTGAACACACCGTTTTCGATCGTAGTAGTATCCAAGTCCTGGAGTTTTTTCAAAGAGTCTGTGGTCTTTAAAAAAACTTTTGTTCCATTTTCAACCTCTCCCCGTATTTTGGCATTTATCAGATAGGTATCTGGCTTAGAATCGCATCCAATTAGGAAGATGAGCGCCAAAAGTATAGTAATCGCATTTTTCATTTACTTCTTTTTAAAGTGCTAAGGTATTTATTACATACGGCTAATAAAAACCTTAAAATTGATATCGTATGCCCAAGGCGATATCAAAATCAAACCCATCGTCAAAACCTTCATAGCCTATTAAACCGATTTCCGGTCTAAAATCGAGAGAAAGTAATAACGGAATATCAAAATTGTATTCCACTCCAAGGTCCCCAGCTACGAAAACAAAAAGACCATCATTGTCCTCTCCATCGGGAACAGGTTCAAAATCTACACTGCCCAATCCACCCCCTACGCCGTAATACCAATTGAAGTTTCCCTCTATTTGGTGTACCCATTGATACAACCCCGTCAATTTGAAGGCATCGAACTCGCGACTGTCGCGCCATCCCAGATTCAATTCCCCGCGATTGTAGCGCCCAATGGACTTCTGATATGATATTTCGGCCCCAAAACCGTCGCTATCCCCTAATCGTAAACCCAGGGCATGTTCCGAAATATCTTGTGCTTGCGCATATACTGCTAGAAGTAAAAACAGTCCAGTTACTAATGTCGTAATTTTCATAAGTTGCTCCTTTCTTGTAAAATTTAAAATAGCTTTATCAGTGTTATTAGAAGTAAAAACTGTTATGCTGTTCCAAAAATTGTTCCAGATGGGATAATTCTTTTTTAAAGTGGTTTTAATGCCATCGGTTTTGGAAGGGATGTGATGGATTTTTACAAGGAAAGCTGTTCCAGAAAATCTTTGTTGGGATTTATGGGTATCTTACTATGGAAGTTTTTAACTTCGTTTCTTGAAACTTATAGGCTTTACATGCTATGCAAGCACTACTAGAACAAATAGAGGATAAGCGTAAACTGATAAACGATTTTAAAGCGATAATCGGGGATAAATACATTCTTGTTGAGGAATCAAAAAAACATCCATATTCCAAGGGATACCGTTACGGTGCGGGAGAAGCATTTCTAGTGGCCAAACCTGGCTCTTTACTTGAGATTTGGAAAATACTCGAGATTTGCATCAATAACGATTTCATTGTTCTCATGCAGGCGGCCAATACGGGTCTTACCGGCGGTTCTACGCCGGAAGGTGGTAATTATGATCGTCCGATTGTAATTGTGAATACCATGCGTATCGATGATATCCAAATTATCGATAACGGAAATCAAATCATCGGTTTTGCCGGGAGTACCTTGTTTGGTTTGGAAAATAAGTTAGCTTCCTATGGAAGAGAACCACATTCCGTAATTGGTTCTACTTCTATCGGTGCTTCAATCGTGGGAGGTATTTGTAATAACTCCGGGGGGTCCTTGATTAAAAGAGGACCTGCCTACACAGAATTGTCCTTGTATGCGCAATTGGATGAAAACGGTGAACTTCTATTGGTCAATGATTTAGGTATCGATCTTGGGGAAACGCCTGAAGAGATATTGACCAATTTACAGAATGGGAAATATACCGAGGCCCAAATACAATTCCCAGATAAGTTGGCATCCGATAATGAATATGAAGAACGGGTAAGGGACATAAATGCCGATTCCCCGGCACGCTTCAATGCCGATGAAAGACGTTTGTACGGTGCTTCAGGCTCTGCGGGCAAAATAGTGGTTTTTGCCGTTCGCGTGGATACCTATCCGGCCGCAAAACGCACCAAGGTATTCTACGTGGGCACTAATGATCCGGATGTTTTATGGCAACTTCGCCGAGATATCCTATCCCAATTTAAGAATCTTCCGACTACGGGCGATTACTTACATCGGGCGTGCTATGACGCGACGAAAAAATACAGTAAGGACAACTTTTTGGTAATTCATAAATTGGGCACCGATTTTATTCCTAATTTATTTGCCCTCAAGCGTAAAGTAGACCTTTTAGCGAGTAGATTTAAATTTCTTCCCGATAAGTTTTCAGATAGGTTGATGCAGTTCCTAAGTAGACTATGGCCAAATCATTTGCCCCGTCGCATGGAGGAATATCGCGATTTATACGAACATCATTGGGTCATTGAGACCGCTGATGACGCCATTGATGAAACCAGGACGTATTTTAAGGAATTCTTTGCCAAGCACGAAGGTGATTTTTTTGAATGCACCGATAAAGAGGGCGCACGTGCCTTATTGCATCGATTTGTTGCTGGAAGTGCCATTGGGCGCTATCATGCGATCCATGAAAAAGAGGTTGGACCCATGCTGTCCATCGATGTTGCTTTTCCCCGCAACGAAAAAGATTGGTTTGAGAACTTGCCCCCAGAAATCGACGATTTATTTGAAATTAAATTGCATTACGGTCACTTGTTTTGCCATGTATTTCACCAAAATTATATCGTTAAAAAGGGAGTTGACGCTAAAGCACTGAAAGACAAACTTTTAAAAACGTTTGATGTCAGGGGAGCTGAGTACCCTGCGGAGCACAATGTGGGGCACGAGTACAGGGCCAAACCAACGCTACAGAACTTTTATCGGGAACTGGACCCCACCAATAGGTTTAATCCCGGCATAGGACAGACCAGTAAACGCAAATATTGGAAATAGAATAAGCTTTTTGGCGAGGTTCCGCTGTTTGTGTAAGGTTATTTATAAGCTTAAATCGGTTCACTGTCTCCTTTTTTAAGATTTTCGGGTTCTTCGTGAATATTGGAAATATCCTCTGTTTTCACTTCCTTGTCCGTAATGGAAGCAATTAGCTCGTTCATGTCCATTTCTTTTAAGTCTTCGTCCACGAAAAAAGGCGAGAGTTTATCGTGGTTGTAGTGGTAAATGCGCCATCTTTTAAAAGAATATTCCAAGGCCGTCAGATTCTCGACCCAATCCCCAGAATTGAGATAAAGACAACTTCCGTTTTTAGTTTCGAAATGCTCTTTTTTAGGTTGGTGGATATGTCCACAAATCACATAATCATACGCATTTTCTATAGCGAGTTCCGCGGCGACCTTTTCAAAATTACTGACATATTTGACCGCACTTTTAACGCCGTGCTTTATTCGCTTGGAGAGCGAATATTTTTCCCGTCCTATTTTCACCAGGCACCAGTTGATAAAACTGTTGATGAGAATAAGTAGGTCATATCCGTATCCTCCCAGTTTGGCCAACCATTTTGCATTTTGGATGGAAACGTCAAAAACGTCCCCGTGAAAAATCCAGGCTTTTTTTCCGTCGAGGTCGAGAACCAGTTTATTGGTAATCTTAAAGTTTCCCATAGCGGTATCACTGAATTTCCGTAGCATTTCGTCATGGTTTCCCGTAATGTAAAATACTTCGGTCCCTCTAGAGGCCATCCCGATTATTTTTTTCAACACTTTAAGATGGGAGGAGGGAAAATAGCGTTTACTAAATTGCCAGATATCGATTATATCCCCGTTCAAGACCAGTCTTTTCGGCTGGATACTGTTAAGGTACGCAATGAGCTCATCCGCATGACACCCGTAAGTCCCTAAATGTACATCTGAGATTACGGCCAATTCAATCTTCCTTTTTTTCAATCGTAGTGTATTTGGCTACAAAATAAAAGCGTAGGAATAAACTGAAAATCAAATTCGCTTGATTAATTTTTAAGCATACAGTTAAATAAACATCAACAAGCCTTTTTTAATGTTACTTAATGATTAACTGGCAAGCTTGTTTTTTTTACGAAGGTTAAAAGTTAAATTTGGCCTTTACAATGATGATATGGCAGGAAATAGCTTTGGAGAACTTTTTAAGGTGACCACGTTCGGGGAATCACATGGTAGGGCGATCGGTGGTATTATTGATGGATGTCCTGCTGGCTTAAGCTTGAATTTTGAAAACATACAGCAGGAACTAAATCGCAGAAAACCAGGGCAATCTGCCATTGTTACCCAGCGAAAGGAGCCGGATAACGTAGTGTTTTATTCAGGAATTTTTGAAGGTAGGACCACGGGTACCCCAATCGGTTTTGCCATTCACAATACCAACCAAAAATCGAAGGACTACACCCACATCAAAGATTCATATCGCCCATCCCATGCAGATTATGTCTACGATAAAAAATACGGGTTTCGTGATTATCGTGGGGGCGGAAGAAGTTCAGCGCGCGAGACCGCAAGTAGGGTAGTGGCCGGAGCTATTGCCAAACAGTTTTTATCCGATGTACGGTTCCATGCTTTTGTATCCCAAGTTGGGGAAGTTCGATTGGAAAAGAGTTATCAGGATTTGGATTTCTCCAAGATTGAGTCAAATCCGGTGCGATGTCCAGACCCTGATACTGCTGCTGCGATGGAAGAATATATCAAAAAAATAAAAAAAGAAGGTGATACTATTGGCGGTGTGATCACTGGGGTCGTTCAAAATGTGCCGGTGGGTCTTGGAGAGCCTGTCTTCGATAAACTACATGCTAGGTTAGGTGCTGCAATGTTGTCCATTAATGCTGTGAAAGGTTTTGAATATGGAAGTGGTTTCTCAGGAATCCTGATGAAAGGGAGCCAGCACAACGATGCCTTCAATACGGATGGGTCTACGGTTACAAACCGGAGCGGAGGCGTTCAGGGCGGTATCAGCAACGGTATGGATATTTATTTTAACGTTGCTTTTAAACCGGTTGCCACCGTACTTCAAGCCTATGAAACCATAAATAAGGAAGGTGAAAAGGTCGAGACGAAGGGAAAAGGCAGGCATGATCCTTGTGTGGTGCCTCGGGCAGTTCCTATAGTTGAGGCGATGTCTGCCTTGGTATTGGCAGATTATACCCTTCTGGCCCGTGGCAATAAATTATAGGAGGTTTTAAGAGGTTTTCCCCTAAAATACTATCTTTCTGCACAAAATGATAGTATGCGCAAACTAGAACTGCACTGGCAAATCCTGATCGGCATGGTATTGGGAATCGTTTTCGGCTTTGTAATGACCGGATTCTCTTGGGGACAAAATTTTGTGACCGATTGGATAAAACCTTTTGGGACCATTTTTGTAAAGTTACTCAAGCTTATCGCCATACCTTTAATTTTAGCCTCCTTGATCAAGGGCATATCCGACCTCAAGGACATTTCAAAATTTAGGAACATTGGTTTGCGCACCATTGGCATTTATATGTGCACTACCCTTGTCGCCATAGTTTTGGGCCTACTTTTGGTCAACTTATTGCAACCTGGCGATGGTATATCGGATGAGACCATTGACAAATTGACCCAAACCTATGCAACCGGAGAAGATGTACAGCGAATTCAGGCGAATGCTTCAAAACAGCAAAATAAGGGCCCCCTGGCATTTTTGGAAGAGATGGTCCCGGACAACGCTATTGCCGCCATGAGCAATAATCGTCTCATGCTACAGGTCATTTTCTTTACCATTTTCTTGGGAATTTCCATGTTGTTAATAGGTGAAGAACGCGCCAAGCCCCTTAAAAATTTCTTCGATTCCTTGAATGAGGTCGTTCTAAAAATGGTGGACCTGATAATGCTTATCGCTCCCTACGCAGTATTCGCGCTCTTGGCGAGTGTTGTGGTCTCGGCGGGAGATAAGGACTTGTTGCTGGCCTTGGTCAAATATGCTGGGGTAGTTGTTCTGGGATTGATATTAATGATTGTTTTTTACACCATTTTGGTCACTGTTTTCACCAAGAAAAACCCCTTGTGGTTCCTAAAGGAAATGAGTCCTGCACAATTATTGGCGTTTTCAACTAGTTCCAGTGCGGCAACCTTGCCCGTGACAATGGAGCGGGTTGAGGAACATATTGGGGTAGATAAAGAAGTTTCCAGTTTTGTATTGCCGGTAGGTGCCACCATCAATATGGACGGAACTAGTTTATATCAGGGTGTGGCCGCAGTTTTTATTGCGCAGGCCTTAGCGTTTGATCTGCCCCTCTCAGGTCAATTGACCATTATTTTGACGGCACTTTTGGCTTCCATCGGTACTGCAGCTGTTCCTGGAGCAGGTATGGTAATGCTGGTCATTGTCTTAGAGTCCGTTGGTTTTCCAGCGGACAAATTAGCCATCGGATTGGCCTTGATTTTTGCTGTGGACCGCCCTTTGGATATGTTTCGTACCGTAGTAAATATTACTGGGGATGCCACCGTTTCCATGATGGTCGCAAAATCTGTCGGGAAATTGGGCAAACCAAATGTCCAAGAATGGGATGACCATTATGAAGAAGTAAAGTAAGTTTAAAATCTTCAGGTCTTCATTGTGTAGTTGGCTAACATAGTGTAAATTAAGGCTATCAATAAACCACAAATAACCATGAACATTTGTTTTTTAATGTATCCTTGGGACGAAATCGAGCCAGAAAACGATACGAGTCTTGCCCTAATTCACGAATGTGTTAAACGAAATCATGGCGTCGCCCTCTGTACACCGGCGAATCTGACCATCAGAAATAGCGTAACCAGTGCTTTTTGTACCGTAATCAACCGAATGGATAAGGTTTCCGGAAGTTTAAAGACCTTCTACAAACAAGCGACCACACGTGAGGAAATGCTCCCACTGGCCGGTTTCGATGTTATATTTATGCGGGCGAATCCGCCTTTGGACCCTTTGATGCTGAATTTTTTGGATTCCGTCAAAGACGATGTTTTTATCGTCAATTCCCTACAAGGACTTCGCGAAGCCAACAATAAGTTATACACCGCTGCTTTTGGGGATAGTCACAGCAATATCATCCCAGCGACCCATGTTTCCAAGAACAAAAGATATCTGGTAAATCAAATCAAGGAGTCCGCTGCGGATAAGATGATTTTAAAACCCTTGAACGGTTTTGGTGGTTCTGGCGTGATCCTTATTGAAAAGTCGGCCATGTCCAACATTAACTCTCTCTTGGATTTCTATGTCACCAATTCAGATGGTTCTTCAAATTATGTCATCTTGCAAGAATATATTGAAGGAGCGGACCAAGGCGACGTTCGTATTCTATTGCTCAATGGAGAACCCATAGGCGCCATGCGCCGAATTCCTGGCAGTGATGACCACCGCTCAAATGTTTCCGCCGGAGGTTCGGTCGCAAAGCACAGTTTGACAAAACAAGAAAAGGCGCTCTGTAAACAAATTGGTCCTAAATTGGTCAATGATGGACTTTATTTTGTGGGTATTGACGTGATTGGTGGAAAATTGGTGGAAGTCAATGTGATGTCGCCCGGCGGAATCACCTATATCAATAAGGTATACAAGACCAAAGTACAATGCAAGGTCATCGACTTTATCGAAAGTAAGGTCGTGGATAAACTACAAGCCTTTGACAGGCGATCGAGATTACGAAGCGAGGTTGAAAATGCATAAACTTTCTATTGATGAAATTCTCGAAAAGATAGATTACGGGAACTGCTTTGAGGCGGTTTCGTCTGATTATTCCTTTAGCTTAAAAATAGATAAATACGTTCCCTTCGTCTGTGGCGCCGTTCACGATGGCCATCAGTTTCGAAGCTCACTTTGGGCAAATTGTACCCACACGGAATACGAGCGTTGGTACGAAGAAGATCCGTGTACGAAGGAGATGGTACGAACATTTCCGATTGTCATAGCCGGTCGCGACAGCCGTTTTGAATACGACCTAAATCGCGCTCCTGAAACCGCAATTTATAAAGATGCCTGGGGAAAAGTACTTTGGAAACATCCCTTATCTGATGCAGAACGGAAAAAAAGTCTGGCAAAGCACACCAATTTTTACAGAGTGGTGCATGCACTTGTGAAGAAATTGGAAAAGGATTTTGGGCACGTTCTGGTTTTTGATATGCACAGTTACAATTGGAAGCGCTGGGAGCGGAAAGTTCCGGTATGGAATTTGGGAACAGCCAACATAGATCAAAATAGATTTGGGAAATTCACGGAAAGTTGGTCCAAAAAATTAGGAACCCTACATTTGCCCAACGGAATAAAAAACTCCTCAAAAATCAACGATACGTTTCAAGGAAACGGTTTTTTTTTAAAATACCTAAGTCAAAATTTTAGAAATACACTGGTATTGGCCACGGAAATATCCAAAGTATATTGCGATGAGCATACAGGAGTCGTTTTTCCAGAAGTGGTGCGTTCGGTGGAAGAACAACTAAAAAGAATAATTCCAGAAATGGTCCAGGAGTTTGAAGCGGCATTTGAATGATAAAGACCCATGACATACAGCAACTGGAAAAACAATACGCCAAGGTGTTTGAAATAGATGCCAATCTGGATAGGCTGGTTCGACGTATAGAGCTGTTGAGTTACATCAATCCTTTGAACATAGAAAAGGAAAAACAGCGTTTTTTTGCTTCCAAATTCACGGCTGCGCCAAGGTTTAAATATCCCAAATTAAAGTTCAACCCTTATAAACTACATCGTCTTTTTTTTTCCCAAAGACTGGAGCGTATCGAAGATGACCTCATTCGCAAATTCTACCAAGATGTGATATACTTCTATGCCAATATGATACAGTGCATAGAAACCATCGGTACCGGGAAGGACTTTCACTACAATTCCCTCAGGGTCTATGGCACCCCGACCGAAAAAGATGTACAGAATGCCCGTTTTATTCTTCACTTCGCGGATGAGCCGCCAAGTCCAGAAATGGAAAAAGTGTACAGCACCAAGGAAGCGCAGGCTTATTTTGAAGCTTTTGCCCAGGCTTATGACTTTCCACTGAAAGTCAAGTTTTCCCACAATATGGCAGCAGAGGCCATGGTCAGTAACAGCGAACGGGCACTGTTGATAAAAAAGAATATCAGGTTCAGCAAAAATCAGTTGCTTACTTTGGGGAACCATGAAATTGGGGTTCACTTGGTAACTACCCATAACGGTTTACAACAGCCATTGCGGATTTTTTCCAATGGATTTCCCAAAAATGTGGAGACCCAGGAAGGTTTAGCGGTCTTTAGCGAGTATATGGGAGGTGCCTTGACCTTAAAGCGACTCAAGGAATTGGCATACCGGGTATTGGCAGCTGATAGTTTGATCAAGGGCTATACCTTCGCCGACACTTTTGATTTGATTCATGGACAGTACAAATTGAACCGGAATGAGGCCTTTGGAATCACTTTACGTGTACATCGCGGTGGCGGTTTCACAAAAGATAGGCTTTACCTGAGCGGTCTGCGAAAAATTTATAGAAAGTTTCAGAAGGGGGAAAGTCTGGACTTATTGCTTTCAGGAAAAGTGGCCATTGAAGATGAGCCGATTATCAACTACTTTATGGAACAAGGTCTGGCCCATCCGATTACGCATAGGACCGCATCGTTTGCCAAAAATCAAAATACCAACACAACGTTGGATTTTATTTTGAACAATCTAAAATGAGCTTTTATTGACATACTTTTCAAGAGCCCCTGTATTCGCCTTTCAACCTTAGCGATTTGAAACGTAGAAAAAAGGGCAGCTTTTCAAAAGCCGCCCTTCGTTATTCTTTCTATTCTTACAAGCTTCCCGAAGTCAAAATCTGGTCTAAAACATATTGCATGGCCATTTTCCAATCACTCTTTGAACTACTTCCGTTAGAGGAATTAAAGGAACGTTCATTGGAAAATTTCGCTGAATATTTTTCGGCACCGCCATTCCCATATAAAATCACCTCGATGTCATAACGTTGATTTGAATCAGAACTACTGGCTTTTTCTTTTTGAACATCGAAGAAACCAGTGTCAGCTTTCGGGGTCTCTGCTTTTTGATTGGTTTCTGTTATTTCGATCATGACCAAATATTCGGACCCTAGCACATTTTGAAGTTTCTGGACTGTAGTTTGGGATAACTGTTGAAACCCAATACCTCCATCGACCAATTTTCTGATGGTAATCCCCATTTCCTGAACTTCTATGGGAAGGGATTGATTTTTTCGGGATAGGTAGTCCGTGGCAAACTTTGTGGCTTGACCTGAAATCTCCTTGCTGTATTGTCCATTTATTTTGAAGGTCATTGGCGTAACAGCTAGCCTGTTATTGTTGACAACTGCGGTATCATCTTCAGGTCCCAGATAAATCTCTTCTTTGGGGATGGTCGTGGTCAAGGGTTCTTGTGCGGTTTGAGCACCTGGGGATACAGGTGTTTTCACAGCAGTTCCTGAAGAAGCACCACCAAAATTTTGAGTCCTTCCGCTGGAAAAGACAATTTTTTGGAGATTGGAAGCAGCAATTTCATTGACCAAGGTCTCTCCTGGATAACTAAAGCTAATGGTAGAAGAAGTGACCTTCATCACCTTGCCTTGAATGATTTCACCAGATTTGGTGAACAAAATGTCGTTTGTACCGCCCTTTTGGGCGAAAGCCACTAGGGATAGTGACATCAATAAGAGTAGCATTACCTTTTTCATTTCAATTTTGATTTTGTTAGTAAAATGATAAACGTTTATTCAATATTTCCTTTTATGGGGTTTAAAAGCGCTCAAAACATGGGAAACACACTAACTAAACCACAAATTCAGTGCCAGACCCTAGTTAAAGCCTCAGGAATACTCTTAATTTCCGTTAATTATTATCACAAAAAAATCCCCATTGCCACAAAATGGACATTGGGGAACTGTTTTTTGTATTTTTCAGAGTGAGATGGAGCGTCCTTTAGGATATTTCACCGCGAACGAAAAGTCTTCGTTTTGTATCGCCTTACTTTCTAAGTTCATCTCCCAGGTCAAAAGACCGGTCTTCACATTGTAGTTAGCTTCTCCTGGATTAATATCACTTACTTTGATTTCCTTATTTTGGGAAAGCGGAATACGATCCATCAACTTTAATTTCACAGCAGTGGTCTTATTGTTTTTCACTTCAAGGTCATAGGTGCGGTTCACGATACGGCTGCCGCCAGTAAAGGATTTGCTTTTAAAGTTACGCCGCTGTTTTCGGCTAACGGTAACATTGGGGTCGATACCCAAGGACAATACCATCTCTTTTTTCAGGATAAAAGGGTCCAAAGTGGTCTTTCCGGCATAACCGCCTTCGTAATACACATTGGCTTCTCCAGGTAACAACTGTAGTTTTTCCCAGTCCTTTAAAGTGGCGGTGAGAAACACATTCTCATTAATGATTGGCGCTGCGAAATATTCATAGGTTGCCGGGAGTTGATGGGTATCGATTAGAATCGACGTAATATCTCCGTCCGAAGTTATGGAATAGGGCTTGCTGATATTGAATTTAGTATTCGTCAAATCGTCCACTACGGTATTTTGCCGTGTGGTGATGACCACAATTCCATGAGATCCGCGATTTCCATATACGGCTAGTGCTTCATCTCCATTGAGAACTTCCATACTTTGGATTTCACTTTCGTCCAAGTCTCCTTCGGAATAGCTCTTAACAGGAACACCGTCAATGATGTAAAGCGGTGGCTGTACTTTGGGTGTTTTGGAGTATCCCCTAACGCGTACATTGCTGCTTGAACCAAAGGCATCTTCACCATATCCCACAACAACCACCTCCTCCAAAGCGGAAATATCCTCTTCCAATTGAACGTTCATGATTGAAGCGTAAATGGGAATTTCTTCGCTTTGAAATCCAATGTAGGAAACTACAAGCGCTCTTCCACTGGGAACGACCTCGAGCGAAAAATTTCCATCAAAATCGGTTTGGGTGCCTTTGTCGGTGCCTTTTATGACCACATTGGCCCCTGGAAGTGGATATCCTGTTTGGTCCACAACCGTTCCTGTGACCTTGCTCACACCGGGATTGTAGGGATATCTGTTCTTTTTGGAAACAACACGCTGATTACTGGAGCTACTGTGGACAAAGTTGAGATAGTGTGTTCCCAAAATGGGTTTGTTCACATTTACATTTGGATTTCCTGTGGATAGGGTTATTTTAACATTCTCCCAAGTGTTCCCTGTTTTCTGGTATACATGGGCCTTATATGCCAATTGGATGGGGGCGTCCAACTTTTCAGATTTAATATCGTAGTTGGGAATCCATCCCGCGTCCGCTACTAGGTAGGAAATGGAAAGTTCCAAGTTCATTGGCACTGGGGCATCCAAGACCAACTTGAGCTGACCTTGCTCGGTTTCGCCGTCATTATTGATTTCTTGTATCTGTTTTTTTAGCTTGGTTATTTCCAGATTGGCTTTGTTTATTTTTAGGTTGGTGTCAAAAATTTCATTTTTGATGGCGGTAATGCGTTCCCGGTAGTAGGTTCCAATTTCTTTTACTTGGCTTAAGTTTAGCGCTTGGGTCTCTGAACCAATGGTGCGATTGGTAGTGATTATCTTTTCCTCTTCTTCCAGACCGAGGATAAGATTTTGGTACATGGCAATTTTGTGCTTGAGGGTCATTACTTGTTCTTCCCATTGTTGCACCTGCGGATTGCCTTTGAGTTCATTCAAAAAATTCAGGTCATAAGCCATGGATAGGATAGAGGCCGAGCGCAAACCGGAAATTTGAATGCTGCTTTCATCAATTTTTGGGGAAAGACCGGGGAACAAAAATTCGTTTGTCCCTGTTTTTAATGTAATTTTTGCCTTTCTATGAATTTGTGCCCCGTTTAAGTATACGGTCACTTCCTTTATTTGGGAGGGAGTGGTTTTTTCGTTGCCCCAGGCTATAAGGGGTATTGTAAACAGAAGAAGAATCAGCTTTTTCATGGGAGTTGGATTTAGATGTTCAATCCAAACCTAATGCTGAATAAAGATTCTTGAAATAAAGAATGATGAAAACCTACTTTTGAATTAGGTAAATGGCGTGTTGGTTGAGTCAACCCAAAAACTTGGCTTGCAGTTCGGGAGTGGGGATCATACAGGCATCTTTCCGACCGAACCATTTATATCTGTTTCGTGCAACAAAATCATAAACGCCATCTCTAATGGGTGTTGGTATCCAGGTAAAAATGGCCAGGACTTTCCAAAGTCCACCAAAGTTCTGCCCAATACGAAGGGCGGCATCTGATTTGGTGAAATAGGCCACCCCAGGCTCAATGAGGATGATGGAATCTATTTTTGAAGTATCAATGCCCCGTTCTTGGATAAGCTGTTCCCCAATCTCACTTTGTAGGGCTGCATAACGGAACGTATCCGTCTTATCCCGTTTGATGATAAACTGGATAGCCCCGTTGCAGAGGTTACAGACCCCGTCAAATAAAATGAGTTTTTTGTCCTTTTCCACGAAGCAAAGATACGCACTGAAAAAATAAAAGCCTAGTTTGGAACTTAAGTGCTCTTTGGTGTTACAGGGTAGGTGCTCAATCTGTTCTGTAGACCCCGTTGAACAAAACGATTCTCCAAGAATCCGGGTCTTCGTAGGTCATACTTTTGCCTTCCCAGTAGGGATTTTCAGGTTCTATGGGGCGTATCCCCAACGCCTGTATTCTTTTATTGGCCGCTTTATATTTTTCAGGCGTGTCAAAGTAGAGCACGAGCAAATTTTCCTTGGTCGGGGGCGGTAATTCTTTCTGTTCATCGTGCTGCGTGAATTCCAAGTGATATTGCCCATTTGGCATGCCCAACATCACACCGCTATAACCCGAGTGACCTGTGAACGAGCCTAAAACGCGCATCCCTAGGGCCTGTGTGTAAAAGGTTTTGATTTTATCTAATTGGTTTGTGGGTCGCGCAATTCTAAATTGTACTGCATTTTCAACACTGTTTGTACTCATGTTTTTATTTCTTTCAGCGGTTTGGGCACTTATTAAGAAGGGCCAGACCCATAGTAATCCCAGGAGATATGCTTTTTTCATGCTGTTTTTGAATGTATGCAATTAGTATAGCTATTTAATGAATACTTAAAAGAGAACAATAGCTCTATTGAATCTATAGGTATCACAACAGAACTGTTGGATTTCTAATTTACGGATTTCTGGAACTGGTTTTGGTCAATACCCGTAATCGAGCTTGGGATTTCCATTCATTGCTATCCAAACCTTGTTTTCCATATCCGTTCATCCTCTTTTTAGTTTATGGTTGAAACGTATATTCTTAGTGGTCCTAGTTTATGTTCAACACCATCTCCAGTTGTTCCACATAATTTTCAAACCCTAGGGCATTAAAAAACTGATTGGTGCCTTCAAATGCTTTATCTACATTGATGACCGATAGTGTTTTTCCATATTTTTTAGTCACTTCGGCAACTAAGGTAGAAGCAATTCCCATTCTTCGGAAGTCTTTGTCCACGGCAATTTGTTGTATTCGCTTAGTAAGAGGGTTGAAGATAATGTAACCTGTCAATTGGGCCTTGGAATAAGCTCCCAAAGCAATATGGTCTTGCAGCATTGCCTTCAACACATGTTTGGAGTTTTGCCAGGTGGGCTGTAGATCCCAAAAAGACTCCAATAGTTCCCATGGAATGTATTGCAGTTCTATGATTTGTATACCCTGATTTGTCTTTTGTATTCTGTGATCTCCTTTATAGCAGACTAGTTTTCTACGGGCGACAAAACCTATTTTTGAGTACGATTTTATAGCTTGAACGTTTTTGTCAATTACCTCAAGCACAATACTATCGATTCCCTTATGTTCCAAGAGGGGCAATACAAAACGATATAACTTTTGCGTCAATCCGTTGCCTCTCTTCTCCGGGACAACCCCCGTGCCCGCATTGTAGACCTGCTTTTTGTGGTCTACTACATCAAATCCATGTAAAACAAAGGCTACTAGGGTATTATCATCAAACACCCCAACTGATATGCTGAGGTCTACTTTGTCCGCTTTCATCTTAGCTATCAATAGGGCTTCGGTCAATTGAAAAGGAACAAAATAGTCGGAAAAAGCAGCATTGAATACCTCCAACAGTTGTTTTGTCTCTATTCCTTCAAGGGTCTTTACTTCCATTTAAGTGGTTTTAAACGGCTAATAGGTTTGGTAAAGAGAAGATAATAGTGCGAGAGCACTGGAACGATCATACATTATTAGCAACTGGTTTTTCACCCGTGATGAAAAGATAGTCTCCCAAATCATTCTCGTAGGTTTTCATGACATTTTTGATTTTACCGCTGTTCACGTCCCTTTGCAACTCCAATAATCCTTCGCGCACTTCCTTTCTAGTTGACAAGGACGAAAATGAAGAAATACCTTTTCTGATCTTTGGGTCAAAATACAGTTTGGGATTTAGCTTACCGCAATATAGAAACTGGTCTTCCAAATCAGGTTGAACAGCGTATTTATGCGTCTGGGGAGAAACAAAACCACAAACTGACATAATGGTTTTTATCTTTTCCAAAGTTGGCATTTGGATTATGGAATCCGATAACGTTTTTGGAAAATAGTGATTTAACCAATAGCCTTTCATTTGTCTGGGGGTGGCTGTGAAAAATACAAAGCGTCCACCAGCTTTCAGGACTTTGTACAGTTCTGAAAATCCCATTTCCAAGTTGGCCCAATGATGTAAGGTCAAGAAACCGATGATGCCATCCACGCTGGATTTGGGAAGTCCTATGTTTTCTGCAGAACCTAATTTCCAAAGTACGCTGGGGTTCTTAAGCTTTGCCTTTTCTAACATTGACCGGGAAGGGTCAACACCGATAAAATCGAACCCTTTTTTCGCAAATTCATGGGTATAATTGCCCGTACCGCAGCCAACGTCCAAATAAGTTCCGTCAGGGGTGGGCCGTAAATGGTGGAACAGTCGCTCGGTCAAATAAGGGTCTGCCTTTCTTGTCAAATTGTAATCAACACCTATTTTATCATACTTTATTGCCATGGTTGTTAGATGGTGGATAGGTTGCGTTTGTAGCTAAAAGGCACAGTCTCCGGGTTTAGGGTTAAGGTTCATTATCTGATTTCACCTAAGAACGCACAATTCTATTTAACGTCCCATTACAATAATTATAGCCGATACGGCAATGACTATCATAATCATTGCATCATACTTGTGAATATAAAAACCGCTCAACACTAGTGTATCATTTTTATAGAACAATTCAACAGCCCTGACACGGCAGTAAGGGCTAATTTATTCCGATTCAAGATACAGAATTGCTGGGTCCGTTTTAACCGAAGCATACGTTCCTAAGGAAGCGTGCGGTTTGGAGGGCGTAAATTCCAGGGAAATCTAATATGCGGCAATAGACAGTGGCCTTCTATTGGACCAAATCAATCGATTCAATCCTGACTCCATTGCCACAAAACTCTTCAGATTCAGACCAATTCAACTGAACGTTTAAGGGAAAATTCTCGTTCTGTAAATCAATATTGGCCCCTTGGGGCAATTCAGAGAATCGATTAATGAAATCTTGCCCATCAATGGTAATTATCCATCCTCCACAGCAACCGCAAAGCGTCGCATCAAGTCCTGAAATCACCGCAGTCGATTCAAATTGCAATTGGGCATCGTCGTCATTATTGCAGCTTATAGCAATGCACACCAAAGCTACTAATAACATAAAAATCCTTTTTTTCATCAAAATTTACATATTGGTTACGCTTTAAAGATGTCCCATAGGGACAAAAAGTTGCGTCAAATCTTCCAGAATTATCTTCGCGGTAATCTTTTCATAAGCCGGCTATTTGGACAATGCCCGCTCAAAAATAAATTACTGAATCGTTGGATAGCTCTTCGAGCGGAAAGATACAATCCTGTAGAAAAAGCTTTGAAACAAATTTTCTGTTTTGGTCAGTCGTCATGTTTTAAGATAACGGTCGTCATGCGTTTTAAATGGTACCGCAAACAGTTCTTTTGTGCTTTAACTTTTAACTTTATAGGTTTTGTTTTGATTGTCGATATAGATGATGTACTCTTTAAAAAAACTTATTCCGATTCTGGGTTGACTTTGAACATTGATTTTTACGCTCACATCTTTAAACTCAAGTGACCCCAATTTTACAGTAGGTAGAGTCCCTACTTTTTCCGTTATGGTCTGAAGTCCGCCAATGGTATACTTATCTCTTTCTTTATCCTCAAATGTATATTGCGCCAGGAGTTGTTTGGCAAGTTTGGACCCTTGGGGCAAGCTGAATTCAGATGACGAACCAAAATCGATTATAACCTCGTGTTCCACCCCATTAATTGAAATGTTCGTGTAGGAAGAACCTTTTTTTCTTTTTATTTTGATGGTTTTAAAAGTATCATTTGCTAAGTTTTGGTTTGAAATACGGAGTTTTTTCTTGGGATAATCGATCAACCAATTCGCTTTATTGATAATTGGTGTTCCAATGAGCCCTCCAAAATTTGGAATTTGTTCTTTTAAGCCAATCATATCCGTATTGGTCGCAAAGGTGCCCTTGAACTCCACCTCACCAATTTTAAAAGATTCCACCACTTCACTTCCTGCATCTATGCTTCTGTTGGATGCTCCGCTGATGGAAACCGATGCGCCCATTACGGAATCCCTTTGGATTATAGAGAATTGCGCGCCTGTGTCGAAAAGAAAATTTTTGGGTGTCCCATTTATGGTACAAGGAATCAGGGGCACCGTCTTTACGGTCGTAAAATCTACTTCCGTGTCAAACGATGCTGGTTTTACAATTCCTTTCTTTTGATACTTCGTGACGGAGCAGCCCGAAAAAATAAGTACTAAAAGGAAAACGGACAGTAACTTTAAGAATTTCATATTTGGTTTTTGCTTGGTTGTGTAAAGTAAGTTCATAAAAACGATGGAATGGTCAACCGATATTCTTGGTGTTTTTCACAAATGATTTATGTGCCCAAGTTATCCCTTTTTAACAACTATCATCGCATTGGCGAAGGATATTCTTTGCGGATTTCCCACATCTTTTTAAAAGTATATCTTTTACCTGACCACACATTTTCAGCAGAAACCAAGAAATGACCTTATGTGCATAGAAAAAAACATAAGCGATGTGATAACAGAACGGTTGACATGGCATTAAAAGATTCGAAAAACGTACCCAAAACCTTTCTGCACCTATGTCCGCCCCTAAAGGTTGTAAGGATTTTGGGTCACCTTCTGAGTATTCAATTATTGGTGTAATCTCCCCATGTATGCCAATTGTACATGAAAACTGTTGGTCTGCACAGAAATTAAAAATGAGACCGCTATAAATGCTATCTTACTTACCATAAACCAAACAAATGCCAACACTTAAAAATTTTTCAACCACTTTATCCATTTGTCTTTTTATGGCAATTTCCGTCCAGGGCCAGGAAAACAGTACCTGGTATGCCTATAGCCTAGAGGGTGACAAACAAAAAATCACGGAACTGAAAGAGTTTATGATTTACCAAGAGCTTCAAGAAGCGGAAAGCCCTTATCCTGCTAGGGTGGATACGGTATTCATAGAAAAGCGCTTGAACGATTCCATCTATATCATCACAAATCGCACGCGGGACGGAGCGTTCGTATTGCTGGCCAGTAAGATTTTCCAGGATGGGGCAATCAAATCGATGGGAATGTATTATCCTTCGGATAATATGGATGATATTGAAGCGCTTTATCAGGAAAAGGGATTGCCCACGTGGCAGGCGCTTACCACAAATTGGGTATTTTCGGAAAGTAAAACAAGGGATTTGGAAAAAGCGCCTGGCTATGATGAAGTTACCCGGGACGCCATGCTGGCTGCGTTGGGTATTCGACAGGAAATCACCCCGAGCCTTAAAAGCTATTTGAATGACCATCCAGACACCCAACCGTTTCGATTGTATCGATTTGTCGAGGTGAAAGCTCAGCAAAAGTTTATTGATTTGGGATATAATCCCTACAAAAGGGTTACTTACAATTTTGAAAAACAGTTTGAAGGAGACGAAGAGATACTTAAAGCATTGACCGAGCCTATTTCATTTGACTAAACCAGAAAGTTCGCCTCCCTAGCTAAGCCAAGAATGGATTTTTGGGATGCTGAAACCCATTCAGTGTTCCATATTTGATCGTTTTTCATTTTGGATTCTTTTATGGGCTGGTGAAACAGTGGAGAAAAAATCATCCGATGGAAATTTGATTTTTCATTGTTCTTTTACATAATTGCTCCAAAGTGCTTTATTCGATAAAATGTAGTGTCGTTCTGTTCAGGCAGAAATCAATTTTAAGACATTCAAAATAAATTTAGAATGAACTAGCTTTAGAGTTTAGGCCTATAGAAAGACTCTAATCTTGAATTCTTTAAAGCTTAAGAATGTTTTTTTAATGAATAGAAAAGTATCTGTTTTGTAATAATTTAAGGAACTCTTTTTCTATGGTTTTCCAATTTTCTGATTTTGGATTCAGCTTTTTCTAATCTTTCTAACAGTTCGATTTGATGTAAAGTCAGTTCTTCAATTTTTTTTAAAAGTCTCATGTTCATATCACCTATATAGATGCCATTGTTTTCCATTTCTCTGGCAGTTGGAATTTCAGGTAGGTGTTTGTTTATAGCGATGTATTCTTTGATTTCTTGTAATGTACTTAGGTCATAATCTGGTTCGAAAACGTAATCAGGAGCATTGATGACTTCTACTTTAACCTCTTCCGTTCTTATTTTACCATCTAGTGTGAGCAGAGTTCCTTCTAATTTCATTATGGCACTTACTCCATTATCATGGTTATTTCCGATGTACCACAAATGATTTTGAGCGCTCTTGTAGTATAATGAAGCATCGGAAACACCAAAACCATACATATCAGTTTGGTTGAGCCTATTTCCGTAAAGAGAGATAATATCCCCTGTGAAAGCTGAGTTATGGAGCAAGCTGATTGTACTGCTTAATTCAATTTTTGGTTTTATTATTAATTGATTGTCAGTAAGTTCCATTTTTAAATTTGCGCCATTATCATAATTTGTACCCATATACCATTGATGTTTTTGAGCACTCTTATAATATAGGGTACTGTTGATGACGCCAAAACCATACATAGAGGGTTGATTTAGCCGGTTCCCATAAAGTGACACAATATCTCCCAGTATTAAAGAATTATGACTTAAACTGAGTGTAGCATTATCAGTAATTTGAGAATAAGCGGCGAACAAAACATTCATAAAAAATATCAAAAAAAAACATTTTTTCATCTTTTCAAAAATTTAAAATTGAAGTGGAAAATTAAGATTATTCTTTCAGTAAATAAAGGTTAAACTGATTTTACCATTAGATTTCCATTTGATCGCTAGCGAAATGCAATATTTCAACTTTAGAAGTTATCGTATAAGAATTTATAATCAATCTTGGCCTGATACATAGAACAGTTCCGATTAAATTGTTTAAATAGATATACATAAGTAACGCGGGATTATGAAAGATTACTGTTCGTTTCGCTATTCAGAAACATGAAAAGTGCTGTTTTACCTTAAAACGTTTAACCTAAGTCTTAAAAGAAATATAATTTCTACGTCCACAGAAGAACTTCAACCCTAGAATACGCATATCCTTTTTGACTGATTTTAACTGTAAATACAGGGGTTTTTCATATTAAACATAAATTTTATTAATGTTTTATTTAAAATAGTTAAATAATATTTTATAAACTATTCTCGCCATATTTGCCCAAAATAATTAAACAAACTACATATGGGTATAAAGGTATTAATCAAAGAATTTCGGGAAAAACATGTTCAAACACCGGTTAAAGTCGCTGTTGCTAATGGCGATGGCATAGGACCGGAAATTATGAAGGCCACGTTGCGCATATTAGAAGCTGCGGGTGCCAACATAGAACCTGAGTTCATTGAGTTGGGAGAAAAGGTGTATCTGTCCGGTAACAGTTCGGGAATCGATGCAAATGCCTGGGAGGCCATTCGCAACAACAAAATCATCTTTAAAGCGCCTGTAATCACTCCTCAAGGCAAGGGTTATAAAAGTTTGAACGTTACTTTGCGAAAGTCACTGGGACTTTTTGCCAATGTGCGTCCAGTCACGGCTTTACATCCATACGTACCCACCCATTTTCCAAAGATGGATGTGGTCATCATCCGGGAAAATGAGGAAGACCTGTATGCCGGTATTGAGCATCGTCAGACCCAAGATGTGTACCAATGCCTAAAACTAATTACCCGACCGGGTTGCGAACGTATTGTACGCTACGCATTTGAGTATGCCAAAGCCTTTGGTCGCAAAAGGGTTACCTGTATGATAAAAGACAATATCATGAAATTGACCGATGGACTTTTTCACACGGTCTTTGATGAAATTGCCCAGGAGTATCCAGATATTCAGAATGCCACGGAAATTATTGACATAGGGTCAGCGCGTTTGGCCGCAAACCCTGAAAAGTACGATGTTGTGGTCACCCCAAACTTATATGGCGATATTATTTCAGACGTTGCCGCAGAAGTTGGTGGTTCCGTGGGCATGTGTGGCTCGGCGAATATTGGGAAAAATGTTGCTATGTTTGAGGCTATCCACGGTTCTGCACCGGATATTTCTGGAGCGGGTATTGCCAATCCTTCAGGGCTTATCAACGCCGCTGTGGCCATGTTGGCCCATATTGGTCAGCCGGAAATAGGGGATAAGGTCAAAAATGCTTGGCTTACCGCTTTGGAACAGGGATATCATACTGCAGATATTTATCAGGAAGGTATCAGCAGAGAGAAAGTCAATACACAGAAATTTGCGGACAAAGTGATTGAAAACTTGGGTCAGTCCCCGGAGAATTTGACCAAAAGTGTTCTTTCGCAGGGCAATGGCACTATTCGGATACCAGAATACGTGCGCATTTACCAACAGAAAAAATTGGTCGGTGTGGATGTCTTCTTGGATTGGCAAGGTCACGACCCAGACGCATTGGGTGAAGCCCTTTCCAATTTGGACATTTATAGGTTAAAACTGAAAATGATTACCAACCGCGGGGTAAAGGTATATCCAGAAGGACTTAAAGAGACGTATTGCACGGATCACTGGCGATGCCGATTTGTAGGGGTAGATGCCCAAATAGATGGGCAACAACCTCAGTATGCGCAAATTGAGTTTGAACAGGTCGTTGCGCTCCTGTCCAAGCTGCACCATCTGGAATACGATGTCGTAAAGACCGAAAACCTCTACGAGTTCGATGGTCAGCGTGCTTTTTCCTTGGGCCAGGGCGAGTAAAAAATACTTTTTGATTGGCTATTTGCGAAAGCGCATTCACTTTTAAAGGGTGGGTGCGTTTTTTTGTTACGGTCTTAGAACTTGTTATTTATGGAATAACCTGGGGGCCGAATTCCTTTCATACGTAAATACGCGATGGCCTGTGCCCGGTGGTGCGCCGTATGGGCCTCTCCCCGAATAATTAAATCCAAACAGGTATGACCAGATAAATATTCCGGTTTTTCCTTATCCAATCCAGCGGTGAGCTGGGCATCCTCCAATTGGTTTAAGCTGGAAAGGACATACGCGTAGGTTTGTGAAACATAACGGGACACCAAAGCTGCATTCTCTTCGGATGGTCTTGCCTTGAGCGTATCGGGTTGAAATACATCTATCCCATCTGGGGGAGGAATTATGAAATCAGCTTCCAAAAGTGCATAAATGTCTTTATAAGTTTTGGAATCCATCAAAACGCCAAAATACGTCACATTGATAAAAGCCAGGTGCAAGAAATGTTGGGCAAAACTAAACTGCTCTTTTGAGGGCCTAAATTCAATTTCTGCTGAGGGCATGGTGCTAAAAACGGCCAAAGTATATACCTCGGATTTTTTCCAGCGTTTGATAAGATGGGCCACGATGGAATCAAAACTTGTAATTTTTGACGAAATCAGGGCCAAAGGGGCCAACCCTAAGGTATTTATAAGTGTCCTTCGATTCATGATAGAGGTACTTTATGTGGATTTACCCAAGAAAAATAGGCAATGGAAGTTGTATTGACACCACGGTAAATGTTAATCAAACGGGACTAGTACTAGTGGATGGATGCGCTATGAATTCTAGATGAATGGGGAAAGAGGGTGTTTAAAGTTTTTAGTTCCGGACATCGGACATCAGAAATCGGAAATCAGAAATCAGACATTGAAGTACTCTTTCTTGGATTTGGGTTTTGCGTTTAGAACCTTCCAAAACCGCTAGAAGTGTCTGGATTTTTCGCTTACCTTATTTCGAACCATTGGGTTGAGCGCACCTGTGCCGCTGAAGTAGCTATGCTACGAAAGCTTAAAAGGCTAAGGCCAACGGCAGTCTTTCGAAATGACATTTGGCGCCTAAGTTCTTTGGTCTTAATCTTTTCGATTTGCTATAATTTGTTGTCCATTTTGGAAAAGGGTAAAAGATTTGACCACTCCATCTTCTTTTTCTGCAAACTCAATTTGAGCATCCACTACTTTATAAAAAAAACGTGTTTTGGATTCGGGATAAACCTGAAACTTTTCTTGTCCTGTAGCTTGCGACATTAATTTGTCTTGTTCCAGGGTGATGGTGATATCAAAATTAGGAGCTAATGAATACACACCTACGTAGCTTTTCAAAATGCTAGGGTCAACTAAAGCGACGTTTTTCTTGGGAATGGGCCTATCCGTTTTAAGGCCATCGGTCTTTTCCGTCCTGCTTGCAAAGTACGCGTGGATTTGGTTGTCTTTAGCTTTGAACCGTAGGGTGGCGAAACTATTCTCAAAGGCAAAGGTGTTCTTTTCCATAGGAAAAATCTTGTATCGGGTACCGCCAGTGCGTTGGCTATACAATTGGTTTTCCTCTCGGGTGACCACGCGGGTAGCACCGTCTTCAAAGTCGTATACGCCGACCCAGGTATCAAGTATTTCGTTTTTGACCGGTATATAATCTGAAGGGTCGGGGTAGGGCTTGTTTAGCGCAAGTGCCGCTATTCGCGTGGATACGGTCCCCGGAGGATTGCAATCACAATTGGAAAAAACCGCTACAAAAATGTCTTCATCCGGTAGGTAGATTGAGTTCGTGGCAAAACCAAATATACCACCGCCATGTTCAATTGTGGGACTTCCGTTGATATCACTTGGCACCCATCCGTAACCGTAGTTAATTTCTTTCCCGTTGTTCAGTTTGTAGTTGGTAAAGGCTAGCGCAAGGGATTCTTTGGAGATCAAGGTGTTTGCCCGTATGGCGCGGTTCCAAAGAAAAAGGTCTTCAACTGTTGACATTAAGGAACCTGCCGCATAGGGTTGGGTCAAGCTTAAATATTCAGCGTTTACATAACCGTCCCGCCTCTGGTAGCCTTGAGCTCTTTTTTTGATAATTTTGGATTGACTTCCGTAATATGAATTGTTCATTTTTAAGGGCTTGAATATATTTTCTTCAATAAATGATTCATATGAAATGCCAGATGCCTTTTCGATAATATATCCCAATATAAAATATGCCGAGTTGTTATATTCATATTCTTCACCTGGCGCAAAATCCATGGGTTGGTTTTTAAAAAAATCAATAAGTTCTTTTGGAGTGTAGTCGGTACGCCATTCCTTGGCCCATTTTTCCATGGAGGTATAACTTTTAATACCCGAAGTGTGGGTCAGTAAATGGTGGATGGTCAGGTTATGCCCATGCGTGGGATAGTCTTCTAAAAATTTGGTAATGCTATCGTCCAGATTGAGCTTGCCCCGTTCCATGAGCATAAGAATGGCCACTGCGGTAAACTGCTTGGTAATGGACCCAATCTCGAAGACCATATCCTTTTGCATGGTCACATCCAACTCCATACTGGCCATTCCAAAAGCTTTGTGATAGGTGATTCTACCATTTTTGGCAACCAGTGCCGTAGCTCCAGGACCATTTTCGGGATATTTTTTATTGAGCATTTGGTCGAATTTTTTTTCCAGTTTTTGGGCGAAGGCAACCGGTTGAAAACTGAGGAAAATAGCGAGCATACAAAAAATGGCGTGGATAGGTTTCATTGGATTGTGGATTTTAAAATGTATTCAGTGGGATATGTTCTCTAAAAGCCGATACTTCTTACAAGGTCTGGTATTTTTACATTAAAATCAAAGGGTTCAGCTGGTTTTTGGTATCGGTTATATGCAAACGCACTTCAGACTCTGGAAATCTAAAGCCTGTTTTATAAGATTTGTTTTTTTGGGACTAGCCTTCTTAATACGTTCTTGGTGGGGCCAGAAACACATAAAGTGACAAGGCCTTTATTTGAATGATTTTGAACTGTAGGACGGAGTAATCGATATCTTTCAGGATTTCTTGGTTGCTGCTCGTCTGATACCTACATTCTTCGCAGAAGTAACTAAACTATGAAAGCCGAAAAGACCCTGGCCGACGGCTGTCCTTCGAGATGACACTTGCAAATCTTTGGGATTGGGTTTTTGAAAGTAACCACCTGGGAATCTATCCTTTAATGTCTGATGCTACTCTACGCAAAATCGTTCGTTTTTGCAATCCAGGGTAACGCTGCGGTCCATAAAAATGGCATTGCCCAACATCCCTTGCATTCCCGAAAAGCGCATCAGCATATTTTGGACAAACGAAGTGCCATCGATATAGGTGACCTTTTTGAGCATCAATTTAGTTCCGCCCATTTCTATCGTTTTTTGCGCAGTTGCGGTATGCACGTCCAGTGGTTTGCCCCAAGAATTCGCCTGTTCTGTTTGTACCTTGCTTTCTGCAATCCGATATTTTTCCCAGTTGGTCTTGTCGGTTATCAATTCGTAGCCGCTGGTTCCAGAATCATAGAGGAGTTCAATGGTTTTTCCTTCCAAGGTTGCGGGCAACAGGATTCTTCGCTTTTCGAACTCAAATGCACTATAGGTATCGTCCAAGGAGCGTTTGGAAAATGTACAATGGTTGTCTTTAAAATGGAGCGCAATCGTTCGTTTCTCCAAGAGGTCCGTCCCTAGTGTTCCGATTATAATTGGAGTTTCCCGGGTTTTTAGTGCCAGGGCGTCCCCGTGTTCCAACAACCGGAATGTCTTGGATTGGATGTTCAAATCTCCCAAACTTAGTTCCATCCCGATGGTACTGGATTCCAAAGGCCCGGGAATTTGTTTTGGAAAGACGGTTTGTATCGCTTTTAGGGTCTTTCTATAAAAAAGCGTTATTGGAGAACCAAAATCGAGCTGCATATAAAAAGTCTGATCAATGTCGGCTACTTTTACGGGCAAGACCAGTGCTGCATTTGGATTGGTTGGGGTAGCTAGCCATTTTAAAGGCACCTGTGTGGAATCTCCTTGAACCTGCAGATAGTTTGGTTCAGGTTCAAATTTGTGGTCAAAGTAGATATATCCCCCTAAAGCGGACAGTCCTATGAAGAGAAGAAGGCCCCATAGTATTTTTCTTAGCACACGCATGCTGATTCTTTTCCAACAAAGTACCCAAGATTGGATTCACATCGATTTATTTCGGGACGTCAATTTTATGCCAATTTAATGACATCGACTATAAGAAGTTGTATTTCAACCGGATACTTAAATCGCCCTGGGTATTCAAGCTGTGACCATTTTTGACGATGATACCCACATTGAGGATGAAAAGTAGAGGTAGAACGATCAAAAAAAGTGGGATGTTCGTCGACAATTGACTTTGTATTAAAGGAAGCACCATCATCAAAATACTGGTCACAATTGTCCAAACGATTTGAACGCTCAGTATTTCCTTGCCCAGTTGTTGGGCTTCCTGATTTTTTAATCGAAAGGTTAAAATACAGGGAATCAATATATTGCCAAAAGGAAGGATTAAAAAAGTGAGAGCGGTACTGTTTATTAACCGTATACTTTTAATCCCTTCGGTATCCAAACCGCTATTTAGCGCTGCCGGTATTACATTAAAGGTTTTTGCCAATGATTTTAACGTATGTCCTTTGGGAACCTGGCCCTTTTCAATCCGTTGGATGGTCCGTAACGAAAGTCCGGATTGATTGGCCAGTTCAATTTGGGTCCAGTTCTTTTCTGATCGGAGTTGTTGCACCTTATTTCCCATTTCTAATTAGGTTTTTGGAATACTTGATGGCAGGGTCATTTTCTGGCTTCGACTAATTCCAATTGATCCACGCTAACATTCGTGGTGAACACCCCGTAATTCACCACGGCCTTCCCCTTTTCCAGTGTGTCGATACTTCCTACGGCCTTACCATCGAACATGCGGACGCGGTCACCGATTTTAAAAACCGGCCTGGGTTTGTTCTTTTCTGCTTTTTCCGCCTTTTTTTTCTCGACCTTCTTATCTTGCCTTACCTGGACCATCTTTTTTTCAAGTTCTTGGGCCACCTGTTTCTGCTGGCTTTGTTTGGCTTTGGCCTGTTTTGCGGTGGTTTTCTTGCGTTTGCTGTTTTCCGTCTCCACGATGCGAAGCAATTCGGAGATCAAGGGTCTTTTTTTATGGTCCAAAAAATACCTTTCCGCTGCACTGTTGACCTTGTTGCCCAGTTGTATCATTCGTTGGTTATGGTCGTACAGTTCCTGATAGTTCTCCAGTTTGGCCTTTATTTTGGTGTTCAATTTTTCCAAACGTTCTGCTTCCCCACGTACTTTTTCCTCTTCTTCTTGCAGACGAGTGCCGGTTTGGGCCATCTTGCTCCGTTCTTTTTGTAATTTGGCGATGGTGGCATCAAAGCGCACCTTGCCCCGGTCAATTTTTTTCTTGGCCTTGTTGATAAGATTGTAAGGAATACCATTTTTCTGGGCCACCTCAAAGGTGAATGAACTTCCTGCTTCTCCCAATACCAACTGAAACGTAGGTTCCAAGGTCTTGGCGTTAAATCGCATATTGGCGTTAGTAGCTCCGGGCAGTTCATTGGCCAGTGCTTTTAGGTTGGCGTAATGTGTGGTGATGACGCCAAATGCTCCGCGCTCATAGAAGACTTCCAGGAACGCTTCGGCGAGGGCGCCACCCAGTTCAGGATCAGAACCCGTTCCGAACTCATCAATCAAAAATAAGGTCCTCTCATTGCACTTTTTTAAAAAAGCATTCATGTTCTTTAATCGGTAGCTATAGGTACTTAAATGATTTTCAATGGATTGATTATCCCCTATATCGGTTAAAACGCGATCAAACAAACATACTGAACTTCGCTCGTGAACCGGAATCAACAGTCCGCTCTGAAGCATTAACTGAAGTAATCCAATGGTTTTTAAGGTGATGCTTTTTCCACCGGCGTTAGGTCCTGAAATAACGATAATTCGGTTTTCTGGATGAAGCTGAATGGTCTGGGGCCAAGTCTTTTCGTTTTTCAGTTTGTTCGAAAGATAAAGAAGGGGATGATAGGCATCCCGAAGTTCCAATTTTTTTTCAGTATTGATTTTTGGAAGAACGCCCTCTATTTCTGAGGCATATTTTGCTTTGGCCGCGGTAATATCGATATGGGTAAGGTAGTCTTGGTATCCTGCCAAAATTACGGCACTGGGTCGAATATAGTCTGTGAGTTCATGGAGAATACGTTGTATTTCCTCTTTTTCATCATATTCCAGATTATTGAGTTCCCGAGTGTAGGTCAGGGTAGCTTCAGGAATAATGTAGACAATACTTCCGGTCTTGGAGGAGCCCATGACGGTTCCCTTTACTTTGCGTCGGTGCATCGCCTTCACCGCCAGTACACGTCGGTTTTCGACCACAGATTCACGGATTTCGTCCAAAAAATCAGAAGACTGGTAGCGTTGCATGGCCATACCAAAACTTTGGTTGATTTTACCACGTACCCCGTTCATTTGTTGCCGAATATGTTTTAGTTCTAGAGAAGCGGAGTCCTTAATTTCCCCAAATTTGTCAATTACATGGCCAATTTCTTCAGGAATGGACTTGTTTTCTTCGAACTTTTCTGAGTAGGTAAGGAGTAGCGGATAGTATTCTTTGAACTTTTTGAAAAACTTTTTATGTAAGCTTAACGTAGTGCACAGGGCCGCTATTTTTCGAAACCCGGAAACTTCCAAAGTGGTGTTTTCAATTGCAAGCAGCTGTAATTCTTTGGCAATTGCATCGAAACCGTGGTTAGGAATACGGTTTTCGTTGGAGAACGAAGCTACATATTCCGAGGTCTGCCCTAAAACATCGAGAAGTTCTTGCCGGTCCTCAAAAGGTTTTATTCCCAAAGCTGCGGCTTTTCCTAATTCGGTGTTACATCGGGCTGCAATCTGATCCAATACCGTGGAAAACTCTAAATCTTGAAGCGTTTTTAAATGAATGGGTTGCATATTCCTTTTCTAGCAGCGCAAAGATAATCCTGAAAATTTAATAGGGATGGGGTAAGACCTATTTATCCGTATTTTCCGGATAACGGTCATTGAAAATCCACATTTCCCAAAGCTACATGACGGGGAGATAGCATAGAGGAACTGAAACGCCTCAAGAAGTCATTGATTACCCAATAGAGATACCATTTCTTTTTCAAAAAATAGGACAGATTCCTCTACGGCGTCCCAACCTGCCCGAAGGGATTGATCGTTCACCACCTGTTGCGAAACTTTCAGTATTTTGGATATTTCGTGTTCATTTTTTTGAAGTAGCCTGTAATAGATCACTTGGCATTGTTTGGGCGTTGCTTTGTACAACACAAAGTCCAATAAGGACATAAGGGGATTTATGATGGTGTTTAACCGTTCCTGTTTTGATTGGAAGAACAGGGTGTTCTTTATGGTAATCCTCTCTTTGGAGTAGGTATGCTCTTCATCTATTTTTCGACCGGACATGTAAATGGCCTCCCCGTCCACCAGCCCCTTATCGCTATCGAACCTGCTTAAGTTTCCAATTCCTAGGGCTATTCGCATACCATAGGAAATAAAATACTTCTTTCGGCGGTCTTCCTTTTTATCCATTTGGGCGGCTGAAGATTTTACCAGACATTTTATGGCCAATGCGAAACGCAGCCCATGTTCCCATTGTGGTACAACTACCTCAAGATAATCGCCACGTATAATTCTGGCATAGATATCAAACGATTTCAGGTCCTTCAAAAGGATGTCCAAATGCGCTTCAAGTATTTCTTTATCCACTTTGGATAAACTGGTGTAGGAAATGATATCCCCTGAAATCGCCGCTGCTTCCATGTTATGTTGTTTTTACAGACATTAACCGCTGTATGGGTTGAATACAGTTTTTATTCATTGTATTTTTAATTTACAATAATAATAGACTGTAAATATACAATACAATCTTTAAAAATTGTAATAGTTTTAGAATTTTATGAAGTACTTATAGAATTGACCAGTTTTTCTGTTCCAAATCTGACCACATCTGTGGTAGGCAATCCGGTCATATTTTCTATCTCATTAATTTTTTTCAAAGCCTCATCCTGGGTCAACCCCATGGTATTCAGAGCAATCCCAATGGTTTTTGCTCTGTTTTGCGAGCCACAGACATGCGATACCCCCTCGTTTAATTGAATGAATTCATCCAATGGCGGAATGGGAACATGGGACACCGGAAATCGCAAATGGGTATGCGCCGCTTTATGACAAAGAATAAAGTGGGTTGCCTGGGAACCCCGTATCAAGGGTAGGGTAGCGGTACTACCGGGATGAGCCAGAGATCCCTGTCCTTCTATTATAATGATACTCCTATCCTTTTCGGCCAAAACCGCTTCTTCAACTGCCCCAGCCGCTTGGTCCACTTTTATTGCGTCCAACGGAATGCCACTTCCCATCAAGGTAATTCCGATTTGCCCAGTCGGTACAAAACCCACATCAGCTCCTTTTGATTTTAATGCAGCGTATAGCTCAAGACCTGCGGTCATTTTTCCAGAAGCCATGTCGGTACCGATCATCAAGATTCTTTTATTATTGAGTTTTGCAGCTCTTGCGGTCGCAATGGGATAGGAAGATTTTGGTTGGCGAACATCCCATATCTTGTTTTTGCCCAAAAGATGACCAAATCGGGAATTCAGGTCGTCGTGTAGTCCGTTTATTAAGGAAAGTCCATTTTCTAAGGCAAATGCAATAGGTTTTTCCCACGCATTCGGAAATTTTCCTCCACTGGGGGCAATTCCGAGAACCATAACCTTACTTTTAAGCTGAAGCGCCTCTTCCACGGAGCTGACGACCGGTATGGAGTACGGTAATCCAACAGCCTCTTCCACCGTTTTCCCTTGATATTTTGAATCAATTATACAAACAATTGGATGTTTTGAGAACCGCATGAGCCCAAAGCCCATTTTACCTGAATCATTGTCCAGGGCACCTTCCATATAGATACATATTTTTTGTGTGGAATTGAACATCTATGTTGTTGGTTTAAATCGTCCGCCATGCCCTGGTCGGTCCAAAGGCATGGTTATTCCACCAACTAAAGGGGCGCCTTCACATGGGTCGGGATTGAGGTTCAGGTGAGAGTCTAAGTCTATATGGTCCAATGCCCCAGATACGGCGGCTCCTGCCGCGATGGATATCGAAGATTCCCCCATGCACCCTATCATGGTTTTTAACCCAAAGGCATTTGCTGTGGAAATGATGCGAAGCGCGCCCGTAATACCACCACATTTCATGAGTTTCATGTTGACTCCATCAACCATCTGGGCCCATTTTGGAATATCCGGGGCAAAGCGGCAAGACTCATCCACATAAATAGGCAAAGGTCTGTTTTTAAACAAGTAGGATAATCCGTCTTCCTGTCCTTCTTCAAGGGGTTGTTCAACATATTGACACTGCCTATCTGCAAGCCATTTCATCATTTTTTTTGCATCATCCACATCCCATCCTCCATTGGCGTCCACCCGGATAGAAAGTGGGTGTTTGTTGCCATATTCCAAAACTTCGGCGTACATCGCCTTATCTGCTTCAATCCCTTCATTGCTTCCCAGTTTTACCTTTAATGTGCTAATTCCTGTTTTATCCAAAAGCAAGGGCAGGCGCTGCCTAGCTTCTTCTGGTGACATAATGCCCAAGGTAATAGAAGTCGGTTTAGCTGGTTTTTTAAATCCCAGCAGCTGATACATTGGAAGTTTTGCCTTTTTGGCCAGAACATCCCATAGGGCCATGTCCAATGCGGCCAATGCGCAGGGAGCCACCTTACTTTCCAGGGCAGCATCGTACACAGCAATTGGGGAGGTGGTGTCCGGGCAGGTTTTTAAAAAATCTTCTAAATGCTTCTGTGCTTCCTCCGCAGTTTCCGCCCCTTCGGAGATTCCTGGTGAGGTTTCTCCCCAACCTATATGTTCTCCATCCGCAACAGAAACGAACAAGTTATATTGCCCATCCCGAACCCCTCTGCTGATGCGGAGTGGGAATTTCTTCTTTAAATGAATGATTTTAAAATCGATTTGCATTCGCGTTGTGCATCCGTTTGAGTTTCTAAAATATTGGTTTTCCCCAAGCTGTCAAAAATAAACCGGAAGAAGTACTTTTTATCTTTATTTTCACCGTATGAATGTAACAATTGACCCTAGTTGGAAAAAGCACCTGCAACCGGAATTTGATAAACCCTATTTTACACAACTGGCTGCCTATGTACGTCAGGAGTACCAGCAAAATACCTGTTATCCTAAAGGGAAAGATATTTTTGCCGCTTTTGACCATTGCAGTTTTCAGGAAACCAAAGTGGTGCTGATTGGACAGGATCCCTACCACGGGCCCAATCAAGCGAATGGCCTTTGTTTTTCGGTGAAAGATGGGATGGCGCACCCTCCTTCACTGGTCAATATTTTCAAGGAAATCAAAGTGGATGTCGGAGTTCCATATCCCAAGAGCGGAAATCTTGAACGTTGGGCCGCACAGGGTGTACTTTTGCTCAACGCAACGCTTACCGTAAGGGCGCATCAAGCGGGAAGCCATCAAAACAAAGGATGGGAACAGTTTACGGATGCTGTTATTCGACTCTTGTCTTCTCAGTTGGAAGGGCTCGTTTTTCTGCTATGGGGCGGATATGCCAAGAAAAAAACAGTACTAATTGATTCTTCCAAACACCATATCCTTACTTCGGGCCATCCTTCTCCATTAAGTGCAAATAGAGGTCTTTGGTTCGGTAACCAACACTTTAGTAAAACCAATTCGCTTTTGTCACAAATGGGGAAACCGTTGATAACTTGGTGAATTAAAGTGTTAAATATTTTGTTAAAATAATAGGATATTTCGTACGTTTAACACGTAACCCAAGTATTCAAAAGCCCATACTTTGAAAAAATTGAAGTCCGTGCTCCTAGTTGACGACGATGAGACCACTAACTTTTTAAACCGTTTTTTTTTAAAACAACTCGATGACAATCTGCCTGTGAACATTGTGAGCAATGGCAAGGAAGCCCTGGATTTCTTGGAGCATGAAGACCACTCCGCAAAGTTACCTTGTCTATTGATATTGGATACGAACATGCCGGTGATGAACGGTTGGGAGTTTCTGGAAACGTTTGGCAAAGCGTTTGGGGACGACTTCAAACAGCAAATCGTTATTGTAATGCTCACTGCACTGGACACTCAAGAAACAACCGCAATGGCCCTGTCCAATCCAAACGTCAGGGACACGGCCCAAAAACCTTTATCTGATTTAAAATTCAAAATGTTGATCAACAAACATTTTTCATGATTTCTCAAAGGATAAAATCTTGATATGGCTTTATTTTTTGAATCAATTTTAAATCATAAAGTGCCGTCTGCACCTCTTCCAAAGTTTTTTGTGACAATTGGTGGTTTCCCCAGGATGTTTTTTTCAACCAGCTTTGAACATCATGCAGTTTTTGTCCATATCGGTTGGACAAAGTGCGGTCAATGCTGGGAATACTTTTGAATTCGTCAGTATAGCGGTTTATGATTTCAGTGATATGCTGGATTAGCGTTCCATTTTTTGTAAGAAAGGCCTGGGTGGCCACCAATACAAAACAGGGCCATGGGGAAGGAAAGTCAGCTAACCATTTCAGTTCCCCGTTGTCCACGTGGGGTTTGGTAGTAAAATGTTCCCAAAGAAAATAGGCATTGGAGCCCATTTTAAAATGGTCAAGGGCTCCCTGGAGCGTATCGACTATTTGAAATTGAAGTTGGTTAGTGTCCCATCCCATTTTTTTGGCATGTACCGAAGCCATTAGGTGACTGCCGCTTCCTTTTCGACTAATGGCCACTGGTGCTTCATGAAGTTCAGATACTGATTGGTACGGGCTATGCTTTTGAACATGAATGCCCCAAAGTAAGGGGGAGGCTACATACTCTTGGATTATTCTCACTGGATTACCCGATGTAATATTCCTAATAATTCCCTCGGTGAGCACAATGGCCAAATCGGTTTCATGGTTCGCCAATAGCTCGCACATGTATCCCGTACCTTGCGGAACATCAAGCCACTCTAAAAGGATGCCCCTTTCCGCGAAAGCGTTTTCTTCCATGGCCAAATGCCAAGGAAGGTTAAAATGTTCCGGCACTCCTACTATTTTAACCGTTTTCATTCTATTTGCCCTTTAAGTAATCATAAATTGCATATTGGGAACGTACTTGGGCCGTTCCATTGAGGAAGGAAACTTTTTTGTTGGCGTCCTCTGCATCCACAACCCTTGCCTTTACGTTATCTTGTAACTGAATGTACAAAATGTCCTTCAGCTCTTTAAAAATATCTTTATCCAAAATGGGCGTGAGTACTTCTACGCGGTGGTCTAAATTCCGGGTCATCCAGTCTGCGGAGCCCAAATACATTTTTTCATTCCCGCCATTCTCGAAAAGGTAAATCCGCCCATGCTCCAAATAACGATCTATTATACTGGTTATATGGATCGGCTGTTCTTCAGGTTCCAACTCACTTGGTTTTTTGGGGACCAAACAGCAAAAGCCTCTTACTAGCAGTCGAAGTTTCACTCCAGATTCACTTGCTCTATATAGCGCCTTTATCATTTTTGAATCCTCCAAGCTATTCATCTTAAGCGTGATTTTTGCCTGGTTCCCTGCTTTTGCTTGTTCAATTTCATTTTCAATAAGGTCTAAAAACGAAGTCCTCGTATTGAATGGCGATACCATTAGGCTTTTAAGTTTGGGTACCATCCGTTTCTTTTCGAGGACTGCAAAGACCTGATAGAGGTCTGAAGTAATTTTCGTATTCGCCGTGAACAAACCATGATCACAATATAGCTTTGCCGTTTTGGCATTGAAATTTCCAGTGCCGATATATGCGAAACGTTGGATACCTTCCGCGCCTTTCCTTTCAACCATTAAAATTTTGGAATGTACCTTTATCTGCGGCACACTGAAAAAAACGTTTGCCCCATTTTCTTCGAATACGCGTCCCCATTTGATATTGTTTTCCTCATCGAAACGCGCTTGCGCTTCTACAAAAAGTACCACCTCTTTTCCTTTTTTTAAAGCTAAAAGCAAGGAATCACACAAAACGGAGGTTTCCGCAATCCGATACAAAGACATTTTTATTTTGGTCACGTTTTCATCCAAGGCGGCAGATTGGATAAAATGCTCAATGATTCCAAACTCTTGATATGGAAAATGAACCAATTGGTCTTTTTTTAACAACACATCGAAAATAGAGGTGTTGTCCGTCAACATGGAATGCGATAAGGGCAGTTTTTCTGAGTATGATAAGCGCTTGTCAGGGAAAGGATTGGGAAAACTGAAAAAATCGGACATATTGTGGTATTCACCCCCCAAAACCATATCAACCTCGTTCAAACCCCACTTTTTTTTAAGCGTATCCTTGAGGCTTTCTGCCATTTTCATATCGTACAACAGACGTGTAGGTTGTCCCGTTTTTCTCTTGGCCAAAGCTTTATGAATTACGTCAACCAGTGCGATGTCGGTATCATCGTCCTCTAGATATAATTCGGCGTCCCTAGAAATTTTAATGGCAAAACCATCCCAGAACTTCTTTGTAGGAAATAGTTTCTCTACATTTAGTTTTATGGCATCCTCCAAAAAAATGTATTGGTGGCCTTCACCAGGAAGTTGTATAAATCTGGAATGTTTGTCCGAAGGGACATAAACAACTTCAAAGTCCGTTTCTGAAGATTGAAGCACTAAATAGATTTTCCCATCTTTAAAATCTGAGAGGCGCTTTGACTTTAGAACAGTGCAGTCCGATGCAATTTGAGAGAACCATTTTGAGATGTATTCTTTATCAGAAGCCCCCAACTCGTATCGTTTTTTCAAGAAGACCCCCTCACTTTTTAAATCATTCAGGATGTCTTCAAAAATTTGCCCAAATGCATCTTGCTGCTCCCTTATTTTTTTGAGAACGGACTTTAAGGTTTTACCGGGTTTTGAGATCAGTCTTTTTCTCAGTGGTTTATCCACCGATTTTAGTTGTCTTAGTCTGGATACCCTGACTTTGAAAAATTCATCAAGGTTGGAGGAGAAAATGGCTAAAAACTTTAATCGTTCCAGGAGAGGAGTATCGGAATTGGAAGCTTCCAACAGAACTCGTTCATTAAAAGATAGCCAGCTAATGTCTCTATTTTTCAGAGGTCTTTTACCCATTGTCAATTTTTTCTAAAAATAGGGAAAGCAGACCATGCAAATTTAAAGGGAACGTTAAGCCGAACTATTCCCCAAATTCTGAAAGCACATATTTTATAAGGCTATCCACGGTTTTATGACCTTCTTTGGAGAATTCGCCCGTAGCTCGATTCGCAAGAATAGCATTCAACGAAATCGCTTGGTGTCCATAAAGTTTGGCAAGGCCATATATCCCAGCGGTTTCCATTTCCAAGTTGGTAATTGATTGATTTTTGGAGGAAAACCCAGCCAGTCGAGGAATAAAGTCCTTAATACTTGGATTGAATCTCAGACCTCTACCTTGAGGTCCATAAAACCCTGAATTTGTTATTGTTATGCCAAATCGTATACGATTATTACTTATTTTTTGTAGTAGTTCTTCATCAGAATTGACCACATAAGGGTGAATTTTGTATTTCTCCCATTTCAAAAAAGAGGCAAGTTTTTCTTCTAGCTCCAAATTTCTGATATGTGCTGAATCGTAGAAATGTAAGAGACCTTCAAGGCCTACAGCTATCGAACTTGCAAGAAAGGAGTCTACGGGTATATTGGGCTGAATTGCACCAGATGTACCAATCCGTATAAAACATAACCGCCTTTTGTTTTGTTTGACCTGCCTGGTTTCAAAATTTATGTTTGCCAAGGCGTCCAACTCGTTAAAAACGATATCGATATTGTCCGTTCCTATCCCAGTGGATATGACAGTCAACCTTTTTCTGCCGAGCATACCTGTATGGGTGTGGAATTCCCGGCGTTCTTTCGTAATCTCGATGGAATCAAAATACTTGGATACGGAGCTTACTCTTTCGGGATCACCAACGGTAATTATGGTGTCCGCTATTTCGTGGGGTAGCAGATTTAAATGATAGATGCTGCCGTCTGGATTCAGAATTAGCTCCGAGTGGCTAAGTGCCATTTTACAGCTTTAGAATTCTGTTGGTATCGGAATTATATAAGAAGTTATACTTTAAAGAACCGCCTAAATATTGTTGACTATCACGTATTTGTGAGTAATAATTCATGCGATTTGATATTACTTCCCTTCCTTTTTTGGTAAGGCGCAATGGGTTGAATGAACCGATAAGGGGTCGCAATGTTGATATGATACGCTCGTACTGTGAATCGCCAAAACCGTAGTAACCCTGATTTCCCAAAAGGGTCTTCAAAAGCTCGGGCCTGGACTCGAGATTTTTATTTTCAACCGTACTCAATACTTTATTCTCCAGGGCATTAAGCCCATTTTTAATGGTGGGATACCGTCTTAAATGTGCCTTTAGTGCATCAGCCAAGTATTTAAACTGAAATGGATTGTGCGTTATCACATTTTCCAAGCGAATGGGGTTGTCGCTGCAGTACAATTGCCAAACGTAATCTGCAAATTCAATATCATCTTGAGAAAGGGTCAGACGATTTTCATAAAGGTTAAGAAGTTTTTCATCACTCAAATCATTCAAAGCGTACAAACGGTCGCTATCATCTTCTTTTCCACTGCAGACCAATGAAATTTCAGCATGCCTTCTGTGGGTTTTCAACCAACTGAGAACCGCAAGCATATTTATCTGGCAAAAGAGGTCATACTCGAACCAAAGTACGATATGGTCTTGTTGTTTATGGTTGCAGAGCGACCTGTATTCTTTTAAGGTTTTTTCCACAAACCAAGATTTTGAAATTTTATAATTCTTGTTTAAAAATTCAAATCTCGTTTTCCAAAAAGACTCGCTGCCCACGTTGCAGAGCGTTTTTCCTTCGCACAACATTTCGCGCCAAGTAATGATATCTCCCTTAAGGTCTAGTGTTTTTAATTTAGAGGTGAAACTGTCCCCGTTGGTAATGTGCAACAGTGATTTCATTTCCAGTCTAGTTTTCGTCGGTTAGAGGTTTTAAATGTAAGATTAAATGGAAAGACTCAAAAATTTTTTCATAAAACATTGGTTATCAATCCTAAATTTTAACAGGGTGGGAAAAATAGTAACGATAGAGTGAGAAATCCTTAATCAACCTCCGACCCGTTTTACAGAAAATCCATGTTTTTTTAAGAAATCCATAATCCTGTCCCTGTAATTTCCCTGAATAAGAATACTATCGTTTTTGTAGCTTCCTCCAACACCCAAAAATTCCTTGATGTCCTTGGTCAGCTTTTTAAAATCAGCGTCGGCTCCCGTATAGCCCTCCAAAATTGTAACAGGCTTTCCTTTGCGTTTTTCATATTTACAGATAATCGGTGCATCCTGAAGCCAGTACGGAGATTTCTCTTCTATTTTTTCCGCTTTTTCCGGAATGTGGTCTGGGAACAGGTTTTGAAGTTGGTCTTTTAAGTCCACGAGCAGTATTTTATTTTTTGACGAGCCCCAACTCGATAAGTCTTTCATTCAAATATGCTCCTGCAGTAGTGTCTTCAAAACTCTTGGGGTGTTCAGCATCTATACAATTTTTAAGACAATCCAATGGCATTTCGCTTATCGGATGCATAAAAAACGGAATGGAATATCTAGAAGTTCCCCATAGTTCCTTAGGTGGATTTACTACCTGGTGTATCGTGGATTTCAATTTATTGTTTGTGAGACGCGAGAGCATATCTCCCACATTGATCATCAACTCATCTGTTTTTGCAATGGCATCGACCCATTTTCCTTCGTGATTTTGCACCTGAAGTCCTTTCCCGTGGGCGCCCATGAGCAAGGTAATTAAATTGATATCGCCATGGGCCGCGGCCCTGACCGCGTTTTTGGGTTCCTCTTTAATGGGGGGATAGTGGATCGGTCTTAAAATGGAATTTCCGTTCTTGATATAGTTATCAAAATAGGTTTCTTCCAGGTTTAAATGAAGTGCCAGTGCCCGCAAGACATATTTCGCGGTCCGCTCCAATTTTTGGTATGTTTCTTTTCCCACGGTGTTAAAATGGGGCAGTTCTTCGACCAGGACATTGTCAGGGTATTCCGCCTCTAACTTTGGGTCGTTTTCCACATACTGTCCAAAATGCCAAAACTCCTTTAGGTCCCCTTCCTTTTTACCTTTGGCATGTTCCTTACCGAAAGAAGTGTAGCCCCTTTGTCCTCCAATCCCTTCGATTTCATAGCGATTCTTGGTGGCTTGTGGCAAGTGAAAGAATTCTTTGATTTCCGAATATAATTTGTCCACCAATGCATCCTCCAAAAAATGACCACTGAGCGCAACAAAACCTATATTTTCAAAAGCCGCTCCTATTTCGTTGATAAACTTTTCTTTCCTAACCGGATCTTCTGATATAAAATCTTTGAGATTGACACTTGGAATAGCATTCATATCGATGTGTTTTAGGGTATTTTCAAAAATACGGAATTACAACTAAGGTAAGCCCGTTTATGTTAGTTCAGAAAGCATTTTAGTACTTTTAAATCGAATAATATTTTCAATATGCAATACCATATCGGCCATTTGGACAAGCAAATTTTGATTGATTTATACAAGGGCATGTTGAAGCCGAGAATGATAGAAGAAAAAATGCTGATTTTGCTACGACAAGGAAAAATTTCAAAATGGTTCAGTGGAATAGGGCAGGAGGCTATATCTGTTGGTGTGACACAGTCGTTAAAGGAAGAAGAATATATTTTGCCGATGCACAGAAACCTCGGGGTGTTCACAACGAGGGAAGTTCCTCTTTTTCGACTTTTTGCACAATGGCAGGGCAAGGCAAGTGGTTTTACACAAGGAAGGGACCGAAGCTTCCATTTTGGTTCGCAAGAACATAAAATTGTGGGTATGATTTCCCATCTGGGACCACAATTGGGGGTTGCGGATGGTATTGCCCTGGCGGATATGCTCCGTCGTAAAAAAAGGGTTACCGCAGTTTTTACCGGCGAGGGGGCCACAAGTGAGGGAGATTTTCATGAAGCACTTAATGTTGCTTCCGTTTGGAACTTACCTGTTTTATTTTGCGTTGAAAATAATGGGTATGGACTTTCTACCCCGACCCGGGAACAATATAATTGCAAAAACCTCGCAGATCGTGCCAAAGGATATGGCATGGAATCCAGGATAATTGATGGAAACAACATTTTGGAAGTGTACATGAAAGTGGACGAGTTGTGCAAATCGTTGAGAAAACGCCCACGTCCTGTTCTTTTGGAGTTCAAGACGTTTCGAATGCGCGGTCATGAGGAAGCTAGTGGCACAAAATATGTTCCCGAGAAGCTCATGCAGAAATGGGAAAAAAAAGACCCTATCGCCAATTATGAGGCTTTTTTACTGGAAAAGGAATGTATAACTCCACAAGATATTGATCAATTCCGACAAAAAATCACTGAAGAAATTGAAACCCATTTAAAAAAAGCTTTTGACGAACCTCCGGTAGAGGCAGATGTTGAAAAGGAGCTGGATGGGGTCTACATGCCCTTTGTGTACGAAGCCGTTTCGACAGAATCAGATTCCAAGAACATCCGCTTTGTTGATGCGGTATCCGAGGGTTTGGAGCAATCCATGGAGCGTTACAATGAACTTATACTTCTAGGACAAGATATCGCGGAATACGGGGGAGTATTCAAAATTACAGAAGGATTTACCCAGAAATTTGGAAAAAGTAGGGTGCGCAACACACCCATTTGCGAATCGGCAATTATCTCAACTGCCATGGGACTTTCCATAAACCAAATGAAAGCAGTGGTGGAAATGCAGTTCGCGGATTTTGTCAGTTCCGGTTTCAACCCCATTGTGAATTATTTGGCCAAAGTACATTATCGCTGGGGGGAAAATGCAGATGTGGTGATTCGCATGCCCTGTGGGGGAGGAGTGGGTGCTGGCCCTTTCCATTCCCAGACCAACGAGGCCTGGTTTACCAAAACACCTGGTCTCAAAGTGGTGTACCCCGCTTTTCCCTATGATGCCAAAGGACTTTTGGCCACGGCAATAAACGATCCCAATCCCGTACTTTTTTTTGAACATAAAGGGCTGTATCGTAGTATTTATGGGGATGTACCTTCCGAATACTACACCTTGCCTTTTGGGGAAGCCGTTTTCTTGCAAAAGGGAGATGATGTCACCGTGGTAACCTATGGTGCAGGGGTACATTGGGCTTTGGAAATTTTAAAAAAACACGCCAATATTGAAGCAGAAGTATTAGATTTGCGAACACTTCAACCTCTCGATTTTTCATCCGTTTTGACCTCGGTCAAAAAAACAGGTAAATTAATTATTTTACAGGAAGACACGGTATTCGGAGGAATAGCCAGTGATATTTCGGCCATGGTGATGGAAAACTGTTTTCAGTTTTTAGATGCACCGGTACAACGGGTCGGAAGCTTGGAAACACCAGTTCCATTTTCCAAAAAATTGGAAGAGAACTTTTTGCCAAAAAAGCGATTTGAAGAGGCCCTACTTGAACTGCATGCATATTGATTGAAAACACTTAACAAATTTTTAACAACACGGATGGCAAATTTGCACGTCCTATCCGTATATCCACTAATAAAACTCCAATTCTTATGGTAAAAAAGACATTTTTAGTAATCGCAACAATAAGCATACTGTTGTCCTCTTGCTCTGTATCCAAGAACGCCCGGTCACAGAGAAACCTTTTCAGCGGAAGCTGGACCTTGGAAGACGTCTCTTATGAGAACAACACCGGAACGTTCAAATCAGTACTTTTCAATGATGCCGAGGATATTTGTTTTGAAGGTAGTGACTGGTTTTTTCGGGACAATAACAGCACCGGAAGATACACTATTTCCCAAAGTTCCCTCTGTCAAGGAGGCGATCGCTTTTTTAGATGGTCTGTAGTTGAACCAGCACAAAACTACAGCAGTCAATTACAGTTTAAATTTATTGACGAAAAACGTAAAGACGTTTCAGGCGGATTCGGTTATCGTCTGAACATTGCCAACCTCAATGAGCAATCCATGACACTTAAATCCAATGTGTCCGTAGAAGGAGAGCCAGTAACCATTGTATATCAATTTTCCAAAAAACAATAACTCATGAAAAATACATTTACAAAAAGCTTGGCAATCGTTATGGCATTCGGTTTGATCATAAGTTGTGATGCTGTAAAAAACGCAAATAACACGCAAAAAGGAGCGGTGATAGGTGCCTCAGGAGGAGCTGTGATCGGTGGTGTAATAGGAAACAATGTCGGCAAAGGAAACACGGCATTGGGGGCAATCATAGGCGCTGTGGTAGGCGGTGCCGCCGGAGGATACATAGGTAACCGTATGGACCGTCAGGCTGAGCGAATCGAAGAAGAAATTCCCGGTGCCGAGGTAAAGCGCGTAGGGGAGGGTATCAACGTTACCTTTAACGAGGATGCTGGAGTTTATTTTGATACCAACAAATCTACCGTTCGGGGCACGTCAGCAGCTACTTTGGACAAATTGGCCGGAATATTCAATGAGTATCCAAAGTCCGTAATCTTGGTGGAAGGGCACACCGATAGTGCTGGGCCTGAAGATTATAATTTGAATTTATCCAAACAACGGGCAGAATCCGTAACAACGTATTTGATAGGAAAAGGAATATCCAGCGGTAGGTTCACCACAAAATGGTATGGAGAATCACAACCAAAAGCCACGAATGAGACTTCAGAAGGAAAAGCAAAAAATCGCCGTGTGGAATTGGCAATTATTGCCAGTGATGCGCTAAAGGAAGAAGCTTACCAAAATACCAACTAAGAAAGAAAGAAAACGTAAAAAGTTTCTTGAATCCCGGCCATTTTGGTCGGGATTTTTGTTTGAATGGTGTATCTTCCAATCGTGAATGCAGCAGAGGTTGTAATTATTGGTGGTGGATTGGCTGGATTGACCGCGGCTCTCGATTTGGCAACGCGCGGAAAAGAAGTTTTGGTCATAGAAAAGAACCGTTATCCCCATCACAAGGTATGTGGGGAATATGTTTCCAATGAAGTTCGCCCATATCTACATTCTTTAGGTCTGGATGTTGGGGAACTGGCTCCAGTGGAAATAGAACAACTCCAATTAGGGACTTTTTCCGGAAAAATGGCGAAAGTCAAGTTGCCCCTGGGAGGTTTTGGTATCAGCAGGTATGCCTTGGACAACCATCTTTATGAATTGGCAAAGCGAAAAGGAGTTGTCTTCCATTTTGATACCGTCTTGGATATCATCTTCGAAGGAAATACGTTTGTGCTCAAATTGTCTTCCAAGACCATAACGGCGTCCGTGGTTATCGGAGCTTTTGGGAAAAGGTCCAATTTGGACAAAAGATTGAATCGGCCTTTTATTGAACGTAAATCAGCTTGGTTGGCCGTGAAGTGCCATTACGCCGATTATGACCATCCCGACAACATGGTATCCTTACAGACTTTTCCTGGCGGTTATGGTGGTTTATCCAAAACAGAAGATGGCAACATCAACTTTTGTTATCTGGCACAATACGATAGATTTAAGAAAACGGGAAATCATACTCGGTTTCGAGAGCAAGTTTTGTCAAAAAATAAAATCCTTGATCATTTTTTAGAGAACGCAACCCCCGTTTTTAAAAAACCAATAAGCATTGGTCAGGTTTCTTTTGATAAGAAAAAAGCAGTGGAAAATCACGTGTTGATGTGCGGGGATACCGCTGGGCTTATCCATCCCCTATGTGGAAATGGAATGGCTATGGCCATTCACGGTGGAAAAATGGCTGCGGAAGGAGTGAACCGATTTTTGGAAAATACAAATTATACTAGAATTGCTATGGAAAGAGATTATGAAAAATTGTGGAATATGGCTTTTAGAAAGCGATTATGGATGGGAAGGGCTTTGCAAAACCTTATGTTAAATACCAATTGGTTTGATTTAGTTCTCTCCGCTTTGGCCAGCTCCAGAGTAGTATTGACAGGTGTGATTTCGAGCACCCACGGAAAGCCAATCTTGAATTAATGGATTTCTCAGTTCGCAGTAGGGTTGACGAAATGATGGATAACCCGAAAATGGAGTTGCCTACCTTAAAAAAGGCCTATAAGGATATCAATCGATGCAATACACTTTTAGGAGGGGAGTCGATTACGATAGCAGGCGTGTGGGAAATCATAAAAGTGGACCAAAAAAAATCGTATACGATTTTAGATATGGGATGTGGAGATGGTACCATGCTCCGTAAACTGTGCCTTTTTTTGAGGAAGAAGGGCATCCCACATCAAATGACCGGTATTGACCTTCGGAACGATGTTTTACAGATTGCTTCCCAAAATAGCACAGATTTCCCAGAGATTACTTTTCGAAAAATGGATATTTTAAAGGCGGATGAGACCTTCTCCTGCGACATCATCATCAATACACTGACCATGCACCATTTTGATGAAGATCGCATTGATGCTTTCTTGAATCAATTTGTGAAGCTGGCGAATGTAGGAATCGTAATCAATGACCTACATCGAAGCAAATTATCCTATTTCCTATTTAAGATATTTAGTTTTTTCTTTATCCAGACCAATGTGGCAAAAGTGGATGGATTGATTTCGATAAGTAAGGGATTTACCAAAAAAGACCTGTATCGACTCGCCAATAATATACCGAACGTTACGCACAACATTCGATGGAAATGGGCATTTAGGTATTTATGGACCATGCAAATCAACCAATCTAAAGCGGTATGAGCGAAGTACGGGTCATAGAAGTAGCGAGACAGCTGCCTAAATTCAGTCGACTCACATCGGAAATACTTCCTTTTGTGAAATTGTGGTTGGCTTCCCAGGAAGAGCGCTTTGTGCGAAAGGTAATCAAGATTTTTGAAGGCTCCGGTGTGGAGCGACGCTACGGCATTATGGACATAGAAGAGGTTTTCAATGCCACGTCCTTTCAAGAAAAAAACGACATCTACATCCGGGAGGCGAAATCAATGGGGCAACAAGTGCTTTCTAAAGCGCTAGAACGCGCCAATTGGAAAGCGAACACATTGGATTATATCATTACGGTAAGTTGCACAGGGATAATGATACCGTCCTTGGACGCGTATTTAGCCAATTCCCTCGGATTTAAAAAAGACATTGTTCGTCTGCCAGTAACGGAAATGGGTTGTGCTGCTGGTGTATCTGGACTAATTTATGCGAAACATTTTTTACGTTCAAACCCCGGAAAACGGGCGGCTGTAGTTGCTGTTGAGAGCCCAACGGCTACATTTCAATTGAACGATTTCTCCATGGCCAATATGGTAAGTGCAGCGATTTTTGGAGATGGCGCGGCTTGCGCTTTGTTGTCTTCTGAGGAGGATGCAATAGGCCCAGAAATTGTTGGGGAGCAAATGTACCATTTTACCAATGCCACGCACTTGATGGGCTTCGATTTGACCAACACCGGTCTTAAGATGATTTTGGACCCTGAAGTCCCTCAAATGATTTCTACCCATTTTCCAGAGATAGTCCATCCGTTTTTAAAAAGTTGCGGGACCCAAATTGAAGATGTGGATTATTTGATTTTCCATCCAGGTGGACGAAAAATCGTGGAAACTGTAGAAGACTTGTTTGGAAAGTTGGGCAAAGACATAGACGAGACCCGTGATGTGCTAAAGAATTTTGGTAATATGAGCTGTGTTACGGTTTTGTATGTTTTGGAACAATTTCTGAAAAGACCTTACGAATCCGGGAAACAAGGCCTCATCCTAAGCTTTGGACCTGGTTTTTCTGCGCAGCGCGTATTGCTAAAATGGTAATTTTAATTGCAACATGGCAGAGAAAACATCAAAATGGGCATTGATATTGGGGGGCAGTACCGGTTTAGGGCTTGCTACGGCATCTAAGTTGGCGCGCCATGGGTTTAACCTTTTGATTCTTCACCGGGATAGAAGGGCCGATATGGTGGAAATCGAAAAGAATTTCGACGCTTTGGAGAAATACGGTGCCAAGGTCCACGCTTTTAATGTGGACGCCATCAATTCGGCCAAAATTTTAGAAACCCTCCCCAAACTTTCAAGTATCCTGAAAAATGAGAAAATTGACCTGCTTATCCATAGTATCGCCAAAGGTAATTTAAAGCCCATGTACTCTCAAGATACCCGTGTTTTGAGCAGTTTAGACTTTCAGCATACAATAAATGCCATGGGTATTAATTTATACGAATGGACTCAGGCACTGGTACAGCATGAGCTTTTTGCGGATGATTCCCGAATCATTGCCTTTACCAGTGAAGGTAGTACCAAGGCTTGGACGGGTTATGCCGCGGTATCAGCCGCCAAGGCCACCCTGGAGTCCATTGTACGCAGTATGGCATTTGAGTTTGCCCCTTTGGGCATCAAAGTGAATTGTGTTCAGGCGGGTATTACCCAGACAAGGTCTTTCCAAATGATTCCTAACAGTGAAGCCTTAAAATTACAGGCAAAGGCCAAAAATCCATTTAAGCGTTTAACGACTCCTGAGGATGTAGCCAATGTAGTCTATCTTTTGACCATGGAAGAAGCAAAGTGGATCAATGGGACCATACTAAAAGTAGATGGAGGTGAGAGTTTGCAATAATCATACCCCAGTGTAAAAATGAAGCTATGGCACACGAAATAATAGAAAAACTTCCATATTCCCACCCCTTTTTGTTCGTGGATGATTTACAGGATATAAATCAGAATGGGGTGATAGGTAGCTTTACTTTTAAAAACGAGTTGGACTTCTTTCGAGGACATTTTAAAGAAGCACCCGTTACACCAGGGGTTATTTTGACCGAATGCTGTGCTCAAATCGGTTTGGTATGCCTTGGTATCTATTTGCTCGATGCGCAAGTAAAAGACTTTGAAAAACCACAACTTGCTTTAAGTAGTTCGGAAATGGAATTTTATTTACCCGTTTTTCCAGATGAAACCGTACGAGTAGAGTCCGAAAAAATCTATTTTCGATTTAATAAGCTGAAGTGTAAAGTGAAACTTTTTAACCAATCCGGGAAATTGGCTTGCAAGGGGATATTGGCAGGGATGTTAACAGGAGTTGAGAGTGGAAAATAGAGTCGTGATAACCGGTCTAGGGGTATGCGCCCCAAACGGAATAGGTCTTTCCAATTTTGGTGAAGCACTGTCACATGGTCAGAGCGGAATACGTTTCCAAAAGGATTTGAACCGACTGAATTTCTCATGTCAAATAGCTGGAAGTCCATATATTGAAGAAATTGACCTAAATAAATACTTTAGTAAAGTTCAACTTAGGGGACTGGAAGCTTCAGGTCTTATTTATGGCGTGATTGCCGGTAAAGACGCTTGGTCGGATTCAGGTCTCGCCCCAGCAAAGGATGACGCGCCTGACTGGGAAAGTGGCGTAGTCTTTGGTACCGGTATGCTCGGGGTGGAGCGATTCAGAAATGCCATCTATGCTGTTGACGCCGGGAACGTTCGGCGCTCTGGAAGTACCACCGTAATCCAGACCATGGCCAGTGGGATAAGTGCCTATTTAGGCGGAATGTTGGGATGCGGTAATCAGGTCACTACGAATTCTTCTGCATGTACAACCGGCACTGAGGCCTTGATTATGGGATATGAGCGCATAAAACTGGGAAAAGCATCTCGCATGTTGGTAGGTAGCTGTAGTGATAGCGGACCTTATATCTGGGGAGGTTTTGACGCGATGCGCATATTGCCGAACAGCTATAACGATAATCCTGAAGAAGCCAGTAGGCCTATGAGCGCATCAGCTACGGGATTTGTACCAGGAAGTGGGGCCGGGGCCTTGGTGTTGGAGTCTTTAGAAAGCGCCTTGGAACGGAATGCCAAAATCTATGCCGAGGTGATTGGGGGAGTTGTCAACAGTGGAGGCCAGCGGGCCGAGGGCAGTATGACCGCACCTAATAGTAGAGCGGTTCAAGCGTGTATAAGGTCGGCTGTCAAAAATGCGGGTATCGCCCCTGGAGAAATTGAGGTAATCAATGGACATTTGACGGCGACTACCAAAGACCCTCTGGAGATTGAAAATTGGAGCTCGGCGTTGGGAAGAAAAGGCAAGGATTTCCCATTTATAAACAGTTTTAAAGGGATGTTTGGCCATTGTCTTGCCGCTGCGGGAAGCATAGAATGCGTTGGAACTGTTCTTCAGTTTGAGAGACAACAGGTTTTCGGAAATGTAAACTGTGCCGACATCCATCCTGAAATTTTGAAAACCATCCATAAATCGTGTATCCCTCAAAAAAGCTTTTCATACAGGCCTAAAATTATGGCAAAAGCCAGTTTTGGTTTTGGGGATGTGAATGCCTGTGTTATTTTTAAAGCCTATTCTAAAAACTAGGAAATGTCTGAAAAAGAAAAGCGATACGAAGAATTGAAGGAAATAGTGGCAAACTACCTTCCCGAGGATGTCCCTTCCCAAAGTATTTCGCTGGAAAGCCATTTTATCAATGAACTGAACATCAACTCTGCCAACCTTGTGGATATCGTCCTGGATGTTGAGGATGCATTCGACATTATGTTGGAAAACGAGGATATGGATAAGATGACCACGGTGCAGGAAGCTTTGCGCATCATCGACTTAAAAATTGACAATAAGTCCTAAAACCCTTCAATATCATGGACGAATTCATCCAATTTGTACTGAAAAAAGTTAATGTGGACCGGCGATTGCTGTTACTATATTGCTTGGTATATTTTTTATGGGGCCTTGGAATGAATTGGTTTGGCACTCAAGTGGAAATAGCAAAATTTACCTATTGGTGGCAGGTCATTACGTGCTATATTTTATACATGGTCCCTATTTCCTTGGTTTTACGCGGAATGCCCTTTCATGCCCAGTACGCTTACGGACTTGCTGCCATGGGGCTATTGGAATTTGGCGGTTACGCTCTAAAAACCTCCTATGCCTACCCGAATAATCTATTAGATAAGCTTTTTGATATTAGAAATTTTAGTCTTGGAATGGCTCTCTTTTTTGCCCTGTATTTTCCATTAGGGAATTGGGCTGTAGATAGAATTTATAAGATGGTTTTCAAAACATAACAAAGATTATATAAAGTGTTTATTTAATCACTTAATGTGAAAATCATTTTTATGTTGACCAAATTATCTGCTCTGTTTTTTTTGATTTTTATACCGTAGTCCAAGGAATACAAGGAGGTTGTACCTATAAGTTGTTGCCCTTTTCTTTGAAAGGATATGGTCATCTTTTTTGAAATGCTCTTAATGGTTAAATTTCCCTCAACCAGCAGCTTATCTTCGACTAGGCGCACATTTGAACTTTTGAAATATATTTTCGGATAGTCGTCCGTATCAAAGTATTTTCCACTGCGCAGGGACCAGTTCCGAAGTCCATTGTTGGTATCCAGGGTCTCGGACTGTACCGAACCTTCAAAAACTGATTTTTCCGGATTTTCCCAGTCAATAATCGATTGAGACTCAAACCCCTCGATGGTACCCTTTACTTTTTTCGAAACAAATTCAAAACGTATTTCTGCACTGCTTATCTCTTTTGAAGTCTTGTGTTGCGCAAAAACCATTGTAGACAACAAAGGGAAAACCAGCAGAAAAAGAACAATTCTCATAAGCAAAATTTTGCTAAAAGTACGTATTCATTTCTAATAACAATGAAGGGGTATCATTATCATTGCATCTATTTTGTTTAATGCCTCATGCGAAAGGAATTTGGGAATACGAAAGGAAAATACGAATCGGAACATTTGTATATCCTATGATTTAAAATAAGCCATTAATGAGAAAAAATAAAATATAAGTACTTGAAATTCATGGAAATGAAATTTAACTTGCTGATTTTTGAAGTAGTGTTAAAAATCAAAAAATGAAGTTAATTTTTCAGGGAAATGTAGGATTATTTGTAATTTTCTGTTGGAGATTGCGAAATTCCAATGAGTCAACAAAACATGAATGATTTAACAAAACGTGATGTAATCCCTACCCAAGAACTACTTATCCGCTTGGAGAGAAATAAGATGTCCATGCTCAGACTTTCCAGGAAGTTGAGTTCGTATACCTGCGAACCGAACAACAAATCATGTTTTGAAAAGCTGTATGATTTAAAACAAGATTTTAAGGACTTTGCCCAAAGGCAAAACCAACTTATGGGTTTGTTGAACAAGAATATCTCGATAGAGGAAAATCTGGGGGATGAAGTTCGAAAACATCTAAAAAGCTTCAAAAAACTGGAAAGCGCTATGGCCGCCTACCTTTTGGATACCAAACGGTACTATTAGTTGATTTGCATTTTTTTATTGTCCTAAGGGACATTCTTTCCTTTGTTATCCAGATTTATCTAGAAAACCACTGTATTATTGCATGGCACTGTAATCCTGTACCATGACCAAGTCCAGAAATACCACGCTTATTGTTCTGGCTTTTTTTGCCATTTATGTAATATGGGGCTCTACCTATTTGCTCAATAAAGTAGCTGTTCTGGAACTGGCTCCATTTATGTTGGCCTCATTTCGATTTACTACAGCAGGAATTTTGATTTTTATATTGGCACGTCTTATGGGCATTCCAATAAGAATTACCAAAAGACAATGGGTAAACACCATCTTTGCCGGCTTTCTCTTTTTGAGTTTTGGCAATGGTGTGGTGGTTTGGGCACTACGTTATGTAGATACTGGTTTCGCTGCACTCGAAATTTCGGCCCAACCATTGATTATTCTTTTGATGATGCGCGCACTTGAAGGTAAAAAAATACGACCAATGTCCTTTGTAGGGGTTGTTTTCGGTATAATCGGCATTTACCTTTTGGTAAGCCAAAAACAAGTGGTTTCCAAGGAAAATTCTGTATTGGGAATGATGATGATTTTTGCATGTATGCTAAGCTGGGCTTACGGGAGTATTTTTGTGGCGAAAGCGGATTTGCCTTCCAATTATTTTGTCAACACCGGTTATCAAATGTTTACGGGAGGAATTATCCTTGCGATTATGAGCTTCGGTTTTGGAGAAGATTGGACATCGCCCATATATTGGAGTTTCAATGTGAAATTGGTGATGGGCCTTTTGGTCGTCTTTGGCAGTATCTTGGCCTTTACTTCCTTCAACTATCTTTTAAAGGTCGTTTCTCCTGAAAAAGTGGCAACCTCCACTTATGTTAATCCCATAGTTGCTATGCTTCTCGGTTGGTACTTTCTCAAAGAAGAGATCACTGCACAATCCATTGTTGCCGCCGTTGTGCTGTTAACAGGTGTTTATTTTATAAATACCAAAAAGACCCTGGCTATTTTTGAACGTTTCAAAAAATAGAATCTTTCGGCCGTAGGGCAGGAAAAAAGAATTGGCGTTGAGTACAATTCAATACAAAAAAGAGCCGCTTCACTACATTTGGTTTTTGAGATGTTCCATCCTTTAGCATATTTGTAACATCAATCAAAAAACGAACAATCATGAATCAACTTGCAAAAATCCTGGCCCTATTCGTGGCAAAATTAATTTTGATATTGCTCCTGCTCGGGGGCAATGCCCTTCAGGCGCAACGTAAGAGCACTTCGGTAAGTGTCAAGGACAATGGAAAAACATCGATTTCCGTCAATAATGGTTTCGGCAAAAACTTTCACGTGGAATTCCAGGGTGATATCAAACTTTCTGAGGATGATTCCGATGTTATTGCCATCTCCTCGGGAGGGTACATGGAAATAAAGCGGTCCGCTTTTGGAAGTAGGAGACGAATCTTTATTGAGCCCGATGGTTCAGGCCAACTGGTCAAAAAGTATTATGTGGGAGGTTCCCAAAAAGGTTTTGCGGGAGAAGGACAAAAATGGCTCGCTGAAATCCTTTTGGATGTTGTTAGGACCACTACCTTGGGTTCTGAAGAGCGGGTCGATAGAATCTACAAAAAACGGGGAGCCTACGGGGTACTAAAGGAGGTGGATTTTATGGATAGCGATTATGTGAAATCCAGATATTTGAAACTTCTTTTAAAGAAAAATTTGAACAATCCAGATGTGATATCCGTATTGAACACTATTGGCAGTGATATGGATTCAGATTACCATAAAGCAGACATTCTTAAAAACAGTTTCCACCAATTTTCATCTACGGATACTCGGCTATCCGCCTTCATAAATGCGGTCTCCGAAATTGATTCCGATCATCATAAAGCAGAAGTCCTCAAAAAAACGATAAAGGATGGAAATATTGATGAAAATCAAATGAAGTCGATGTTCATCATCACAAAGGACATCGATTCAGATAATCACAAATCCAGTGTTCTGCTCGCAGCTTTGGGAAACTACACCCTCAGTGAAAATAACGTCAAACTTTTGGCATCAACCTCCAAGAGCATCGACTCGGACCACCATAGGGCAGAAGTGCTAAAAACAGCAATTTATAAGGCGAATTTACCATCTGGGGGACTACATACATTTTTGAACGCTTTGGAGGGGATGAGTTCAGACCACCACATTGACGATGTATTGTCCAATATGGTTAGTGATAAAACACTGGAGCCTTCCACAATTTCCCATGTGCTCAAATGTGTCGCATATATGGATTCTGATAGTCATCAAGCCCATGTGTTGAAAAAGTTGGTGCAATCACAGAAATTGTCCAATACAAATGTTGAGAATCTGGTTTTGGCGCTGAATCGAATCAATTCTGATAGCCATACGGCCAGCGTGCTCAAATATGTAGCTGAACTCAATCTTAGTGGGGACCAGTTGCTTGCCATATTTGACGCCATCCGTCAAATTGATTCAGATTACCACAAAGCCGAGTCTCTTATACGATTTGCGAATAAAATAGGTCAGAGTGATTCTGATTTGGTGGATGCCTACCGTTCCACGAGCAGTTCCATAAATTCCGATTCCCATTATCGAAGGGCAATCAATGCCATCCAATAATATGCTCTGTTTCCCAAAATACTGATTTTGGTATAGCCAATATTGAGTATTTTGTGGGTATGGAGGGATTAAAATTTCTTATTGACCGACCCAAAATGCGTAAACATCTCTTTTTGATCGTCCTAGGTTTTGCTGTGGGAATACTTTTTTATGCTTTTCACAAATTCAAGGGAATTCCCAACGTTTGGGAGATTTTCCTGAATGGTGCACTTGGCGTTGCGATAAGCTACATTTTTGATTGGACCAACCTTTTTTTGAACCGAACTATTCACTGGAAAAGACAAACAGGCCTCCGATTGTTCATGGGCATATTTGTGCATTTAATCGCCGGACTGGCAATTGTTTTTATTGCGTTAAAGGTCTATGGTATTTTTTATCCTACCTATGATTTTTTTGCGTCTCGGGGCGAGATGGTGTTTTTAAAGATTACGGTGCTATTTTTTTGTGTTGTGCTGATTTACAATATCATCTACTTTGCATACTATTCCTACCAGTACTACATAAAAGGCCAACTTATGGAATCCCAGTTGCAGCGAAAACAGACTGAGTTGCAGTTAACAGCCTTAAAATCCCAACTGAGTCCCCATTTTTTGTTCAATTGTCTGAATGCCTTGTCGGCTCTCGTCACCAAAGATGTAAATGCCGCGGAACAATTCATCCGTTCCATGGCGACCTCCTACCAATATACTTTGAAAACATACCGAATTCCTCTGGTGGAAGTTGCTGAAGAATTGAAATTTACGAGATCCTATTACTTTTTGATGAAGACCCGTTTTCAAGGGCAAATCTCCTTGGATGTTGATGTTCCGGAACCTTTTCTAGGTAGCAAAATACCTCCAATGACCCTGCAGATGTTAGTGGAGAATGCCGTTAAGCACAATGTTTCTGATATGGATAATCAGTTGATGATAAGGATACGGTACCAAGCCGGGTTTTTGGAAGTGGCCAATACGATTACCAAACCAAGGCTGAGTGCAAAATCTACCCATATTGGTCTACATAATATTAAATCACGGTACAAGCTATTGATAAAAAAGCCGATAACGGTACAACATGGAACATCTGATTTTAGTGTAAAGCTCCCCGTATTTCAATGAAAAAGTTATTTGTCCACCATCCGCTCTTTCGATTGCTGAGTCCCCTGTTCAGCGGCGCGTTGACCTATCTTCTCATACTTTTGATCAACAATACCCTACAGGACTTAGGTTCAAATTTCTTCACCCAGGAACTGTATGTATGCATTGTGCTGGCATACATCATCCAGGAGAGCGCAAGGATTAACATACAGTTTTTCAATAGGCTAAAAAGGCCTAGGTCGTTTTTGGTAAAAGCATTGCTCCATCTGATATCTATTTTGGCGATAACCGTGTTGCTCGTAATCGTCACCATGTATTCCTATTTTGTGCTGATATTGTCCTACACGCCAAACTACATGGAACTACTGATTTTCAGCAGTATTTTTTCAACCATATCTGTAATCTATGTCCTTTTGTACATCGGCAATCAATTTTTGTTCAAAATAAATACGGATAAGTTGGAAAAAGAGGAATCAGAAAGAAGTAAGATCGAATCGGATTTCAAAAGTTTTAAACAAGAAATCAACCCGCAGTTATTGTTCGAAAGTCTAGAGGCCATTTTGGCATTGATGAAAAAAGATGCGGAAGAAGCAGAAGTGCTCACAGAGAATTTTGCATCTATCTATAGATACTTGCTATCTAAAAAAAGGAATGAAATCATCCACTTCGATGAAGAACTATCTGTACTAAAGAGTTTTATTGGTATGGTAAAATACATGCCCTATCGCAAATTAAAATTGGGTAAATGCCAGACCAAGGAACCGTTTATTGTACCCGGTAGCCTACTGTATATATTTGAGATGATATTGAAATCAACCATCCCATCTGAACAGATATACCTCGTTGTGGACCTAGAGGAAAAAGAAGACTGTATTGAGATTAAATATGAACATCAGGAAAAGTTAAATAAAACATTAAAAATCAATGATTTGGAATATATTTCAAAAACCTATGAATTGTATAGTTCCAGCGCCTTGGAAGTACTCCACGGAACCCAGATAAAAACCATCAAACTTCCTAAACTCCAGATGAAATGAAAGTCGCCATATTGGAAGATGAACCGCTCGCTGCCGAAAAACTTGAACGTTATCTTCAGAAATATAGCGGTACTGTTGAAATTTTAAAAATTCTTCCTTCACTCGAAAAAGCTTTGCCCTGGTTAGAAGCCCACAAAGGGGATGTGGATCTGTTCTTTATGGATGTACAACTTTCTGACGGTCTTAGTTTTGAAATCTTCAATGCGATACAATTGAGCAAACCTGTGATTTTTACAACAGCTTTTGACGAGTTCGCCATTGACGCTTTCAAGGTGAACAGCATAGACTATCTTTTAAAACCTATAAAGTTCACTGATTTATCAAGGGCCTTGGAAAAGCTAAAAACGTTGAAATCGCAGTTTTTGGACACGGAAAAATTTAAACCCTTGGTTAGGTCAAAATCGAAACATGTACCTAAAGACCGGTTTCTAGTAAAAATAGGAAACCATTTGAACGCGATAGCTACAGAGACTGTCAGTGTTTTTTATGCGGAGGGAAGAGACGTCTATTTGATTACCCAAGAAGGGAAGCGCTACATGATTGAATTTACTTTGGAAAATCTGGAGACGATGACAGATTCCGGCTTGTTTTTTAGGGTAAACCGTAGTTTTTTGGTGAACCTCAATGCCATTACGGATGTATTGGTCTATTCCAATCGAAGGTTAAAACTCTCGCTTCAACCTCAAATGGGTAAAGAGGTCATAGTTAGTAGGGAAAAAGTAGGTGATTTTAAAAAATGGTTCGAAGGACTTAATTAGTCGGGTCTTCTTTCTGCTCTAGTTGTTTCAATGCACGGTTTAGACTTCTAACGGTAACCCCAATGTAATTGGCAATATCTTTTTTGGGAAGTACCGTGATCAAATCAGGAAAAAGTTTTTGTAAACGTAGCACATTGTCCTCAATGGGGTGGGAATGTTGATACGAATGTCTTGGTGCTTTATATCTAATTTTATCGGCAAGTGCTTTCATTACCAAGTTGTTAAAGACCTCATCTTTTTTGAGCAATTGGTTGTATGTACTGTGCGAAAACGAATAGGTTTCCAAATAGGTCACAGCGGTTACGGAACAAATGGTAAGTTTTTCGCTGAACACTTCCAATTCCCCAAATTCCATTCCTTCCCCTAAAAACTCCTGGATGAACTCCTTTCCGTTTTCATCAGAAATAGCACATTTTACAATGCCACTCTTTATAAGATAAACCGTGCTATACCGATGGTCTTGCTCCAAAATAGTTTGCTTCGGACCAAAGGCATTGACTTCTATTCTATACGTGCCCTTTTTTCTGAGTTCCTCAATGTAGGGAATAAATCTCTGGTTGGTGCGTATCATTTCTAAGGATTAGGGACAAATGTCCTTTTTTCGGCCGGTAAGAACTGATTTCTTTGTCCCCAAAAATAGATTATTCCTAGGGTAGATGGAAAAACCTAAAGTGAAAAAGCAAGAAATCCCTAAAATGTACAACACCCGTTTTGTCCAGGTCTGTTTGGCATCCTTGTTTTTCTCGGCCAGTTTTAATATGCTTATCCCAGAACTCCCGGCATATCTTACAAGTTTGGGCGGTGCGGAACATATTGGCCTTATCATCGCTCTTTTTACACTGACCGCTGGAATTTCGAGACCTTTCAGTGGAAAATTGACAGACACCATAGGACGAAGGCCCGTTATGATATTCGGTGGTTTGGTCTGTGTAATCTGTGGTATTCTATATACATTTACTTTTACGGTTTTGGGTTTTTTGCTCCTTCGCTTGTTCCATGGTTTCTCCACGGGATTCACTCCCACAGCGACCTCAACTTATGTTTCGGATATTGTTCCCATGGAAAGATTAGGAGAAGCCATGGGCATACAAGGTATAGCTTTTAGCACAGGTCTTGCCCTGGGCCCGGCCCTGGGAAGCCTCATAAAACTTTACTTCTCCTATGAAGTTTTGTTCTGTAGCTCTTCTTTTTTAGCAGTATTGGCGATTTTTTTAATGATGGGTTTACGTGAGACCTTGGTTCCCAAAAAAAAGTTTAGGTTAGCGCGGTTAAAGATAAAAAAGCACGAAATTTTGGCAAAAGAGGCCATCCCCGCAGGTATTGTCACTTTACTCACCTATGTTGCCTTCGGTGCAGTACTGACCTTACTTCCAGATGGGAGCGACCATCTGGGACTGAGAAATAAAGGCAGTTTATTTATTGTATTTACTTTGGCCTCCCTTTTAGTACGTTTGGTTGCAGGTTCTTTATCGGATAGATACGGTCGTGTACCCCTTATGGTGCTCGGACTTTTACTTCTAATGATTTCCACATTTCTCATGGGCTTTTTGAAAACTGGTCTTGGCCTATTGATTTCGTCCTGCCTATATGGATTGGCCATGGGAATTGTTTCACCTGCGATTAATGCATGGACCATAGATTTGAGTCACCCACTTCATAAAGGGAGGGCAATGGCCACGATGTATATTGCCTTGGAAGCGGGAATTGGCCTTGGAGCTCTGATATCCGGGGGATATTATCAGGGCGACTTGCTTCGTGTCCCTTCCGTTTTTTATACCTGTACCCTAATCGCGATGACCGCTCTGGGATATCTTTTCTTTAGAAGAACCAACAAAAAAAGTGGCGTGCCCAAATCCTAGACAAAAGTTAAAAGACTTTCGGTTATAACCGGAGTTACGTATCTTAAAAAGAAAAGCTAGATTATGCGGTTAAGTTTGTATTTGATGGTCAGCGTTTTCATCCTTTTTGTTCTGGGTTGCGCTTCATCCAAAAATTCAGAGATTGCTGTTCAGCAAACAAAGGAATTAGATGCTCTAATGGAGAATGGGTCTTTTCATTTTATTGCCCAATGGGCCCGGCCGCTTCCTTCGACCGGTTTAAATAGCATTGCCAGCTCTGGATTACTTCCGCCAGGAAGTAATGTTGGAAATATTGATTTAATGGGCAATACGAATTATTTGAAGATGTCCAGAGACAGCGTTGCGGCCTATTTTCCTTATTTTGGGGAACATCAAATAGGAGGGGGAGGTTATCCGCCTACAGATACTGCAATCCAATTTGATGGAATCCCAAAGAACCTAAGCGTTGAGAAAAATCAAAAAGGATATAAAGTAAAATTCAAAATTGTTCATGGAACTGAGACATATCGAATAAATGCACAATTGTTTCCAAGTAAAAAGGGAAACATCAACATTATCAGTTCACATCGATTTCCAATTGCTTACATCGGGGACTTAAAAGCGTTTTCAGAAGGAAGTCTGGAATGAAGAATGGCGTTGGCATTAGCTGCTGAACCCCCATACAGAACTATCCGTGCATGGCTGATCTCCTATTGACCACTGAGTTTTTCGCATCAAACGAGCTTAACTGCCTCCGAATCAATCCACTTTTTGATCTTTATTTTTGATTGGGGTTTTGTTTCCCTTTTTTTCAAGAAGTAATTCGGCTTTGGGCAAACATATCATAAATGTTGTTCCTTGCTCTTTACCATCAGAAGTAGCGGAGATAGTTCCATTATGGGATTCTATTATCTTTTTTACCATATACAATCCTAATCCAGAACCCTCTACAGAACCATCAAATCGTTCAAAAGGAGTAAAAAGTTTTTCCAAGTCGGATTTGCTCATGCCCGAACCATTGTCCATGACCATAAATTGATTTGAATCCTGAAGTAGCTTGGCTTCAATACGTACCATTGGATTCTCTTGGGTTCCCATATATTTAATGGCATTGTCCACCAAATTTTCAAAAACTTGAATCATGCGGTTTCGGTCACCAAAAATTTTGGGAAGCTTTTTGTCCACGTAGAGCTTGACATTGCCCGCGGACAATCTCCCGAAAACCAAACTCTGTGCAAGTTCTACAATTTCCTTGGTATCCAATAGCTCATTGTTGTTCTCAATTTTACCGAGTTTGGCAATTTTGGTGATATCATTGATGAGATTGTTCATGGTGTCGCAAGTCTCATCAATGTATTTAACGTACTCTTGCATATCCGGACAACTTGTTATGTCCATTTCCATAGGGATTAGACTGGCAATCCCTTTTATACTGTTTAGCGGACTCTTTAAATCATGTGATACAGCAAAGGCAAAACGTTGTATTTCTTCGTTTTTCAAGGAGAGTTCATCTGCCGCTGCCATTAGCTTTTTCTGTTTTTGCTGAAGTTCCTGTGTACGCTGGTCTATTTCTTTCTCTAACTTGTTTTGATACTTTTTAAGATTTCGCACCCTCAAATAATACAGGAGATACACGACTAAGATGATACCGATAATAGCGGCTGATTTGAACCACCAAGTTTTCCAGAAAGGCGGTAACACTTGAACTACGATGGAAGTGTTGTTGTCCACCCAAATACCGTCCGAATTTGTCGATTTAATATGTAACGTATACGTCCTTGGACTCAAGTTGGTGTAGGTAGCGTGTTTATCACTGCCCACATAGTTCCATTCGGTTTCAAAACCTTCAAGAAAATAGGCAAAACTCACTCGCTTGGGGTGCCTATAGGTCAACGCGTGAAATTCAAAATCAATGACATCCTGGTCATAAGCCAAGGTTAACGTATCCGTTTGGCTGATGTCTCGGTTCAAAAGTCCAGATGGGTCGCCGGGGAGCACTACTTTGTTAAAAACCCGTAATTCGGAAATAAAGACCCTTGGGACATCCTGTCTTTTCCTTACGTTCTTCGGATTGAATATATTAAACCCATTGCTCCCGCCAAAAATCAGTTCCCCTGAAGCGGTCTTGTAAAAAGAGGCAGCATTGAACTCATTGCCCTGAAGGCCATCGTCAACATCGTAGTGTAGCGAACTGCCATCAGTCCGGTTATACTGGATGATTCCTTTTCCCGTGCTGAGCCATAGGAAGCTCTGCTCGTCTTCAACGATACTCTTTATGGCATCGTTGTACAATCCATCTTCCTTGGTATACGCCATGAAAGCATCAGAAAGCTCATCATACTTATTGAGACCGGACTGCGTGCCTATCCATAACACGCCCTCACTGTCTTCAAATATTGTATTGATAAAATCATTGCTTATCGGTCGTTCATTATGTAGGGTATGATAATGATAGGGCAACCATTTATCGTTGTTCTCCACAAGCCGGAATAATCCAGAGGTCTGGGAGCCAACCCATATTTGTCCCTTACTATCTTCAAATAGGCGAGCTACCGTGACCGTTTCGGTACCGTCCCGCTCGGAACGTACACTGACATGTTGATGGGTTCCATTCTCTGGATAGTAAACATGAACTCCCCCAAAAAGTGTTACGATCCAAATACGTCCTTTACGGTCCTGGAGCATATCCGTTACATTGTCTGATGCCAAAAAAGAGTTTGCCTTGTTCCATACTTCATACCCCATGGTCTCGGGGTCAATAATTGCCAGGCCATTGGCCCAGGAACCCACCCATAAACGGTTCTCCCTATCCTTCATAAGGGACAGTACCACATCCGTATTCAATTTCTTGTTGGACAGGGCAAAGGTCTTGAAGGTATTTTCCCTCCGGTTCCAATAGTTCAGTCCCCCACCATCTGTGCCAATCCAAAGCGCTCCATCCTCTGCATCCAAAAAACTATTTACCATGTTGTTGCTGAGGGTGTTCACATCAAAAGGATTGTTTTTAAGATGTTCGAACTTATGATATTGAGGGTCGTAAAAACTAAGTCCATTTTTAAATGGACCCAGCCACATGACACCATTTTTAGCTTTATGGATGGACCAAATGGAGTTGCTGGTTATAGAATTTGGTTTGCTTACATCAACACGTAGGTGCTTGACTTCGCCCGTAGAGGGATCGTAAAAATGAAGTCCCCCGTTTTCACTGCCCATCCAAATTTTATCCTGTGCGTCAAGGGAAAGGGATAAAATGGAATGGCCGGGGTCGATGGCAATATTTTGGGTAAGAAATTCATCGTCTGATGACACTTCCAATGGTATCAGGTCCCCATCGTGGGACCCCAGCAGATAGTTGGTATCTGATAACCGTATGGCCCTACTTATGTTCTGGGGCTGCTCAATTTGACTTACAACCTGCAAATCCTTATTGATAATGTAGACCGATGCTTGCGTTATTATCAATAATTTGTCTTCCGCTATCACAAATACCTCCACGATATAATGGTTGCTGGGACCGCTCTCATAAATATGATCAAAACGAATTTGCTTGGTTTCCCCAGTGGTAATGTTGTATTTGTATACCCCGCTGTTGTCCGTCCCCAACCAAAGGATATCCTTGGAGCGGGCAATGGCCCCGATGTATTTGGTGTTCAGACTTTTCCCTGAATTTAGGAAAGGATAAGGTTTTACGCGGTTGATTTTTCTATCGTATACGTTCAAGCCTTGATTGGTGCCTATGTAGAGTATTCCCTCGGTATCTTCGTAAATACTTTCAATGTAACCATCTGTAAGACCTTCATTTTGGGCATTCCCTTTTTCAAACACTTGAAATTCCGTACCGTCATATCTATTGAGACCATTGGGGGTACCTATCCATAAAAAGCCGTGGCTATCCTCAAAAATTTGGGTCGCAGAGCTTTGGGACATGCCGGACTTTATATGCTGAAAGGAAATGGGGTCATTTGCCGATTGTCCCAAAACACCCAGGTTGGTGCCCATTGCAAGTAGTACTAATTGGACGAAAAGTAGCTTCGTTTTCATTGGTTGAGGGAATTTAATGGTTACCTATGCTTTGGCATTTCAAAGGTACATCCAATTACTTCGTATGAGTATAACGCAAGAAATGGGAAATATATACATAGAACCGTTTTTTGTAACAAAATCTGTTTTTTATGATTGGTTAGTGTTCTAGCGCATGGCACTTCGACCGAAGCTGGTTTCCACAACTCCATCCAAAACACGACTACTAGACAGTTTGGAGTTTCCCAGCGGTCCTGTTTTGATACCGATTGGTAACGACCAATAAAGCTATCAGCAAAAAAAGACAAGCACCAATCGTAAACACCATAGTGGTTATTTGTTCAAAGAGCACCCCACCCAATACCAACCCCATCATACTGGCGATACTGCCCATTGATGTTCCGTATCCTTGAATGGTACCCTGTGTTTTTTTTGTGCCAACAGACGCCAAAAGGGCCAGAAAACTTGGCCACATCAGTCCGTTACCAAGGGATAAAAGGGTATTCGAAAAATAAAGAAGAAAAATATTCTGGGTCGATAGAAAAAAGAAACTTGTGGCCAATACCAACGCGCCAAGAAGTACTAAGGATTGACTGGATATTTTTTTGGAAAGTCTGCTCAACAAGGGACCTTGGACCAAAATCATCACAAAACTGGAATAGGCCAAAAAGATGCCCAGATCCACTGCGGACCATTCTAAAATACTGCTGGCGTAAATGGGAAGTCCTGCATAAAAAAGGCTAAAACCGAAGAATGTCAAAAAATAAATGGAGTAGAGCAGGACCACGCCTTTTATTTTCAATACCTGTTTTAAACCATTGCCGGATTCTGATTTTAGGGTTTCACTGCCCTCTGTGTAACAGTCTTTATGCTCCACTTGAAAAAAACGCCTCACATTTTTTATGGAAACACCGCCAGTATCCACGACACAGGGCACACTCTCTTTTAGTCGTAGATTGATTACTAAAATAGCTATTAGGGAAATCAATGCGGCCAACAACAAGGGCAGTATTTCCCCAAGAACAGTACTAGCCAATAAACCAGCAAACGCGGGACCTATTACAAAACCCAAACTGGTCGATGCACCCATGCGACCAAAATTCCGGTTACGATCTTCGTCTGTTGATATATCTGACATATAGGCATTGGCCACAGAAATATTACCACCAGTAAATCCATCGAAAATCCGTGCGATGAAAATGATGATCAAAGGCAAGGTCATTACATAAGTGCCCGTAAGATTTGAAGTTTGTTCCCATAATTGGGTTTCAGGCAGTGCAAACGCCAGCAAAAAAAGTAACCAGGCGACAAATGTGCCCGATTGGGATAGCACCAGCACCCGCTTTCTTCCAATTCTATCTGATAAGCGTCCCAAAATAGGCGCACCAATAAATTGAAAAAAAGGGTACATAGCCCCTAAAATTCCATACACAAAACCGTTACCTCCAAAATCGGTTACTATAAAAATCAAAATGGGCATTACTAGACTATAGCCAAGGATTCCTATAAAATTGACCAACAAAATGGGAAATATGTTCGACCTGAAAAAAGCTAGCAAATGGACCGTGTTGGATTACCTGGACAAGATAATCATTTAAGCAGTCAGTCTTCTGTTTTTATGGGTATCAGTAGAGCAATAGGTTTGGTGTATAGGTTTGATATATCGTTACAGAGTGGTCAAGACGTTGAGCAATTTTAATCATAAGGCGCTCCGAACAGCAAATACACTATTGGGCCTTAAGGTGTTGACAATTAATGATTTGTAGGTATCCATGGGCTATATTCGTTTTTCCATAAGATTTATGGGCTACACCTTGCATATTGCTTACTTCACCACAATTTCTTTATGAAGAACTCGCAAAAGGCTAATTTTGTAAGTATGCGAGCTAGATGGACCTACGTTTTTTCCATGATTTTTTTAATGTGCTGGCAACCTAGGCTTCTTGCGCAAAATGTTGCTCCGGTAGCTGTGGATGACGCCTTTGCGGCGGGTTTGAATTCAACCCTTACCGCAAGTGCATCCAATGGTCTGTTGTCCAATGATTCAGATGCCAATGGCGATGTGACTATGGTCGTTGTGACCACTCCAGTTACCAATCCTTCGAATGGTACACTTAGCTTAAGCAGTGATGGAAGTTTTACCTACACGCCAAATCCTGGTTTTGCCGGAACAGATAGTTTTACATACCGAGTTTGTGATGATGGTACACCAAACACGGTGGTATCCCGTTTTGACTTCAACACATCGACCATTACAGATGCGACCATTGGGCCAAACGCGAGCTCTGTGAATTCCAATGCCGCACAGATAGGCTGTGGAATTCATTTTCCGTCTGGGGCCGGCGGTTCTACAGGATTTGACATTGTTGTCCCCAACGCGACCGGGATATTTGATTTTACAAGTTTCGCCGTCTCGTTTGAATACCAGGACCAAGAAAGTACAGCAGATATCGTGACAGCGGGAAACTTTAGAATCTTTCACAGTGCGGGCAATAGCATGGGGGTTACCATCACGGTAATCAATGGAACCACGGGATTACAACAAAGCTTTACGCAAACGCTCGGAAATTTTTTGGCAGGTAACAATCCGTACACCGTGGCGTATAACGAAACCAGTGGCATTGTTTCCTATACCGCCAATGGAACCACCACAACTTTTCCCATGGCTCCTGCAAATTCCCCTTTGGACAGCAGTGCTGCCACAGATGTTATCATTGGTCGCTTTATGGATGGAAGTGGTTCTTCTTTACCGTCGCTATGTAGTATGGAGTTTGTGGACGCCAGTATTTTGTGCGACGATGCTGATGTGGATATTACGGTTACTGCATCCGTAATCACCAATAGGCGCATTACATACCGTGTGAATCCCAATTGAACCGCCGGATTGATTCTACGTACCCAAACGTTCGTAGTGCCGTCTTCACTATTTCTTTTGATGCCCCTTAACTACCTTAAAAATAGAATATCTTAGTACTATTGAGTAGGTATTCAATTACCAATATTATTTTAGAAAATGGGAAACGATAAAAAGATGAACCGACTGGAAAAAGCGCGTGCCGCTTGGCGTTACAATGGTTCCGAACGACCACCATTTGCGGTGGAACCCAAGAAGGGGCAGCGTTCGGTTTGGGACTTTCCGCGTCCGCCCCGCATAGAAAAAGTGGCCAAAACGGTCACGGTGCTTCACAAGAAAGAAACGCTGGTACAGACCCAAGATGCTTTGGCGGTTCTGGAAACAGCAAGTCCACCCACATATTACATTCCAGAAAAGGACATTGCCATGGATTTGCTGATGACCGTGCCAGGGAGAACTTCGGTCTGTGAGTGGAAAGGGTCCGCCACCTACTGGACCTTAAAGTCCAAAACGGACCAATTTGTGGCTTGGTCGTATTTAAACCCTTTTTTGGAATTTGAGGCCTTACAGTACCACTTGGCCTTTTATCCGCACCATTTGGATTGCCGTGTGGACGGGAATCGGGTAGAGCCGCAGCCCGGAGCGTTCTACGCTGGGTGGATAACACCAGATTTGGTGGGACCCTTTAAAGGGGAGCCGGGTACGGGACATTGGTAGAAACTCAAGGTCTTCCGGTGTATATTTTCATAACGGCAATTTTAAGTTCCATTAAAACATGACAACAGTTCTGGCGTTCCAAACAAGTAAATGTATCCTCGGGAAGAAAATGGAACATAAAAATCGTTTGGTCCAAGGTTTGGGCAAACGCGAGCAAATCGCCCTCGTGGCATTCTTCAAAATAAGCGAGTAGGGGAGATAGGTCATTAACGTTCATGTGCATACTACAATGATTTTACCGGTTTGATGTTATAAAATATTGTTTCAATTTGTATAAATATAGAAATTTTCTGTATCAGAATGATAAATAATCATTGTTTTATACATTATTAATACTGTTTAAAACTATATTTTTATTGTTCTTAGATATTCTTCGAAAGAATGATATTGTTTGAAGTACTAATAATATTTAGATTTAGCGCATGCCAGAGCGAATAAATCGGATTAAGGAAGTACTTGTAATAAAGGGAATCAGTCAAAAAGAATTGGCGATTGAACTTAAACGAAACCCAAATACAATTACCTCCATCTGTAACAACAAATCCCAACCACATTTGAAAGACCTGAAGCGAATTGCCCAAATTTTGGACGTGGACATCCGTGAGCTTTTGGTTTCTACGAAAAACCAATGATTTCTAAAAGGTATCTTTTGCGGATAAAATTCTAGCCCAGTACGGAACCAACATTTCATCTGGAGTGTCTTAAAATTTAGAGGTATTGGGTCCGTATCACCTCAAAGTTCCTCACCGAGAAGTAATCGTCGATACCAAAATCGGTATTGATGACAATTCCCCCCAAGAGCGCTATCTTATCCACCTTGAACTCGTTTTTTACCTGGCCCAGGTAATCGTGCAGCATCTTATCGATGAGCTCAAAAGTGCATTCCGTAATTTTCCGTTGTGGGGATATGTCATGGAGAATTTCTTCTCGATAGGGATACAACAGACTCTCCAAATAAGATTGCTGAAAATCCTCTTGTTTTATTTTGGGCACGTACGCAAGGTCTTTAAAGCGTTCCAGGGCGAGCATCAAGGCGCCGCAACAAGCTCCCGCGTGCTCCTGTCTGGGACGGTACATTTTTCCCATTTCATTTTCCAAGGTGACACCAATATGGGGCCCATAAAACAGAAAGGCGGTCCCATTATCGGGAATGTGGTGCGCAAATGCGGTAAGTCCGGTGAGCCCGGCGTAGGGAAGTCCGCCAAGGCCCCCCATAAAAAAGGGCCCCAGTACCACACTAAAAAATGAAGTGGAGGGGATGTTGATATCATCCGAACACAAACTGGTGGCCATGAGCATTTTGGAAATGTCGATATCGTGGCCATTCTGCAGAAGACCGAGATACCGAATAGAAGTGTCCCGGGTGTCCAACGCATCTGGATAGTTTTGTAGCACTATATGTTCAAATTTTTTTTGGAGCATTTCCTTTCCTTTTAAGTGTTCAACACTGGTTCAAACTGTCCTTCACCGTTGTTTTGATGGCTTTATTATATCGTGGTGATACTAGGGCAAAAAACTCACTTTTCCTGTATCCATATCATAAATGGCCCCTACGATTTTTATTTCTTCATTTTGTTCCATATCATTTAAAATGGGGCTGTTCTTCCGAATTTCGTCCATGGTATTTTTGACATTGCTTTCACACACCATATGGACAAATTTTTGGTTTTCCGAAACGCGATTTCCATCATAGGTAACCTTTTTCACCGCTGGTTTAATGTTGTGCAACATAAGGGTTATATTTCCCATTTGAACATTGGAAATAGCCGCTTTAATGGCGCCACAGTGTTCGTGTCCCAAAACCAAGATGAGTTTTGACCCTGAGACTCTGCAGGCAAATTCCATGCTTCCCAAAATGTCCTCGTTTACGAAGTTACCGGCAACCCGGGCCACGAATACATCCCCAATGCCCCGATCGAAAACATCTTCTACCGGTACGCGGCTGTCCACGCAGGAAAGAACGATAGCTTTTGGGTATTGGGCCAAAGTGCTTCTTCGTACCTGTTCAGAATGATTTCTTTCTGTGAGGTCATTTCTCATAAAACGTTCGTTGCCCTCTTTAAAGGACTGAATTACCTTATCTGGGGTCAAGGCATCTTGTTCTTCCTTAGTGAGCACTTTTTCCACAAGACCCGTTATTTTCTTCTCCTCGGGCGAAGCAGTGATTTCCTGTTTTTCTTCTGTCCTCTTATTTGCGCCTTGCTTGCAAGAGGTACTCAAAAAAGCCACACACAAAAAGATGGGCAATACATTTTCCAGTCTCATATTTCCATTTTTACATATTTCCATTTACTATCGGCCCAACCATTTTGCCTTGGCCCGTCTGGCGTTCATTTCTGCGATATTGATTATTGATATATTCTCGGGGCACTCCACTTCACAAGCACCGGTAAAAGTGCAATTGCCAAAATTCTCCAATTGCATCTGTTTTGTCATTTGCAAGACCCTTTGGGCCGCTTCGGGCTTTCCTTGGGGCAAGTTGTTCAAATGATTGATTTTGGCAGAGGTAAACAGCGCTGCGGATGCGTTCTTGCACGTGGCCACGCAGGCGCCACAACCAATACAGGCTGCAGCATCCATGGCCTTATCGGCGATATCCTTGGGTATTAAAATTGCGTTGGATTCAGCGGCGGTCCCTGTTTTTGCTGAGATGTAACCACCTTTTTCAATAATACGGTCGAGTGCCGAGCGGTCCACCACCAAATCCTTGATTACTGGAAAGGCGGTCGCCCGCCAAGGTTCAACCACAATGGTTTCCCCATCCTGAAAACTGCGCATGTGCAACTGGCAGGTCGTAATGTTGTCGTGGGGACCATGCGCACGACCGTTTATAAAAATCCCACATTGTCCACAGATGCCTTCCCGGCAATCATATTCGTAGGCAATGGTCTTTTGATTTTGTAGGACCAACTGCTCATTAAGATGATCCAATGCTTCCAAAAAAGACATGTCTTCAGTTAGCCCTTCAATGGGATACCGTTCAAAACCGCCCTGATGTCTCTGGCTATCTTGTCGCCAAATCTTGAAAACGACTTTCATATTTTTCATTTGAGTCCTTCTGTTGGTATTCGTTATTTATAACTTCGGATGGTGGGTTGTGCATATTCAAAAACCAGGGGTTCTTTGTGCAGTTTGAAATTTCCTTTGTTGTACTCCCAAGCAGAAACATAGGAATACATCTCATCTTTCCGCAGTGCTTCGCCATCTAGTGTTTGAAACTCTTCCCGAAAATGTGCTCCGCAGGATTCCTCACGTTGAAGGGCATCGGCGCACATCAGTAGACCGAGTTCTAAGAAATCAGCAAGTCGCAGTGCTTTTTCCAGTTCAGGATTCATTTCTTTGTCCCCGCCCGTGACATTGACTTCGGTCCAAAACTTGGCTTTGATATGCTCTATTTTGGAAATTGCTTTTTTAAGTCCATTGTGGTTTCGGCTCATGGCACAGGATTGCCACATCACCTTGCCCAATTCACGATGAAAATGGTCCACGGTTTTAGTCCCCTTAATGGAAAGTAAATTTTTGATTTGAGCCTTTACTTCCTGTTCCACTTTTATAAATTCTGGATGCGTCGTACTGGGATGGTCTTCGTGTAGGGCATCGGCCAAATAGGTATTGATGGTATTCGGTAAGATAAAATAACCATCTATACTTGCTTGCAATAAGGAATTTGCCCCCAAGCGGTTGGCCCCATGGTCCGAAAAATTACATTCACCAATGGCGTACAGCCCCGGAATGGTCGTCATCAATTCATAATCTACCCACAAACCTCCCATGGAAAAATGGGCGGCAGGGGAAATTTGCATAGGCTCCCGATAGGCATCTACACCGGTAATTTTTTTATACATTTTAAAAAGGTTGCCGTATCTGTCCTGTATGGTTTCCAGTCCAAAATGGGCAATGGCGTGCTTAAAATCGAGGTATACAGCATTTTGTAGCCGACCCACGCCATATCCGGCATCGATGCGTTCTTTGGCGGCCCTTGAAGCGATATCCCTAGGTGCCAGGTTTCCAAAACTGGGATACCTTCTTTCCAAATAATAGTCGCGCTCTTCTTCGGGAATCGCATTCGCTTTTCGTGGGTCATCTTTTGCTTTTGGCACCCAAATGCGACCATCGTTCCGTAAAGATTCCGACATCAATGTTAATTTGGATTGTGCTTCACTGGTCTGTGGCAGGGCCGTGGGATGTATCTGTGTAAAACTGGGTGCGGCAAAATAGGCTCCGCGTTTGTGGGCTTTCCAAATCGCGTTGCCATTGCAACCTATGGCCAATGTGGAAAGACGAAAAACGCGGGAATAGCCTCCAGTGGCCAATACCACGGCATCTGCGGCAAAGCGTTTCAGTTGACCGCTTACCAAGTCCCTAACGATGATTCCTTTGGCCTTTCCCTGGATGATAACCATATCCATCATTTCGTGTCGCGGGAACATACGTACCTTCTTGGCGCGTTTCATTTTATACAGCTGTGAATAGGCCGCCAGCAAAAGTTGTTGCCCGGTCTGGCCACGAGCATAGAAGGTGCGTTGCACCTGCACCCCACCAAAACTTCGGTTTACGAGCACGCCCCCGTATTCCCGGGCGAACGGTACTCCTTGTTGTACGTAATGGTCAATCAAGGGGGCGGAAAGTTCCGCCAATCGAAACACATTGGCTTCGCGTGACCGAAAATCACCTCCTTTTAAGGTGTCGTAAAACATACGCATTACGCTATCACCGTCATGTTGATAGTTCTTTGCCGCATTAATTCCCCCCTGGGCGGCGACTGAATGCGCTCTACGGGCCGAATCCTGATAACAGAAACACAGTACCTCATATCCCATTTCCCCGAGGGTGGCCGCTGCACCGGCTCCCGCAAGCCCCGAACCCACTACAATAACTTTTAGTCTTTTCTTGTTGGCCGGATTTATCAGTTGGGACTTTAGCTGATAGTTGCGCCATTTCTCCTGTAAGGGTCCTTCGGGAATTTTTGCCTCTAACATTTTCCTATCATTTAAAATAGACCACAAATGGAATGATTCCGAAACCTAAAGTCATTACACTGGCATAAACCAAAGCGATTTTGGCGATAGCTCGTAATCCCTTTTTATGATAAAACCCGAGGGTCATAAAAGCACTCTTCAATCCGTGGTGAAGGTGCAGCCCCAAGGGAAGCATCAGTAAGGAATAGAACAGCACATAATAGATGTTTTGGAAAAGACCATAGGTCACTTCATAAATATCAAGACGGCCCTCCACGTCCAACCCAACCGCTTCACCAATACCCAGTTTTACGCGTGCCCAAAAATTAGCGAGATGCACCACGATAAATAGCAATAGCATAACTCCCAAAAGCCCCATGTTTTGAGAGGTCCAACTGCTATTTTCCCGGTAGCGATTGATTTTGTAGCCCTTGGATTTTGCTTTTTTATTCTGTACGGTGATGAGCGAGGCATAGACGACGTGCAGTATAATTGAAAGATAGAGCACATAGGCCACTAGCTGTATCAATGGACTTTCCCTTAAGGTTTTGGAATAGGCATTGTACAGCTCCCGCGCTATTTCTTTGGGAAGCAATAAAATGATATTTGCAGATAGGTGTACCATCAAAAAAATACATAGAAATAGGCCGGTTAGGGCAATAATGGACTTTTTAAAGAACATCTTACTTCTTAATCGTGGAGAATTAGCAGGGGAACTGGGCTGTCAAAGGTTTGTTTAAGCGTAACGCTTCCATCCAAGAGCCGTTCGAAGAACCCCTTTTTTTCACGGATCAGGCAGAGCAGTCCAGAATAATCGTTCAAAAGATAGTCATTGAGGTCCCTGTGCGTATTGCCTGTACCAAAGGCATATTCAATCGAAGGATTCAAATCCTGGATATCGTCCAATACGTTTTTAATGTCCGGATGTTCTTTTTCAGCGATATGCAATACTTTTAACTTGCTCTGATGTAAGGTGAGGATTCGGCGTAAAGGCGCCAATATTTCTTTGTCTGAAAATACTCTTTCACCTACGGCAAGTAAAATTTCATCCAGTTTGCGAAAACTATGGCCTGTAGGTACTACCAGGACAGGGGCGGAAGTTTTGGAGATAACACCTCCTGCCACACTGCCCATAAAGACTTCTTTTAACCCACTTGCTCCTTTTGTTCCCATAACGATATAGTCAAAGTTGCCACTATCCCCTAGGGCAACAATGGCAGAGACAGCAGAGTTCTTTATAATTGTGGGCTTAAGAACAGCCGCGGGATACTCTTTTTCAATCTGTTCAAGAAGCTCGTTCATTTTTTGCTTAGCATCGTTTTCTAGAACGCCATCGATATTTTTCATCAACAGCGCAGCATTTGAGGTTGTCCCATAAATATGAAGTACAGTAACTTCAGTTGCGGATGCTCCGAACAGCTCAATAGCGTATCGCAATGCATTGGAAGAAGTATCTGAAAAATCTACCGGAACCAATATTTTGTCCATTTTTTCTGATTTAGAAGGTTTTGGTGCAATCTTAAGGGCATTCCCAACCCTTTTGAAAACCCCAGATAATAGGTCTGGATTCGTTAAGATTTGAAATGTAATACTCGATTCTTTAGCAAAACTTTAGTTGGTGCAACGATTTTTTTTCGCGAGATGAAGTGCCAGGTTTTCAAATGCTCGGAAATTCTTTTGGAAATCACTTTTGCCGTGATATACCTGCTTCTTAAGTTTCTCTAAAGAATTGGTTTATAGCTTTAATCGCTGGTTGGGCAATACACCACACTAGGGTTTCCATAGAAGGTCTGGGATATCTCGGAATTTGGTCCTTGCGCAACAGAACTTAACGACAAACGAGTTGAACCATGAAGCTTTTAAAAAAAATTTTACTGGCGCTGGATTTTGGTAAGTCTTCAGAGAATGTTGTCGGAAGCGCCATTGAGTTGGCCAAGGTTTTCCAATCTACCATCATTCCGCTGCATGTGCTTCCTGACGATATTACCAATGAAAAGGTCAGCACGCTGCTCAAGGAAACCGCGGAGGCCAAATTATCCGAGGTTACACAAAAGATTTTGAATGAAGGGGTGGCGGTCAAGGCGCCTTTGACATTGTCCGGTACTCCTTACGAAGTTATTTCACGAACGGCGGCAAATGCGGATGTAAACCTGATTTTAATGGGATCGGGCGAAACCCAGAAAGGAGATGTTTTTAGGCTGGGTACCACTGCCGAAAGGGTCATACAAAAAAGTGAGAAACCTGTCTTCATCATCAAAGAAGAGATACTACTCAATGTTCATCATATTCTGTGTCCCGTGGATTTTTCAGAAGCCTCCAAACGCGCCCTTCAAAATGCCATTACCATAGCCAGAAAGTTTAAATCGGAACTGACCATTCTCAACGTATGTGAGGTACCCAAATCGTCCTGGTTTCCTTCAGGCAGTTTTATGGAACTGGAAAATGACTTACGGTGCAAAGAGGACAAAGAACAGTTTGAGACCTTTTTGGAAGAATTCACCTTAACAGATATTACCTGGACCAGGGAAATGCCCAAAGGAAGTCCTTCAGAAGAGATCCTTAGTGTTGCTTCTAGAAAAATGATTGACTTATTGATCATGGGCACTGCCGGGCGAAAAGGACTGAATCGAATGTTTATGGGCAGCGTAACAGAAAAGGTTATTCGAGAAGTGCCTTGTTCCTTTCTCACGCTGAAGTCCGAAGACGTTATCTCCCTACAGCTAGAGACGCATATCCGTGATATTGAAAAACTTCATAAAATGGCTATGGAACTTATGGAAGACGGCTTCTACGAGGAAGCCATCAGTTACTTCAGGGCTTGTCTCAATATCAACGAAATGCACGTACCTGCGCATCGAGGTTTGGCAAGGGTATATGAAAAACTGGATAAACCGGAAAAAGCGGCTATATATCGCGTGAATGCCAAGGACATCATGGATAAGATTTGGTATCAAAAAATCGAGGAAGAAGTGCGCAAGCTTCGAGGTAGCTGAAAAAATACAAGAATGATACAAAAAGCGAATGGAAAGGTAATCAGTGTCAACGAATCGCTGGTTGGTGCACAAATAATCGATGGTGCCGTCATGAACGGGGAGGTTGCTTACGTTAAAATTGAGGATGGGAAACGCCTAAAAGCGGAGGTCATCGATGTAAAAAGTGGTGGTTTGGTTTTTTTACAGGTGTTTGAAGACACCCAATGGATGCAAGTTGGTGACAAGGTCGCCTTTACGGGGCTTCCTCTGTCAGTAAAACTGGGTCCTGGAATTTTAGGTTCTGTTACGGACGGGCTACAAAATCCATTGTATGAACTTGGAAAAATGGATTGGTTTATGGAACGGGGTCTCGAAGTGGACCCTTTGGATACCCGGAAAAAATGGCATTTCACTCCAAAAGTGGAACCCGGGGATACGGTTACCGCAGGTTCAGTCCTAGGAAGTGTTCCTGAAAAACTATTTGAACATAAGATTTTCGTCCCTTTTTCCTTAGAAGGAGAACATATTGTATTGGATATAGTGAAAGAAGGAAACTACACCATCGAAGAACCCATAGTGACCATTAAGGATAAATCTGGGAGGACCGAACAGTTAAAAATGGTGTTTGACTGGCCCGTAAAAAAAGCGATGCCATTTTATAAACGTGCCGTACCTACCAAGTCAATGCCCACGGGGATTCGAATACTTGATTCTCTCTTTCCGATTGCCTATGGAGGAACAGCTTGTTGTCCAGGCCCTTTTGGAGCAGGAAAAACCGTTTTACAGCACAGTTTGGCCAAACACTCACAAGCAGATGTGGTCATTATGGCCGCTTGTGGCGAACGCGCTGGTGAGGCAGTTGAGGTTTTCAAGGATTTTCCTGAACTGATTGACCCAAGAACGGGAAAATCACTGATGGACCGCACATATATAGTAGGCAATACCTCTTCTATGCCCGTGGCAGCCCGGGAAGCTTCGGTTTACATGGCCACAACGGTGGGGGAGTACTATCGAAAGCAGGGGTTGAACGTTTTGATTTTGGCGGATTCCACCTCGCGCTGGGCGCAGGCACTTCGCGAGACCTCAGGTAGAAAAGAGGAAATCCCGGGTCCAGAGGCGTTTCCCATGTATATTTCCACTTTAATTTCCGCATTTTACGATCGCGCCGGTGTTGAACTGCTGCCAGATAACAGTTCAGGTTCTTTAAGTATTATTGGCACGGTTTCTCCCGCCGGGGGTAATTTTGATGAACCTGTGACGCAAGCGACCCTTTTAAGTACCGGTGCGTTTTGGGGACTTTCCCGAAACTTATCAGATGCACGAAAATATCCAGCCATAGACCGCATTGATAGTACTTCTAAATATCCTTCATTATTGGAGGTAGAAGAGGTTGCTTATTTGCTTGAATTGCTTCGGGATGGCAAGGCCATTGCTTCAAATATTATCCTAATGGGAGAGAAAGGAATTCCCGACGAAATTTATATACGCTACCAAAAAGCGGAATTGGTGGATACCGTTTTTTTACAGCAAAACAGTTTTCATGAAGTGGATGGTGTCACAAAACCGGAACGACTCCGCCAAATGTTCGATATGGTGAAAGAAATCATAGAGGCTCCCATTGTGCTTCATGGAAAGGAAAAAATCCGATCACACTTTAACTTTTTGCGGCAAGCCTTTTTGGATTGGAACTATTTGAGCATGAATTCCGAAAGTTATGAAAACCAAAAATCCAAATTGTTGAAAATGAATAAAATGATGGATTATGCCCCTGAAAACGTATGAGAACATAGACAGTATTGGCCGTGCCATTCTCACCATAAAAGCAGATGGCGTACACAACAAGGAACTTGCTGAGGTGATTTATCCCAACGGACAAAGGGCCTTTGCCCAGGTCATTGCCTTAGAAGGTGACCAGGTGACCCTGCAGTTGTTTGGAGGAGGATTTGGAGTGTCCACTAATTGTAAGATTCGTTTTTTAGGAAAACCTATGCAGGTAGGATTTTCAGATGACATGTTGGGAAGGATTTACTCGGGAAATGGACAACCAGTGGATGGCGGTCCGAAATTGTTATCCGATATGATACGTGTTGCGGGACCGTCCATAAATCCTGTAAAACGTTTGATCCCTAAAGAAATGATACGTACTGGAGTCCCCATGATCGATGTATTCAACACCTTGGTACGCTCCCAAAAGATTCCCATTTTCGCTAAAGCAGGTGAACCTTACAATAGACTACTGGCCAATATTGCCACGCAAACTGATGCAGACATCATAATAATTGGGGGAGTTGGACTTAAATATGATGAGTATCATTACTTCAAACAGCGTATTGAAGATGCTGGAAGTCAAAATAGGACCATTATGTTCATTCACACACACCGTGAAGCTATTGTAGAGGGTTTGATGGTTCCCGATTTGGCATTGGCGGTTGCGGAACGGTTTGCACTTCAAGGTAAAAACGTGTTTGTGCTTTTGTCCGATATGACGCAGTGGTCCGATTATTTGCGACAAGTGGCCAATGCCCAAGATCAGATTCCTGCAAATCAAGGGTATCCTGGTGATTTGTATTCCCAACTGGCCAGTCGATATGAAAAGGCAGCGGATATCGAAGGGGCCGGAAGCCTTACCATATTGGGAGTGACCACCATGGACGACGTTACCCATCCAGTTCCCGACAATACGGGTTACATCACCGAGGGCCAGTTTTACATGAAAGACGGCTATTTAGAACTGTTTGGGTCTCTGAGCCGCCTGAAACAACAGGTCAATGACAGAACACGGGCAGACCACCGGAGCATTATGAACGCTATGGCCCGTTTGCTGTCTGAGGCGGAAGAACGGGTAAAGGCACAAAAATTTGGATCGGTCAAAGATGATTATTCCCTTCGGCTCCTGGAATATCGTAAAACTTTTCAAAAAGAACTGATGGACCCCTTTAGGTACCTTGAACTTGAAGATGCGTTGGACCTTTGTTGGAATATTTTAGCGAGGCACTTTCGCAAGGAGGAAGTGGGTTTGTCCTCAAAGCTATTGGATGTGTACTGGCCTGAAAGTACGATTCTTAAAATCGTTCAAGACACATCCCATGAGTGAAAGGAGTTTGGACCAATTGATAAATACCTTAAAATCCGAAGCCATTGAAGCAGCTGATAAACAGGCTTTGGAGATTTTGGAAACCGCTCAGAATCAGGCTCGAATGCTTATAGAAGCGGCAAAAGAAAATTCTGAACGTTTGGTTCAGAATGCTAAAGAAGAAGCGCAGGGTATTCGGAAAAAGGGAGAAAGTGCGCTTCAACAAGCAGCTCGGGACCTCAGCATATCTGTCCGCTATGACGTATTGAAGCTTTTGGGAAAGGTGTTGGAAAGTGAGGTGGAAACCGCTTTTTCCCCACACCTCATAGAAGCTGTAATTCTAAAGGTCGCCGAAAATGTAGGCAGCGGGTCCATCCTAAAACTTCCTTCGGATTTGGAAGAACATTTGGCTCTTGGAATACAAAAGCGTCTACAAACCTCCGGTCCAATTACAAGCATCATAAAGGATACTGGTTTACTTAAAGGTTTTTCAATAGCCAATACCGATAAAGGATGGAGTTATACTATTTCTCCAGAGGCGGTTTCCGAACTGCTTTATGAACGGATTACACCCAAATGGATACAGATTCTTGAAAATAAATCGGATATATGATTGCGGGCGATTTGGAATATGTGATGACCAGTCTGCCCCATCTATTCCTTAAAGACACGGATAGGGAACGTAGCCGTGTAATTTCCATTTTTCAAAGGTATGCGGGATCGGAAGAAAAAAAAGAGAACATTATAACGCTATTTGAAGAAGAAATGGACAAGTTTCTGAGTGCTAAAGAATCCGAAACACTACAACAAATCCGTCTTCAAACTGTACATCAACCTATTTTCCAAAAAAGTAAAATCGATGTACTGAGGCGGTTTTCAATCTATTGTTCTAGGTTAAAAAAGGATTTGTACCAACTTAGAACAGCGCGTAAAAGTGGAAAAGAGATAGCTACAACCCTTGAGTCAATAAAAGACCTTGAGCCGGGTACTCCTTTAGAAGAAGAAATCCAACTCATCCAATGGCAATGGGACAAGCTGGAAGAACTTATGATAGGACACTATTCTGATTTTGAAGCAGTGATTCTTTTCAAGCTAAAGTTATGTGTATTGCTTCGCTGGTGGAGTTTTGATGAGCAAAAGGGTTTTGAAAGATTTTTAAACCTAACCGAACCAGGTCATGGCAGATAGAATCTTGATGAACAAGAATACACTTGCAGCCTTTAAAGCAGAGCTTAAAGGGTATCAGACGGCCTTTCCCGTTTTTGAAATGAAAGAGCAACAATTGAAGGAAATGGTGCAAGTGACAGAAAACCACATAGCCCGGTTAAACGCTTCCATTTCAGAAACTGAATTGAAGACAAGGGCCTGGGTCTCCGTTATGGCAGAAGAGACCGTTGACCTGTCCCAAATGGTACAAGAGGAAGAGATAATTACAGAAAAACGGGAAATTGCCGGGGTCTCTATTGACGTCTTTCAGGAAGTTTCTTTTTCAGATAAGAAGGTGGACCTGCTCAATACCCCCCTTTGGATAGATGCTGCCTTAGAAGTAATACAAGATCAAAAAATCCATAGGATTCTTTTGAAAATGGAAGAAAATAATTTAACGATACTGAGCAGAGAACTGAGCGAGGCCAGGAGAATGAAAAATGCACTTAAGGAAGTATTCATTCCTGATACAAAAGAAAACATACGGAAAATCGAAATCTATTTAGGAGATGTGGAACGATTGGCAATTGGTTGTGCCAAGTTGGTGAAGAAAAAGAAAGAATCGAAAAAAGCTGTGGCATGATCGTTCCTATGCGCGAAGTTTTGCTTTTCAGCTCAGTACGTTCTGTGGATGAAACCGTTTTGAAACTGGGGCAACTGGGCGTTATGGATATGCAAAAGGTAAATTTCTTTGAAGATGAAACAGTGGAGAGAAGTCAAGAAGCCCTTTACAGAACTGAAAAAGCCATTGAAACACTCAAAGACTTCGCAAAAAGGAAAAATTACCAAAACAGCTATCAGCTATCCGAGATTAAAGATCCAAAACGATTGATAAGCCGTATTCTGAAAACCGGAACGATCAAGGAAAACTGTCTAAACCGGTTAAAACTTCTTGACCATCAACTACTCTGGTATAAAATATGGGGTAATGAGTTGAAGGTCAATGATATTGCTTATCTGCGCAGTAGGGGAATTCATTTACGTCTTTATATTTTGGAAAAATCAGTGGTTAAGCGCCTCCGTAAAAAACACTTGGTTTTTGAACTTCCGGCACGAAAAGGGAAAATCCCAACTATTTTAATCTCCCGAAATCAAAACGAGAAATTGGATAAAGTTGCGTGGCGCTTACCTGATTTATCGCTAACACAAGTTAAAAAGCAAATCAAGAGAAAAAAAAGACAGCTGTCCGCTTTGAAGAACTATTTGGAAAATCAAGTGGGTAATTTGAAGTTTTTAGAGACGTATCATTTGTACCTAAAGGACCGCCTTCTTTTACAACAAGCGCGGGCCGGTAGTGGCGATATTGAAGGGAAACTCTGCTATTTCAAAGGTTTTTTACCTAAAGACGCGGTCAAGGATTTTGTTCAAACAGCTGATGTTATGGGATGGGGCTATTCTATTTCTGAACCAGAGAAGCCAGAGGAGGTTCCCGTTTATATTAAAAATCCAAGGTGGATAAGCATCATTGATCCGGTCTTGAAATTTATTGATATCGTGCCAGGTTATAAAGAAGTGGATGTTTCCATTTATTTTTTAGTAGCGTTTACTTTATTTTTTGGTATGCTGGTGGGTGATGCCGGCTATGGACTGCTTTTTCTTTTGGTTACGCTCTTGTTCCGCAAAAAGATTCCTTCCAAAACTCGGTTTCTACTGTATGTTTTAAGCGTTGCGACCCTAGTGTGGGGTGTTTTGAGCGGCACGTATTTTGGCGCTGAAGAAATTGCAGAATTACCCTTGCTCAAAGCATGGATTATTCCGGAGATGGCCAGTTTTGGAGAAGACAATATTGGTTTTATGATGCATTTCTCCTTTTTGGTTGGAGCAATACATCTTACCATCGCCCATGGCGTTCGGGGGGTGCAGTATATGAACTCGTTAAAAGTTTTGGGCGAACTGGGCTGGATAGCCTTGGTTTGGTCTCTTTTCTTAGTAGCTGAGCAACTGGTCCTGGACCGGGAAATGCCCCAGTGGGGTATGGGAATGTTGATTGGGGGAGCTGTCTTGGTATCACTTTTTTCTGTGGTCAGTAAAAATTTGCTTTCAAGTATTGGTATTTCATTGGCCAATTTGCCCTTGGGGCTGGTAAGCGGGTTTTCGGACATTGTTTCCTATGTACGTCTTTGTGCCGTGGGTATGGCCACTGCAGCTGTCGCGGCAAGTTTCAACCAGATGATTTTACCTGAAGGAATTTCAGAAATGGGATTTACTCAGCTTATTCTCGCTTCTCTTGCTCTGCTTTTAGGCCATGGTTTAAACATTGCCTTGGCCCTTATGGCCGTAATGGTGCATGGCATCCGTTTGAATATGTTGGAGTTTGCCGGCCATCTCGGGGTACAATTCTCCGGAGAAGCGTATAGACCCTTCAAACTGAATTTTCCCGAGAAACATAAAACGGTTTCAGATAAAATGGGTCTCTGACAAAAAAAGCAAATACAAATAGTGAATATATTGGATATGATACAATTAACAACCACGGTCACAGGACTTGGGGACATGGGGATGTCCTTGGGCATCACCTCCATTGGTTCTGCCATAGGAACCGGTATTGCCGGTATGGCCGCGATCGGTGCTTGGAAGAAAATGATACTTAGTGGCCAGAAAGCGGCAACTGCCTTGCTCATTTTTGTAGGGGCTCCACTTTCTCAGGTCATTTATGGTATGATTCTAAAAAATGCCATTGCCGATGCCAACCTCGCCCCAAATTCTTATCTATGGCAAATCCTAATTGGCTTAGTGGCGGGAACTGCAATGGCTGGTTCGGCCATCTTTCAGGGCAAGACAGGTGCAAGGGCCTGTGATGCGATTGCTTCTGGTGCGAATGATGCGGCAAAATACATCATGATAATCGGCATTGTGGAAACCGTGGCTCTTTTTGTGATGATTTTTACCATGACTGGTCTTCCAGCAGAATAATACATGGTGAAATGTCATGTTTTTTCTAAAGACCACCCTCTAATTTTAAAGTGCTAAATCAGTATTCGAAATCACACCCAATGAAAATATTGGTTACAGAGGACAATGTTGAATTGCTGAAGGACATCAAGAGTTTTTTGGAGGAAGAGGGGAACATCTGTGAAATTGCCCCGGACCATAGGTCAGCATTTAACAAAATCGGTATTTTTCCATATGATATTCTTGTTGTGGATATCACATTACCTGATGGAAATGGCCTGGATATCATAAAAGCGGTCAAACGCGAAAATATTGAGGCAGGTATCATCATTATTTCTGCCAAAAACGCTGTAGGCGATAAGGTGCACGGTCTTGAAATAGGAGCGGACGATTATTTGGTGAAACCTTTTTATTTAGCAGAGCTCAATGCTCGCATCAAGGCGCTATATCGTCGCAAGATGTACAATGGTGAAAGGGAAATCCGATTTAACGAATTCAAGATAAAACCGGACAGCTACGAGGTTTTTGTAAATGGACATCTTTTGAACCTCACCAAAAAGGAATTTGATATTATTCATTTTTTTGTGGTAAACCGCCATCGGTTGCTCACCAAGGAGGCCATAGCGGAACATCTTTGGGGGGATGATATTGAAATGGCGGATTCCTACAGGTTCATCTATACCCATATTGCCAACCTTCGAAAGAAAATCACGGAAAAAAAGGGAGTGGATTACATTCAATCCATATATAGTGTGGGATACAAATTTACCGACCGCGAATGAACTTAGTTAAGAAAACCAATACCCAGTATCTTCTGTTTCTTGCTTTCCTCTTTCCTTTTATGATGGTGGTGGATTACTTTTTTATCCAGTATATCGTCAACAGTGAGGTAAACGAGATTTTACAGCACGAGCAAAAGCGTATCAATTTTCATTTATCTAAACAAGGAAACCTTCCCACTTCCAATTACTTGATGAAAACTACCCCTTTGGAGCGTACTTTTGATACCATACCAGAGTTTAAGGATACCTTGTTTTTTGAAGGGTACGCCGGGAAACAGATTCCGTACAGAACCTATTCGTTTACAACTTCCATCAATACCCGACCCGTTCGAATCACCTTGAAACATGTTCTGCTGGAAATCAATGAATTGATTTGGTTGCTATTTATAACGACCAGTTTCATTACCCTCATCTTAATGGTCGGTATTTATTTTATCAATCAAAAAATTTATAAATGGGCATGGCGTCCCTTTTTCGAAAATTTATCCAAGCTTAAAAAATATGATGTGACCCAAAAGAACCCCATTCACTTAAAAGCCTCAAAAATTCAAGAATTTGAGGAACTGAACAAGGTGATCTCCACACTGATAGACCAGGTGGAAAAGGACTTTCAGAATCTCAAAGAATTCAATGAGAACATTTCCCATGAAATCCAGACGCCCTTGGCCATCATCCGAAATAAGGTAGTCCTTCTTTTGGAAAGTGAAAACCTGGATGAAAAAGAGCTCAAACGGGTAGAGTCCATTTATCAGGAAACCAACAAATTGTCCAAAATAGGAAAAGCGTTGACGCTCATATCAAGAATAGAAAATCAGGAATTTACCCGAATGGACCAAATCGATGTACATACGGTTGTGGTCAACATTTTGAGCAGCATGGAAGAGATAATCGACTTTAAAAACATAAAGATTTCCCTTGAACTTGACGCGGTTTCTATGGAATGTGACCATATTTTAGGGGATATATTGTTTACCAATCTCATTAAAAATGCCGTGCAGCACAACAAAAAGGGGGGTACCATAAAAATGCGCTTGACAGATGGGAAATTTGAAATCATCAATACAGGAAAAGTTTCAGAAATAGCCATTGAAAAACTGTTTCAACGCTTTCAAAAAGGAGGCACCGCAAAAGATTCTCTTGGACTTGGGCTGGCGATTACCCAAAAAATATGCGAAATATATGGGTTTGAACTTCAATATATCCGTGATACTGATACCCACATGTTTTCCTTGTTTTTCGCTAATAAAAAGGTATTGAATCCCATCAATTAAGCACTAAGATGTAATCCTTGCATCTGATACCTATCAAAAGAAGAAACATATTGAGCAAATAAACCCGTTTTAGGTGTTTAATGTTGGGATATGCCTGCTAAGGGGTTGGGTATACATCTCCACGAGCGATGGAATACCATCGCAACCATCGATTCCAAAAATACTTTTCTTCTACGCAATTCAACGGCTCGATACGATGTTTCGGCAGAAATCACTCCCATATCCCGACATTAAAATGAATTTTTGGAGCATAGAAAACCATAAAACCGAACGCAAATGAAAGCAGCAGAGATTTTTTCAATAGCCAATTTGATTACAATGCCCATGTGGCTTTTAATGATTGTACTTCCCAAATGGAAAGTCACCCGTTTTTTAGTGGATTATAAGCTGGTGCCTCTTGTACTGTCCCTTTTTTATGTATTCTATATGTTAACGCACATAAGTTCGGGAGCGGGGTTGGATTTTGGGAGCCTATCCTCAGTGATGTCCTTGTTTACCCAAGAAAATGCGGTAATGGCGGGATGGGTACATTATTTGGCATTTGACCTTCTGATAGGAATGTGGATGCTTAACCAGAATCGAACTTTAAGATTTCATCCCTTGATCATGGCGCCTTGCCTTTTCGCCACATTTATGTTGGGTCCCGTGGGTTTCTTGCTCTTTATGGTTCTTAGAACTACAAAAAGAGCCAACTCATGAGAGCGTTAAAGCATGTGTTTCAAACCGTAAGGCGGGAGAGCCCTATTTTGCACGCTGTGGTAATGTTCCATATTGCGCTCGTGTTAATTTGTCTTATAGGATGGATGTTTGACAGTCGTACCTTGGTGGGTTTGAACGTTTGGGTAAAACCCATGAAATTTTCAATATCGGGCGGAATCTATGTGCTTACTTGTGGCTTCTTGATTACGCTTTATCCATTTTCAAGGAGGAAAAAGAATATTGTCAACAACATAATTTCTTGGACCATGGCACTGGAAATCTGTATTGTGGTCTTACAAGCGGCTCGTGGAGTACGATCGCATTATAATCAATCTAGCCTTTTTGATGGAATACTTTTTGGAAGTATGGGCATACTCATCGGCGTAATTGTATTGACTATGATTTTCTTTATCGTAGAGACCGTACGATTGCGTTTAAATACTCCAAGAGCAGTTCAATGGGGTATTTTGATAGGTTGGCTTGTGGTCCTTTTTGGAAGTTGGGTAGGGGGTCAAATGATTGGGCAAATGTCCCACAATGTCGGGGTTCCTGATGGTGGTGAGGGGTTGCCTTGGATCAACTGGAGCACCATAGCGGGGGATTTGCGTGTTGCCCATTTTTTTGGATTGCATGGTGTTCAAATAATACCTTTATTCGCAGTATTGCTTACCAAAAAATGGAAAGCTTCCAAAATGGCACAGAATAGTGTGGTTATTCTTTTTGGATTGTTGTATGCCTCTTGGATAGCTTTTACCTTTTATCAGGCAAAGCAGGGTATGCCCTTGGTAAACATTTAAACCAATTGGAAGAAGATGAAGCTTTTCAATAAAGAGAGAAGAATAAAATATCTGGCCTTCAATGATTTTTGGTTTGTGTTGTTCGGCATCTTTTTGTTGAGCTTTGTTACCGACTTTTTGTTTTCTGGAAACTCTTTTGGCCGTTTACCTTTTGTATGGGCACTAATTAATTGGGGTATTTCTCTTGCTTTTGCAACGGTGCACTGGTTGACCATGCGGACCATTCTTATTTTCCTAAGAAAACGGTATCCTAGCTTGAAAAACAATAAAATAAGGATTCCGCTGTTTTTTTTGTCGATTGTGTTGACCGTAATTTCTGTGGATTTTCTGGGCAACCTAATCTTGAGTTATATTTTTGATAGCTCTTACAACAATCCGCTACGGTTTAAACTTATCGTGCCCATCATTTTGATAAGTACCATGACCATGGCCATTTATGAAGCCATCTATTACTACATTCTCCTAAAACAGGCCGTACGGGAGGAAGAACAAGCGAAAGCGGCCATTGTACAGGCACAGTTGGACGCCTTGCGCAATCAAGCGCAGCCCCATTTCTTTTTTAACACCCTCAATACTTTAAGGGATATCATTGACCAAAATACGAAAGAAGAGGCCAAAGAGTTTGTGAATCGGCTTTCCGAGATATACCGCTTTATCCTAGAATCTGGTACCGCCAATGTAATTACGGTACGGGAAGAGTTAAAATTTGCCCAAGCTTACATTCACGTACAAAAGGAGCGCTTTGGAAATAATTTGAACGTCCACTGGAAAGTATCGGAAAGTGCCAAAGACCATTTTATTATACCGATGAGCCTGCAGCTATTGCTTGAAAATGCCGTAAAACACAATGTGATTTCAAGGGCCAGACCTCTCGAAGTGCACGTAGACGCCGACGAAGAATCGCTTATGGTTTGTAACAAAATACAACCCAAATCCACTCAATTGCCCACGACCAAGTTAGGATTGAAAAACATAGAACGTCGGTATAATTTGATTTCGAATAAGCAGGTAGTCGTGCTAAAGAATGAAGGCCATTTTCGGGTTAAACTGCCTTTGTTGGACAAAATCAATCAAAAAAAATCCCATGCAAGTACTGATAATTGAAGACGAAGTAAGGGCTGCCAACCAATTGCAGAAACTACTACAAAACGTACAGTTTGATTATCAGTTGCTGGGCGTTTTGGATACTATTGAGGAAAGTGTGGACTGGTTTAAAAATAACAAGGCCCCCGATTTGGTGTTCATGGATATCCAGTTGGCAGATGGGTTGAGTTTTGAAATATTTCAAAAGGTTCAGCTTCAATGTCCAATTATATTTACAACCGCCTTCGACCAATACGCCATTCGAGCATTTAAGGTGAACAGCGTCGACTACCTTTTAAAACCGGTGCAACAAGAAGATTTACAACAGGCATTGGATAAGTTCAAGCGTTCCAATCAACCCCTAACAATGAATCATGATGTATTGCGATATGTGATGGCAGATCTTCAGCAAACGGAACACCGTACAGGTATTTTAGTGAAAGATGGGGATGGTTTTGCGCAACTACGTATTTCGGATCTGGTCTACATATATTCAGAAGATAGTATCACATTTGGGGTAACCCCCAATAGACGGGCCATTATAGATGAAACCCTGGACCAAGTGATGTCCACGTTAAGCCCATCGGATTTTTTTCAAATCAATCGTGGGCAAATAGTTGCGAAAAGTGCAATCCAAAAAATCGAAAAGTACTTTAACCATAGATTGAAGTTGACCATGTCCGGGGCTAGAGATCAAAACTTCATTGTAAGCAGGCAAAAGACGAACGATTTCAAAAGTTGGATGAACCGTTGAGGTGAAATCCACAAGTTTAGGAAAGTTGGATGAAAGAGCAATAAATTGGCCGAAGAGGTCCTCGTCATTTTTTTTATGAATTACCCCCTCTTTTATTTTTTATCCATCAAATAGCAACAGATACTAATTACAGACCGATTTTGTACATTAGAAAGCTGTAAAAAACTATAAAACCATGCGCAACTTTTTACGTCAGTTTTGCTGCTTGATACTTTTAGCTCAATTTTCTTTCGGCCAGGACCGAATAACCGGAGAACCCTTCGCCACACGTTCCGAGGTATTGGGACAAAATGGAATGGTGGCCACGAGCCACCCTTTGGCTACTCAAATTGGACTCGACATTCTGAAAAATGGCGGTAATGCCATAGACGCGGCAATTGCAGCGAATGCTGCCTTGGGGCTTATGGAACCAACTGGATGCGGTATAGGAGGGGACCTTTTTGCCATTGTTTGGGATGGTAAAACACAACGGCTATACGGTTTAAATGCAAGTGGTCGCTCTCCTGAGAAATTGACTTTGAAGTTTTTTGAAAAAGAAGGAATGACTAAAATCCCGTCGCACGGTCCCTTACCCGTAAGTGTTCCAGGTGCCGTGGATGGATGGTTTGAACTGCACCAAAAATTCGGCTCCAAGTCGATGGAGGAAATTCTGGCTCCGGCCATAGACTACGCGGAAAAAGGATTTCCTTTAACCGAACTTATTGCTTGGTACATGCAACGTACCATACCCTTTTTTCAATCAAAAGGTTTCCCTAATATTGAGGATACCTATAAGTCCCAAAATGGGGGGACACTGCCCAACGAGGGGGAAATCTATAAAAATCCGTATTTGGCCAATACTTATCGAAAAATTGCAAAAGGGGGCCGTGACGCTTTTTATAAAGGGGATATTGCCAAGACCATTGGAAAATTCATTAAGGAACAAGGCGGTTTTTTATCGGCACAAGACCTGGCGGCGCACAAATCGGAATGGGTGGAACCCGTTTCCATCAATTACAGGGGATATTATGTTTGGGAATTGCCCCCCAATGGACAAGGTATTGCAGCACTGCAAATGCTGAAAATTCTAGAAGGATACGATTTTTCCAATATTGATTTTGGAAGTGCCGAACATCTCCATCTGTTTACGGAAGCCAAAAAATTGGCATTTGAAGATAGGGCAAAGTATTATGCGGATATGGATTTTGTTGATGTACCCGTTGACGAGTTACTTTCTGAGGACTATGCCCGAAATAGAAAAGCGAAAATCGGGAACCGAGCGGGACAATATACGGCAGGAGAAATCTCAGCAGGTGAAACTATTTATATGACGGTCGCTGACAGTGAAGGCACCATGATATCTCTTATACAAAGCAACTATCGGGGAATGGGTTCGGGAATGGCGCCCCCCAAGTTGGGCTTTATGTTACAAGATAGGGGTGAGCTTTTCAGTCTAAAGCAGGGACAGGCCAATACCTATGCGCCTCGAAAGCGTCCCTTTCATACCATTATCCCCGCCTTTATCACTAAAGATGGAAAACCCTACGTGAGTTTTGGGGTTATGGGGGGTGACTTTCAACCAATGGGGCACACCCAAATCGTTATGAATCTTGTTGATTTTGGTATGAATCTTCAAGAAGCGGGTGACGCACCCCGTTGGGACCATACGGGTGGGGCCAGTCCAATGGGCAGAACCACGGAAGATACGGGTTTGATACGTGTTGAATCGGGAATACCTTATTCTACTTTGCGCGGGTTAATGAACAAAGGGCATAAAATTGGAACCGCCCGGGGCATCTATGGAGGGTATCAGGCCATTCTTTGGGACGCAGAAAACAAGGTTTATCACGGGGCGTCCGAAAGTCGTAAAGACGGGCAAGCGGCAGGCTATTAATACCCATGAAGATCGTAAACTCTTCGTTTCATTTAATTTGTCAGTTCAGTTTCTCCTAATTGGGCTTCACAGAAATTGGAAAAAGACGCTTCATCTGCACAGCAGCCCACAATGAAAACGAATTTAACTTAGTTGCATGTGTTCAGCTTTTCGTATATTTTTAACGTGTCCAGGTATGCGTTATTCCATTTAGAAGTTAAAAATGGAAAAGCAAAAACACTGACTATTGGTTAAACTCCCTTTTAAATATTAAAATGGACCGTACTCGTTTTTTGAGAAACATTTTTAGCTTCGGCCTACTATCGGCCTTCGGGTGTCAAATGGGAAATACCAAAAATGGTTCTTCAGAAAATAAAGAAGGAGCTAAATCGGTGTCGGACGACGATGCGATCAAAAAACTTAAGGAAGAATTGATTACCGCTTGGAACCGATCTGAGATGATGACGATGGCCAATGTGGAACAGATGCCCAAAGACTATTTTACGTTCAAATATACTGACGAAGCGATGACATTTTCAGAACAATGGCGTCATTGCATTATTTTCACTTGTGGACAATTGGCAGGGCGTGCAGAAATAGAGAATCCGTATGAAAATGTAAAACTCCCGGTTCAAATGTCCAAGATGGAAGTCATTCGGGAATTAAAAAATATGTACAGCTTCGTCCGTACATCCATTCTAGAGCTATCGGAAAGTAGGCTTCTTTCAGATTGTGAGTTTGTTGGCGATACAATACCCGTATGGCGTCTATTCTATGCCATGGAAAATCATATCATCCATCATCGGGGACAATGTATCGTATATTTACGTTTAAAAGGGGTAATCCCGAAAGGATTTTATGGATGGTAATCACCAAATAGGATAGCCCATAATTATTCAGATTCGAAATTAACATCAAATTAAAATACAGTACCAATGCTACAAAGAAAATTCGCAGAAGTTGTTAAAAGTTATTTCCCTGAAGCCATGGATGCCAAGGATACTTCAATCCAATACTTAGGAAAAATGCAGTTGGAGCACAATATAGACATCTCAAAGGTATTGATGGCGACCTCCGTATGTTCGGACGATATTAACGTTCCTTCCACCACCTTTTTCAATGTTTTGTTCGGTCCCTTTATCATGGGGGGATTGGGAGGCTTGCCCTTTGCCGGGCAAACGGGGATGACTGCCTTTGCACATCATATTCCAGACGATGGCAGTGCATTCATATTTTATGGCCCCCATATCGGAATTACTCTAGATGGGGATTTGGGTAAAATGTATCGACCACGTCAAGAACAAACCGGAAATTCTTGTGGCGCCCTGATGTTGGCCCTTAGCCGATTTCAGGACAATGCCTATAAACCCGTGTTGAACGAAGATGATTATCAACAGATGAAACTCGAAGAAAGTCTGCTGTCCTATCGGGACGATATTCTGAGCAGTGAAAATCAGGAAAAGGCGATAACCGAGGCTACCTACGATATTATTGACAAAAAGATTCACGAACACATCAAATCTTGCAAAGCTGAGTTCCCGGTGGACAAAGTGACCCTGCTGGGAGGCATTATAATCAATACAGATTATGGATTGGATGACTATTTCGTCGCCAAAAACTTTGAAGTTTTGGAAGTGAAAAATCTATAATCAATACAAAAAGATAACAAGATTTATGGCGTTGGGGATTATGGTGCAAACCGATATTTCCATTGCCGTAGATTTTGGGTTGGGATTGTATGATTTTTAGATATGACCTAAGAGAGGAAATGTGCTCGGATTTGGTTTGCTCTAATTTTTTGGCTTAAATTCACCGCAAGTAACAAAGCCATAATTGAAGTACGTTTTTAAATCAGAATATCCCAGGGTCTTCCTAAAATAGATGAGTGCGTCAAATTCTAAGGTAACATCTTTTTTTAGTCGTATTCCTCATGCCATTACGATGTTGTTCGGAATAATCGTTTTGGTATCTGTCCTGACCTATATATTGCCCGCTGGAACCTATGATCGTATCGTGGTGGACGGGAGAAATACGGTTGTACCTAATTCTTACAAAACCATTCCATCAACACCAATTGGTTTTTTGGATATGTTCCTAGCTATCCCTTTAGGTTTTAAAGCCGCGGTCGAGATTATCTTTATTGTGCTTTCCGGAGGAATTATGTTTGGTTTCATGGAAAAGTCGAAGGCCGTTGAAAATGCGGTTGGTACCCTTGTGAAAAGGTTGGGATTGAAAAAACGAAACCTCATTATCATAATTATGACCTTTATCTATGGTCTTCTGGGTGTCGCCGTAGGTTATGAGAACAATATAGCCATGGTTCCTATCGCTGCGGTACTTAGTTTGGCGCTTGGGGGCGATTTAATCTTGGCAGCGGGTATCTCTGTCGGCGCAATGACCATTGGTTTTGGACTATCCCCCATAAATCCGTACACCGTAGGAACAGGACATAAGATTGCAGAACTTCCCATGTTTTCAGGTGCATTATTGCGAAGTGTACTGTGCTTCACCGCTTTGGTCATAATGGCGATTTACAATGTTAAATACTACAAAAAGATTTCTTTGAATCCGGCAAAAAGTCTTGGTAAGGGCCTTGATGTTTCTGAATTGGCTTTGTCAAAACCAGTAGAAGAATACGGTATGAGCAAAAAGAATTGGATGGTCATTTCCATTTTTTTCTTGGGACTGTTCGCTATACTGTACGGTGTTTTTAATCTGCACTGGTACATCAATGAGCTTTCCGCAGTGTTTTTGATGGTAGCACTTTTCTGCGGTATTGTATCGGGAATGAGCGCTACACAAATGAGCGAGACGGTGTTAAAATCTGTAGCGTTGGCAGCTCCCGGAGCGTTTATGGTCGGTTTTGCCACATCGATCAAGGTCTTGATGGAACTGGGAAACATAGGGGATACCATTTCACATCAACTTTCCGTCCTATTGCAGGACTTACCTCTTTATGCTTCTGCTGTTGGTATGTCCCTATCACAAACGGTAATAAACTTTTTTATCCCTTCAGGTAGTGGACAAGCGCTGGCCACTTTACCTGTAATGCTCCCTTTGGGAGAGTCTCTCGGTCTAACAAGGCAAATTACCATTTTGGCCTTCCAAATAGGGGATGGCTTATCCAATCTCGTCAATCCCACACTTGGCGGACTTATTGCCATGCTCAGCATGTGCCGCGTTCCCATTGATAGATGGATTCGGTTTATATTTCCCATTTTGATTAGCTTGTTGGGTATCGCTTTCTTAGCTTTGATATTCGCCGTGACCATAAATTATAGTTAATATGACTGTTGAAAGCATTCTTGAAAAACTGATTTCATTTCCGGTGTTTGGAGGCGAAAGCAACTCCAGTATTATCTTTTGGATAAAGGAATATATCGAATCCTTCGGTGTCGAAGTACTACTGGTGCCCAACAAAGAAGGCGATAAGGCCTCTTTACACTGTCGCATAGGTCCTAGGGTTGATGGGGGTGTTATTCTCTCAGGTCATACCGACGTCGTTCCCGTGGAAGGACAAAACTGGACAACCGACCCTTTCAAATTGACCGATAAAGGAGATGGTAGACTTTATGGAAGAGGCTCCTGTGATATGAAAGGTTTTATAGCCTGCTGCCTGGCCATGCTACCTCAAATGGTAAAGGCATCGCTCAAGAAACCCATTTACTTTGCGTTTTCCTATGACGAGGAAGTCGGTTGTTTGGCCGCTCCAGAACTGGCCAGGGCCATTAAAGACCATTATACCGAGACGCCAAAATATGCCATCATTGGAGAACCGTCTTTAATGGAGCCCATTGTTGGGCAAAAAGGAATCTATATTTTAGAAACCTATGTTAACGGTTCCGCTGGTCACAGCAGTCGTATCAAACAGGAAGTAAGTGCCATTCACGAATCCATGCGATTGATTCTCTGGCTGGAAGGTAAAATGGATCGATTGATTTCCGACAAGCATTTGGACAATCGTTTTCATCCTCCACATTCAACCATACATATCGGTAAGGTACAAGGCGGAATTGCACCCAATGTTATAGCCGATAAAGCCCATTTCTATTGGGACTTACGAACCATTCCCATGGACGATATTCAAGCCGTTGTTAAAGAATTCAAAGACCACTGCGACGAAAGGGAAAAAGAACTACAAAAGATTTTTCCAGATTTTTCGATAGAGACCATTGAAAATCATCCCCCAGTGCCCCATTTAGATACCAAAACAGACGATGATGTAGTGGATTTGATCCAACGAATATCCGGCAATTCAAAATGGGATACAGTTTCTTACGCCGCGGAAGCAGGTCAATTTGCTGAAGAAGGTTTTCAATCGGCCATTTGCGGGCCGGGTTCCATTGAACAGGCCCATAGAGCCGATGAATACATCGCAAAGGAGCAACTGGAAAAAGGTGCGGGGATGATAGAAAAATTGATCCAGGAATTATCTTCGGCCCATTTTGAATAGTTCCAAAATCGTGGATTATCGTATATTTAAAAATAAGTAGCTAACTCTAAAAATCAGAAAACATGACCAAGCCGTCACCTATCCATCTTTTTGTTCTCGCTACCCTGCTTTTATTGAGTGGGTGCAAGAAAAAAGCAGATACCGCTGAATCAAAAACAGAAACTGAGGAAGAATTGGTTCAAAGGGCACTTGAGATACATGAACGGATCCTAACTTTGGATACACATGCAGATACCCCGCTGCGAATGATAGAACCCGGGTTCGATATGGCTGAAAGGCACGACCCAAACGAAACTGGTTCTAAAGTGGATTACCCTAGAATGAAGGACGGAGGTCTGGACGCTATATTTTTTGCCGCATTTGTGGCCCAAGATATTCGTGATGATGATGGGAATACCCGTGCCAAGGCCCTTTGCCTTCAAATGATAGACTCCATTGTATCGTCCACCCAGAAGAATTCGGATGTTGTGGGATTGGCCTTGGATCCAGACGACGCCTATAGTTTGGAAAAAGCGGGGAAACGAGCCATTTATATAGGTATTGAAAATGGATACCCCATTGGACAGGATTTATCCAATGTTGAACAGTACTTTAATAAAGGGGTCCGTTACATTACCCTGGTTCATTCATCAAACAATGACCTGGCAGATTCAGCCACGGACCCGAAGGGCGCTGAACATGGTGGTATCAGCAATTTTGGTGCAAAGGTGGTCGCAGAAATGAATCGTCTGGGTATAATGGTAGATGTTTCGCATGGGAACGATAGTGTATTTTATGATGCGGTCAAGATGTCCAAAGCACCTATAATTGCGAGCCATTCCAATGCACGGGCGGTTACAAATCACGAACGGAATATGACGGATGAAATGTTGCGGTTAATGGCCGAAAACGGAGGGGTTGTACAATTGACCATGTTGGCGAACTACCTTCGTGAAGCTCCACCCAATGCGGCGAGGGATTCCGCTATGGCCGCACTTCGGGCCAACATGAAACCTATTGGTGAAATGACCCTGGAAGAGAGGGCCACAATGCGAAAATCGTTCCAAGAACTCAATGAAAAGTACCCTGCACGCCCTGCAACGGTTGAACATGTTGCAGACCATATTGACCATATTGTAAAGATTGCCGGGATCGATCACGTTGGCATTGGCTGTGATTTTGATGGTGGAGGAGGCATAGAAGGGGTTTTTGATGCCAGCGAAGTGATGAACATTACCATTGAACTTGTCAAACGGGGATATACCGAAGAACAGATTGAGAAAATCTGGGGAGGCAATTTAATTCGGGTTTTTAAAGAAGTACAGACCATAGCTGAAAAACTTCAGGCCAGCGAGGCATCCTAACTACACATCGTTTAACCAGTGTTCCGTTCCGTATGTGTTTTATTTCTTTGGGTTCTGGCCATGCGAGTCGGAGCCCATCCGTTGCGCCTATCGCTATGCGAAATTGAATATACTGCCAGCAAACAATCGCTTACAATAACTTTAAAACTCTTTTTGACCGACGTAAACGAGGCCCTGGTCTTTGACCCATATAGTAAAGAATTGGCTTTCTGCCAACCCAATGAGGCCGCCAAAGCGAATCAGATGTTATTGGACTATCTAAACCAGTTTTTTTACGTAAAAGTGAACAAAAAAAAGGTGGACCTAAAAATTAAGAAAAAGAAACTGGGAGGAGAAGGTGAAAATACCGCACTTTGGATTTACTTTGAATGTACACAAAAAACTCCCTTGACATCTTTGGAGGTAAAAAATGCGGTATTTACGGATTTGTTCTTTGATCAGAACAATATTGTTTATGTCCATGCCAACGGAAAATCCAAAAGTATGATGCTCAACAAGAAAACAGCTGTTCACCAACTAAAGTTCTAATATGCATCCCTTCAAATTTTACCTTCAACTGGGATTTGAGCATATTTCCAATCTAGCGGGCTACGATCATATTCTTTTTTTGGTAGTGCTTTGTGCAGTTTATAAAATTCAGCAATGGCGAAACATTCTTATTTTGGTGACAGCTTTTACCATAGGCCATAGCGTTACCTTGGCATTAGTTTCTTTGGAAATCTTCAGCATTCCTTCCAGCACGATTAAATTCTTGATTCCCACAACTATTTTTATAACGGCGCTGCACAATGTAATAGGGGGAAACCCAAGCAAAATCAAGGTAAATATGTGGAGGAATTACGCCATGGCCCTGTTTTTTGGATTCATACATGGTATGGATTTTTCCAATTATTTTAAAGCGTTGATCATGGGTACTTCTTCCATTTTTGTACCATTGTTGGGTTTCAATCTGGGTATAGAGATCGGACAGCTATTGGTAGTTTTTTCTATAATTGGAATTTCCTTTCTCTTTTTAAATGTGTTTAAAGTAAAGCATAGGGAATGGAACGTTTTTATTTCTGGAGCTGCCGCGGGCATGTCCTTGATTTCAATGTTTGAAAACAAGTTTTGGTAAGGATATTCCCAACTTTTGGATAGAGGTGATTCAAATGTCCTTAGGGGCTAAGAATCGGGTTTTATGATAGTTTTACAGGCTACATCGACCACAGTCCGGCTTACCTACCAACTTGCCCAGTTCATTGGTTTTATAGAGACAACATTCTTGAAAACGGTGTATCAGAATTTTTTTGACTCTTCGGATTCTGGCTTTGACATTGGCAAGACTGATACCCAATGTATTGGCTGCTTCAGAATTTGTTTTTCCTTCTATATAGACCAACGTAACGGTTTTCTGATAATCCTCGGGAAGCTCATTTAGAAAACGGTCAAAACAACAAAAATCAATGTCTTCGGGTGAGAGTTGGGGTTGGATCTGTTCGTTTAGGTCCACATGGGAAGAAGAACCGCGATAATGGTTTATCAATTCGTTTCGGGCAATCTGAAATACCCATGGTTTTATCTTCGCGGTATCTTGTAGTTTCTCCAGATGCTCATGGACTTTGAGAAATGTATTTTGAAAGATATCTTTGGCCACAGCTGCGTCACCCACCCTCTTTTGTATAAAAAGGTAGAGATTAGGACCGAGTTCTCTCCAAACGCCTTCAGTTGTCAGATCCAAATCCGTATAAAATTATTTGTTAACAACAGTTACATTTTGCACAGTCACAACGTTGACACTCGCAATTGGAAGAACAGTCAATACAAGTACATTTTTGACATTCACATTTTGTGCATACACAGGAATTCTTCATCTTTTTTACATATTTGGTTATAGGTTAGACGCAAAAAAGGGGAAAAGGATACTTTTTATTCTAACTTTTTTTAAAATATTATCGCAATACAATTTCATCGATGGTATTTAAAGTATCTGGATTGATGACCTTCATTTTTACCGATGGTCCATCTACATAGAACAGACATACGGCATTTTCTACACTGAATGCCTTGGTATGGGCGCTCCAGGGCAATACTTCTTGTGCATAATAGGGTGCCCCCGCAGCACCGTTGTTGATTTGGTATATTGGCCTTGAAACCTCTAACTTTTTATAGGGATAATCTTCAGGATATATCGTGACTTTTTCCGTCAATTGCAAGCGATTGTAGTTGTGCTCATCACCTGTCAATATGGCTAAGACCTTCTTACTTTTATTTATCAAAATATCCAAATATTGGTCACGCCGCTGTATAATTCCCTTTTCCAACGGTTTTCCGGCCACAAAAGGTCTTTTTTCATTGTTTCCGCTATACCACATGTCATCCCTACTATGCCCTCCATTAGGAAAAGCCGGTGTATGCTGGGTCACAAAAACATGATCTATGGTCGCGTCTTTTTCCAAAGACCTTATGGTATCGTCCAACCAAGCCAATTGTTGGTCCATGATATAACCGTGCAGACCACCAGAGGTAGCCGTGTTCCGAGAAAGGCTAGGGGCGTACCAATAGTCGCTGTTCAAGACCACTACCGCCACATTATCATAGCGATAATGGAAGACATTTTCAGAATATGACGGAAAGTCCATGGTATCCGTATTCGGGTCATATATGCTGCCATCTTCACTTTTAAGGGTCGAAACTGGGTTTACGAATGCCTGTGCAAAAGCCATTTCTGCTGATTCTGTGGCAAACGGGAACTTATCCACAAATCCTTTGCTTCGCCCCGTGCTGTCCCGAAAAATATACCCTAACGCCTCATGGTTTCCCATCCCTACTTGAAAAGGCATATAATGCCAAAAAGGTTCTACTGCCTTTTTCCAGTTGGTGTACTGTACTTGAGTCTCGCTATTTGTTCCTAAATATCCATTGATAAGATCTCCGCTGAACTGCATAAAGGCAGCATTGTTTGCATAGGCCACTGCCGCAATTTTTTTCATGATATAGGCATTGGCACCATAAATCTTTCGTTCCCCTCCGCCAGAAGCGTGCCTGCTATCACTGGTATATGCGAAAACAAAAGGTAGCTTGCTTCCAGGTTTTGGGGCAGTTTTCAAATGGTATTGCTGGGTGAAATCCCCGTATTGAACGGTATAGGTATATTTTGTGTTGGGTAATAGATTGGCTACCTCTATTTCGTGATATGTGGCCGACGGGCTTGTAATCGTTTTACCATCGATTTGTAATTCTGCCGCTACTGGTAGGGTGGTATTGAACCAAATGGTGGCACTTGTATCGGTAAGCATGTTGACAAAGGGACCTTCATACAGAGCGGGGGCCACGATAAAAGGACCTTTGCCCTGTAAGGATACTTCACCATCATAGATTACCATGCCTGTTTCATCAGCAAGACGGTAACCTATGGAAAGTCGTTCATTCTCTTGCCAATCCACAAAATCATAAGGATACCGAAAATCACGTTTAATATTGATATCCACTTTGCCGGATTCCAAGGTTTTTACAAACCTGAAAACAGGTAAGGGGTGGGGGGCTTTGCCATAAGGAATTAAGCCATACGTAATGGTTCCCGTGAAATTGCCAAAATCCATTTGTACCCCTTCCTCTGTTCCCTCGGGATTCCCAAAAAACTGTTCCAGCGTATATCTGGGATTATCTTGCGATGCGTAGTAGCGCTGGTCACCTTCCTCCAAAAAGATTCCTGTATCGTCTTTTTGGATATTACTGTAACTTTTTGGGATTTCCAGATTTTGGCCAATAAGAATATTTACCAATAGCAGTAATACGGATAGCACTTGGTTTTTCATGGTATTTTTTTATGGTTTAGATAGCGTTATTCATTAGCATTTGGCACAAATACCTTTAACAATGGTCTGCACCTTGTTCGTTTTGAATCCTTTTGGCAACTTTAATTCTAGCGGTATCCAGTCTTCCATACAATACACGGTCTCACAGTTTTCACAAACAAAATGGGCATGTTCATGTCCTCGCTGTGGGGCGGCTCCAAGAGCGTATTTGGCAGTCCCGGAATGGTCATTGATGCGATGGATAATACCTGCTTGCTCAAAACTTATCAGGTTGCGATATAAGGTGGACTTATCAATTTCATTTACAAATGCGGCCTGTAAATCGCTATAGGATTGGGCATGTTCCAGCTGCATAAAGTGATGGAGCAAGGCCAAGCGAATCTTGGTTTTTTTAAGTCCTTTCTGATTTAAAAGATTTTCGTTGTTAGCGTTTTCCATCAATACCTAATTTATTTGAAACTAATGGCGTTTGCATTTTCTATTCGATAGTATGCGGAATTGGGATCCTTTTCATTTAGATAAAGTTTGCCTTTTATTGAGAGCAATTCGTCCATTACAAAGGACGGTTTTTCGGTAAACTCTAAATCCACTATAGTTTCGGGACCTCCATTACCGCAGAAAAAGCAGGAGGCCATAGGGTTTTTGGACAGGAGGTATACGGACTGTTTTCCGTCCAAGACCAAAAAGTATCCGATAATAGTGACCTGTTTGCCTTCCAGGGTTTTCATTTTATCTGAGAAACTTGCTTGTTGGAATCCTGGAAATATTGCTTCTGGGGAAGGTAGTTCCCAGGAAATTCCCTCAGATAAATCGGACCAGTCCAGCGTTGTTTGTGCCAAAGTCATTTCGGCCATACAAAAGAACAGTATCCACACAAAAAAGCGCATAGTATTATTTTACCAATCTTCCAGAAGCATCGCTCATGATATAATTGCAATGGTCCACATCGTCGGTATTCAAATCCAATAGCCCAGAAACCACTACAATTTGATCGGTTCTAAAAGGTGGTTTCTCCTTAAAACTTACTTCGATTATGGTCTCTGGACCAGCTGCACCGCAGAAAAAACAGGAAGCCATGGGATTTTGGGAGACCAAGAATATTTCTCCACTTCCAGAAATATCTAAAAAATAACCCTTGATACTTACCCGTTTTCCTTGATAGGAACGTATTTTTTCTCCAAAGGTCGGCATCAAAAAATGGACGCCATACTTTTCATTGAATTCCGCTTCAAAATTAACATCGGCGAAATCTTCCCAGCTTAGTTGTTCCTGGGCCGTAGTGCTCAAATGGACGAACAGAAAAAATGAAAGAAATAAAGAGAATCTAAACATCGGAAAGCGTTTTTGCCACGTTTAACTTAAAAATTGAAAGAGATGCCAATATACTGGCAACAAAGGCCAAAGCCAAAATTATTGCCATAAAATACAATTCCGTTGGTTCTGGACCTCGCACTTGTAACACGTAGCCATAGGCTGCTTGCATATATTGCGAAGCACCCCAAACCCCGATGCGACCCAAAGTCCAACCAAGTACAAATCCTATACAGGCCAGGAACAATCCCTCCATAAGTGCCAGCCCGAGAAGTTCTTGTGGTCGAAGACCGTAAGTTCGCAATAATGCGAGCTCTTGCCTTCTTTCGCGAATGGTTTTAAGAAGACTTATGAAGATACTCAATCCTGAAACCAATAATATGGCCAGGGCAATACCGTTAATAGTGCTCGCTCCGGCACCCAGAAGTCCCATAAGCCGGTTAATCTCAAAACCTGGTAAAGCGGCTTGCATCGTGGTATTTTCGTTGATGAACCGTGGAAGTTGTACCATACCCAATGGGCTTTTGAATTTTATCAAAAGTGAAGTGATTTCCCGGTTTTCATCCTCTTGATGATTTTCGTGTTCACCGTGGTGGTCATGTCCATCGTGGTCTTCATGTTCGCCATGCAAGTGTTCTTCATCATGATCATGTCCATCATGGTCTTCATGTTCGACATGGATCTGTTCTACATCGTGAACATGTACATCATGGACTTCAAGATCGCCAACGA